>Ga0209853_1000578_pt1 | contig 10221 bp, 7 predicted proteins | sample GWRWS1_30_40_FD_187224 | JGI IMG/M metagenome (GOLD analysis project Ga0209853, IMG submission 187224) | Riverbed sediment microbial communities from areas with vegetation nearby in Columbia River, Washington, USA - GW-RW S1_30_40 (SPAdes)... | ecosystem: Environmental > Aquatic > Freshwater >...
CAGCCGACCTCGTTGAACGAGGGAGCAGCGCGTGGCTGTCCATCGCCCCCAACCTCGGGGAAGCCCTGGGCGCCGAAGGCAAGATGCTGTCCGCCGACGCTCTCCTGGCCGAAGCGATCGCACTGGCTCAAGGCGCGGGCGATCGGTTGACCGAGGCCCGAGCCGCCATGATGCGGTTGCCGATCCGCCAGGGCATCGCCAGCCTGGCTGGGGCGGATGTGATTGCCGAAGCCGAGCGTCTGCTTACGGTGTTCGAGGAGTTCGGTGACGAGCGGTACATCGTGATCGCCTACTTTGAGGCCGCCAGGAACCTTCACCACATCGGCCATTCCGCCGAAGCCCAGTCTCGGCTCGCCGCTCTGCTGGACCGGTTCGAAGGCTTGCCCGCCTGGTATTTCGGCTGGCTCGGCGCGATCATCTACCGCGGGTCAACACCGGCCGCCGACGCCTTGGCGCAGCTCCACGAATTAGCGTCCCGCACTCAGGAATACGGCCCACCTGAGACCAGATTTGTCCGCCAGCAGGGCGCCCTGCTGGGAATGTTAGGGAAGTTTGACGAGGCACATCGCCTGCTCGAGGTGGGGCGTGAGCAGTTAAAGGACCGCGGCTGGCTGTTCGCTCTCGCGGGTACCGACGCCGACTACCTTGGGCCGCTACTGATCCTAGAGGGGCGGCACGAAGAGGCCGCCGACGTTGTTCGTAGTGCCTACGAAGCCATGAGGGGAATGGGCGACCTCTCGACGTCCTCCACCGCCGCCGGGCTGCTGGCCATAGCGTCGGCGGAGCTGGGTCGCTTCGAGGATGCCGAGCGGTACGCCAGAATCGCCCTGGAGACTTCGGCACGTGACGACCTGATTTCCCAGATCCTCGGGCGGCGGGCCCGCGCCCGCGCACTTGTCAGCGGCGGCCATCACCCCGAAGCGGAGCACCTTTCCCGCGAGGCCGTCGAGCTGGCGGCGCGGACCGACTGGCTGGATGAGCGGGGGTCGACCGAGCTTGACCACGGCCGGGTCCTGCACTCGGCTGGCCGAGACGTCGATGCGGTGGCTGCGGCTCAGCGCGCCCTCGCCCTGTTCGAGGAGAAGGGCGTAGTGCCGCTGGTCAACCGCACGCGGGAGCTCATCCGGGCTTGGAGCTAGGCATCGGGCACATGACCGGCCCGATGGTAGTCGACAAGTTCGGCGGCTCGGTGCTGACGCGGCCGGAGGACGTGGCGGCCGCCGTGGACGTGGTCGTCCGCCAGCGGGCTGCGGGTCTGCGCCCGGTGGTGGTCGTCTCCGCATTCGAGGGCGTGACCGATGCCATCCTGTCGTCGGCCTCGGTCCTGCTGCCCGACGGCGGCGCGAGCCTGCGGGGCGATGCCGCTCATGCGCCCGATTCAGCGCTCGCGCGCGAGACGGACCGCGCATTGGCCACTGGAGAGGCGCTGTCGGCAGCCCTGTTCGCGCTGGGGCTCGAGGCCCGCGGCATACCCGCCCGATCGTTCAGCGGCGCCGAGGCGGGGATCCGGACCGCGGCCGCTCACCTGGGAGCAGCCGTTCGTCGCGTCTACTCGCGTCCTCTTCGGACTGCGGTGGCAGAGGGACTGGTGCCGGTGGTGGCCGGTTTCCAGGGGATCGGAGCCCACGGGGAGCTGACCACGCTCGGGCGGGGAGGAACGGATCTCTCGGCTGTGGTCCTGGCGGTCGCTCTCCGAGCCGATCGCTGCGAGCTGTTCAAGGACACCGGCGGCGTGTGGGAGGCCGACCCGCACCTGGTGCCCGGGGCGCGGCTCCTGCCCGTGGTCGACGCCCTCCAGCTGGAGCTCGTTGGGGAGCTAGGTGCGGAGGTCGTCCACCCCGTCGCCGTGCGCCGCGCCCGTCGCGGTCGGCTGCGGCTGGTGGTGCGGTCGCTGGACGACGACGCGCCCGCGACCGAGATTCCCCCGCGCACCCCGCGTGGGGCCGACGGTGTGATGCTGCTGGCCGTGGACCGCAAGGAGCGGATCGCGCGGATCAGCCTCATCGGCCCCGCATCTCGGATGCCCGAGCTGCTGCCGCTGCCCGCCCACGGGGAGGGCTCATTCGACGAGGGCGGCCTGCGGGTCGTGTGGGCCGAGGTCCCTGTCGCCCGCGCCGCCCAGGCCGCGCAGGCGGTCCACGCCGCGCTGATGGCCTAAGTTGGGCAGGGTTGGCTGTCGGCCTCGACGGTGATGATCTGGCCCTCGCCGGCGGCAGGGATCTGGATCCGGCTCATGATGCAGTTGTCGGTGTCATCGGTCTCGTAGAAGTCGTTCGCCCAGTCCACGGTGGCCTTCAGGGTGTAGGTGCCGCCGGCCACATCGGTGATGTCGATCCACTGGTTGGCGAAGTCCCACCCGTATCGGTCGCCCCAGCCCACCGACAGGCCCATCCGGACCCCGAACGACTCCGGCTTCCCGCACCAATTGAACGAGTAATAGCTGTCGTTGCTGGACGCCGGCAGGTCCGGGTTGGTGCGGGTGTTATCGAAGAAGCAGAAGTGGATCTTGTTCCCATTCCGCACCGAGGCTGGGTCCAGTGCCGGGCTCAGCTCCATGGTCACGACCTGCTGGGCATGCCAGTGGTTGTGGTCGTCTCCCGCGTAGCGGGCGTCCACGGTGGTGGGCACGCGGCGGAAGCCGCCCGAGGCGGTGTACACGATCTGATCCATCATCAGCATGGCCGGCTCATCCGCGCTCGACCGGCTGCCACGCAGCTCGAACGGCCCGTCTCCGTAGTTGCTGAAGACGGTCGTCACCCGCAGGAGTCGATGGCCGTCGCGGTACTCGACCCGCCAGTCGGTCAACGGCTCCATGACCAGGTTCGGGAGCAGGGCACCATCCGGGACAGCCGGTGTGGGCGTTGGCGTGGGCTCAGGAGTCGGCTCGGGGGTGGGGATGACGGTCCGCATGGGATCGCTGGACCCTGCGGGCGAGCCGTACGGGCTTGGTGTGCAGGCGGCAACCGCCAGGCCGGCGAGGGCCAGCCAGACGAGGCGGCGGCTAGTGGTCACGAGGCTGGATAGGGTCTTCCTGACGACCGGCCACGACCATAGACCATTGGTCCTGAAGGTCCAGAGCGCCAGTCACGAGGGCAGAATAGAGCCATCCGCGACGGCTTCGTGCTCGGCAGGTTGGACGCCGGGTCGGCGCTGGACCACGATCGCGGCCCCGATAATGCAGGCCCCGCCCACCACCTGCAGCGGCGTCGGGATCTCGGCCAGCACCAGCGCGGCCAGGGCCACACCGACCACCGGCTCCAGGGTCGAGATGATGGCCGCCCGCGGGGCGCCCAGGATCCGAATGCCCATGATCCAGGCCATGGTTGGGATGCCGGCCCCGACCACTCCCGCGAACAGCACCGGCAGCAGGGCGGCGCTCGAGGCCAGCGGGGCGTCCATCACCCCCAGCTGTCCGGTCGCTCCGGCGAACACGACGTAGGTCAGCGCCGCGACCGCAAAGGTGACCCCGCCCGCCTGCGGCGCCGGGACCGACGGGAAACCGCGCTGCGCCGAGAGCGCGTATACGACCTGGCACGGCGCACCGAAGAAGGCCAGCCCCACGCCCACCAGGTCCAACTGGCCAACGTCTCCAGCCCCGATGACCACCAGGGCCAGGCCGAACAGGCTCACCCCCAGGGCGGTCCAGCGCAGGGTGTCGAGCCGCTCCCCGAAAAAGGCGGTTGCAACGAGGGCCACCAGGGCGGGGTACGTGTAGAACACCAGCAGGGTCAGCGCGATGCTGATCCGGCTGATCGCCATCAGCACCGCCAAGTTCAGGACGGCATTGATGACGCCCGCCGCCACGTTCATCAGCCGATGCCGCCATGGGATGTCGCGCAGCGGCCGCGTCACGACCTGGCCTAGCCGACTCAGGACCAGGGCCGTGGCCGCCACGAACAGTCCGCCGATGACCGCTCGCCAGGTGACCAGGGTCAGCGCATCCACGTCGGCGGCGAACGCGAAGCGAGAGGCAGGCCCCAGCGTCGCGAAGCACACGGCGGCCAGGACCACCAGGCCGGCGCCAACCCCGTTGCTCCTTGGGGGCCCACCGCTCACGAGGCGGTCTCGGCGGTCGACAGCTCGGCAGCCAACCGATCGCGTTCAGCGGTCAGCGCGGCGGATCGGTCCAGCGCCTGGTTGTGGCTCTCGATGAGGCGGCGCACCTGCGCTGCATCGGCATACACCGATGGGTCGGCGAGCCGATGTGTGAAATCGGTCAGCTCGGCCTGGGTGGCTGCAAGGTCAGCCTCGGTCCGTTCCAGCGCAGCGCGCGCGTCGCGCGTCAGTCGGTGACGACGGTTGCGAACCTCTGCCTCGGTGCGTTTGCGGGCCGTGGCCTCGTCCGTCGTCTCCCGGCGGGAGCGAGCCGCGACGACTCCCCGGGGAGTGGCCACGCCCTCGGTCGCACCGGGGCGTTCGACGTCGATCCCGCGCGCGTCGGCGTATGACTCGAAATCGCCGGGGTACAGGACCGCCGTACCGCCGTTGACCTCGCAAATAACGTTGGCCACGGTCCGGATCAGGTATCGGTCGTGGGTGATCAGAACCAGGGTGCCGCCGAAGGCGGTCAGCGCGTCCTCCAGCACGTCGCGGCTGGCGATGTCGAGGTGATTGGTGGGCTCGTCCAGGCACAGCAGGTTCGCCGGGTCGGCCATCAGCTTGGCCAGCGCGAGGCGGGTTTGCTCCCCGCCGGACAGGACCTTGACCGGCTTCATGATGTCGTCCCCCGAGAACAGGAACGTCCCCAGCAACCGGCGCTGCTCGGCGGAGGTCAGTCGCGGAGCCGCTTCCTCCAGCTTCTCCAGGACCGTGTTGGCAGGGTTGAGTGCCTCGATCTGGTGCTGCGCGAAGTACGCGACCCGAACGTTGTGGCCCAGCTGGCGCGTCCCGGCATCGAACTCCAGGGCGCCAGCCAGGATCTTCAACAGGGTGCTCTTGCCCGCCCCGTTGGGACCGATGAGCGCGACCTTCTGGCCGCGTTCCAGGACAAGGTCCAGCCCGTCGTACACCGTGTGGTCGCCATAGCGCTTGGTGATCCCGCCGAGGGTGATTACGGTGCGTCCGCTGCGTTGCGGCTGCGGGAAGCGGAACCGGATGGACTTGGTCCGCGTCTCGGGCACCACCACCCGTTCCAGGCGATCCAGCATCTTGATCCGGCTCTGGACCTGGCGGGCCTTGGTCTTCTTGTACCGGAAGCGCTCGATAAACCGCTCCGACTGAGCGATCTTGCGGCCCTGGACCCTGGCCTGGCGTTCCAGCTCCGCCAGACGGGTGTCGCGCTGCTCGACGAAATCGGCGTAGTCGCCCACGTACTCGGTGAGCATGTGCCGGCTGAGCTCGCCCACCCGGTTGGCGACGACATTGATGAAGTCGCGGTCGTGGCTGACAAGGATGAGTGCTCCGGCGTACTCGGCCAGGAAGCCCTGGAGCCATTCGACCGATGCCAGGTCGAGGTGGTTGCTCGGCTCGTCCAGCAACAGCAGGTCCGGGTTGGCCAGCAGGAGGCGGGCCAGGGCGACCCGCATCATCCAACCGCCAGAGAACTCGCCGATGTCTCGCTCGGCATCCGCATCCGCGAACCCCAGGCCGGCCAGGATGCGTCGGGCCTCTGCCTCCAGGGACCAGCCGCCCAGCTGTTCGAACCGGTGCTGGAGCCGGCCGTACTCGTCCATCAGCTCGGCCAACTCGGCTTCGGTCTCAGCCTGTGTACCGGCCGAAGCCCCCAGTTCGGCCATCTCCTGTTCGATGTGGCGCATTCGGCGCCCGATGCCGGTGATCTTGCCGGCGCCGGCCATGACCTCGGCCAGGACGGTATGCCCGCGAGTCTCCGCGACCTCCTGGCGCAGGTAGCCGATGACGACGTCCTTGCCCTTTGCGACCGAGCCCGTGTCGGCCTGCTGGTCGCCGGTGATGATCTCGAGCAGGGTCGTCTTGCCCGTCCCGTTGGCCCCCACGATCGCGATCCGCCGGCCGGCGCTGACCTGGAAGCTGACGTCGGAAAACAGGTGCTGGGCGCCGTGGCTCTTCGAGACCCCGGCCAGCGAGACGAGGCTCATGCGCCCGCTTCGCTATCCGTTGTCTGGCCGGTGTTCAACCGAGCACCGGCGGTGTCGAAGCGGAGCCGGGTGGCCATCCCGGCCTGGCCGGCCGCGTTCCAGGCCTTTTCGACCGAGTGCGCGGTCAGAGGCGAATCGCAGATGGCCAGCACCGATGGCCCGGCGCCCGACAGGCAGGCGCCGGCCGCCCCGATCTCGTACGCCGTCTCGATGAGCTGGGCCGCTCCGGGAAGCAGCGGCAGGCGGTAGGGCTGGTGCAGTCGGTCATCCATGGCGGTGCGGAGCAGTGATGCGTCGCTGGTCAGTACCGCCGTGGCCAGCAGGGCGGCGCGTCCCGCCTGGGCGGCCGCGTCGGTGTGGAGCACCCGTCCGGGCAGCGCGGAACGCATGTCCGAGGTGTGGCTCTCGGCCTGGGCGATGAACAGGACCGGGATCCAGGCTTCCGGGACGCGGAATCGGCGCAGGGTGACCTCGCCCTGCCGGTCGGTGACGGCCAGCGTGAAGCCGCCGTACAGAGCCGCGCCCACATTGTCGGGATGGCCCTCCAGCCGCGCGGCCAGGGCCAGCAGCTGGTCGGCGTTGGTGGGCAGACGGCCGGCACTGGCCCCCAGCAGGATGCCGGCCAGGATGGCGGCCGCGCTGCTCCCCAGGCCGCGGGCAGCGGGGATCATGCTCGAGACTTCGATCTTCCACGCGGCATTGCCACCCGGCGGGCCGCCCGCGGCGCGCAGGCCTTCCCGGAAGGCGCGCACGACCAGGCTGTCGTAGCCGGAGCCTTCGGCCTCGGCTGCTCCCTCGCCGCGGGCGGTCAGCACGATTCCGGGCAGGTTTCCCGGGTGCAGCTCGGCCCGCAGCTTCAAGCTCAGGGCGGCCGCGAAACAGTCGAACCCGCTCCCCAGGTTGGCGCTGCTGGCCGGGACGTCGACCGATGCAATGGGCGTGGCCACGCGGCCGAGTGTATCGGTCAGGCGAGGGCCGCCACCTCGGCGTATCGGAAGCATCCGATCTGGTGGTCGTTGACCAGGCCGGCCGACTGCATGAACGCGTAGCAGATAGTGGGACCCACGAACGAGAATCCGCGGCGCCGCAGCTCGCGCGAGATGGCGCGAGAGGCATCGGTCTCGGCCGGCAGCTCGCCCAGGCGTTGCCATCGGTTCTGGACGGATCTCCCGTCCACGAACGACCAGATGTACCGATCCAGGCTGCCGTGCTCGGCGGCCACGCGGAGCGCAGCCTGCGCGTTGCCGATGGCAGAGCGAACCTTGGCCCGGTTGCGGATGATCCCGGCGTCCCCCAGAAGTCGAGCCTCGTCGTCCGGGCCGAAGGCGGCCATGGTCGCCAGGTAGAAGCCCGCGAAGGCATTCCGGTAGCCCTCGCGCCGGTTCAGGATGGTCGTCCAGCTCAAGCCGGCCTGGGCGCCCTCGAGAATCAGGAGCTCGAACAGGGCCCGATCGTCGTGGAGCGGCACGCCCCATTCCGTGTCGTGGTAGGCGAGCATGTTCGGGGCCGAGCCGGCGGCCCAGGTGCAGCGTTCAGGCACCGATCGCGCGGCGGATGGCGTCGGCCGTGGCCGGGATCGGGGCCAGATCGCCCAGCTCGCCGGGCGCAGTGTCGGGGTCCTTCAGCCCGTGGCCGGTGAGGATGCAGACCACCGACGTGGACCGATCCAGGCGGCCGGCCTCGGCCAGCTGCCGGACGCCGGCCACGCCCGCGGCCGAGGCCGGCTCGCAGAAGATCCCTTCCAGGCGGGCGATGTCGCCCTGTGCGGCCAGGATCTGGGCATCGGTCACGGATTCGATCAACCCGCCGGAGTCGTCGCGCGCTGTCGTTGCCCCTTCCCACGAGGCCGGGTTGCCGATCCGGATCGCGGTGGCCACTGTCTCCGGCTCGGGTACCGCGGCGCCCTGGACGATGGGCGCCGCGCCCGCTGCCTGGAAGCCGAGCATCCGCGGACGCTGTCCGACGTGGACGAAGCCACGCCACGCGGCGGTGATGTTGCCCGCGTTTCCCACCGGGAGGGCGACCGCGTCGGGGGCGCCGTCCAGCGCGTCGGCGATCTCCCAGGCCACGGTCTGCTGGCCTTCCAGTCGGTCCGGGTTGATCGAGTTGACCACCACCGCATCGCCGGCTTCGCCCAGGGCGCGCACCGCCTCCAGGGCAGCGTCAAAGTTGCCCTCGACCATGACCAGCCGCGCCCCGGCAGCCAGCGCCTGGGCCAGCTTCCCGCGCGCGACTTTGCCCGCCGGTAGGACGACACCACAGGTCATCCCGGCCGCCGCGGCGTACGCGGCCGCCGACGCGCTGGTGTTGCCGGTCGAGGCGCAGAGGACCATCTGGGCGCCAATCCCCAGCGCGCGGTTCACGGCCAACACCATGCCCCGGTCCTTGAACGACCCGCTGGGGTTGGTGCCCTCGAACTTGAGGTACAGGTGATCCAGACCGATCGCCGCCCCGAGCCGGCGGGCGTGGACCAGCGGCGTGCCGCCTTCACCGAGCGAGATCGGGAACGACTCGCCCGGGCGCGCCAGCCGGTCGCGGTACCGCTCAAGGAGGGAAGTGGGGGGCGCCACCCTACGCGAACGCGTCGCGGACGATCCGGGCCTGCTCGGCCCGGTGCGCGCCGGGATAACCCTCGGCCGGACGCGAGCGCTCGGGGCGGGACACGTCGCCCAGCGGAATCTCGGACGCCACCAGGGGCCGGATCTTGGGCAGCACGAACTTGCGAGCCCCCATGTTGCGCGGCTCCTCCTGGACCCAGCTGACGCGGGCGATGTGTGGGTAGCGGGCCAGCAGGTCGCGGAGGACCTCGGTGGGGAACGGATACAGCTGCTCGACCCGAATGATGGTGGTCTCGGGGGCGGCCGCCCGGAGCTCGGACATGACCAGGTCGTAGTAGATCTTCCCGCTGCACAGGATCACGCGACTCACGGCGGCCGCCCTCGCATCGGTCTGGCGGTCCGGGTCGTCCATCACCGGCGCCCAGCCGCCGCCAGCCAGTTCGGAAGGCCGGGAGGCGGCCTCGGCCAGGCGGAGCAGGGACTTGGGGGTCATCACCACCAGCGGTCGGGGCTCGGCGTGCAGGCCCTGGCGTCGCAGGAGGTGGAAGTACTGGGCCGCGGTGGTGGGGTAGGCGACCCGGATGTTGCCCTCCGCCCCCAGGGCCAGGAACCGCTCCAACCGGGCGCTCGAGTGCTCGGGGCCCTGGCCCTCGTAGCCGTGAGGGAGCAGCAGCGTGAGGCGCGAGGTCTGGCTCCACTTTGCCAGCCCGGCGATCAGGAACTGATCGACCACGATCTCGGCCCCGTTGACGAAGTCGCCGAACTGGGCCTCCCACAGGACGAGGACCTCGGGCACCGTCACCGCATACCCGTACTCAAAGCCCAGGCACGCGTACTCGCTCAGCGGGGAGTTGTGGATCTCGAAGCTGGCCTTCGACTCATCCAGGTGCTGGATGGGAGTCCAGGTGGCGCCGTTGGCCGCGTCGACCAGGGTCTGGTGGCGCTGGCTGAAGGTGCCGCGGACCGTGTCCTGGCCGGTGAGCCGGATCGCGACCCGGTCGCGCAGCAGCGAGCCGAACGCCAGCGTCTCGGCATGACCCCACTCGACGGCCGCCTCATCCCCGGCCAGCGCCTCGCGACGACGACGGATCTGGCGCACCAGCTTGGGGTGGACGGTGAAGTCCTTGGGCACCGAGTGGAGCTGTTCGTTGAGGGCCAGCAAAGCGTCTATCCCCACCTCGGTGCGGGGCTCGTCAGTCTCCTCGATGGTCAGCAACTCGGCGCCGCGGTCGAGCTGGGGCTCCGCCTGGGCCTTGCGCACCGCGGCCTGACGGGTCATCAGGTCGCTGCGTGACTCGTCGACCAGCTCTTCGGCTCGCTTGGCGGACACCACTCCGGCGGCCACCAGCCGCTCGGCGTACTGGGCGCGAACCGTTCGCTGGCGGGCGATGGCGTAATACATCCGCGGCTGGGTGTAGGCCGGCTCATCGGCCTCGTTGTGGCCGTAACGGCGGTAGCCGACCAGGTCGATTACGAAGTCGCCGTCGAATTCCGCACGGTAGGCCATGGCCAGGCGGACGGCGTCCAGGCAGGCTTCGGGGTCATCGGCGTTGACGTGGATGATCGGGATGTCGAAACCCTTGGCCAGGTCCGAGGCCCAGGTCGTG
>Ga0209853_1000579_pt1 | contig 10206 bp, 9 predicted proteins | sample GWRWS1_30_40_FD_187224 | JGI IMG/M metagenome (GOLD analysis project Ga0209853, IMG submission 187224) | Riverbed sediment microbial communities from areas with vegetation nearby in Columbia River, Washington, USA - GW-RW S1_30_40 (SPAdes)... | ecosystem: Environmental > Aquatic > Freshwater >...
CTCGAGCCGCGGCACGAACACCATGTCGTAGGTGAGCACGTAGCCGCGGACCAGCAGCGGTCCGAGCGCGAGCAGCGCGAGCGCGCCGCCGACGAGCGTCCCGGCGTGGCGGCCGAGACGGTCCCCGATCAGACCGCGCCGGCCGGGTGGCTCTCCCCCTCCGCCCGCCGCACCCGCCGGCCCTCGGGCGCCCGCAACAGCAGCAGCCCGACGACGAGCAGCACCAGCCCTCCGACCAGCGCGCCGATCGGCAGGATGGTGCTGAGCAGGCGGAGCTGGCTGGCGCCGTCGGACGCGTCCGCGGCGTTGGCGCTCACCGTGGCGTCGTCGTAGGTCAGCACACCGTCGAGCAGCGTGAGGACCTTCCCGCCGCCCGTGGTCGACTCCAGCACCTGGGTCACGGCCTGCTGTCCCTTGACGATGATGCCGGTGGCCGGCTCGACCCAGATCGTCTTCACGTTGGAGTAGACGATGTTGGTCTGGACGCTCGCCACGCTCGGGTCGCCCGCGAGCGACCCGGGGATCTCCTGGCTACCGAGCGTCAGCCGGTCGATGCGCTGCTCGAACCGGTAGACCTTGACGCCCTGGATGGTCTCCTCACGGGTGTAGACCGCCGGCAGCGCCCTGCCGGCCGGGCTGTCCCAGAACTGGTAGGTCTGCTTCTTGGTGTCGAACGGGAACTTGAGCGTCAGCCCCTGGTGGCGCGGGTTCTCGCCGCAGCAGTTGACCGCCTGGGCGGTCACCCGGTCCAGCGCGATGCGCTCCTGGGTGGCGGTGATCACGCCACCGTCGGCCAGGTCGACGGTGCTGATGAACGTGTCCCAGACGGCGACCTCCTCGGTGCCGGCCTTCGGGTCGCCCTTGACCGTGCGGATGTTCTTGAGCTGCGCGCCGGGGATCTCTCTGAGCTTCTCCGGGCTGCGGTTGAAGTAGGTCCCGGTGCCGACGGCGACCGGCGCGGATTCCTGGTCCAGCGGGGCCTTCTTCAGCCTGGGGTAGGCGTAGAAGCGTTCGAACAGCCCGAAGAACAGCAGGAACAGCCCGATGAACACCAGCACGTACCCGAGACGACGTCCCACCGCAGCCTCCCTACCGGCCGGTAATAACCGACCTCGAACACTACACAAACCGGCGCGTAAAAGACATAGACTGCACAGTTGTGACCAAGCTCGACGCGGCCGTCCCATCCCGCCGGTCCCTGCCACGGGACGCGCTCGCGCTGGCGGTCGCCATGGCCGTCGCCAACGCCACCAACTACGGCTTCAGCCTGGTCATGGCGTTCCTGCTCGGGCCGGCCGCCTACGGCGCGCTCGGCGCCCTGCTCGCGCTGGTGCTGGTCGGCAGCGTCCCCGGGCTGGCGTTGCAGGCCGTGGTGGCGCGGCGCACGGCCCTGCTGGGCCGTACGGCCGGCCAGGCGGGGGAGGTCCCCTGGCACGGGATGCCGGCGATGGTCAACCGGGCGGGCGTCGCGCTGGCGGGCGTGACCGTCCTGGTGGGGCCCGGGCTGGTGGCCTTCCTGCACCTGGACTCCGCCGTGCCGGTCATGTGGCTGGCGCTCGCCCTCGCGCCGACCCCGCTGCTGTTCGCCGTCCAGGGGTTGCTGCAGGGCCGTGAGCGGTTCGGCGCGCTGGCGGCCGTGATGCTCGCCGGCGCCGCCGTCAAGCTCGCCGCCGGGCTGGCCCTGGTCGCCGCCGGCTTCGGGGTCAGCGGCGCCCTCGCGGGCGTGGCCGCCGGCGGCGTGCTCGCCGCCCTGGCCGGCCTCCAGCTCGCCCGCCGGGGCGCCTGGTCCCGTCCGGCCGGGGACGGTCGCGGGGGACCTCTGGCGGGAGGTCGGCGGCGCCACCGTCGGCCTGCTCGGGCTGTTCCTGCTCGCCAACCTGGACGTGCTGCTGGCCCGCCACTACCTGGAGCCGGCGGCCTCCGGGCGCTACGCGCTCGGCGCGGTGGTGGCCAAGATCGCCTTCTGGGCACCGCAGTTCGTGGTCACGCTGGTCTTCACCCGCCTGGTCGTCACCGCCGACCCGAGGCGTCTGCTCGCCCGGTCGGCCCTGCTGGTCGCCGGCTTCGGTGGCCTGCTGGCCGGCGGGCTGGCGGCCGCCGTCGGGCTCGGTCTCGACGTGCCCGTCCTCGGCCGGGGCTATGCGGGCCTGGGGCCGCTGCTGCCCCTGTTCGCGGCCCTCGGCACCGGCCAGGCCCTCGTCCAGCTCCTGCTGTTCGAGGGCATCGCCACCCGCGACCGGCGTATGGGCAGGGCGGTGGCGGCCGCGCTCGCCGCCGAGGCGGCCCTGGTCGCCGGCGTCATGCACGGGTCGGTGGCGCAGGTCGTCCTCGCCGCGCTCGCCGTGGTCTCGGTGCTCGCCGGCACCGGCTGGTGGCTGCTCCACCGCCGACTGGCCGCCCGCGAACCGGTCGTGGTGGCGGCGCCATGAGCCGCGAGCTGGTCCGCGTCCAGCCGCCTGAGGCCGCGCCGGCGCCGCGACCGCTCCGTGCTCCCACCCTGAGCTGGGAGGCGGTCGCCTACCTGGCCCTGGGCCTGCTGGCGGCCACGGCCGTGGTCCTCACCGACCAGGGCTGGTTCACGCCGGACACCAAACCGGAGGTGTACCTGGCGCCGCTGCGGACGCTGGCGCGCATGCTGTCCACCTGGGATCCCGACCCGCACCTCGGCCAGCCGAACTTCCAGACGGGGCTGCTGCCGGTGAGCGTCGTGGTCTCCGCCATCGACGCCCTCGGGCTGCCGGCATGGCTGGTGCTGCGGGTCTGGCGGGCGCTGCTGCTGCTGGTCGCCGGCTGGGGCGCCGTGCGGCTGTTCCACCTGCTCGCCGGCGAGCGGTCGACCCCCGCGGGGCGGGTGGCGGCCGCCGCCGTGTACGTGGCCAACCCCTACGTGATCGTGGCCGGCGCCACCACCCCGGTGCTGGTCCCCTACGCGCTGCTCCCCTGGCTGCTGCTCGCGTTCGCCAGGAGCGTCAGGGAGCCGGCGTCGTGGCGCTGGCCGGCCGCGTTCGCGCTCGCGTTCTTCCTGATGAGCGGGATGAACGCCGGTGTGGTCGCGGTCTTCATGTGCCTGGCCATCCCCTGCTACCTGCTGTACCAGCGGCTCACCGAGCGGACCCCCTGGCGCCGGCTGGCGCGGCCGACCCTGCGCTGCCTCTCCCTGGCGCTGCTCGTCTCGCTCTACTGGCTGGTGCCGGCGGCGATGGCGGGCGAGACCGGCGAGGCGGTGGCCGCCTTCACCGAGACCCCTGAGAACGTCGCCACCACCTCCTCCTACTCCGAGACCCTGCGGATGCTGGGCTACTGGGTCATGTACTTCCAGCAGGACGGCAGGTCGGCCATCCCCGGCGCGGTCGGCTACCTCACCAACGCGCTGTTGCTGGTGGCGAGCTTCCTCGTGCCGGTCCTTGCCGCCGCCTGCGCGCTGCTGGCCAGGGCGCGGGCCCGCGCCTTCGCGGTCATCCTGCTGGCGGTGGCGGTCCCGGTGATGGTGGGGCTGTTCCCGCCGACGGCGCCGAGCCCGTTCGGGCGCCTGCTGCGGGCCACCTTCGAGGATGTGCCTGGGGCGATCGCCTTCCGGACCACCAACAAGGCGGGCGCGCTGGTGGCGCTCGCCTACGCGCTGCTGTTCGGGTTCGGCGCCGCCGAGCTGTTCCGCCGCGCCAGCCCCCAGACCCCTCCGGCCTTCGCGTGGCGGGCCGTGCTGGCCGGGGCCGTCGCCGTGGTGCTCGCCGTCGCGGTCTTGCCGGCGTGGACCGGCGGCCTCTACCCGCTCCGCTACCTCGTGCCCCACTACTGGCAGCAGCTTGCCCGCGACGTGAACGCCGGGCCGGCGGACAGTCGGGTGCTGCTCGCGCCCGGGACCAGCAACGTCGCCTACCGCTGGGGCATGGAGGGACCCGACGACCTGAACCTGTCGCTCTTCTCCCGCCCGTCGGTGGTGCGCTCCACCGTCCCCAACGGCTCCATCGAGCAGACCAACTTCCTGGCCGCCATGGACATCCCGGTCAGCACCGGCGCGGCCGACCCCGAGGCGGTCGCGGCGATGGCCCGCTACCTGGGCGTCGGCGAGGTCGTGGTCCGCAACGACCTGCGCTGGGAGACGTTCGGCGGGTCGCGCCCGTCGCTGATCGCCGCGAGCCTGGCCGGCGACCAGACGCTGCGCCTGGCCGGCAGCTACGGCCGGCCGGGCGAGCACACCGTCGCCGCCGTCTCCGACTTCTACCCGCCGGAGCAGGCAACGCAGGACGCGGCCCTGCCACCGCTGCAGCGCTATGCGGTCGCCGGCCCCCGGCCGGTCACCAGGACCGAGCCGGTCAGAGGAGCGATGCTGGTCGACGGCGACAGCTTCGCGATCCCCTCGCTGCTGCGACTGGGCCTGGCCCCGGGCGGGCCGGCGTTCCGCCTGCTCGGCTCGGTGACGCCGTCGGAGCTGGCGGCGTCCCTGGCCGGCGGCGCCCGGGTCGTCGTCACCGACACCAACCGGCGGCGCGCCTGGGGCAGCTTCCAGACCGGCCAGAACTACTCCCCGACGCTCCGCGCCGACCAGCCGCTGCCCGCCTCGACGCTCACGCTGTTCGGCAACCCCGACGCGCAGACGTTGACCCGGCTGGAGGGCGCCAGGTCGGTGAGCGCGACCGGCTCGGGGTCGCTGCTCACCAACACGCCGTACGGCAAGCCGGAGCTCGCCTTCGACGGCGACCGGCGCACCGCCTGGATCACCGGCGACTTCGGCGGCGCGGTCGGCCAGTCCATCACGCTGACCCTGGAGGAGCCGGTCGACGTCGGCGAGGTCGTCCTGCGGCCGCTGCTGTCGGAGCCGGGCGTGCAGATCGCCGCCGTCCGGGTCCGGGTCGACGCCGGCGCGGTCGAAGTGCCGGTGCCCGCCGAGCCGGAGGTCAGGGTCGCGGTCCCACACGCCACCACCTCGACCGTCTCCGTCGAGATCACCCAGGTCAGGGGAGCCGGGCTCAACCCGGTCGGCTTCTGGGAGATCGGCGTCCCCGGGGTGCAGGTCCGGCAGGTCGTCCGCGTGCCGCAGACGCTGAAGCGCCTGGCCGGGCGGCTGTCCCCCGCCGACCGGTCGCGGCTGGACGCCGCCCCGATCGACGTCGTGCTGGCCAGGGCCGCCGCCCCCGGCGGCGACCGCTTCCACGACGAAGAGCGGGTCCTCGACCGCGAGCTGTGGCTGCCGGCCGAGCGGGCCTTCACCGTCAACGGGCTGGCCGCCGCCGGGCCGAACCTGCCGGACCTGGTCGTCGACCGCCTCGCCGGCGCCCCGCGCGGCGTCCGCGCCAGCTCCTCCTCCCGCTTCTTCGACGCGATCGGGGCGCGCGCCTCCCGGGCGCTGGACGGCGACCCGGCGAGCGCCTGGGTCCCGGACGGGCGCGGGCCCGGCGAGTGGATCGAGCTGGAGCTGCCCGGCGACCGGCTCGACCACGTCGACGTCCTCCAGACCCTGCCCAAGGGCCCGAGCGGGGCGGACGTCATCACCGGCGCGGAGGTCTCGATCAACGGCGGCAAGCCGTTCCTGGTCGGCCTCGGGCAGGGCTCGACCCGCATCGACTTCGCGGCCCGGAAGGTGGAGCGCCTGCGCCTGACCATCGCCAAGGTCGCCGGGCTGGGCGGGCAGGTGCGGATCAGCGAGCTGAAGGCCGGCGACGCCCGCATCCCGAGCCCACCGCCGTCCCAGCGCCTGCGCGGCTGCGTGCAGATCGCCACGGTCGACGGCGAGCCGCTGGAGGTCCGGCTCGACGGCAACCTCCGCCAGCTCACGGCCGGGGAGGCGCTGCCGCTCGGAGACTGTGGCGAGCCCCTGCGGCTCAGCGGCGGCGACCACCAGATCGTGTCGAGCACCGGCTGGCTGGTCGACCTGCTCGCGTTCTCGTCGCCGGCACCGGCGACCCGGGCCAGCCAACTGCCGCCGCCCGCCGACCTCCAGGTCACCGGGTCGTCCCGGTCGGGCATGACGATCCGGACCGGCGCGGCCGGCGGTCCCTACTACCTGGTCGTCGGGCAGGGCTACGACCGGCGCTGGCGGGCCACCATGGACGGCCGCTGGCTCGGCCCGCCGCTGCTGCTCGACGGCTACTCGGTCGGCTGGCGGATCACCGACCAGCGCCCGCACCGCTTCGAGGTCGCGTTCGGACCGCAGCGGGCGGCCAGCCTGGCGCAGGCCGTCTCCGGGGCCGGGCTCGTGCTGGTCGCCCTGCTCCTCGTCGGCGCGCGACTCCCCCGCCGGCTGCGTGCCTGGCGGGCCGGGGCTCCCCGGCGCCGGTCTCCGGACCGGCCTCCCAGCGCGGACGGCGAGCCGGACCGCCGCCCGCGCTGGTTGCCTCGCTGGAGGCGGCCGTGAAGGGCCGGCCGACCGTCGAGTGGGCGTTGCTGGTGGCGGCGCTGTGGCTCGTCGGCGGCACGGTCGGCCTGGTGGTGGCCGCCGCGTTCGTGGTCTACGACCTGGTCAGGGAGCCGGCTCCCAGAGACCTGCAGGTGATCGCGATCCTGCTGCTCGGGCTGGTGCCGCTGGTGGTGCTCGCCCGTGGCCTGCCGGCGGCGGCCGCGATCGGCACCGACTTCGTCCAGGGCAACCTGGTCGCCCACCACCTGGCCGGGGCGGGACTGGCCCTGCTGGTGGTAGGGGTGCTCCGCGAGGTCCGGGCCGAGGCGCCAGCCGCCGCGGAGGCGCCAGACGCCGAGCCCGACCGCGAGGTGGCCCGGTGAACCAGGCCTCGCTCGTGTCGGTGGTGGTCCCCACCCGCAACGCCCGCCGGACCATCGAGACCTGCCTGCGCTCGATCCGGGCGCAGTCCTACCCGGCGCTGGAGCTGATCGTGGTCGACAACGGCTCCACGGACGGCACCTGGACGGCCGCCGTGCGCCACGCCGATCTGGCCCTGCGGGGCGGACCGGAGCGCAGCGCCCAGCGCAACCTCGGCATCGCGCGCGCGGCCGGCGAGTGGGTGCTGTACGTCGACGCCGACATGGAGCTGCACCCGGACGCGGTCGAGCGCGCCGTGCGGGCCGGGCGCGACGCCGGCGCGGTCGGGGTCTCGATCCCGGAGGAGTCGGTCGGTCGGGGCTTCTGGGCCCGCTGCCGCACCCTCGAGCGGCGCTGCCTGCGCGGCGAGCCGTCCCTGTTGTGGCCCCGGCTGATCCGCACCGGCTACCTGCGTGCCACCGGCGGGTTCGCCCTGTGGCTGACCGGCACCGAGGACGCCGAGCTGCACCACCGCATGCTCGCCCACGGCGCGCCGATCGTCACGGCCGACGGGCTGATCCTGCACCACGAGGGCCGCCTCACCCTCCCCGGCCTGATGCGCAAGCGCTTCTACTACGGCAAGGGCCTGCTGGCCTACCGCCGGGCCTATCCCGGCGCCATCTCCGCCCAGGCCAGGGCCACCACCAGGGCCGCCTGGCGGCACCGGCGCCTGCTGCTTGCCGAGCCGCTGGTGGCCGCCGGGATCGTGGCGATGCGCGCGGTCGAGCTGGCCGCCTACCTCGCCGGCGCGCTCGCCGGTTCTCGCGGCAGCGCCGCTCAGGCGCCCGCCTCCAGCCTCGCCACGATGTCGGCGAGCAGCGCCTCGGCGTCCTCCGTCGACAGGTCGCGGGCGCGCAGCGACACCGTCGAGGGGCCGCCAGGCAGCCCGGCGGCCCCCACCGCGACCGCCGAGCGGCCACGCGCGACGGGGAAGAAGTCGAGCCGGGTCGCCCCCGGGACGGCGCGACGGCCGACGTTGGAGACCAGCAGCGAGTCCGAGCAGCGCCGGGCCACGGGCCCGAGCAGCGCCCCGAGGCGCGGGGACCAGACCTGATCGACCGGCTCCCTGGGGATTGCCAGCGCCGCCGCCACCGCCGGTTCGACCGGCTCTCCCGCCAGCAGGTCGACCCGCCGGTACCGGGAGCGGTTCCCCGCCTCGACCTGGCCCGGGTCCCCCGGGGAGGCGGACCCGCCAGCCCCCGCGGCGTCCGCGTCTCCGCGGTCGGCGGGCGGGTCGGGACCCGTCTGGCCCGGGCCGGCGAGGCCGAGGTTGATGCCCACGCGGCGCCAGGGCCGGCCCATGCGGGCGTTGCGGGCGCCGGCGGCGGCCACCGCGGCGGCGGCCAGGCGGGCGGTGACCCCGGGGCCGGGGAGGGCGACCTCGCGGACGGCCAGCGCGTCGCTGGCTGGCGCGCGCGGCGAGGGCGCGACCCGGTCGGCGGGGCGAGCCATGCGGCCGAGGAGGCCGCGCAGCGCGGCCGGGGGCCGCCGACCCGTGGCGAGGGCCGGCGGGCGGGGCAGCGGCCCGCCGAGTAGGGCGGCGAGCAGGGCCACCAGCCCGAGCCCATCGAACGCGGCGTGGTGGCAGGCGACGGCCACGCGGGCGCCGCCGGCGCCGACCAGCACCCGCAGCGGCGGCTCGGCGGCAAGCCGGAACGGGTCGAGCAGGACGCCGGCGCCAAGCGGCTCGCCGTCCACCACCAGCGGCTCCGGCGGCGCCCCCTGGTGCCAGACCTCGCCGCGCAGGCGGGCGCCGACCATCGGCACGGCCTGGTGGAGCGCCTGGACACGCTCGTCCAGGCCGGCCGGCGGCGCGTCGAGCGAGGCGGCGGCCACCACCACCCAGCCGGTACGGCGGTCGGGGAAGCGCAGCAGCGCCAGCGCGTTGCGCGAGGCCGGCGCGGGCAGGGTCCGCGACTCGCTCACGGCTCGCGGCGGCGGCCGAGGTAGAGCACGGTGGGCGACAGGAGCGCGACCCGGCGGGCGACCGCGTCCAGCGGCCGGCACCAGAGCCGCCGGCGGTAGGCGTCGGCGAACCCGAGCGGGTGCAGCGTGTAGGCGAACCGCCGGCTCCGGTTGAGCTGCCGCAGCAACGACCCGAGCCGGTAGCGGAGCACGTGGGTCGGGTCCATGTGGGCGTGGGGCGAGAGCCGGTTGGGCACGGTGATGATCAGCTCGCGGCCGGCGACCGTCTCCAGCACGTCGAGAAGACCGGGAAGCTCGCGGTTGGGGACGTGCTCGAGGAGCTCGCTGCAGAAGACGACGTCGACGGCGGCCACGTGGTCCAGGAGCCGCTCCACCCGGTCGCAGATCACCCGGTCGTAGGCGCCGGTGGCGCCAGCGTGCTCGCACAGCGCCGGGTCGTGGTCGATGCCGATCACCGTGGCCGCCCGGCGGCGCAGGTGCGGCCCGTACAGCCCCGACCCGCAGCCGGCGTCGAGCACCGAGCCGGCCCCGTCCAGCTCCCGGTCGATGACCGCGACCATCCGCCCGTCGACCGCCCGGTCCAGGTAACGCCGGGTCAGCTCGCCGTCGATGCCCTCCGCCATGCTGCCGGCAGTCTAGATCGTCGCCGGAGGGGTCCGGGGAACCCCAAAGGGGTGCCCCGGTCGATCGAGCCCGGGACGGAGGCCGGGCGGCTCTGGCAGACTGCCCGGGTGGAGCTCCGCGACGCGCTCAGACGCCGGCGCATGGTGCGCCGCTTCGACCCCCGCCCGCTCCCCGCCGGGGTGCTCGACCGCATCCTGGAGAGCGCCACCCACGCTCCCTCAGCCGGCTTCAGCCAGGGGCTGGACCTGGTGGTGCTGGAGGGGCCCGAGGCAGTCGGCGGCTTCTGGCGGGCGACCGCCGACCCGCGCTTCGGGCGGCCGTACAGCTCTGCCGAGCCGGCCGCGATCGTCCTTGTCCTCTCCGACAAGCAGGCCTACCTCCGCCGCTACGCCGAGCCGGACAAGGCCGGGCTCGGCATGGACGTGGAGGCGGGGTGGCCGGTCCCATACTGGGACCTGGACGCGGCCATGGCGGTCATGCTGATGCTGCTCACCGCCGTCGACGAGGGCGTCGGAGGCTGGTACTTCGGCGTCTTCCACGGCACGGAGGCGCTGCTGCGCGACCTCGGCGCGCCACCGGACCGGCGGCTCATCGGGGCGGTCGCCCTCGGCCACCCGGCCGACGACGACCGTCCGGGCGGCTCGGCCCGCACCCGCCGGCGCCGCGCCCTCGACCAGGTCGTCCACCGGGGCCACTGGTAACCGGCCTGCCCCTGGCTACACGCTGCGGAGCGCCTCGGTGGGAGCCAGGCGCGCGGCCCTGACGGCGGGATAGAGGCCGGCGGCCGCGCCGACGAGCGGCGGCCGAGCCCCCGCTGACGAGCCTCCCCAGTGGGCCCCCCGAAACCCCATCGCCAGGGGGCTCGGCCATCCCGCATGCTCCAGCGCGCCAGGTCCCTGCCA
>Ga0209853_1000581_pt1 | contig 10189 bp, 5 predicted proteins | sample GWRWS1_30_40_FD_187224 | JGI IMG/M metagenome (GOLD analysis project Ga0209853, IMG submission 187224) | Riverbed sediment microbial communities from areas with vegetation nearby in Columbia River, Washington, USA - GW-RW S1_30_40 (SPAdes)... | ecosystem: Environmental > Aquatic > Freshwater >...
CCGAGGAGATCGTCGCCATCACCTTCACGCGCAAGGCGGCGGGCGAGATGCGCCACCGGGTCCTCGCTGCGCTCGCCGCCGCGTCTCGCCCGGAGGGCCCGCCGGCTGGCGCGCACGAGGCACGAACGATCGAGCTCGCCCGCGCGGCGCGCGCGCGGGACGGCGAGCGCGACTGGCAGCTCGCGCGGAATCCGACCCGCCTCCGCGTCCAGACGATCGACGCGCTCTGCGCGTCGCTGACGCGCCAGATGCCGCTGCTCTCCCGTTTCGGCGCGGCACCCGAGATCATCGAGCGTGCGGAACACCTGTATCGCGAGGCGGCGCGCGCGGCGATCGCGCTCGTCGAGTCGAAGCAGGATGTCGCCGCGAGCGTCGAACGCCTGCTGGTGCATCTCGACAATGATGTAGCCCGGCTCGAAGCGCTGCTCGCGGACATGCTCGCGCGGCGCGACCACTGGCTCCGGCACGGCGAGAAGCTCGATCGTCGGTCGCTGGAGGCGGCGCTCGCCAACGTCCGCGAGGAGGCATTGCAGCGGGCGCGCAGCCTCGTCACGCGCGAGCAGCGCCTCGAGCTCGCCGCCATCGCCGACTATGCGCTCTCGAATCTGGGGCAGGCACCGTTTGCCGACGACGTCGAATCGTGGGCCGCGCTGGCCGATCTGCTGCTCGTCCAGAAAGGCACTTGGCGCGCGCGACTCGGCCAGAAGGAAGGGTTCCCTCCCGGCAAGGCGAGCGATTCGTGGAAGGCGCGCGCCGCCGCGCTGGCGCTCGGCGACGAGTTCCGCGAGGCGCTCGCCGACATCCGCCGCGTGCCGCCGGCGCGGTACAGCGACGCGCAATGGGAAGCGCTGGCCGCCATAGCCAACCTGCTCAAGCACGCCCTGGCGCAGCTCGAGGTCGTGTTCGGGCTGCGCGGCGAGGTCGATTTCCCCGCGCTCACGCAGGGCGCGGTGAGAGCCCTGGGCGAGGACGACGCGCCGACCGATCTCGCGCTCGCGCTCGATTACCGCATCCGTCACCTGCTGGTCGACGAGTTCCAGGACACCTCGATCTCCCAGTACAAGCTGATCGCGAAGCTCACCGCCGGCTGGGAACCGGGAGACGGTCGCACGCTGTTCGCGGTCGGCGATCCGATGCAGTCGATCTATCGCTTCCGCGAGGCCGAGGTCGGCGAGTTTCTCCGCACCTGGGAGACGAGGAGCGTCGGCGGCGTGCCGCTCGAGCGCGTGAGCCTCAGCGCCAACTTCCGCTCGCACGCGGGGATCGTGGCGTGGGTCAACGCCGCCTTCGAACGGGTGATGCCGGCGCGCGAGGACGTCGCCGCCGGCGCGGTGCCATACGCGGCGTCGATTCACGTGCACGACGCGCTCGCGGGCCCGGCGGTCGCGGTGCATCCGTTTTTCGACCGCGATGCCGACGGCGAGGCGGCTACGGTTGTCGATCTGGTCGCAAGCATAAGAGAGCACGAGCCCGAAGCCACCGCCGCCATCCTGGTGCGCAATCGCGGCCATTTGGGCGAGATCGTGCCGCGGCTCCGGGCCAGGGGCTTGCGATTCCGGGCCATCGAAATCGAGGCGCTCGGCGATCGCCCGGTGGTGCAGGACCTGCTTGCACTCACGCGCGCGCTGGCGCATCCGGCGGATCGCGTCGCATGGTTGGCGGTCTTGCGCGCGCCGTGGTGCGGATTGACGCTCGCCGATCTCGCCGCGCTCGCGGAGGGTCGGGCTGCGGAGAGCGTGTGGGAGCTCATGAACAGCGACGAGCGGGTCGCCGGTCTCACTCCGGACGGTGCCGCACGACTCGCCCGCGTGCGCGACGTGCTGGCCGTTTCGCTCTCGGCGCGGTTCCGCGGGACGCTGCGCGACCGGGTCGAGGCAACCTGGCTCGAGCTCGGAGGCCCGGCATGCGTCGACGACGCGACCGACCTCGAGGACGCGGACGTATACCTCGATGCTCTCGACGCGGCGGAGGAAGCAGGCGCGCTTCCGGATCTCGCGGCGTTCCAGCAGCGGCTCGCGGAGCTCTGGGCCCTGCCCGACGTGCACGCGGACGACCACGACGTGCAGATCATGACGATCCACAAGGCGAAGGGCCTGGAGTTCGATCACGTGCTCGTGCCTGGCCTCGGGGGGAGGGCGCGCGACGACGGGAAGCGCCTGTTCCTCTGGACCGAGCGCCCGGCGCGCGCGCGAGGGGGAGAGGCCGAGCTGCTGGTGGCGCCGATCGAGGAGACCGGGGCCGGGACCGACGCGACCTATGCCTGGCTGCGAAAGCTGGACGTCGAGCGCGACCGCCATGAAGCCGCGCGCCTCCTCTACGTGGCCGTGACGCGAGCCCGTCTGCGCGTGCACTTGTTGGGCGACGTACGGCTCGACGACCGGAGCGGTGCGCCGAAAGAGCCGGCGGCGAATACCCTGCTTGCGCCGCTCTGGCCGATCGTGAGCGAGCGCTTCAGGGAAGCGGCAGCGGTCGCCGAGGCCTCACCGGCAAGCGAGGTCGCCGCCGAAACGCGCGCACCTTCCGCCGGGGACTTTCGGCGGCTCGCGTCCGACTGGGTGCTGGCCGGGCCGCCGCCCGCCGCGACGTGGCGCGCGCTGGAGGACGACGCGCGCGCCCACGACGAGATCGAGTTCTCGTGGGTGGGCGAGACCGCGCGGCACGTGGGAACCGTCGTGCACCGATGGCTGCAGCGCATGGCCGATGAGCGGCTCGTCGCTTGGGACGAGGCGCGCATCACGCGGGCGCAAGCGACCGTGCGGCGTGAGCTTTCCGCCCGCGGCGTGCGCGAAGCCGATCTCGACGGCGCCGTGGAACGGGTGCTGAGCGGGCTGCGGGGTGCGATCGCGGATGAGCGCGGGCGGTGGATCCTCGGCCCGCATGCGCACGCCGTCACGGAGCACCGCGTGACGGCGGTGGTGGAAGGCGCCGTCAGGCGTCTGGTCGTCGACCGGCTGTTCCGGGACGAGTCGGGGGAGCGCTGGATCGTCGACTACAAGACCAGCAGCCACGAAGGCGCGGAGGTCGACGCGTTCCTCGAGCGGGAGCGCGAGCGGTACGCCGCGCAGCTCGCGCGCTATGCGCGGGCAGTCGGCGGCGAGCACCGGCTCGGCCTCTATTTCCCGCTGCTCAGGGGCTGGCGCGAAGCTTAGGTTTCCCCCGGCGAGGAGACGAAATCCCGGGACGGGGGGCCCATTCGCTGGCGCCGCCACCCCCTAAGGGGGATCATCGGACGGGCGCGCACGTACGTGGAGCAGCGGATGGATGTCAAGGCACTGCAGTGGGAGCTGGCGGCATTCGTGGCCGAACGCGGCCTGGAATCGCGGCACAGTCCGAAGAGTCTCGCGATGGCGCTCGTCGGCGAGGGCGGCACGCTGCTGGATCTCTTCAAATGGCTGAGCGAGGACGAGTCCCGCCAGGTCGGCCGACAGGAGCGCGAGGCCGCGGCCGAAGCGATCGCGGAGATTTTCCTGCACGCGCTTCGCCTGGCGGACGAGCTCGGCATCGACGTCGAGGACGCGGTCGCCAAGAAGAGCGCGAAGCTCGGCGGGAAGGCGCCGCCCGATCGGCGTCCGGAAGCACCGCGGACGCCACCTCCACCGGCGGCACCGAGCGTCGAGCGGCAGCTGAAGTCGGCGAGCCGCCCGGTGCCGTTGGCCGGCCCGCCCTCCGTCAGGCCGCCGCCTCGTCCCGCATCCGCTGGGCCCGATTTCCCCAGAACGCGGCAGGCGGCACCTGCGGCGCCGGCCCGGTCGCCGGCAAACGCTCCGCCACCGCCGGCTGCCGCCCCGCCACTGCCGCCTCGCCCCGCCCCGGCAGCTCGGCCCGCGCCACCGCCCCCGCCGCCCGAGGTCGAGGCCTATGCGGATCTCGATCTCGAGGCGGTCGGCGAGCTGGTCAAGTCCCTCGCCAAGCGGATCGACACCGCGCAGAGCGAGGACCCGCTGGTGCGTGAGCTGCACGACGAGCTGGGGACGCTGCGGCGGACGCTCTACAGCAAGACCTTCAAACGCGCCTGGGTCGGCGCCAGCCTGAAGAACGTCCGGACGATGCTGGGGGCAGCGCTCAACGAGGACATCGGCGAGGAGATCAAGGCGGGGGAACACGTCGCCCAGATCGATCGCATTCTCAAGGACTGAGCCGGGGCATCACGCGCCTCGCGCCGCACCGGACCGGGCGCGCGGCGCCGGCCCGCGCGCGACCGCGCCGAGCCATGCAGAAGCGCTATGGCTCGCATGCAACGCGGTCATGTCATTTGTGTCGCGCTTCGGGCGCGCGCTATGCTCGGCGCCGAAGAGCGAGCCCGCGCAACGCTTTCCGCGCCGGAGCAACCTCGCCTCACGCCGGCACGCTCAAAAGGAGGACGTCATGCTTCGGTTCGCAATCGCTCTCGCAGCCGCAGTTCTTGGCGGCGTGCTCGCCGCGCTGCCGCTCGGGGCCGCCGCGCAGTCCGGCGACCCGTATCCCAGCCGGCCGGTCAAGATCCTCGTGCCCTACGCGCCCGGCGGCGCGACCGACATCATCGCCCGCCACGTCGCCAACCGGCTCCCCGAGGTCCTCGGCCAGAGCGTCGTCGTCGAGAACCGCGCCGGGGCCTCCGGCAACATCGCGCTCGAGGCCGCGGCGAAGGCGCCGGCGGACGGGTACACGGTGCTCTGCGGCAACGTCTCCACCAACGCGATCAACGAAACCACGTTCGCCCACACCCTGCAGAGCAAGCCCTCGCGCGATCTGGTCGGCATCACCAAGCTGGTCGAGATCCCCCACGTCATCATCGCGAACCCGACGCTGCCGGCCAACTCGGTGGCCGAGCTGATCGCGCTCGCGAAGAAGACGCCCGGCAAGCTCAACTACGCCTCCGCGGGGCTCGGCACCTACCCGCACCTCGACATGGTGAAGCTCATGCAGGCGGCCGGCATCGAGATGGTGCACGTGCCTTACAAGGGTGGCGCCGGCCAGATGATCCCGGGACTCATTTCCAATGAGACCCAGGTCGCGTTCCTCAACCTCGCGTCGTCGCTCGAGCAGATCAGGGCCGGGCGCCTGAAGGCGCTGGCCACGACCGCGCCCACCCGGCTCGCGGAGATTCCGAACGTCGCAACCATGGCCGAGCAGGGATACCCCGGCATCGGCACCAACGCGTGGCAAGGGCTGTTCGTGCCCGCGGCCACGCCGAAGCCGGTCGTCGACAAGCTCTACGGCGCGGTCGCGGCAGTCCTGTCGCGGCCCGAGATGAAAGAGATGCTCGCCAAGCAGATGATGACCGTCAGTCTTTCGAGCTCGCCGGAGGAGTTCACGCAACTCGTCCGCAAGGAGACCGTGCTCTGGGCGGAGGTGGTCCGCGACAACAAGGTGAAGATCGACTGACGCCGTGAACCAGGTCGTCAAGCGCACCGCCCGCGTCTCGCAGCCCCGCTATGACCTAGTCGTCGAGAAAGACCTCGAGATCCCGATGCGGGACGGGGCCCGGCTCAAGGCCGACCTCTTCCGGCCGAAGTCGGGCGGGCGGTTCCCGGTGATCATCAACATCGGGTCGTACCAGAAGGACAAGCTCTGGATTCCGCCGCCCGACCTCGAGGAGGCGCCGAATCCCTACATGAACTGGGAGACGGTGAACCCGCTGTGGTGGGTGCCCCGCGGCTACGGCTGCTTGCGCGTGGACAGCCGCGGCTCGGGCAAATCGCCCGGCCGCACCGACCCGTTCTCGCCGGGCGAGGCGCGCGACTTCTACGATGCGATCGAATGGGCGGCAAGACAGCCGTGGGCGAACGGCCGCGTCGGCGCGAGCGGCATCTCGTATTTCGCGATGACGCAGTGGCTCGTCGCGAGCCTCCGGCCGCCGTCGCTCGCGGCGCTGATCCCGTGGGAGGGCGCGGCCGACATGTACCGCGACTTCGGCTACCACGGCGGAATCTTCTCGTTCGGGTTCGTCGTCAACTGGTACAACAACCATATGGCGCATCACCTGCTCGGCAAGCCGCAGGCGACCTCGCCCGACGCGTTCGCGACGCCGTGGGTCTGGGAATACATGCGCCACAGCCTCGACAGCGACTGGTATCAGGGACGCCGCCCGATCTGGGAGAACATCGACACCCCGCTCTACAGCGTCGGCAACTGGAGCGGGCTCGCGCTGCATCTCCGCGGCAACACCGAGGGCTACATGCGCGCGGCCTCGCGCCACAAGAAGCTGCGGATCCACGCCGGGACCCATTACCACGGCTTCTATACCAAGGACGGCCGCGACGACCAGCTGCGGTTCCTCGACCACTGGCTGAAGGGGATCGACACCGGGATCATGCGCGAGCCGCCGGTGAAGCTGCTGATCCGCAAGGGCGGGCACGGCAACTCCGCATGGCGCTCCGAGCGCGAGTGGCCGATCGCGCGAACCAAGTGGACCAAGTTCTATCTGCGGCCGGAGGCGAATCGCAAACGGGAGGCGGAGGGCGCGCTCGTCACGGAGGCGCCGCGCAAGGGCGGCTCGGTCTCGTACTTCGCGAGCGGCATGACGAAAGCCGGGGTCGCGAGCGCGTCATGGACCTCGACCGCGCTCGCCGGCAGCTTGCCGCGCATGGGCGTGTCGTTCGAGACGGCACCGCTCGCAGCCGCGATGGAGGTCACGGGCCCGGTTGTGCTGGTGCTCTGGGTGTCGAGCACGACCGAGGACATGGATCTCTTCGCGACGCTGCGCAACATCGGTCCGGACGGCAAGGACGTGTTCGAGATCGGGCAGCAGGGCCAGCCGGTCCCGGTCGCGAAAGGGTGGCTGCGCGCCTCGCACCGCGCGCTCGACGAGCGCCTCTCGCTTGCCTACCGGCCCTACCACTCGCACGCAAAGCGCGAGTGGTTGCGCAAGGACGAGGTCGCCCGCGTCGAAGTGGAGATCTGGCCGACCTGCATGGTGTTCGCGAAAGGCCACCGCCTCCGGCTCGACATCCAGCCGCGCGACGGCATCGGCGCCGCGCCGTACACGCACTACTCGGCCGACTACAACTCCGGGACCAACACGATTCACGCCGGCGGGAGCCGGGCGTCGTACCTGCTGCTGCCGGTGATCCCGGCGAAGTAGACGGCTCAGCGCCGGCCGGCACGCCGGCGCTCGCGCCGGGGCGCAGGGAGGTGGAACATCCCGAGCTGGGCGAGGCGATCGATCTCGGTTCGCACCAGACGCAGCACTTCATCGACGGCGGGCGTGCGCGGCTGCGCGGCGGCGTGCGCGAGCACCAGGATCCGGTGCAGATTCGCATCGTCGACCGGGAAGGCGGCGCAGCGGCCGGCGACGAGGTCGTCGTGCAGCGTCGACACCGGGAGCACCGTGACGCCCTCGCCGGCGAGCACCATGCGCCGGATCGCCTCGATCGAGTCGATCTCCGCCTCGGCGGCGAGCTGCGCCCCGAACCGGGCGAGCTGGCGGTCGACGAGCGTCCGGATCGCGGAGGTGACGATGAGCGGCGTGCGGCACAGCTCGGTCACGCTGTAGCTGCGTTTCATGCCGCGCTCGGCGGCGGCGGCGAACACGACGATCGGCTCCGAGAGCAGCGGCGAGAACGTCAGGCTGCGCGAGTGAGACGGGTTTGTCAGCACCGCCACGTCAACCCGCCCGGCGAGCAGATCGTCGTAGAGCTGCGCGCTGAACTCCTCGACGACCCGCAGCGTGACCGAGGGGCATTCGGCGCGCGCCCGGGCCACGCAACCCGGCAGGAGCAGCGGCGCGAGCGTCGGTGAGGTCCCGAGCACCACCCGGCCACGCGCCGCGACCCGCGAGCGCTTGACGTGCCCCTCGGCGAGCGTGACTTCCCGCAGGATGCGGCGCGCGTGCTCGAGGAGATCGCGCCCGGGGCCGGTCAGCCGGATTCCCCGCGGCCGCCGGTCGAAGAGGGCGACGCCTAGCTCGTGCTCCAGCTGATGGATGCGGCGCGTGAGCGCCGGCTGGGTGATGCCCAGGTCGTCGGCCGCGTGCGTGATGCTGCCGCGGTCGGCGACCTGCACGAAGCACTTCATGCTCCAGAAGTCCACGCCCGCGGGCTTTTCCCTCGATCCATGCACGTTCGGCATGGCGATGATAACCCGCGCGCATTTGTGCCGCGCCGGCGCCTGTGATTTCATGCCGGGCGACTTTTCATGGAGCCTCCGGCATGAGATCGATCGGCGTGGGAATCATCGGCACCGGCTGGTGCGGCGGGATCCGGGCGGAGACGCTTGCGGGCCACGCGCTCGTCAAGAGCCTCCACATTGCGGAGATCCGGCCCGAGCGGCTGCGCGAGATCGCCGGCAAGACCGGCGCCAAGACCGCGACGGCCGACCATCGCGAGCTGCTCCGGAACGGGGAGATCGATGCGATCGTGATCTCCGCTACGCCCGAGTCGACGCACTACCCGATGGCCCGGGAGGCGCTCGCTGCCGGGAAGCACGTGTTTCTCGAGAAGCCGATCGCGCTCGCGCTCGACGAGGCCGACGAGCTGATCGGGCTCGCGCGGCGCAGCGGCCTGAAGTTCACGATCGGCTACTCGCAGCGCTTCAACCCGAAATTCGCCTACGTGAAGAAGTGCGTGAACGACGGGACGATCGGCAAGCCAGTCAGCGCCCTCGTGAGCCGTCACATCACGCGCGGCCTCGGGGAGAAGATCACCGGCCGCGGCAACGTCTCGCCGGCGGCGATGGAGTCGACCCACGATCTCGACTTCGTCCTGTGGTGCCTGGAGCCGGCGAAGCCGGTGCGCGTGTACTCCCAGGTCGCGTTCGGCGCGATGCAGGCCGCGACCGGCGCGCCGATCCCCGATTGCCAGTGGATCACGGTGACGATGGACAGCGGGCTCGCGTTCGTGGTCGGCGGCGGATGGAGCCTGCCGCCGGGGTATCCGAACTTCTCCACCACCTGGATCGAATTCCTCGGCACCGACGGGGCGCTGCTCGTCGACGACAGCCACAAGGACGTCGTCCTCAACACGCTGCAGAAGGGCATGGTGCTGCCGATGTCGACCATGCCCGGCGAGCGGGTCGAGCACGTCTACGCCGGGCCGATGGCGGCCGAGACGGTCCACTTCCTCGAAGCGGTCGCGCTCGACCGGCCGGTGCTCGTGACGCCGGAGCACGCCCGCATGGTGATGGAGGTGTACATCGCCGCCGATCTTTCGGCCGGGCGCAACGCGCCGGTCGATCTGCCGCTGCCCGCGGCGGCGCGGCGCGCGGCGGCCTGATTCCCGCCGATGCCGAGGAAGCACCCGAAGCGCATCGGCCTCGCCATCGTCGGGGCGGGGCGCATCGGGCTGATCCGCGGCGAGATCGCGGCCCGCCACGCGCAGGTCGACTGGATCGGGCTCGCCGAGAAGAACCCGGAGCGCGCGAAGCTGGTCGCCGAGAAGATCGGCGCGGACTTCGTCACCCACGACCACCGCGAGCTCCTCGAGCGTCCCGAGGCGACCGCCGCGATCATCGCAACCGACGAGCATCTCCACGTCGATCCGATCCTGGCGGCGCTGGAGCGCCGGCTCGCGCTCTTCATCGAGAAGCCGCTCGCGACCGAGCTCGCCGAGTCCGAGCGGGTGCTGGCGGCGATCGGGCAGGCCGGCGTCGACGCGGCGATCGGCTATACGCAGCGGTTCCGGCGGCGCTGGCTGGTCGCGAAAGAGAAGGTGCGCACCGGCAGCCTCGGCGACGTGACGCTGGTCACTTCGCGGGCGTTCATGAACCGCCTCGTGGCGATCGACAACTACCGGCGCACCGCCGACCCGAGCCGGATCTCGCCGATGGTGATCTCGGGCACCCACGCGCTCGACATCGTCATGTGGATGTTGGAAGGGAAGCACCCGGTCGAGGTCTACGCGCGCTCGGTCGACAAGGCGCTCGGCCCACAGTACGGCGGGATCGACGCGACCGCGGGCACCATCGTGTTCGCGGACGGCACGCTGTACCACTCCGCGATCTCGTGGGCGCTTCCGGTCGTCTGGCCGGGTGCGGTGTACAGCCTGGAGGTGGGCATCGTCGGCACCGACGGCGTGCTGACCGTCGACGATACGCATCGCGACATCGTGCTCGCGACATCGAAGTCCCAGGGTGAGGGGTATGCGCCGGACCAGTCGAGGCGGGTCGATTTTCTGGCGAGCTATCCGCCGGGCGATATCGCCCTTGGCGAGCTCCGCGGCCCGATGAGGGGGGAAACTGAGTCGTGGCTCAACCGCCTTGCCCTGGGACTGCC
>Ga0209853_1000582_pt1 | contig 10186 bp, 16 predicted proteins | sample GWRWS1_30_40_FD_187224 | JGI IMG/M metagenome (GOLD analysis project Ga0209853, IMG submission 187224) | Riverbed sediment microbial communities from areas with vegetation nearby in Columbia River, Washington, USA - GW-RW S1_30_40 (SPAdes)... | ecosystem: Environmental > Aquatic > Freshwater >...
ACGGAGCTCGCAGAGGGGAGGAAGAATCATGAAGCGCTTCTACCTCATGCTCGGAGGACTGGCACTGTGGGGCGCCATCATGGTCGGCTTCGTGGCTCTGACTACGGCAGGGTTCTAGTGAGTCGGCGGCGAGCGCTGAACCCCGACCGCGTCGAACGGGTCGCGCGCGCAATGGGGGTGGTCGTGGGGGTCTTCGTGCTGTCCCTCACCGTCATCGGTCCACAAAGCGCCTGGGGCCTGCTCGGCGCGGTGCCGCTCGCGATGGGCTGGTCGGGATGGTGAGTAGTCACGAAGGCCTTGCGGTGGGCAAGGCGTCGTTCTGCGTGATACCGGGGAACGGTGTGCGTGGGTCGGCCTAGGTGTCCTTGCCTACGTCGCGGTGAACGTCGGATTGTTCGCGCGAGCCGTCGATAACCCATCCGCGGCATTTGCTGCGTATTGCGGATGACGCTCGACGGAGCGTGTGCTATTGAAGCAGCCGGAAGATCCAGAACGCGAGGACGATCCCGATGGGGACGGCGAGGTTCAACCGAAACGTGAAGCCGAGCGTCAGGGTGAAGAACTTGAGATCCACCGTGAACGGTGGGTCCACGCCGACGTGCAGATCACGTGAGAGAAACGAGAGGACGGGGTAGCCGACCAGGGCTTCGCCGATGACAATACCCAGAATCGCCCCCAGGCTGATGACGATCGCCAGCATCCACCAGGGGTTGCGCGACCGCCTTGGTGATCTCATCTTCTGTCCCGGTAGGGGGTTCAGTCAGTGGGGAGGGATTCCTGCCGCGGGGCTCTCGGCGCGAAGGCGCGGGCGATCCAGATGCTGGCTTCGTAGAGGAGATACGTGGGGATCGCCATGAGCGCCTGAGAGAACACGTCTCCGCCGGGGGTGAGAAACGCGGAGAGGACGACGATGCCCAGCAGCGCGTAGCGCCGGCCGGCCACGAGCGATGCCGGGGTCACCACGCCGATCCTGGCCAGGAACAGGATCACGATGGGCAGCTGGAATACCAATCCGAACGCCAGCACAAACGCCGTGGCAAACGACGTGTACGCGCCGACACTGATCATCGGCACCAGCGACTCGGTCTGGTAGCCGAGGAGGAACCGCACGCCGACCGGCAGGATGGCGAAGAACGCAAACGCGGCGCCCCCGACGAACAGCGCCAGGGAGAATGGCAGGAGCGAGAGCGTAGAGCGCCGTTCGGTAGGCGTGAGCCCGACCCCCACGAACCGCCACACCTGATAGAGGACGAGCGGCAGGCTGAGGAAAGCCCCGGAGAGCGCGGCGACTCTCAGCCGGACGAAGAACGCCTCGGTGGGGGCCAGGAATACCACGCGGCCGACCGGCCGGATGAGGAGCTGGAGGATGGGCTCGACAAACAGGAACGAGAACAGCATGGCGACGACGAACGCGGCAAGGGAAATGAGGAGCCGCGTGCGCAGCTCCTCGAGGTGCTCAACGATGGTCATGGGACGGTCGATCACGCCTGCCGTCCTAACCTCACTGCGTCGTGCTATGCGCGCTTCTCAGGAGTTGCGGGTTTCTCGATCTCGTTCTCGGCGTCGCGCACCGCTCCGCGGAACTCCCGGATGGCGCGGCCTAGCGCCCCACCGATCCCCGCGAGCCGCGTCGGTCCAAAGATCACCAGCGCGATCACGAGGATGATGATCAATTCCTGCCATCCAAGATTTGGCATGCCCCACCTCCGGAGTTGATTATAGCACCGAGGGTTAGACGGGCGTTCTCCGGTAACGGTTGCGTGCGCCCACCCACATCCCCGCCAGCGCCCCGGCCGCGGCCGCAGCGGCCCACACGGGGTTGCTCCGCAGCATGCGGCCCACCTGCTCGGGGATGTCTGCGGCTGACATCGGGAGGGCGGGGTTCCGCCGGCTGAATGTCTGCCGCAGGGTCAGCAGGTCGGAGGCGATCGCGTCGCGAAGCCGCCGCGCCTCCGGGTTGTCCTCGTGTCGCCGCGCCGTCATCGTCGCTCCTCCAGGTGCTGCCGGATGGCCTGCCAATCGGCCTTCAGATCCTCCGGCAGACTGACGCCCGTCCACCGCAGGCGGCTCCGGGCCAGCAGCGCAAGGATCGCGGCGGCCCCGAGCATTGTGACCAGCACGATCCCGGCGGCCATCCACGCGGCCACGTACTGGGCCAGGAACAGGATCGAGGTCGTGGCGAGCAGCGGCAGCACCGTCAGCGCCGTGGCGAGCGCGGCCGCCGCGAAGACGGCCCCCATCAACACCCTGCGCACGGCGCGTTTTGTGTCCTGCCGGGCGTCGTCCAGACGCAGGCGCAGCAGGGCGATCACGTTCTGTACGATCCGCGCCACCCGCGTCCCGGCCGAGACGTGCGCACCGTCAACCTGCGTGGTCATCTGTGATCCTCCAAAGCGGCTCCTGCATTTAGATTTTCTCCCCCGGGCGGCCCAGCGCCTCGCGCAGCGCCAGATCCACGGGTCTCATCCGGAGGCCGAACGTGCGGATCACCTCTGTGGCGTCACAGAGGGTATCGATGAACAGCGATTCAGCTTCATCCCGTGTGATCGGGGGGTTCGGGAGCACCGCGAACATCGTGGTCACGGCGCGCGCCGCGGGGTCCGGCAGGTGCAGCAACCAGCGGCGCACTCCAAGCACCCGTGCCACCCGGATGATGAGCTCGTCGTAGGTCAGCGCTTCCGGCCCACCGATCTCGAAGGCGCGCCCAATGATGTCATGCCGGTCGAGGGCCTGGCGCATCACGGCGAGCACATCGGCAAGGGCCACCGGCATCGAACGGTACTTCCCTGACCCGAGCACGAGGACGACGGGGGTCAGGGCGGCGAGCGCCGCAAACAACGGCCGGCCCCCGAACAGCAGCGCGAACGGATACCATGGCCCGAAGCGAACCACCTGCGCAAACTGGGCGGCGGCCCCCCCACCCGAACCGAGGAGAAACGAGGGACGAAAGATGACGAACGGCATCCCGCTGCGGCGGACTTCCTCTTCGCCGGCCCACTTGGAGCGCAGATACCGCGGGGCACCGGGGGCGGCGCCGAGGGCACTCATATGCAGAAAGCGCGCCGCGCCGGCTTCGCGCGCCGCCGCCACGGCATTGGCGGCACCTGCGTGGTTGATGGCGTCGAATGTCTGGCCGCCGCGCTCGCGGATGATCGCCACCAGGTGGATCACTGCGCTGCAGCCTGCGAAGGCTTCCACCAGCGAGGCGCGACTCCGGACGTCGGCAACAGCAATCTCGCAACCGAGTTCGCGCAGCCGCGGAGCGTCGCGGGTGGATCGGACGACACCGCGGACGGGGAAACCCTCGCCCCGCAAGAGCGGGATGAGATGCGAGGCCACAAACCCGCCGGCCCCCGTGACGGCGATGGGGCGCTGCGGCGGTGATGATTCAGCGCGACCTGACGACAACGAACTCCGTCAACTTGAGGAGGCTGTCCTTGGCGGGGCCGCCCCCCAGCGGGGTGAGCGATTCCGCCGCCCGGCGCGAGTATCCGCCGGCCACTTCCAGGGCGTACTCGATTCCCTGATAGCGGCTGAGCAACCCGCGGACCTCATTCATCTGCCCATCCCGCAGAGGACCCGCAAGTAGATCGAGCAGCCTGTTTCGATCGGCGGGACCCGCCGTCCGCAGCGCGTGGATCAGGGGCAGCGTGGTCTTGCCGCCGCGGATATCGCTGTGGATCGGCTTGCCGAGCTGCTCGGCCTGGCTGGTGAGGTCCAGGGCGTCGTCGGTAATCTGGAACGCCATGCCCCACTCCTGCCCGAACGTCCCCAGCGCATCGGCAGCCCACCGGTTCCCGGCCGCGAGGCCGCCGGCCCTGCAGGCGGCGGAGAACAGATGGGCCGTCTTCCCGCTGATGATCTGGAAATACATCCCCTCGTCGTCGTGCGCTTGCGATCCGTACTTAACCTCCATGATCATCCCCTGGCTCATCTGCACCGAAGCCGCGGCCATGGCCAGCGAGACTTCAGGGTTGCGGACGCGGCTGAGCAGATCAAACGCCTTGGCAAACAGATAATCTCCCAGCAGCACCGCGATCTGATTGCCCCACTGGACGTCAACGGTCGGCGTACCGCGGCGCGTGTCGGCGGCATCGATGATGTCATCGTGGATCAACGAGGCGACGTGGATAAGCTCAACGGCGCCGGCGATCCAGAGCCGCGCCTCTGCTGCGCCCCCGCTGACCTTCGCGGACAGGCACACCAGCGCCGGACGGATCATCTTCCCCGGCGTGCTCAAGACGTGGCGGACGAGTTCACCGATGAAGGGATCTGGCGTGATCAGCTCGCGCTCGAGCAGATTCTGGAGCTCGTCCAGGTCATCGCGAATCGGAGCGTAGATTGCGGTCAGGTCCATGTGAAAGGGCGGCATCCCGCGCCGCCGCCCTGGGTCGATCGTCATTACCTACTGGGCTCGAACCGTGGTCTTCATTCCAGCCTCAGCGTGCCCGGCGATGTCGCACACGATGTTGTAGGTCCCGGGCCGGAGAGTAGTGGTCAGGGTCTTGGTTTGACCCGGCTGGATGCCTTCAAGACGCGTATTGGTTTCCTGAATGACAAAGTTGTGCTCGACGGCACCATTGTTCTTGATGCTGAACGTCACAGAGCCCGACGGAATCTGAGTCGGTAAGCTGATCACCCACTCCGTCTCGGTGACGGGCACCGACCCCGGGGGACCGCCGCCCTGCTGCCCTCCACCCCCACCCTGCCCTCCACCTCCGCCGCCGCTGCACGCGGTCGCCACCAGCGCGGTCAGCAGCAGGAGACCTGACCTCAAGGCATAACGACGCATTGCTCCCTCCCCTGATGGTTTCAGTCTAGCACCTTCTTACGTCTCCGCGATCAAACCGAACGAGGCCACGAAAGTCAAGAGTAGAAACCAGAAGATATAGTACAGGAAGTAAGCGAGATAGACCTTGATCGGCCGGCGCGTCATGGCGTTTCCCTCTCGGCTGCCGCCGGCGCCGGAGCAGCCGGGGCGCTTCGCGGTGGCGCGGGCGCCGGCAGCGCGCGGATTCCCTCCACGAACGCCCGCACCGCGGCGAGGAATGCCGGGCCGTCATGAAGGCCATACGCCAGCATGCCCAATCGCGCCGGATCTACGCGGCGACGCTGCAGACGACGCTGGAGCTGGTCGACGCGGTCGCGCATCAGGTAGTTGCCTTCGCGGTTGAGGCAGTCTCCGTAGGGACAGCCGGTGACAAATACGCCGTCCGCCCCCCGACCGAGCGCGTCCTCCAGCCAGGAGGGTCGGACGAACCCTGAACAGGGTACACGGATGATGCGCACCGAGGGCATCTCCCGCAAGCGCCCACCTTCCATCAGCGGAACCAGGTCAACGCTCCAGTCGCAGACGAAGCCGACGACTTTCGGCCCATTGCTCATGCCCGTACTGCCTCGAGCACCTGCGCCTGCACGTCGCGCTCCAGGAATTTCGGCAGCTCCAGCGCCTCAAACGGACAGGCCCCGATGCAGATGCCGCATTCCACACACCGTGACTCGATCACGACCGCAAGCCAGGTGCGGTTGGCGGCGGCGCGGGAGAGACCGGGCGCGGGCGACGGCACCATGGCGATGGCGTTGTAGGGACAGTCGAAGAAACAGAGCTCACACCCCGTGCAGTTCCCGTCAATCACCTGGGCCACCCCGGCGTGCCGCACCGACATCTCCTGCGGCGCCTCGCGTCGCGCGATGTATGGAATCGCGAAGCCGAGCGTGAAGAGCGCCCCGAGCAGCACCATCACGGCGAAGGGCGACATGTAATTCAGCAGCCAGAAGGGGATGAGGAAGAAGATGTCCATGGGGAAAGACGCCGGGCGTCCCGCCGGAGCGGCGGGTTGGCCGCTCGTCGCCGGAATCACTCCTGCGAGTAAGAAGACCAGACCCACGCTGGCCAGCACCCATGTCGCCGGCGGCCAGATCTTCGGATGTCGCAGACGCAGGTAGTGCCACCACAGCATCACGTATAGAGCGGACGCCGGCCCGATGTGCAGGAAGAGGGCCCGCACCAGCGTGCCGTCGCTGACGCCTGCCCCGCCGATAAAGACGCGTGCCAGCCAGTCGCCGATGAGCGGGAGGCTGCGCAGCATCCCGACAAACATCGCGGTGAGCACCTGCGCCCGTTCGTCCCAGACGAGCTGGTAGCCGGTGAAGCCGACGAACCCTCCGAAGATCAGCAGGAACATGCCCGAGATCCACGGGTTATCCCGAGAGAACAGGTACCGGTCGGTGAACCAGTTGCGGAACAGGTGCAGCAACACCGCCACGATGAAGCCGTCAGCCGCATACCGGTGGACACCGCGGATCAGCCCGCCGTAGGGCACGCCGAGGGTGATGTACTGCACCGAGGCGAAGCCCTCGACGAGGCTCGCTTCATAGTAGAAGAAGAGAAAGATGCCGGACAGCACCAGGATAAACAGGAACAGGTTGGACAAGCCGCCGGTGTAGTAGAGGGGGTTGTAATCGGCGGGATAGACCTTGTTGATCCACACGTCGAGTTTCAGCGTCCCGCGCAGGACGCCCGTCATGAAGCGGCCGTACCGGCTGCGGGGCGGGCTCGGGGCGATCCCGGCGCCTGTGCTCATCGTTCCGCCTTCCTGGGGCCGATGATGCCCATCTTGCGCAGCAACAGGACGATACCTGAGTAGGCCATCAGCAGCGCGCCCACGAGCGCCCCGCCGAAGAACCAGCGGTCTGTCGCCTCGCCGTAGAGAATCCCAAGCGCGAACGCGAGCGACAGGCCCGACAGCAGCACGATGCCGGCGGTGTACATATTACGCATCTGCCTGATCCCTTCGCTTCAAGATCCGCTCATAGATGGCGATCCGCCGGTGCACCTTTCCCGCTCCCCGATCCGCAGCATATACCCAGAATCCCAGGTAAAGGAACGCGGCCAGTAAGACCACCGCGTATGACGCCGTCCGGAGGACCCCTTCGGGCGAAGGCTGCGCCCATGCCGCCCGCAGCGACGCCCACCCCGCGCCGACCGCCCACATCGCCACGACAAATGCCGCCACGATTGAGAGCAGCCTCATCGTTAACCGGCGGCGTGAGCCCGGGCACCAGGTTCTTGCGCCGCCGGGACAGCGGCACGCTGTTTGCGGCGGTAACGAATCTCCCACAGCAGTGCCAGCACCATCACCACCACCGTGACGTTCATAACGATGAAGGGCTCGCGCTCGATGACCGCGATGTTGAACAGGATCAACACCGTAAAGGCGATGAAGTAGATTAGCGCCATGACCCCGAGGACGAAGAAGAACGGCCGTTCCAGCGGGCGGCGCCCCTTGCTGCGATCCAGGAACGGGACCAGCATCCCGAGCCCAATGAGGAAACCCGGACCGAGCCCTGCCCACAGCGGCGGAGTGTACTTCACGTATTGGTAGAGGGCCAGGAAATACCAGTCCGACAGGATCGGCAGCGGGGTGCGGGTGGGATCGGCGCGGCGGCCCGACTCGGCCGGCAGCACATCGGGATGAGAGATGAAGATCAGCATCACCAAGAAGAGCACCATCGGCAGCAGCGACATGTTGATTCGCTTGCGACGCGTGCGCTGGAAGAAGACCTCGATCAAGATCAGCAGCACGAGCGAGATGCCGAAGTGGATGGCGTAGAAGCGGGTGATCGTGGCCTGCCCGACGGCGGGACCGCCCAGGAAAATGTAGGCGATCATCGAGCCGAATCCCATCGGCCCGAGGATGGGAATCTGATCGAAGTATACCGGCACGCTGAGCACCGTCTTCGCCGCCCAGAACGCGCGCTGGTTCCAGATCAGCAGATACCCGGTGATCCCCGAGATCATCGCCAGGATCAGGCCGAGGAATCCAAGCATCCAGGAAAGCTCGCCCGGCTTCTTGTATTCGCCCAGGAAGTACATCCTGTAGATCCGGAGGATAAGGACCAGGATCAAGCCGTCGGCCGCGTACTTGTGCAGGCCCCGGACCAACCAGCCCAACGGGACCTCGTGCTGGATGCGGTCGATCGAGGTGAACGCGCCCGCCGTGGTGGGCTCGTACCAGATCATCAGGATGACACCGCTGACGACGGTGATCATCCAGAAGTAGTACAACATCGGGCCCAGGAGGTACAAAGGGTTGCCCTGCCGGGCGACGAGGGTCTCGTCGAAGAGGTCGAGCTTCTCGCGACGCTGGCGGATCCAGTCGCGCAGGCGATCCCACATCTGCGTCAGGCGATGCCGCCGGGCTCGACGTCGGTGACGACGATGTTCTGGCCCTGCAGCTCGAACAGGAAGGTGCGCGGCGGGCGCGGCGCGGGGCCGGAAAGGACGCGGCCCGGCACGTCCCGATCCGCCGGATCGTAGATGCTGAGGTGGCACGGGCAACCCATCAGCGCGTGCTGGCGCTGCGGCGGCGGGGCATACCCACCATACCCCGCGGTGATTTCCTTGTAGTTCGGCACGTAGTTGTAGATACAACCGAGATGCGGGCAGATGCGCGAGTACACGATGATGTCGCTCTCGGTAACTTTGGGCTCCTTGCCAATCACCCGCGCCCACCCCAGCGGCAAACGAATCCTATAGGGCAGACGGACCACGACCCCGGGCATGTTGGCCGCCTTGAATCCCTCGGGCGTGTACTGAGGGTACCGCTGCGTGAACACGAAATACTTGAAGTCCCAGGGCTTGGCGACTTCGGAGAGATTCGCGGCAATGATCGGGTCTCCGCGCGGTGTGTCCTCCGCGATCGGGGCCAGGAGCTGGAACCTGCCGACGTTAGGCTTCAGCATCCGCAGCAGGGGTGAAGCCAGCGCGGCCACCGCCGCTACCGCCGGAACCGCCGTAGCCAGCTTCAGAAATCTGCGTCGATCAAGTTGGGCCTTCTGGTCGGCGTCCATCCAGTTTTACGATACCGGTGTCCGCGGGGATGCGCAAGGGCATCCCCGCGCGTCTTTCTCAGGCGCGCTCTATCTCAAATCACCACGGATAATCATAGATGAACGTATAAATGTAGTTCACCAGCGCCCAGAGTTCGTCATCAGTGAGTTTCCCGCGATACGACGGCATGTTCGCGCTCCCATCCACGATGCGCTGGTAGACCTCTGTCGGCTTGCGCTGGGACATCAGGTTGATATCCGTGAAGACCCCTGATCCCTGCCCCCGCGCCCAGCCCCAGATCTTCTTTGACAGTTCCACCCCAACCGGTCCCCGGCCGTCTCCTCGCGTGCCGTGACACGACGCGCACGTCAGGGCACGGCCGTCGATGTCGATCGCCCTGGTCTCATACATCCGCTTTCCTCGCGCCACCTCTTCTCGCGTCGAGGCGTACGTCCACTCGTGGAAGATGACGTGCCAGCGCTCCTCGTCGGTCAGTCTTACTTCCGAGCCGCGAGGCCCGAATAACGTGGCGCCGTACCCGGGCTTGCCGCCCTCAGCGGGGAAGGCCGGCATCGCGGTGTGCGGCCGCCCGCGCGTCACCGTCTCGTACATGCTGAAGGGGCTGTTCAGCCGCATCGCTACGGGGTTGTGGAAGTTTGCGGGGCGGCTGGGGAGCCGCTCACCGCGCAGCTGAATGCCGAGCAGGCGAAAGAAGTCCGTCATGATGCTCTTGCCGGGAGATGTCAGCGCGCCGGCAATGGGGCCGTCGCCGAGCCCTTCCGGCCCATGACACTGCACGCACTGCGCGCGCGCGAAGATCCTGCGGCCTTCGATGGCCGAGGGGCGCACGGGGACCACGGACGGGTCCCTGGGCGCCGGAAGTGTGGGCTCGAGCCTGGCAACCGCCCTTCCGACCCCGACCGTCGGCTGACACGCAGCGAGGAAGAGCGAACTGATGATGAGCAGAGCGACGAGCAGGCGAAAGCGGAGGGACATTCCAAGCATCAAAAGTTCTGCGAGCCGGCGATCACTCCTCCCGTTCGCGCCGGCGCCCGCGTGAGCCGAATGCAGAGACTGACAGCAAGCGCGGCGGCCAGGACCGCGGCAGCAGCATAAGGCAGCCAGGGACGCGAAACAGGCAGGCCGGCAAGAACGACGGTGATGCCCTCCCCCGCCCGGACCGTGCGCACTTCCCAACGCGGTAGGTGCTCACCGGCGACGGCCAGTGGTGCCAGTGGCTGTCCACGCCCCGCGCGCAGACTGATCCCGCGACCGCGCGCGACGATCTCCATCCGCCGTATCGGAAGCGGAAACGAGCGAATGAACGTAGCGCGGCGGTTGCTTGGAAGCGCA
>Ga0209853_1000583_pt1 | contig 10175 bp, 9 predicted proteins | sample GWRWS1_30_40_FD_187224 | JGI IMG/M metagenome (GOLD analysis project Ga0209853, IMG submission 187224) | Riverbed sediment microbial communities from areas with vegetation nearby in Columbia River, Washington, USA - GW-RW S1_30_40 (SPAdes)... | ecosystem: Environmental > Aquatic > Freshwater >...
CGCTCAAGAGCCGCAAGTGGGGCGAGGCTGACCGGGTCGTCACCTTTTATACCCTCCGGTTCGGGAAGCTGCGGGGGGTGGCCCGCGGAGCTCGGCGGATCAAGAGCCGGTTCGGCAGCGCCCTCGAGCCGTTTGTCTGTTCTGATCTGAACCTTTTCGAGAAGCCCAACGATCCCGTGTATCGGGTCACCCAAGCCGACATCCGGGAATCCTTTGCCCGCCTCCGTGAGGATCTCACATTAATATCCGCAGCGGCGCGCATGGTCAATCTAGTCGCCGCGGTGACAGCGGAAGGGGACCCTTCTCCCGTGATTTTCGAGACTTTGCTCGGAGGTTTGCGGGCCCTCAGCCATGGACACGATCCGACCCTCACGACCCTGCTCTTCCAGATCAGGTTGCTCGGGCGGACGGGGTTTCGGCCGCAGACGGACCATTGTGCAGCCTGCGGGTCCACGGGTGAGATGACTCGAGCGGATCATCCCGGCAGGTTCTCGCCTGAGGCCGGCGGGCTGGTCTGCTCCACGTGTGCGCGACGCCATCCCGATCGGTGCCTCCCGATGTCTCCAGGCGGCGTCGCCTTCGTCCAACAGGCGCTTCGCCTGTCGCCAGCCGTCCTGACTCGTCTGAGGGCGAGCGGCCAGGTCCTCGCTGAAGTCGAGGCGGCAATTGAGTCCTTCGTAACCATCGTTGCGGGCAAACGCCTTCCCCCAGTGGACTTCCTCGCGGCGGAGGGGAACCCGCCGGTCTACGGACTCGGTACAATCTCCTGAGCGTCCTTGTGCCGTCGTCAATGGATGCGATATAGTACGCAGACCAGGAAGTGGAGGAGGCCTTGAACGAGACCCAGAAGACCCCGGACAGCTTCAGGCGGTTGCCGGAATTCGCGCCAGGGGTGGCTCGATGGGTCGGAAAAGCCTTTCTCGCTTTCGGGTTTCTACTTGGGATCTATGGGCTCACGGAAGAAAGTCCGGTCGTCATGAGAACAGGGTTGGGGCTGCTGGCGGCCGGGATTGCGGCCATGAGCTATGGCCTGTTCCTGGCGCTAGTTGCGCGATCGCACCAGCCGGACAAGTGAGACAATGAGCACGGCGGTTCTCGAACCCAAAGACATGGATTGGGTCGGCAAGGGCGTGCTCGGGATCGAGTGGAGCGACGGCCACAAGGGAATCTATCCGGTCCGGTACCTCCGGGAGCACTGTCCTTGCGCGGCCTGCACCGATGAATGGACGGGGGAGCTTCGGGTCAAACCGGACGACATTCCGCTCCTGATCATGGTGCAGGATATCGAAGCGGTGGGGCGCTACGCGCTGCGGTTTAAGTGGAGCGACGGCCATGACACCGGCATCTATTCGTACACCTGGCTGCGGCGCATGTGTCAGTGTGATGTCTGTCAACCGGTGAAGCCGGAGCAGCCGAAGAGTCGTCGACTTCTGTGAACGTCTGGTGAGGGGACACCGCATGGCAAACCCGGTCCGGTTGACGTCAGTTCTGTCGGTGCTGCTCGCGTTTCTCGCTCTGACCTTCGGGGCCTGTGAGACCTACCGTAAGATAGTGTATTTGCCTCCGCTGGAGGAACAAAAGGCACACATCCGAAACAATGACATTCGCGTCCACACCCTTTCGGCTGCGGCCTTTGTCGAAACCTGGGGCCCGCCGACTCATGAGCGCCAGGAAAAGACCGCCTTCTTTGTCCTGGAGAGCGGTGAGTACGTGCCGACGTTTCGTGCGCCGCTGGGGGAGGCTCCGCCAGGATGGAATTCCAAGCTTGCGGCCGGGGAAGGACGTTTCTTGCTCTATGCGGACCGAGGGGAGTTGCTCGTGTTCCTGGAAGGCGTCCTGCCTGAGGAACGGCTGGTCTACCGGGAGCAGTTGTCTCCCCAAGACCTTGACGCGGTGGTCAAGTTGTGGAAGCGGGACGACCAGTTCAAGATTCGACTAGAGAAAGACCTGCAACATTCTCACTAGCCTCTCATGCGCGCTTCGCCGAACGCTGGCGCTCCAACGGATCCCAAGCCCCTGAGGCTGCTCCTCGTCTCTCCCGAAGCCGTCCCGTTTGCCAAGACCGGAGGCCTTGCTGACGTCGCAGGCGCCCTTCCGCGTGAGTTGGCTCGGCTCGGCCACGAGGTCAAGCTGGTGATCCCGCGCTACGGCGCGATTGACGGTGCGGTGCATGGTTTCAAGGAATGGAAGCGCCTCAAGGTCTCGACCTTCTCAGGTTCGGTCACGACGATCATCGAGCAGGCGTCCCTGCCCGGCACGGCCGCCTCGGTGCTGGCGGTGAGGCATGACCCCTACTTTGGTCGAGACGGACTCTATCAGCAGGCCGGGGTGGACTATCCCGACAATCTGGAGCGGTTCGCGTTCTTCTGCCGGGCCGTCATGGAGCTTCTCCGGGCTCTCCGGCAGGTCGCCGGCTGGGTCCCGGACCTGATACACGCACACGATTGGCAGACGGCCCTTTGCCCGGTGTACCTGCGCACGCTCTCTGCCGCGCCGGTCGGTATCCAGCGACCCAGGTCCCTCTTCACGGTGCACAATCTGGGCTATCAAGGAATCTTTCCCGCCTCGGACTATCCGAAGTGCGGGTTGGGCCCCGAACTGTTCACGTCGCGGACACTGGAGTTCCATGGGTCTGTCAACCTGATGAAAGGAGGGCTGGTCCTGGCGGATTTTTTGAGCACCGTCAGCCCCACCTACAGCCGGGAAATTCAGACAGTCGAGTTAGGATTCGGTCTTGATGGAGTCGTGGCCGAGCGGAAAGACCGACTGGCCGGGGTGGTCAACGGGATCGATGTCGAGGTGTGGAACCCCGCGACGGATTCATACTTGCCGGTCCGGTACTCCGCCGAGGATCTGGCGAACAAGCCTGCCTGCAAAACGGCGCTTCAACGGGAGATGAAGCTTCCGACGGTCGAGGTTCCATTGTTGGGCGTGGTCTCCCGGCTGGTTTCCCAGAAGGGTTTGGATCTGCTCGCCGATGTCGTGCCGGAGCTCATGGCATTGGAGGTGCAGCTCGTGCTCTTGGGAGCTGGCGACCCGACGTATGAAGCGAGATTCCAATCCCTCCAGACACGATATCCGACGAAAGTCGGGCTGCGGGTCGGGTTCGACGAAGGGCTGGCCCACCGGATCGAGGCGGGGGCCGATATGTTCTTGATGCCGTCTCGATATGAACCATGCGGGTTGAACCAGTTGTACAGCTTGCGATACGGCACCGTTCCGATCGTACGGCGAACCGGCGGGCTGGCTGATACGGTCGTATCCTACTCGCCGCTGGCGGTAAAGGAAGGCCGTGCGACCGGGTTCATCTTCGGTGAGGCCACCTCGGAGGCTCTGTTGAACACCGTGCTGCTGGCCTTGCGAGTCTATCGGGATCCGGAGGAATGGCGGTCGCTCGTGCTGGCGGGTATGCGGACGGATGTCTCCTGGGCTCGGTCCGCGCGCGCGTATGAGGAGTTGTACCGAAGGGTGTTAGCGCTCGAGAGCAAGTGATGAATGCTGAGAGCTGAGAGGAGAAGTCCCCGCTCCCAACTTCGAGCTCAGAACGCTGTTCTTAGGGTCGGGTTAGCGCGGAGCCGAAACCGGAATGACCTTCGGGGTTGAGGCGCGCACCAGCTCGGTTGAAGTTCCTACCTGAGACAGTCCGATCTTGGCCTGCTGCACATAGTAGGCAAATTCTGGCTGAGGCGTCCGTAACACCACCGAGCTGAACATCTCGGTAGCCACATCGTCACGCCCGATGTTCAGGGCAGCCTGGCCAGTATAAAGCGTGCAAGCCACAGCCATGGCTTTCAGGTCCACTGCCAGGCGGGTAGGAGGTTCCGATACCCATCGTTTGATCGGCTTGATCAAGGACTGCAGCGTGGGATTGTCGCGGACCGGCGTTTGGGCGGCGAGGGTCAGTTGCTTCACATCCCCTCGCATCGAGTCCAGATCGTTACTAGACTGGCAGTGGTTGTAGACCTCCCACAAGCCCATAAAGGAAGCATTATCCAGCGTGGTCGAGCTGGTGCGCAGGTTACCGGTCTGGCATCCAGCCAATACCAAGAGTAGACTACAAAAGATCAGCGACTTTCTCATCAGAGGGCGTTCTCCGAACGTGTTAAGGTGACGAACGCAGTTCACTTTTTGAACCACTACACCACCTGGTATCAGCAAGATGCATACCGATTGGTAGCCGTTGTGAATACCAGAAAAATGCTTGTATTTCAACAAGAAATTTCATGGACCTGCCCGGGAAGCCCTTGGGGAGTGTTTCAAAACCCCAATGGGTGAGTCCTTTTTGCAACAGCAGGGCGGTTGTATCCACGCAGTCATTTCAGGCGGTACGAGAGCCAGTAGCAGGCGCCTGGTCTATCAATTGGAGCGAGGTGGGGGGAGGTTTTGCTTCAAGTTAGCGTGGCCGGAGGGTTTCCTCTTCGTATTGGGCGAAAAGCCGTTTGGCCTCGGGGTGCAACGGGGCGCTGTGGCCATGGGGAATGCTCAGCGATCGGAAAAGCGGTACGAGTTTGCCGCTCGGATGCAGGTACGCAGCACGTAGCGGCACGGAGCGGCGGTGATGCCGAACCAGGTGGCAGGGGGTGGGTCTAATGCTGGTGAGCCAGGCGGCGACCTCTTGGGGATTGCCGATTGAGGCGGAGAGCAGGAGAAGCCGCGCTTGCGTGGGACAGAAGATGATCGTCTCCTCCCACACTACGCCCCGTTCAGGATCCGCGAGGTACTGAGACTCATCCATGATGACGAGGCCGAGGGTGTCCAAACGCACGTCAATCTCGCCGCCCGCCGCGTCGTAGAGCAAGTTTCGCAGAATCTCAGTCGTCATGATCAGGAGAGGGGCCTGCGGATTGTCCCGTCGATCTCCGGTCAAGATTCCCACACGCTCCGCCCCGAAAATCTTGGTGAACTCGGTGAATTTGGTGTTCGACAGCGCCTTGAGCGGAGAGGTATAGATCACCGTCCGCTCCGCCTCGATGGCCCGCCGCGTAGCCTCGATCGCCACATAGGTTTTCCCGCTGCCAGTGGGCACGCTGACGACGACGTCGGTCGTGGTCAGGTGCAGGAGCGCTTCCTCCTGCCAGGGGTCCGGGACGAATGGTTGGGCTGGGGGTACCCCGATCCCTTCCAGCAGTGCTGAGAGGTCTGTCGCCGGCTCGGCCGGTTCTGTCTCGCCTGCCCTGAGTGCTATCGAAGGGCCTGTTCTGAGCCCCGCCGAAGGGCCTGTCCGACTCGGCTCCGCTCGTCGCAGGCTGAGCGCGCTGGCACTCTTCGCCTTGCGAGTGTCGGCTGGCCGTTCCCGCCTACTGTTCTCTTCGATGAGCGCCTGGAGATCCGATTCCAGCCCGGCCCGGTTTTCGGTCGAATGGCGGAGCAGGGCGTCGATCAACCGTCGCTTCCCGAGCCGGAAGTGCCGGCGGATGCGCCCTTGCGCCAGCCGGTGCAGCAGGCCAACCGGCTGTTCAGCGAGAAGTTTTTCAAGTTCGTCAGTGGTCATTCTAAGGCTCGTGATGCGTCATGCGTGATGCGTGACGCGTAGGAGTGGAACAATATGTCGCGTGTTCCTGTTTTCTCATCACTCATCACGTATCACTGATCACGGTAGCTCTTCCAGGACGCCCCTCCTCAGGGCCTCGATCGCGCGGCTGGCGGTACCGGCCAGGCCGGGATGGGTGGCGCGCAGCGTGTGAAGCTGGGACAAATACTCCAGGGTCCGCGCCAGGAGACGGTAGATGTCCCCTTCCGCCATCGTCGTGGTGCGGCAAAGGCCGATCCAGGTCAGAGAATGGTCACCCACCCATCGCTCCGTGAGAGCCGCCACGTCGGCGCGGAGCAGAGGTGGGTCCTCATGCGGAGCCAGGGACTCGGCCAGTTGCCGCACCTGTCCGAGGAGCGAAGCCAGTCCCGCACTCATTCGGGGAAAAGCGCCAGGCCGGTCGTCGTCGTGCGCGATGCTCGCCATGACCCCGGCCAACAGCTGCGGCTCTAAACCCTCGAAGGCCTCTGCCCTGATCAACTCCGTGATGAGCAGTGAGTGATCGATCCGGATCAGTCTTGCCCATTCTCCATCCTCGGTCAGATGACAGCTCGGGGTAAGGTAGCCGAAACGCTGCAGTACCTCGGAGCGGACCTGGAAGCGGTGCCAGAGGCCTGTGTGGAGCGCCTGGATCGTCTTCGTGTGGCGCTGGACCTCTTGACGGAGGCGGAGCGCGATGGCGTGATCCTTGTGGCACGCCGGCCGAGATGGACAGGAGGGGCAAGGGAACTCGTCGGTGAGGATCTGTGCGATCTCATTTTCCTGGACCTCTTCCTGAACCAGGATCGGCAGAGTCGGGAGCCGGCTGGGCAGCTCGGACAGATGCTGCGTCAGGTCCTCCATGCTCCGTGGCGTACACCAGGGGTAGACGGGGGCTTCTTCCACCTCGAAGGTCCGGTCGTAGACGTGCGCGATGAGCGAGGCCGGGTATTCGGTCACCGAGCCGCCGGGTCGCAAGAGGGTGACCATCGGATGCCGTTGTCCGCGGCTCTGGTACTGCCGCACGACGATGCCCCGCCCCTTCATCAATCCGACGACCCGTCCGGGCGTCATGAACTGGATGCGGGCGGCCAACTCGGGAGGGTCGCGCCGCCTGACCTGCACTCGGTGGGCCTTCTGCTTCCGGGCATGGTCGTAGATCTGCCACTGCGTGATCCAGTCGGTGCAGACCCGCGGGCCGTAGGGCTCCATCTGGTCATGTAGCGAGTCCAGCTTGCTCTCCAACGCCTCAGCGCGGCGGTTGAGCTGGTACTGCGCAAAGCTCCTCGCGAGGATGGCTTGGATCTGATCCAGTGGATGCGCTTTCAGAAGGTTCAGCACCATCGGATAGGAGATGACGAACTGGCTGTCGATCGCTTCCGTCTGGCCCGTGAGACCTTTGGTGATGACGCTCAGGTCGATGTATGGGGACGGAGTCACCACGGCAAAGCCGACCAGGTCCTTCCCGCGGCGGCCTGCCCGCCCGGCCAGCTGCTGGATTTCGCCGATCGTCAGGTCCGTGAAATCGCGCGTCTTACGCACGCTAGACTGCGTCAACACAACCGTGCGGGCGGGGAAGTCCACGCCGGCGGCCAACGTGGTGGTGGCGAAGACGGCGTCGAGGCAGCCGCGGCGCATGAGTTCTTCAATCGCGATCTTCCAGGATGGCAGGTGGCCGGCGTGATGAGCCGCAACTCCGGCTCGTTTGACGGTGGCTTGGAGGGGATGTTCGGCGATGCTGGGGTACTGTACGGCCAGTTCTTCCAAGACGGCCGCAATGGTGTGCTGGCGTTCCGACGGGAGGTGGACTTGGCTGCGCTCGAAGGCCTGCATGGCATCATCGCAGGCACGGCGTGAGGTCAGGAACACGATGGCCGGTGTGAGGTGCTTATGGCGGAGTGCTGCGATCAGGTCAACCGGATGGATCGAAGGAGGCATGCAGCTTCATTCCCTTGGAAATGGCCACCAGTCCTGACTCGGTCACGGTGAACCGGCTGCGGTCGGCGAAGGGATCGAACCCGATCTCGGTCTTCGGCGGAATGACGACATCTTTGTCGATGATCGCGCGCCTGATCCGGGCCTGCTCGCCGATGAGAACATTCTCCATCAGGATCGATTCCTGCACGGCCGCATGATCCTGCACAATGACGTTTGGGGAGAGGACGGAGTTCTGGACACGGCCGCCGGTAATAATGCACCCTCCGCAGACGATCGAGTCGAGCGCGACTCCCATGCGTCCGCCCTCGAAGTTCTGCGCGAAGACGAACTTGGCTGGAGGGAACTGGCCCTGGTAGGTTCGGATCGGCCAGTTCTGGTCATAGAGGTTGAACAGCGGATCCACCGCGACCAGGTCCATATTGGCTTCCCAGTAGGCATCCAGCGTGCCGATATCCCGCCAGTATTTGACGGCTTTCCGGTTCTCATCCTGGAACTTGAAGGCATAGACGCGACTGCTCTTGATCATGCGGGGCATGATGTTCCTTCCGAAGTCGTGTGCGCTGCCTTCTGCGGCGTCCTGAACCAAATATTCCCTGATCACCTCGCTTTTAAATAGGTAGATTCCCATCGACACGAAGGCTTGTGTGGGATCGCTGGGCAGCGGCGCCGGATGTTTTGGTTTCTCGTCGAAACGCAGGATCTGGCAGTCCTCATCCACTCCGATTACGCCGAACCGGCTTGCCTCCGCCAGCGGAAACTCGATGGCGCCTACCACCGCATCCGCCTGCTTCGCTATCAGGAAATCATACATATCGGCGTAGTTCATCTTGTAGATGTGGTCACCCGCCAAAACGAGTAAATACGGCGACCTTTCATTCTCCAACAGAAAGAGATTTTGGTACACCGCATCTGCCGTGCCTCTGTACCAGTCTTCACTGATGCGCTGCTGCGGCGGGATGGAAGCAATAAACTCGCCTAGTTCGGGGTTCAGCATGCTCCAGCCGGTACGAATATGGCGGTCCAGCGAGTGCGACTTGTATTGGATCAGCACCGCGATCTTCCGGAGGCCGGAATTGAGGCAGTTGCTCAGTGTAAAGTCAATGATGCGATACTTGCCGCCGAACGGGACGGCCGGTTTAGCCCGGTACTGGGTCAGCGGATGCAGACGCTCGCCTCGTCCCCCGGCCAAGATCATCGTGAGAATGTTCTTCATGGTCGACCGATTCTAGCAGGATGGGAATGAAATAGAAAGACGGGACGACCGGTTGACACCACCAGCGCCGACGACGATACTACAGCGAGAGGCGAGCAACAGGCAGCGGAAAGCGACTCGCCAGGAACAGCGTGGCGAGCTGCGAGATGTCCTGGGTGAGTGACTGTCTGATACTGGCTCTGAGCTTGTTCAGAAGGAGGCGCCGATGCCCAGGAGGTTGGCGAAGAGGAAGGCCGTACCAAGTACCCGTAGCCTCAAGAGCGCCAAGGCAGAGGCCGCGGTGCTCGCGGATGTGATCTGGCGAGTCAACCGGCTTGAGCGCCAGGTCCGGACGCTGTCGGAGCTCGTCCGGGATCATGCTGAGGACGCCGACCGTCTCGTCAGGATCGTGAGCGAAGATCATGAGGCCTTGCGCCGCGAGCTGCTCCGGGAGCACCAGGAGCTGCTCCGGGTCCGTAAGCGCGAGCGTGAGGCTGGCGCCGATGCTGCCAGTTCGAAGGCGGGTCTCACCAATTAGCAGACGTTACTCGTGAAACGTGAATCGTTAAACGGGAAGAGGGATTGAGTCTTTCCGGCAACTCACGATTCACGGTTAACGTTGAACGTCTCATGAGTGAGCACAGCGTTGAACTCCGAGAGATCGTCAAGCGCCACGGGACGACCCTGGCAGTTGACCACTTGTCGCTGCAGGTCAAACGTGGGGAATTCTTCTCCATCCTTGGGCCCAGTGGAAGCGGTAAGACCTCGACGTTGCGGCTGCTGGCCGGCTTTGAAGAGCCCGATCAGGGTGAGATCCTGATCGAAGGCCGTTCTATGCGGGGAGTCCCTCCGAACCTTCGGCCCGTTAATCTTGTCTTCCAATCCTATGCCCTCTTTCCCCATCTGACCGTCGCCGGCAATGTGGCATTCGGGCTCGAAATGCGCGGGGTCCCACGCGCGATTATCGCGCCCGAGGTCCGGTCGGCGCTCGACATGGTCAGGCTGGCGGGCAAGGAGGAACGGATCCCATCGCAACTTTCCGGCGGCGAGCAGCAGCGCGTGGCGCTGGCTCGCGCCCTGGTCAACCGTCCTGCGGTCGTGCTCCTGGACGAACCGCTTGGCGCGCTGGACCAGCAGCTCCGCCAGGAGATGCAGCTCGAGCTCAAGACGATTCAGGAACAGGTGGGGCTCACCTTCATCTGCGTGACGCATCATCAGGAAGAGGCGCTGACGATGTCCGACCGGGTCGCGGTCATGAACCACGGGCGCCTCCTGCAGATCGGGACCCCTCGGGATGTGTACGAATCACCCTCGTCCGAGTTCGTCGCCGCCTTCATCGGCGTGTCCAACCGATTGAGCGGCCGGATCGAAATGGTGACGGGTACCCGCTGCACGGTCCGTGTCCCGGATCTTCCGGCCATCGTGGCTCGGGTCCCGCCAGGTACTCCGGAGGGAGCCCTTGTCACGCTGTCCTTGCGCCCGGAGCGCGTGCACCTCTCGGCGGATATCAAGTTGGATGGGTTTGACAACACGTTG
>Ga0209853_1000585_pt1 | contig 10171 bp, 9 predicted proteins | sample GWRWS1_30_40_FD_187224 | JGI IMG/M metagenome (GOLD analysis project Ga0209853, IMG submission 187224) | Riverbed sediment microbial communities from areas with vegetation nearby in Columbia River, Washington, USA - GW-RW S1_30_40 (SPAdes)... | ecosystem: Environmental > Aquatic > Freshwater >...
AGAGCCCGAAGCCCACGTACCCGACCACCGCGCCCACGAGGATCGTGAGGATCCCGCTGACCCAGCCCGAGAACAGGTTCTGGCGGATCCACTCCGACGGTGCGACCGGCTCCCCCCTCGGCGCGACCTCGACTACCGGCTCCTCCTGGAGCACCGCGGCGATCCGCTCCAGCTCCATAGGGCCCCGGTCCATCATCGTCGCTCGCCCTTTCGGGTCACGACTCGGTTCACCACGTTCATCACGAAGGAGATCGTGAGGCTCATGGTCAAGTAGGTGGCCATCACGAGCATCGTGATCTGGAAGGGTCGGCCTGCCTGGTTGATCATGGTCGAGGACACCGACGAGAGCTCCGGATAGGCCACCGCCACGGCCAGGCTGGAGTTCTTGGTCAGGTTCAGGAACTGGCTGTTCAGGGGAGGGACGGCGATCCGGAAGGCCTGGGGCAGCACCACGAAGCGGAGCTGCTGCGCGGGAGAGAGCCCGAGGGCCTGGGCCGCCTCCTTCTGGCCCCTGTCCACGGCCAGGATGCTCCCCCGGACGATCTCCGCGATGAAGGCCGCCGTGTAGATCACCAGGCCGACCAGGATGCCGGTGAACTCCCCGCTCAGCTGGAAGCCCCCCCGGTACAGCCGCCCGGCCACCTCGGGGACGTCGAGGCGCACGGCGTCCCCAACCATCGCGTACCCCACGGCCGCCACGGTCACAAGGACCGGGAGAGACCACAGGACCCGGTGGTGGGGACGGCCGGTACGCTCGTTCACTTTGGTCCGCCACCACCACACCGCGCCGGCCAGGGCCAGTCCGCCGAGCAGCCACAGCCCCCATGCGCCGGCACCTTCGCCGATATGGGGCCACGGGATGGCCGCACCCCGCTGGGACAGGAAGGCCACGTCGCCGAGGGACAGGCCGCCCTCGATGAGCGGGAGCGCGAACAGGATCCCGAAGTACCAGAAGATGATCTGGATCAGCACCGGGGTGTTCCGGATGACCTCCACGTACACCTGCGCGATCTTTCGGACCAGCCAGTTCGGAGAGATGCGGGCCACCCCCATGACCAGCCCGAGCAGCATGGCCAACACGACCCCGATCCCCGCGACCCGGAGGGTGTTCACGACGGCGACGACGTACGCCCTCAGGTAGCTCTGGTTCGGGTCGTAGGCGATCCCCTCCTTGATGGGGATCCCCGACCGCGTCTGGAGGAAGTCGAAGGACAGGTCCGTGCCCACCCGCTGGACCCCGAACTCCAGGTTCAGGTAGAGCTCCCGGAAGGCCCACAGAACGAGCGCCGCGAACACGATCTGGCCCAGGACCCGCAGGAACCGGACGTTCCGCCAGATCGCGGCTCCCTGGACCTCGGCGACGGAGGACCCGGCCATCTCGGTGAAGCGTAGCCCTTGTGCGAGACGGGGCCCGAGAGAGCCGGGCCCCGTCCACACACTCGGCCTGTGGCCTTCGAACTAGCGGATGGGGATGGCGTACTGAAGACCGCCGTCGGACCAGAGCGCGTTCAGGCCTCGGGGCAGGCCCAGACCGTCCCGACCGACGTGCCGGTCGTAGATCTCGCCGTAGTTCCCCACCGCCCGGAGCACGCCCTGCATGAAGTCCACGGGGAGACCGAGCCCGGATTCCAGGGGCGCGCCTCCCTCCAGGCCCACTCCCAGCAGCGAGGCGACCAGGGCGTTCGGGGGGTCGGCCGCCATCTCGTCGACGTTCCCACCGGTCACCCCGAGCTCCTCCGCCAGGATGAGGCCATTCACCACCCAGAACACCGCGTCCAGCCAGTCGGAGTCCCCGTCGAGGACCGCAGGGGTGAGGGGCTCCTTCGACATCGTGTCCGGCAGGAGCCGGAGGGACTCTGGCCCGCCCTCCTCATCGGGCCAGGCGCTGATGAGCCCGGCCAACTGGGACTTGTCCGAGGTCCACCCGTCACACCGGCCGCGGATAAAGGCCTGCTGGAGCTGGGGGTTCTCCTCGAACGTCACGGCCTCGTAGTTCAGTCCGAGCTGGGCCATGTAGTCGGCCAGGTTCAGCTCCGTGGTCGTGCCGGCGGTGACGCAGATGGCGGTCCCGTCCATGTCGGCGACCCGCCGGTACGGGCTGTCCGCCCGCACGAACATCCCCTGGCCGTCGTAGAAGTTCACGTGGGCGAAGGCGATGCCCTCGGTCCCGTCCCGGCTGCTGGTCCAGGTGGTGTTACGGACCAGCACGTCGTAGTTGCCGGCGCGAAGGGCGCTGAACCGCTCCTCGGCACTCACAGGGACGAGCTCGATGGCCTCGGGGTCCCCCAGGACCGCCGCGGCGATGGCCCGGCAGAAGTCGATGTCGAAGCCCTCGATCTCGCCGGTATCGGGGCTCAGGAACCCGAAGCCGGGCACCGTCTCGTTCACCCCGCATCGGAGCGTGCCACGGTCCTGAACGACCTGGAGGAGGCTTTGCGCGGGCTGCTGCCCGGCATCGCCGTCCTCGGCTCGCTCCTCCTCGCGTGTGCAGCCCGCGGCCACCAGCGCGAGGACCGCCGCCACCACCGCGACCTTCATGACGCTGACCGTTCGCATCTTCCCCTCCTTCCATCGCACGTCCGCCGACTCCCTCCCCCTCGGGGCCGGGACGAAACATCGACGGGTCCGCCTCGATCTGAGGCCAGCATAGGCACGCTTCCACCTCGCCTGCCAGTGTGGCGACGACCGCGTGCCCGTGTGGAGTGTTGGCGGGAATGACACCCCTGTGATTTCGGGCTCGATCCCGTCTATACTCGGGCCCGAAGTGGGTCGGTCACGGATGAGACTCTCGTATTCGAGCATCTCGACCTACGAGAGGTGTCCGGCAGCATTCAAGTTCCAGTACGAGGACAAGGTGCCGACCGCACCGTCCCCCGCCCTGTCCTTCGGCGACTCCCTCCACCGGGCCCTCCACCGGTTCCACAGCCGGCCGGTGCCCGTCGCGCCGTCCCTGGAGGAGCTGCACGAGACGCTCGAGTGCGTGTGGGTCCGTGACGGCTTCGCTAGCGAGCCCGAGGAACGCATGTACATGGACCACGGGCGCCAGGTCCTGGCCCAGTACCACCGGGAGAACGCCGACAGCTACCGGATCCCGGCCGCCCTGGAGTTCCGGTTCACGATCGAGGTCGAGGGGGTCGCGGTCTCCGGCGTGATAGACCGGATGGACCGCATCCCCGGTGGCGGCTACGAGATCGTCGACTACAAGACGAACCGCCGGCTCCCGCCCCAGGCCGTCATCGACCGCGACCTCCAGCTCTCCGTGTACCACCTGGCGGCGAAGGAGGTGTGGGGGATCGAGCCGGAGCGGCTGAGCCTCTACTACCTGCTCCCCGGCCAGCGCATGACCACGGCCCGGACCTCGGCGGACGTGGATGACCTCCGCCGGCGGATCGCCATCGTCGCCGAGCGGATCACCGCAGGGAAATTCGAGCCCCGCCAGAACCCGCTGTGCGACTGGTGCGATTACCAGCGCCTGTGCCCGCTGTTCCGACACAAGTACGAGAAGGAGTATGGCGACCCGGCGCCTCGGATGACTGAGATCGTGGACGAGTGGATCGCCCTGAAACGGCAGGGCCGGATGGTCTACCGGAGGATCGACGAGCTGGCCGGGCCGATCAACGCGTTCTGCGACGAGCACGGGTACGGCCGGCTCTTCGGCTCCGACGGCGCGGCCGTTGACCGGCGGCCCCAGCACCTGACGGCACCCGACGAGGAGAGGCTCCGTGCCATCCTGGAGCCGCTCGGGCTGTGGGAGAAGGTGCTCTCGATCGATCCGACGAAGGTGAACGACCTCATCGAGTCGCGATCGCTCCCCCCGGACGTGGAGGACGCCATCCTAGCCTCACGGGAAGAGGTCAGGACCCAGCACGCGCTGTACCTGAAGGAGAGCGCGCAGGCCAGGCGATGACGGGACGGCGACCGGGCGGGGACGAGCCCTCCCTCGACCCGCCGGAGCGCGTCCCGTGCAAGGATGACGCCGTGGACAAGGCAGAGCTCCTCGGCCGCATCCGGCTGGCCAAGGCCGAGCTGGACGAGGTGACCGCCGCAATCCCCGACGAGCGGATGGTGACGCCGGGTCCCGATGGGACCTGGTCGGGGAAGGACCAGCTCTCGCACTTGGCCGCGTGGCACGCGATCCTCCTGTCCCGGATCCGGGGCGAGCGAGAGGAGGACGTCCTGGGGATCGACGCCGTTCGGTACACCGCGATGGACGTCGATGCGGTGAACGTGGTCCTGCACGAGCGGGATGCCGGGATATCGCCATCGGAGGCGCGCGACGCTTTCGAGCGCGCATACCGGGACGTCGTCGCCGCCGTCGAGGCCCTTGACGAATCGGAGCTGTCCCGGCGGTTCCGCCCGGACGTCCACGACCGCGAGCTCCTGGAGGCCGTGATCGGTGACACGTACGAGCACTACGAGGAGCACCTGCCGATGCTGCACCGGCTGGCCACGGATCACCCTCCGGCCTGAGCGGCGACGAGGTCACGACCGGGAGGACCGCAGCCGCTCCAGCGCCTGCGCCAGGTCGGGGGGGAGGGGGTCCTCGAGCTCGATCCGCTCGCCGGTGATCGGGTGGTCGAACGACAGGCGCCACGAGTGGAGGAACGGCCGGCCCAGCCCGAGGCGCTTCGCGTCGTCCCCCCCACCCCCGTACGCGCGGTCCCCCAGGATGGGGTGATGGACCGCCGCGAGGTGGACCCTGATCTGGTGGGTCCGGCCGGTCCGCGGAGCGGCCTCGAGGACCGTGGCCGCCTCGAAGCGCTCCCGGACCTGGAACGCCGTCTCCGCCTCCTTCCCCACCACCGCTCGGACGCGCATGCGGGCACCCACCCGCCCGAGGGGGGCGTCCACGGCGAACCGGTCGTGCGGAACGATCCCCCGGACCAGGGCCAGGTAGCGGCGATCAACCGCGTGATGTCGCAGCATCGCCGCAAGGGCCCGATGGGCCTCGTCGTCGGAGACCACGATGATGAGGCCCGAGGTTCCGGCGTCCAGGCGGTGGACGATGCCGGGGCGAAGGGGGTCCGCTCCGGCCGACAGCGGGATGCCCATCCCGAGGAGCCGGTTCACCAACGTGCCCGTCCGCCGGCCGGCTGTTGGGTGGGTGGCCAAGCCGGTCGGCTTGCTCACCACGACCAGGTGGGGGTCCCGGTGCCGGACCTCCACCGCAGGGCCCTCCGGGGCGAGCGCGTCCATCCCGGCTCGATCGGCCGCCACCCGCTCCCCGCCGGCCAGGCGGTACGACTTGGGCCGGACCACCCCGTCCACCACCACCTGGCCGGCCGCGATGGCTCGCTGCGCCTCGGCCCGCGGGATCCCCAGACGCGCCGCGACCACGGCATCCAGCCGGCCCGGCGCCGCCTCGAACTCCTCCACCACGTCACGCCTCCCGGTCCCGCCGGAGGCCGGTCACCAAGAGCAGCAGGGCCCCGACCACGATGGCCGAGTCGGCCAGATTGAACACCGGCCACACCCGAAGGTCGATGAAGTCCACGACTCTTCCGGAGAGCACCCCGTCGCCCCGGAGCGCTCGGTCGGTGAGGTTGCCGATCCCGCCGCCCAGGATGAGCCCCAGGGCCACCGCCGTCGCGGGGTGCCGGAGCCGGAGCGACGCCGCGACGATGGCCGCCACCACGACCACGGTCGCGCCGGCGAACAACCACGGCGCACTCTGTCCAAGGCCGAAGGCGCCCCCGGAGTTCGTGGTGTAGTTGAGCTGCAACACGCCGGGGATGATGGTGACCGGTGGACCTCCGGCCAGGGCCCGTTCGGCCCACATCTTCGTCAGGCGGTCGGCCAGATACACGAGACCCGCGGTCGAGTACAGCCAGGCGGCCAGGCGCCGGGCGGCGGTCACGACTGCCTCGCTACCGGGGCCGAGCCTGCGCCTGCGCGTCCTTGATGCAGAGGTCCACGTACGGCAGGGCCTTCAGCCGAGCCTTCTCGATGGGCTTGCCGCACCGGGAACAGATCCCATAGGTGCCGTCGTCCATCCGGGCCAGGGCCCGTCCGATCTTGCCGAGCAGGTCCCGCACGTTGTTCTCGATCGACAGGTCGCGCTCCCGCTCGAAGGTGAACGTGCCGGCGTCGGCGTTCTCGTCGTCGAAGGAAACCTCTCCCGTGAGGTCCGACTGAGACGTGGCGAATGTGGCCTCTTCGATGGTGGCGAGCTGTTGCTCCAGCTGCCCCTTCTCTTCGAGGAGGCGCCTGCGCAGGTCGTCCAGTTCCTTCTGCGTGTAGGGGGTCTTCACGGCCATGGCGAGGGACGGTAGCACCGGGGGATGGCGCGCGGCAAACCCCCCGGGTCAGGTTGCGCGAAGGCGCATCTCGAGGTCTTGCACGTCCAGCCCCCGGACCTCGAAGACCTTGATCCGGGACCGAGCTCCGGCCCGGAGCGAGACGCGCGACTTGGGGATCCCCAGCGCCCCGGCCAGGGCCAGGCGAGCCTCCTCCGTGGCCCGGCCGCCCTCGGGCGCCGCCCGTACGCGCACGACGACGCCGTCCGGTCCGGCCTCGACGCCCGGCCGACTGGCCCGAGGCACCACGCGCAGGGTGACCGAGGCCATCCTGCCGTGTAGCATGGCCGGCTAAAGGCGAAGACGGGAACGAGTACGAGGGTTCCCCCGCGCGCAGCGAGCCGGGGACGGTGGAAGCCCGGCGGCGGTCCCTCCGAACATCCTCCCCGAGCCGCCGCCCGAACCGGGTGCCCCGCGCCCCCAGTAGACGCGGCCGGGCCCCGCCCGTTACAGCGGGAGGCCGGATCCACGGCCGGCGAGCGGTCGGGAGCCGCGAGGCTCCCGGCAACGCGGGGTGGTACCGCGGGGCACGCGCCTCGTCCCTGCAAGGGACGGGGCGTTTCGCTTGTGTGGGAGGAAGGAGGGAGGATGCGGGGGTTCGAGCCGGTCGACCCGAAGGTGAGCTTCCCCCATCTCGAACAGCGCATCCTCGAGTTCTGGCGCGACGCCGACGTGTTCGCCAAGAGCCTCAAGGCCCGGGAGGGTGCGCCGGAATGGGTCTTCTACGAGGGCCCGCCGACCGCCAACGGCAAGCCCGGCATCCACCACACGGAGTCTCGGACGTTCAAGGACATCTACCCGCGGTTCAAGACGATGACGGGGCACCTCGTGCCGCGAAAGGCGGGGTGGGACTGCCACGGCCTGCCGGTCGAGCTCGAGGTGGAGAAGGAGATCGGAACCAAGACCAAGCGTGACATCGAGGCCTTCGGCATCGCCGAGTTCAACCGTCTGTGTCGCGAGTCGGTCACGCGCTACGTGGACGACTGGGAGCGACTCACCGAGCGCCTGGGCTTCTGGATCGACACCTCCGACGCCTACTTGACGATGAACACGGAGTACGTCGAGAGCGTGTGGTGGTCGCTGAAGCGGCTCCACGGGCGGGGACTCCTGTTCCAGGCGGACCGGGTCACCACGTACTGCCCCCGGTGCGGGACGTCGCTCTCGGACCACGAGACGGCCCTCGGGTACACGCAGGTCCGCGACCCGAGCGTGTACGTGAAGTTCCGGATCGTCCAGGCCGAAGACCCCGGCCTCATAGGCGCGTCGCTGCTCGGATGGACCACGACGCCGTGGACCCTGGTCTCGAACGAGGGCGTGGCGGTCGCCGCCGACGCCACCTACGTCGAGGTCCCGTGGGAGGGCGACCGGCTGATCCTCGCCGCGAACCTCCGCGAGCAGGTGCTCCCCGGATCGAAGGAGGCCCGGAGCTTCGCCGGGCACGACCTGGTGGGGGCGCGGTACGAGGCCCTGTACCCGAACGTGGAGGGCGCGCACCGCGTCGTCGACGCCGACTTCGTCTCCCTCGACGACGGTACCGGCGTCGTGCACATGGCCCCGGCCTTCGGGCCGGATGACCTGGACGTCGGCAGGCGCGAGGGGTGGCCCGTGTTCAAGCCGATCAACGGCGAGGGACGGTTCACGGACGACGCCCCCGCGTTCGTTCGCGGGAGGTTCTTCAAGGAGGCCGACCCGGCCATCATCGAGGACCTCCGGCACCGGGGGTTGCTGGTCAGGGCGGAGACCATCGAGCACACCTATCCCCTATGCTGGCGATGCGACACGCCGCTCCTCTACTTCGCCCGAAGCTCGTGGTACATCCGGACCACCGCGGTGAAGGATCGTCTCCTTCAGGTGAACGAGGCGGTCAACTGGTACCCCGACCACATCAAGCACGGCCGGTACGGCGACTGGCTGGCGAACAACGTGGACTGGGCGCTGTCCCGGGAGCGGTACTGGGGCACGCCCCTTCCCATCTGGCGCTGCCCGAAGCGCCATGACACGGCGATAGGATCGCTGAAGGAGCTGTCCGAGCGAGCCGGCCGCGACGTCACCGGCATCGATCCCCACCGACCGGCCATCGACGAGGTGTCGCTCCCTTGCCCGGAGTGCGGGGCCGAGTCCCGGCGGGTCCCCGAGGTCATCGACACCTGGTACGACTCCGGGGCCATGCCCTTCGCGCAGTGGGGCTACCACCCCGAGTTGGGCCGGGGGCTCGAGGTGTTCGAGGAGCGGTTCCCGGCCGATTTCATCGCCGAGGCCATCGACCAGACCCGGGGGTGGTTCTACACGCTGATGGCCGAAGGCGTGCTGCACTTCGACTCGACCTGCTACCGAAACGTCGTGTGTCTCGGCCTCTTGGTCGACGCGCAGGGACGGAAGATGTCGAAGAGCCTGGGCAACGTGATCGACCCGTGGGACGTGCTGAACCGCCAGGGGGCCGACGCGCTCCGGTGGTACCTCCTGACGAACGGGTCGCCGTGGGCGGACCGGCGGGTCGGGCTGGAGATCCTCGACGAGGTGGTGCGGCAGTTCCTGCTGACGCTGTGGAACGTGTACTCGTTCTTCGTCACGTACGCGAACGCCGCGGGCTTCGAGGCGGAGGCGCGGGCCATCCCGCCGGAGGACCGGCCGCTCCTCGACCGATGGGTCCTGTCGCAGCTCGCCCAGACCGTGTACGAGGCCCGGGATGGGCTCGACCGGTACGACGCCACCGGGGCCGGGCGGCGCATCGCCCGGTTCGTGCACGACCTGTCGAACTGGTACGTGCGCCTGGCCCGCCGGCGGTTCTGGGACCCGGGCGGTGCCGGAGGCGCCGACACGGCGGCCGCCTTCCTCACGCTGCACGAGTGCCTGGTCACGGTGGCCCAGCTCCTGGCGCCGTTCACGCCGTTCGTGGCCGAGGAGATATGGGGGAACCTCGCCGCGGGGCGGGGCGGCGCCGCGGAGTCCGTGCACCTCTCCGACTACCCGATGCTCCGCGACGGCGTGATCGACCCGGGTCTCGACGAGGCCATGCGGGCGGCCCGGGACATCGTGGAGCTGGGGCGACGGATCCGGACCGAAGCCAGGGTGAAGGTCCGCCAGCCGTTGCTCGAGGCGGTGGTGCACCACGCCGGCGACCGGGCGGCCCTCGAGCCCCTCCTCCCGTTGGTGGCCCAGGAGCTCAACGTGCGAGCCGTGTTGTTCGCCGAGTCCACGGAGCAGTTCGGCCGGTGGCGGGCCAAGCCGAACTTCAAGCTCCTCGGCCCTCGGCTCGGCCCCGGGGTGAAGGGGGTGGCGGTGGTGCTGGCCCAGGACGACGGGTCAGCGGCGGCCGCCCTGGCTCGGGGGGAGGCGGTCACCTTTTCCACGCCGTCGGGGGAGGTCCGGCTGGAGCCCGCCGATGTGGACCTGGTCCAGGAGACGCTGGAGGGCTGGGGGGTAGCGGCCGACGGCGGGCTCACCGTGGCCCTCGAGCTGGAGCTCACCGAGGAGCTCCGCCGGGAGGGTCTGGCGCGCGACCTGGTGCGGCTGGTGCAGGACGCCCGGAAGGCCGCTGGGTTGGAGGTCACCGACCGCATCGCTCTCGGCGTGGAGGCCGGTGACGATATTGCCGAGGCCCTGTCGGCGTTCCGGGACTACGTGGCCGCCGAAACCCTGGCCACGGAGGTGGCCGACCGGCCCATCGCCGATGCGCCCTTCCGGCGGGAAGGGTCCATCGAGGGCTCACCCGTGACCCTCACGCTTCGACCAGCATGAGTCCCCCGGCCGAGACGGCTTCGGAAAATCGCCGCGCGCCTACTCCTCGCCCCAGAACAGCTCGCGGACGGACCCCTGCCCCTCGGGCCGGGGCTCGGAGGCCATCCCCGCGGTCGACTGGGCCGGCTCGATCGGGA
>Ga0209853_1000586_pt1 | contig 10168 bp, 9 predicted proteins | sample GWRWS1_30_40_FD_187224 | JGI IMG/M metagenome (GOLD analysis project Ga0209853, IMG submission 187224) | Riverbed sediment microbial communities from areas with vegetation nearby in Columbia River, Washington, USA - GW-RW S1_30_40 (SPAdes)... | ecosystem: Environmental > Aquatic > Freshwater >...
CCCGCCTCACGCCGAGTCAGCGCCTCGTGATCGTCCTCAGAGATGTTTTCGGGATGACCTACGAGGAGATCTCGCGCGCGGCGAGCATGCCAGTCGGGACGGCGAAGTGCTATGTGCACCGGGCCCGAGCCCGCCTGCGCGTGCGGCTGGAGGAAGCGGCGGGCGGGTGAGCACGGGAGCGTGACGTTCACTCCGCCCTTCGGCCGGCGGGAGATCGAGCAGATCCTCCCGCACCGCGACCCATTCCTGCTGCTCGACGAGGTGGTCGAGCTCGAGCCGGGCGCTCGCGTCGTCGCACGGAAGCTCGTGCGCGACGACGAGTGGTATCTCGCCGGGCACTTTCCCGGCAGGCCGATCATGCCCGGCGTTCTGATGGTCGAGGCAATGGCTCAGGCCGGAGCGGTCGCCGCGCTGTCCGCGGAAGAGAATCGCGGCAAGCTCGCGCTCTTCGCGGGGATCGACGACGTCCGCTTCAAGCGGATCGTGATCCCGGGAGACGAGCTGGAGCTGACCTGCGAGCTCGAGCGCGTGCGGGGGCCCGTCGGACGCGGCAAGGCCACCGCTTCCGTGGGCGGAGAGCTCGCCGTCCGCGGGACCTTGACGTTCGCCGTCACCGAGGACGCATGATCGGCAGCGTCGCAGGGAACGGGCTGGCCGTCGGCCTCACCGGTCTCGGCGCGTACACCCCCGACCGCGTGCTCACCAACGCCGACCTCGAGGCGATGGTCGAGACGTCCGACGAGTGGATCGTCACGCGCACGGGAATCAGGGAGCGGCACATCGCGGCGCCCGAGCAGGCGGCGAGCGACCTCGCCCTGCCGGCCGCGCGGGAGGCGCTCGAGCAGGCGGGAGTGCGCGCCGAAGACCTCGACCTCGTCATCGTGGCCACGGCCACCCCGGACATGCTCTTTCCGGCGACGGCGGCGATCCTCGCCGACACGCTCGGCGCCAGGCAGGCCGCCGCGTACGACCTGCTGGCCGGGTGCACCGGCTTCGTGTACGCGCTCTCCCAAGCCTACGGCCAGGTCGCGACCGGTCTCTCCAAGAAGGCCCTCGTCGTCGGCTCCGAGGTCCTTTCGAAGATCACCAACTGGCAGGACCGCTCGACCTGCATCCTCTTCGGCGACGGGGCGGGCGCGGCCGTCGTCCAGCCGATCGGCAACGGAGGCATTGCGGGCTTCGAGCTCGGCGCGGACGGATCGGGCGGCCCGGACCTCTGCGTCCCGGCGGGAGGCTCGCGGCAGCCCATCTCGTCGGACACGCTCGAGGACGAGCTCCAATTCATCCAGATGAACGGGGCGGAGGTCTACCGCTTCGCGACCCGCGTGATGGTCAGCTCCGCCGAGGAGCTCTTGCGCGTCTGCGGCGCCACCATCGACGACGTCGACCTGTACGTCCCGCACCAGGCGAACAAGCGCATCGTCGATCACGCGGTCAAGAACCTCGGCCTCGATCCGGAGAAGGTGCTGATGAACATCGACCGGTACGGGAACACGTCGTCTGCCTCCATCCCGATCTGCCTTGTGGAGGCTCAGGCCGCAGGGCGGTTGGAGGAGGGGACGCGCGTGCTCATGAGCGCGGTCGGCGCCGGGCTGACGTGGGGCTCGGTCTACCTGACGTGGACGACCAATGGCGGAGAGTAAGAAGAGAGGAGCTATGAAGATCGCATTCTGCTTCCCCGGCCAGGGATCGCAGGACGTGGGCATGGGGCGGGCGATCGCGGAGGAGTATGCCGCGGCGCGAGCGGTGTACGACGAGGCGTCCGAGGCCGTTGGCTTCGACGTGGCAAAGCTCTGCTTCGAGGGATCGCTCGAGGAGCTCACGCGGACCGAGCTCCAGCAGCCGGCGCTCGTGGCCACCTCGATCGCCTGCCTCCGGGCCGTGAAGACGATTGGGATCGAGCCGGACTACGTGATCGGCCACTCGGTCGGCGAGTACTCGGCACTCGCGGCAGCCGATGCAATCGGCGCCGGCGATGCCGTCGCGCTCGTCCGCGAGCGCGGCGAGGCTATGGCGGAGGCCGCGCGGGCGGCTCCGGGCGCGATGGCAGCCGTGCTCGGGCTCGACGACGCCGTCGTCGAGGAGCTGTGTCTCTCGATCGACGGCGTGTGGCCTGCCAACTACAACTGTCCCGGCCAGGTCGTCGTCTCGGGCGAGAACGCCGCGGTCGATCGTCTGATCGAGGAAGCGGCCGCCCGCGGGGCCCGCAAGACGGTGAAGCTGCGCGTCAGCGGGGCGTTCCACAGCCCGCTCGTGGCCCGGGCCGCCGAGCGCCTGAAGCCTGCGCTGGCGAAGGCCAGCTGGCAGAACCCGTCACCGCCGTTCATGTCGACGGTGACGGCGAAGCTCGAGGACGCCCAGCGCATGGCCACTCTGCTGGTCGAGCAGTTGACGGCACCGGTCAAGTTCACGCAGGCCGTCCGCGGGCTCGTCAAGGACGGCGTCGGGATGTTCGTCGAGATCGGGCCCGGCCAGGTCCTGACCGGCCTCCTGCGCCGCTGCGACCGCTCGCTGCGAACGGTCTCGGTGAGCGACCCGGAGTCGCTCCGCAAGCTCCGGGAGCTGCTCTCAGCTGTCTGACTTCGCGTCACTCGACGGCAAGGTTGCCCTCGTGACCGGAGGCTCGCGCGGCATCGGCGCGGCCATCTCGCGCGAGCTGGCCGCGGCCGGCGCCAGGGTGGCGGTGAACTATCGCTCCGGGAGCGAAGCCGCCGAGTCGATCGCGGCCGAGATCGGAGGCATCGCGGCCGGCGCCAACGTCGGCGACCCGGGCGAGGCGCAGGAGCTGGTCGAGCGCGTCGAGTCCGAGCTCGGAGAGCTCGACATCCTTGTCAACAACGCCGGCGTCACCCGCGACACGCTGATTGCCCGGATGAGCGACGAGGATTGGGCCGAGGTGATCGACACGAACCTGCGCGGCACCTTCAACACCTGCCGCGCCGTCTCCCGCAAGATGCTGCGCCGACGCTCCGGCGCGATCGTGAACCTCTCGAGCGTCGTCGGCGTCCACGGCAATCCGGGCCAGGCCAACTACGCAGCCTCCAAGGCCGGGATCATCGGCCTGACGAAGGCGCTGGCGCGAGAGCTCGGCGTCCGCGGCGTCCGAGTGAACGCCATCGCGCCCGGCTACATCACGACCGAGCTGACCGACTTGCTGACCGAGGACCAGACGGGCCTCATCCTCGGCAACACGCCGCTCGGTCGGCTTGGCGCTCCGGAGGACGTCGCCGCTGCGGTACGCTTCCTCTGCTCTGACGAGGCCGCGTTCATCACGGGCGACGTGCTGCTCGTGGACGGCGGACTGGGGATGTAGCGATGGCTTCGGAGAACGGACGCAGACGGGTCGTGATCACGGGCATGGGCGCGGTGACGCCCCTGGGCAACGACGTCGAGACGTTCTGGGAGAATCTCGTCGCCGGCCAGAGCGGCGCGGGCCCGATCACGTTCTTCGACCCGTCCGAGTTCGCCGTCCATTTTGCCTGCGAGTTGAAGGACTTCGATCCGACCCAGTGGATCGAGCACCGCAAGGCGCGGCGCATGGACCGCTTCACGCAGATGATCCTCGCCGCGGCTCGCATGGCGGAGGAGGACTCCGGCTTCGAGATCGAGCCCGAGACCGAGCGAACGGGTGTCTCCGTTGCCACCGGCATCGGCGGGCTCCAGAGCTTCCAGGACTGCTACGACCAGCTGCTCGACCGCGGCCCCGACCGGGTCAACCCGCTCTCGATCACGGCGATCATTCCGAACATGGGCGCGGCGTGGGTCTCGATGGAGCTCGGGACGCGCGGGCCGCTGACGTCCGAGTGCACGGCCTGCGCCGCGTCCAACATGGCCATCGGGGAAGCGATGGACGCCATCCGGCTCAACCGGGCGGACGTCATGTTCGCAGGGGGCACGGAAGCCGGGATCACGAAGGTCGGCATCGGTGGGTTCTCGGCCATGCGGGCTCTCTCGCGCCGCAACGACGCCCCCGAAAGGGCCAGCAGGCCCTTCGACGCCGAGCGCGACGGGTTCGTGATGGGCGAAGCGGGCGCCATCGTCCTGCTAGAAGAGCTCGAGCACGCTCGGAACCGGGAAGCCAAGGTCTACGCGGAGCTGATCGGCTACGGGCTCTCGTCGGACGCCCAGCACATCACTGAGCCCGATCCGACCGGCCGGCACCCGGCGCGGGCGATGGCCATGGCGATGGAGGACGCGGGCATCACCGGCGACGACATCGACTACATCAACGCCCACGGCACGTCGACGCCGATCGGCGACGCGAGCGAGACGCGGGTGATCAAGATCGCGCTCGGCGAGGAGAAGGCGCGCCGGACGCCGATCTCCTCCACCAAGGGCGCCACGGGACACTGCCTGGGCGCCTCGGGCGCCATCGAGGCGATCATCTCGACGCTCGCAGTCCAGCGAGACGTGGTGCCGCCGACCATCAACTACGAGGTGCCTGATCCCGAGTGCGACCTGGACTACATCCCGAACGAGGCCCGCGAGTGGAAGACGGACGTCTCGCTCTCCAACAACTTCGGCTTTGGCGGGCACAATGCCTGCCTCGTCGTCAGGAAGTTCTCTGAGTAGCCCTGGCCGCTGGGCCACCTTCGACGTCTACGGGACGCTCGTCGACTGGGACGGTGGGATCGGTCGCGAGCTTACCCGCCTCTGGCCCGACGCCGACGGCGAGGAGCTTCTGGAGCGCTACCACGAGATCGAGCCCAGGGTCGAGCTTGATTCAGCTCTTCCCTACCGCGAGGTGCTGAAGGAGTGTCTCGTGCTTCTGGCCGAGCACGAGGGCCTGACGCTGCCGGAGGACGAACGCTACGCACTCGGCGAGTCATTGCCGTCATGGCCGGTTTTCCCCGAGGTGCCGGGCGCGCTCGCCGAGCTGCGGGCGCGAGGCTGGCAGCTCGTGCCGCTGTCGAACACCGACGGCGACCTTCTCGCCGCCTCGATGGAGGCCATCGGCGTCCCCTTCGACGGAGCGATCGTCGCAGGCGAGATCGGCTCCTACAAGCCGGCGCACGGACACTGGCAGGCGTTCGCCGAGCGCTTTCACCCCGACGCCGGCCGGCACGTGCACGTCGCGGCGAGTCTCTTCCACGACATCGCTCCCGCGCAGGAGCTCGACATCCCCGCGGTCTGGATCAACCGGCTCGACGAGACGAGCGACCTGCCGCGCGAGGCTGAGCTCACAGACCTCGCCGCGCTCCCGGACGTGCTCGAGCGCATCGTCCCGGCAGAGCCCGCATCCCGGTAGCCTGGGGCGTGATGTCGCGACTCCGGGCCAAGTGCCCTGACTGCAGGACCCTGACCGCCGTCGCGCTCGAAGACGGCCGGTACGAGTGCCACTCGTGCGGGAGCACGTTTACTGCCGGTCTCGTCCGCGTGCCGCGCGCGTGGGGATCGGGCGGCGACCTGATGGCGGAGGCCGCCTACCTCAAGCTTCCGTACCCCGAGACGGCGGTCGTCGACGAGAGCTCGCTCACCGAGCAGAACCTGGCGCTCGCCGCCGCGCTGCCCGAGCGGCCGGTCGTGCTGGGAGGCTGCTGCTGCACGCATGTGGGAGCAGTCGAGGGGCTGGCGACCCGCCACGACCGCCTCGCAGTCGTGTGGTTCGACGCGCACGGTGACCTGAACACGCCCGAGAGCTCGCCCAGCGGCAACCGGTGGGGCATGCCGTTCCGGATGCTGCTCGACTCCGGCACGGTGCATCCGGCGGACGCCGTGCTGGTCGGCGCCCGCAACCTCGATCCGCCTGAGGTGGAGTTCATCGCGGCGAGCGGCCTTCGCACTGGTGTCGACGAGCTCGAAGCGGCGCTCGACGGCGCCGACGCCGTCTACGTCGCCTTCGACGCGGACGTGCTGGATCCAGAGGACGAGGTCGTGTGCTTCATGCCCGAGCCGAGCGGCTTCACCGTCGTCGAGGCGGTGGCGCTGTTGCGGCGGATCGCCGCGGGGCTGCCGGTTGCGGGCATCGGCCTCACGGGGCTGGGGCCCGCTCCGGAGAACGTCGCGCCGGTCGCCCGGCTCGCCGGCGCCGCCGGACTGTAGAACCGAAGCCCTTCGAGCTCCCAACGCAATGAGGCCTATGCTGCCGAGCCGCGCTACTCTCCCCGATGCGGCGTCCTCAGTCGCGTCCGTATCGCTGCGGATACGAGCGCTCCCTGCGTCCTTGCCTCGGAACGAGCATCGCACCTCGGCGACGAGGCCCCATAACGTCGGGAACTCTAAGATGGCGGCCATGGACAGCCGTGTCGACGTGACCGTCGAGAACCGCGAGGCTGCGCCGGCGGACGACGGAAAGCGACACCCCAACACCTGTCCCCGCTGCCACTCGCACTACCGCGACGACGAGCTCGAGCTGACGCTCCGGGTTTGCCCGCAGTGCGACCACCATTTCCCAGTGCGAGCGCGCGAGCGAGTTGCGCAACTCGCTGATCGCGGCACCTTCGTCGAGCAGGACACGGCCTTGCGCTCCGCCGATCCGCTGAGCTTCTTCGACCTGAGGGCGTATACGGATCGCCTGGCCGAGGCCGAGGTGGCGACCGCCCTCGGCGATGCGATCATCGCCGGCGCCGGGGCAATCGAGCGGCGCCCGTGCGAGCTCGCAGTGATGGACTTCGCCTTCATGGGCGGCTCGATGGGAAGCACCGTCGGGGAGAAGTTCGCCCGCGCGTGCGAGCGGGCGGCCGCCCGGCAGGTCCCGCTCGTCTGCGTCACGGCCTCGGGAGGCGCGCGCATGCAGGAGGGGATCCTCTCGCTGATGCAGCTCCCGAAGACAGTGTGCGCGGTCGACGAGCTGCGGGACGCCCGCTCTGCGTTCATCTCGGTGATGACGCACCCGACGACCGCGGGCGTGCTCGCCAGCTTCGCCAGCCTGGGCGACGTCACCATCTCGGAGCCGGGCGCCCTGCTCGCGTTCACCGGGCCACGCGTCGTCCAGCAGACCACGCGCGAGAGGCTGCCGGACGACTTCGGCCTGGCGGAGTCCAACGCCAGGTTCGGCCATGTCGATGCAATCGTCCCGCGCCCCGAGCTGCGCCCGTTCGTCGGCCGGCTCCTGGCCATGTTCGTTCAGGCCCGGTGACCTCGGTGACCGAGACGCCCTCGAGCGAGGTCGAGCAGCTAAAGCTCAAGGAGCGGCTGGCGAAGCTGCGTGATCTCCCGCTTCTGCGCGGGGTCGGCGTGTCGGGCGAGATGTCCAGGCTGAAGCGACAGCTCGACAGGCTGGCCTCCGAGCCGAGCGAGGACGAAGTCTGGCAGGCGGTCGAGCTTGCCCGCCACCAAGACCGTCCGTACACGCTGGACTACGTCGAGCGGATCTGCGAGGACTTCGTCGAGCTCCACGGCGACCGCGCGCTCGCCGACGATCCCGCGATCGTCGCGGGCCTCGCGCGCTTCGACGGACGCACCGTCGTGCTCGTCGGCCATCAGAAGGGGAGGGACATCCGCGAGCGCACGCACCGGAACTTCGGGATGACCTATCCCGAGGGCTACCGGAAGGCGATGCGCGCGATGGAGCTCGCGGATCGCCACCGCTTCCCGGTCGTGACCCTCATCGACACCCCGGGCGCCTATCCGGGCGTGACGGCCGAGCAGCACGGGCAGGGAGGCTGGATCGCGCGTTGCCAGCTCGCCATGGCTCGGCTCGGAGTGGCGAGCGTCACCTGTGTGATCGGCGAAGGCGGCTCCGGCGGCGCGGTCGCGATCGCGGTGGCCGACCGCGTGCTGATGCAGGAGAACGCCATCTACTCGGTCATCTCGCCCGAGGGCTGCGCCGCGATCCTCTGGCGGGACGCCGGTGAGGCGAAGAAGGCGGCGGCGGCCTTCAAGCCGGATGCCCGCCACTGCCTCGAGCTCGGCGTCATCGACGCCATCGTCCCCGAGCCGCCCGGCGGTGCGCACAAGAACCACGACGAGGCCGCCGTGCTGCTCGCGGACTCGCTGAGAGCCTCGTTGGCCGAGCTGGACCCGCTCGACCCCGGCAAGCGCAGAAACCTGCGGCGAAGCAAGTTTCGCGCCATGGGTATCTACCTCGAGTAAAGGTCGAGAGTCCAGCAATCCACAGCGTCCACAGGGTTATCCCCGTCGCCCTGTGACTGCTGACTGCGGACAGCAAGGAGCCGGCGAGGCCGGCCCCTTGGTTGCCAACCCCCCCGGTCGGCAAAGTCCCGGTCTGCTTCTTATACCCTCCTCGCGCACGTCCAAACCTCGGCATGCTTCGGGCGTGGCACGCCTTCGAGACTACGAGCGCAAACGAAGCAAGGGCGCGACCCTGGAGCCGTTCGGCGGGCGTCGCACGAGGGGTGGGCCGGTCTTCGTCGTTCAGCGCCATGCCGCGCGCCGGCTCCACTACGACTTCCGCCTCGAGCGGGACGGCGCCCTTGCGAGCTGGGCCGTACCCAAGGGCATTCCGTTGGAGCCGGGGCAACGGCACCTGGCCGTCCACGTCGAGGACCACCCGCTCGACTACGCGACCTTCGAGGGTGAGATCCCGGCGGGCCAGTACGGAGCCGGCTCGGTCGAGATCTGGGACCGGGGCACCTACGAGCTGGTCGAGGAGAAACCCGACGGCGGGCTGACCGTGCGACTGGCCGGCGAGCGGCTCCGGGGTCTGTGGACGCTTGTCCCGGCACGGCTCGACGGCGACGAGAAGAACTGGCTCCTCGTCCGGAAGCGGGACGAGAACGCGCCCGGGGGCCGGCAGCGCGGTGACTACCAGCCGATGCTGGCGACGCTGGCCGACGAGGTCCCCAGCGGCTCGGGCTGGCTCTACGAGGTGAAGTGGGACGGCTATCGCGTGCTCGCCTACGTCGTGGGCGGAGAGGTCAGGCTGACGAGCCGGCGCGGCAACGACCTCACGAGCAGGTTCTCAGAGGTCGCGAGGGCGATTAGTCGGGCGACGAAATCGCCCGACTGCGTGCTCGACGGCGAGGTCTGCGTCCTCGACGAGGACGGCCGGTCGAGCTTCAGCGTCATGCAGCAGGGCTCGGGGCCGCTCGTCTACTACGTCTTCGACGTCCTCGAGGTCGACGGCGAGCCGGTGCTCGACGCACCGCTCGGAGAGCGGCGAAAGCGGCTTGCCAAGCTCCTCGACCGCCGGGGGGACACGATCCGGCTCTCCGAGGCCTTCGGCGACGGTGAAGCGCTCTACAGCGCCGCGAAGGCGCAGGGGCTCGAAGGAATCGTCGCCAAGCGAGTCGAGTCGCGTTACCAGCCGGGCCGCCGGACGCGCGACTGGCTGAAGATCAAGACCCACCAGGAGCAGGAGTTCATCGTCGCGGGCTACACGAAGGGGAAGGGTCGCCGGGCGCGCACGCTCGGCTCGCTCGTCCTCGCCGTCATGCGCGGCGGCGAGCTCTGCTACGTCGGCAACGTCGGCACCGGGTTCGGCGAGGACGAGATCGAGCGACTCATGCGCGTGCTCCGCCCGCTCCGGCGCCGCACAGCCCCGTTCCGGGAGGTTCCCAAGATGCCGAAGGTGCGCAGGGACGACGTCGTCTGGGTCGAGCCTGAGCTGGTCGCCGAGGTTGAGTTCGCCGAGTGGACGCACGACGGTCGCCTGCGCGCGCCGGTCTACATCGGGCTGCGAGAGGACAAGGAGCCGAGCGAGGTGCGTCGAGAGGAGCCTCTTCCCACGGAGATCCGGCGCGGGAAGCGTGCGCTGCGTCTCTCCAACCTCGACAAGCTGTTCTGGCCGGGGGAGGGGATCACGAAGGGCGACCTGATCTCCTACTACCGCGACGTGGCGCCGGTGCTCGTCCCCCACCTGCGAAACCGTCCGTTCACCATGAAGCGCTACCCCGACGGCTGGCAGGGGAAGCACTTCTTCCAGAAGGACGCACCCTCGCACATGCCCGCGTGGATCCCGACTTTCTCCTACCGCTCCACGTCGCGCGCGACGCGGGAGAAGCGGACGCTCAGGTATCCGCTCGTGAACGACGAGCTAGCCCTCCTGTGGATGGCCAACATGGGCTGCATCGACATGAACACGTGGTACTCGCGGGTGGACAGGCCGGCTCGCCCGGACTGGGTGCTCTTCGACCTCGATCCTTCGCCGGACGTGGGCTTCCCCGAGGTCGTCCGAGTCGCGCTTCTCGTCAAGGACGTCCTCGACGCCCTCGGCCTCGTCGGCTTCCCGAAGACGAGCGGCGCGGACGGCTTTCACGTGCTCGTG
>Ga0209853_1000588_pt1 | contig 10147 bp, 8 predicted proteins | sample GWRWS1_30_40_FD_187224 | JGI IMG/M metagenome (GOLD analysis project Ga0209853, IMG submission 187224) | Riverbed sediment microbial communities from areas with vegetation nearby in Columbia River, Washington, USA - GW-RW S1_30_40 (SPAdes)... | ecosystem: Environmental > Aquatic > Freshwater >...
GGATCCCCCGGTCCCCACGCGGCGCTCGCGCCCTGGCTCCGAGAGCGGGGCGTCGCCATGTGGGGGAGCGACACCCACAACGACGTCACGCCGACGCCGTACCCCAGCATGGGGCATCCGTTCCACATCGTGGCCCTCGTGGGCTTGGGCCTCTGGCTCATCGACAACATGAACCTCGAAGACGTCGCCCAGGCGTGTGTCGAGCGGAAGCGCTGGGAGTTCTTGCTGGCCGTGGCGCCGCTTCGTCTCCGCAACGTCACCGGCTCCCCCGTCAACCCGATCGCGCTCTTCTAGTCCGGACTACTCATGGCCCGAGCGCCGGCCGCGCGGGGCTGGCGCACCCATTCACTCGGAGTCGGGGAGGATCGGGTCGCTGAGGCGGATCGTGCCGCCGACCACGATGTCGGCGCGGAGCCCGCCGCGGTGGACGAGGGCTTTGAGGACGCCGGGCTTGGTCAGGCTCTGGAGGTGTTCGCACGGCTCACAGAGGCGTCTGCCCTCGAGGACGACGTCGCCGACACGGAACCGCCGGCCGACGAGATGATTGAGTGGCACGCCCCGGGTCGTGATGTTCCGCCGGCTCGCCGCCGGTGCCAGCTCGATGCTGGCCTCCCGCCTGAGGGCCTCGAGGGTCTCCGCCTCGATCAGCGTGACCTGCCGGCCTGATCCGGGGCGTTCCGAGTACGTGCCCACCGTGTGGAAGTAGCGGTCCCCCAGGAGCCCCTTGCCGGGCACCGCCTCGACGGCCTCCAGTGGGACCATGGCCGCCGCCCCTCGTGGCGCGATCTGGATCGACACGACCGTCCCCTGCCACATGTGACGCCTCCCCGGGCGTTCGACAGAAGCGCCGACGGCTCCATCGGCACAGGCTTCACTCTCAGGTGACCCGAAGCTCTCGCTATCTTACACGATGGCGGCGCTCCAACTCACAGGAGCGAATCCACGCGAGACTGCGAGGTGCGGGGCCCGCACTAGCGAACGCGGCCGCGGGCGGCGACGGGCCACACCACCTCGACCTGCCCCCCGCGGACCCCGCACACCTCGTCCACCATGTTGGTCACGACGCAGCAGTGGTTCGGGACCACGTTCACCACGTCGCCAACCCGCGGTCGCTCGCCGCACTCCGAGAGATCCACGATCGCGTGCTCCTCGGCGAGCCCGGTGATGGCCGCGCCGGCGTACTCGAGGATGTGGCCATAGCCTTTCATCCCGTACTGGTCCGACGTGAGCACCTTCGAGCCTGCGTCGAGGATCGCCCGCGTAGCGGTGGGCCGGCTGACGACCGTCGTCAGGATCTGCATCGCGCAGTTCGCCCAGGTCGCGGTCCCGGAGGCGACGACCATCGCGTCGTTGTAGATGCAGGTCCCGGCCCGGTGCTCCGTCAGCATGGGGAAGTTCTGGGCGGTGAAGAGGGCGGGGGTGCCGCCGCCCGAGACGACGGGGACGGGGATGCCCGCCTGCTTGAAGCGGGCGAGGGCGCGCTCGAAGAAGAGCCGGGTGTCGGGCTCACGATTCGGGAAGGTCATGAGCCCCTGGAAGTCCATCCGCGGGAGCTTCATCGCGAGCCGCGCGAGGTCGAACGCGGCGTCCGGCGTCTGGACGCCGTTCCGGCCGCCCCCCGTGTCGCACTCGACGAGGAAGGGCACGTCCGCGCCGTGCCGCACGCCGGCCTCCGACAGCCCGCGGGCGACCACCTCGTTGTCGAGGACGACGGTCAGCCGCCCGATCCGCTTCGCCACGGCCATCAGACGGTCCGTCTTCTGCGGCCCCAGGACGTTGTAGGTGAGCAGCACGTCCTGGGCGACTCCGGCGTCCACGAACACCTCGACCTCGCCCACCTTCTGGCAGGTGATCCCGATCGCCCCGGCGTCCATCTGCATCCGCCCGATGGCCGGGATCTTGTGCGTCTTGATGTGGGGCCGATTGCCGATCCCGTGTCGCTCCAGGTGCGCCTGCACCCGGTGGATGTTGTCTTCCATGATCTCCAGGTGGACCGTGACGACGGGGGTATCCAGGTCGCTGACGGCGGTCATGTGTACGCCTCCCTGTGTGCGGGGTCGCGGGGGCCGCGGGCCTCGCGCGGTATCGAGCGCTTCCGGGCTGCGACGACCTCTACACCGTGCGCCACGCGCGCGTCAAGCGGCTTGGTTGCGCCGGAGTGGACCCTGATCGGCCAATCCTGTGCCGCGCTGGGCTGCGTAGGCCCGCGGGAGGCAACCCAGCGACAGGCCCCGCGGGCCCTGTGGAATTGTCGATCGGGGTGGATCGTACTCAGGTTGACACGGGCTCCTCGCGGATGGTACATGAGCGTCGCGCCCTCTGGACGCGCCACGCCATGAAGATCACCGGGATCCGTCTCCACCTCGTCGAGTGTCGCCTTCCCGAGCCGCAGGGGAACGCGACGGCCTTCTTCGACCGCCGCGCCGCACTCCTGGTCGAGGTGCGGAGTGACGAGGGGCTGTCCGGCTGGGGGGAGACCTGGCACTCCCCGGCGGCCGCATGGACGATCATCGAGACGGCGCTCGCGCCCGCAGTGCTCGGCCAAGATCCGCTCGAGTACCGGCGGCTCTGGGAAGCGATGCACGACCGGCTCGGCTACGAACGGCAGGGCCCCGGGCTCATGGCGCTGTCGGCCGTGGACATGGCCTTGTGGGACCTCCGCGGCCGGGCGCTCCGCCAGCCGATCGCGCGCCTCCTGGGCGGCCCCGTGCGCACGCGAGTGCCGGCCTATGCCAGCGGCCCCTACCTCAAGCCCGGTCGCGACCCCTACCGCGCCTATCGGCGGGAAGCTGAGCGGATGATCGCGCCGGGCTTTCGGGCGATGAAGATGAAGGTGGGCGTGGATCCCGACGCGGACGGCCGTGCCGCCTCCGCGGTTCGCAAGGTCGTCGGCCCCGAAGTGATCCTGCTCGCGGACGCGAACCAGGGCTATACGGTCCGCCCCGCGATCGAGGCCGGGCGGCAGCTTGAGGCCGAGGGCTTCGCCTGGCTCGAAGAGCCGGTCGCCCCGGACGACGTCGAGGGGTACGCGCACGTCGCCGGCGCGCTCGGACTCGCCGTCGTCGGCGGAGAGGCGATCGGGGGGATCCGCGCGTTCCGCTCCTTCTTCGAGCGCAGCGCGCTCGACGCCGCGCAGCCGGACCTCGCCATCGCCGGCGGCTTCACCGAAGTCATGCGCATCACCGCCCTGGCCGCGGCCTGGGAGGTGCCGGTCGTCCCGCACGTGTGGGGCACTGCGGTGAATCTCTTCGCCGCCCTCCAGCTCTGCGCGGTGCTCCCCGGCTACCGGAGCCACACGCCGCTCTCGTATCCCTGGTTCGAGTACGACCAGTCGCCGAACCCGCTCCGCGAGCTGTGGGGAACACCGGCGGTGGGACCGGACGGCATGGTGGAGATCCCTCAGGGCCCCGGGCTCGGCGTCGAGATCGATCCCGAGGCCTTCGAGCCCTACCTCCAGCGACGCACCGACGTCACGCCACAGTAGAGGCCCTGTTCCCCGTGGCGGCTGGCCCTTCGAGCCGCATCCAGGGCACCAGGAGCCAGCACGCGGCCGTCGCTGCGGCGCTGATCGCGATCAGCCAGTTCAGGCCCGTCAGGTCGTACAGCCACCCACCGAGCCACGTCGAGCCCGTGGTCGCGATGTTGTTGACCGACATCAGGGCGGCAAAGAATGTGCCCTCCGCGTGGGTGGGCACCGCCCGGGCCGCGAGGTCGAGAGTCGCGAGGAGCGCGACCATCGACACGAGGCTCACCGTGACGCTCAGGACTACCGCGGACCACCAGCCGACCAGGCCATAATAGGCCAGCGTTCCGGCGACACCGATCGCCACGGCGAGGTTCAGCAGGCGCCTTGTGGACACGCCAGCGGCATACCGCCCGAAGAGCACGGCGCCGACCATCGCAGCGCCGCTCGACAGCGTGGCCAGGACGCCGAGCTGGATCTTCGAGATCTTCAGGACATCCACCATGTAGAACTCGAGCGGGACGCCGAATGACGGGCTGAAGTTCCAGAGGAAGATGAAGGTCGCGGCGCGCCAGAGCGGTCCGGAGCCGAGACCGGCGCGCAGCGCACGCATGGTCTCCCGCACGGTGGCCCGGTCGAACCGCGTTCGGGCCTCACGCACCGCGTACGCTGAGGCGGCGAAGGACAGGGCGGGGAAGAGGGCGACGAGGAGAAACGTGCGCGAGTAGGAGACGTGCTCCGACAGGTAGCCCCCGCCGATCCCCGCCACCAGGCTGGCCGCGTAGATCGCCGTCCACTGGATCGACTGGAAACGCCCCGTGAGCCCCCGCGGCTTGCCCTCCTCGACCATGACGGCGTCGCAGAGAACGTCGGTGAACGCGAGGCCGAGCCCCGTGAGGCCGAGGATCAGAAGCGTGAGGCCGTACGGGTAGCCCGGCAGGAGGCCGAGGCTGAGCCAGCCGAGCGTGGCCATAGCGGTGGTGACGAGGAGATAGGACCGCCGGCGATAGCCGAAGAGCGGCACGAGGTCCGAGGTCAGGCCGTAGAGGGGCTTCACGTTCCATGCGATGCCGACCAGGGCGAGGAACGTCGCCGTCTGCGCCGCGCTCAGCTTGAGCTCGTCCTTGAGGAGGAAGAAGATCGGCTGGGCCGCGAGCCCGGCCTTCGGCTCGGCGAATCCCTGGACGAAGTAGACCGCCGCGAAGAAGACCGCCAGACGCCGGAAACCAACCCGGAGGGGGGCGCGGCCCTCTTCTGGGGCGGGTTGCACGGCAGTCACAAGGGGGGACCTTGGGCCCTCACGAGTGGGTGCGTTCCGACCAGATGCGCCTCGCGAGCAGATGCAGGATCGGTCGGCCGGCCGGTCGTGTCAAGCGACTCGGGGCGGCGGCTTGACTTCGCGGGGTCGGTGCGCCAGAGTCGGCCACATCGCGCGCCACATCACACGAAGGAGGCAGGATGCGGCTTGGGCTGAGCCTGGGCTACTCGGGAGCGCAGGCGAGCGTGGACGTCCAGTGTGTCCAGGATGCCGATCGCCTCGGCTACCACTCCGTGTGGAGTGCCGAGGCCTATGGGTCGGACGCGATCACGCCGCTCGCGTGGGTAGGGGCGGTCACCTTCCGGATCCACCTCGGGACGGCCATCATGCAGATCGCGGCACGGACCCCGGCCATGACCGCGATGACCGCGATGACGCTCGACGCCCTCTCGGGCCGCCGTGTCCTCCTCGGCCTCGGCGTGTCGGGGCCCCAGGTCGTGGAGGGTTGGCACGGGCAGCCGTTCGGCAAGCCCCTGGTCAGGACGCGCGAGTACGTCAGCATCGTGCGAGCCATCTTCGCCCGGCAGAAACCGCTCGAGCACTCGGGCGAGCACTACCAGATCCCCTACGCCGGTGCCGACGCGACCGGGCTCGGCAAGCCGCTCCGGAGCATCCTCCACGGCCGCCCCGACCTCCCGATCTACCTGGCGGCGATCGGGCCGAAGAACGTCGCCCTGGCGGCCGAGATCGCGGACGGGTGGCTGCCGGTGTTCTTCTCCCCGGAGCGCGTTCGGCTCTACCGGGCCGCGCTCGAGGAGGGGTTCACCCGAGCGACCCCGCCCCGGCGGCGTGACGCCTTCGACATCGCACCGACAGCGGCGGTCGTCCTCGGCTCGGACGTTGACGCCTGCCGGGCCCACGTCAAGCCACGGCTGGCGCTCTACATCGGGGGCATGGGGGCGCGCGGCCGGAACTTCTACTTCGACCTGGCGTGCCGCTACGGATACGAGGCAGCGGCCACGCGCATCCAGGATCTCTATCTGGCCGGGAAGCGGAACGAGGCGGCCGCGGTCGTGCCCGACGCCCTCGTGGACGAGGTCGCGCTCTGCGGCCCCCGTGAGCGTATCCGGGACCGTCTCGCCGCCTGGAAAGAGGTCGGGGTGACGACGCTGATCTGCGCGACGAGCCGGCCCGACGCCGTCCGGTTGATGGCTGAACTCGTCCTCTAGCGGATAGTTCATGAATGAACGCCAGGGGACGAGTGGCTGGCGCGGCGAACGGGCGCCCACGGCGCCCGCAGCGGCGCGATACACCGGCCACCGTGTTCTGCGCGCGACCCTCCTGACGGCCTCACTCACCGCCACGCTCCCGCCGTGAGGACGCCAGTGGGCTGTTCGCCGCGACAGGCCCCACCCGTGTCGAGGGCTTCGTGGATAACCGGGGCGGGGCGTCGCCTCCTCCGAAGTCAGGCCCGGCGCCGCGCCTCCTGGAAGTCCCGGTCGCCCTCGACCTCGGCGGCCAGCGTGTCGAGTCCGCGCTGGAGCGCCGGGGTGTCCCCAGACCGGGCGATCTCGTCCACGAGCTGCTGGGCGCGCTGGCGCCAGGCGCGGGCCTTCGCGGCATAACCCCAGGGGTCGGCGGCGCTCAGCTTGCTCTGCTCGATCGCGTCGCGAAGGCGCTCCGCGCGCTCCAGCGGACTGGGCTGGGCCAGACCGCGGGCGAGAACCCCACGCGGCGTCACTGGCCGGCTAGACGGAGCCTGAGGCTTCGTCGCGGTCTGCCCCTTCGACGCGACCACTGATTTCGTGCCTCGGGCCCCTTTCGCCTGGCTCGGCGTCGTCTTTCCCACCCGCCTGGCGGGGGGCGTCTTTCCTTTCTTCGCTGCCACACGCTTGCCGCCCTTGGTTGCCACGGTCGTCTCGCCCTCCTCGGTTGTCTAGGGTTGCTCTGGGGTTGATCAGGAAGCCTCGGGCGCCGGGAGCCCGGCGAGAGGCCGAACGAAATGATACATCGCGAAGGCCTCGAGCGCGAAGGGGGGGAAGCCGAGATACCCGGCAAGCGGCATCTCGAACAGCTTGACTGCCGGGGAGATCGGCACGCCGACGTACTGCCACCTTCCGATCGCCCAGTAGTTCCAGAACTCCCAGAGCAGTCCGCAGACAAAGCCCGCCAGGAGCCAACGATAGACGAAGCCACGATTCCCGTGCGCCCAGGCGGCAGTGAACGAGGGGCGGCCGGCCCGGTAGTTGAGCGGATCGAGGAGCAGGACGAACCCCAGCCAGACGAAGCCGAAGGTCCACGGCCGTGCCGCCGCCGGCAGGAGGGGGGGGGCGACCAGAAACACGACCCCGACGGCGATGGCACCCCGGAGCTGCCAGGAGGCCGGCACGCGCGCCGGCCCGCGGGCCTCGCGGAACACTGACAGCGCCGCGAGGAGCGCCGCGGTCTCCCAGAGCCCCGGTGTGATCGTCGCGAAAGACCAGGCGTACCCGAGCACTGCCAGCCACGGATCCTCCGGCAGTCCGAAGTAGGCCCAGTTCTGGAGGCGGTGATTATAGAGCTCGAAGACGAGCCAGAGCGGAATCGACACCGTCGCCATGAAGGCCGCTTCGCGCGGCCGGTCGTGGATCAGCGACGCCCCTTGGCGCCGGAGGACGAGCGCGTCGGCGAGGAGGATGTACGCGCTCCACATGATGGGCGTGAACCAACGGGCGAGCGGCTCGATCTGCCACGGGAGCAGCGCCTGACTGACGAGGAGAGCGAAGAGCCCGAGCCAGCCGTACCAGACCATCACCGGATCGTCCCAGTGATGATCGTACACCTTCCCGCGAAAGTTGACCGACGCGCGCTCATGATGGAGAATGGCAGCAGGAAGCCTCACAAAAAGGGGGCCGATGTGCCGCGTAAGACTCTCGACCTCCCTGTGGTGGAGTACTTGTCGATCCTGGACGCGGACGGCCACGTCGAGTCCGAGCTCGACCCCCAGATCCCTCCCGAAGACCTCAAGCGCCTGTACCGGACCTTCCTCCTCGCGCGACGATTCGACGAGCGCATGCTGCGCTTGCAGCGACAGGGGCGCATCGGCACCTTCGGACCCACCCGGGGCCACGAGGCGGCGGTCCTGGGCAGCGTCTACGCGCTTCGCCAGACGGACTGGCTCGTCCCCTACTACCGTGAGTGGCCGGCCTACATGTGGCGAGGCTGGCCGCTCGACAACCTGGTCCTTTACTATGCCGGCTTCGCGGAGGGGATGCGGGTCCCCGACGCCAACCGCGACCTGCCGCTCTGTATCCCGATCGCCAGCCAGCTGCCCCATGCGGTCGGCCTCGCGTACGCCGCGCGGTACAAGGGGGAGGACAGCGTGACGCTCACCTACTTCGGGGATGGCGCGTCCTCCCACGGCGACTGCCAGGAAGCGATGAACTTCGCCGGCGTGTTCCAGGTGCCGCTGGTCTTCCTCTGCCTCAACAACCAGTGGGCGATCTCTCTTCCGCGCGTCAAGCAGACCCGAGCCAGGACGATCGCCCAGAAGGCCATCGCCTACGGCTTCCCCGGTATCCAGGTCGACGGTAACGACCTCCTGGCCGTCTACGTCGCGACGAAGGAGGCCGTGGACCGGGCCCGACAGGGTGGTGGCCCGACCCTGGTCGAGACCGTGACCTATCGGCTCTCGCTTCACACGACGGCGGACGACCCCACGAAGTATCGGAGCGAGGATGAGGTGAAGGCCTGGGAAGCCAAGGAGCCGCTGCCGCGCTTCCGCCGGTACCTCGAGGCCAAAGGGCTCGTGACCGATCAGGTCGATGCCGAAATCGAGGCGGAGGTCGACGCCGAGATCCGGGCGGCGATCGAGCGGGCCGAGGCGCGGATGGACCCCAACCTGATGGACGTCTTCGAGCACGTCTACGCGGAACCTCCCGCCGAGTTCCTGGCGCAGCGCAAGGAGCTGGCGCGTCACCTGGCGGAGAGCGGAGACGCGCGAGCCAGCTGAGAGCCTCGGCTGAGGTCTCGCCTTTTCGAGGAGCACGGGATGGGGCGTGAGACTTGCAAGCTGACGATGGTCAAGGCCATCAACCTCGCCCTGCACCAGGAGATGGAGCGGGACGACGACGTCATCGTCCTCGGCGAGGACGTCGGGGTGGACGAGGGGGTCTTCCGCGTCACCGAGGGTCTCCTCAAGAAGTTCGGGGAGCAGCGCGTGATTGACACCCCGCTCGCCGAGGGCGCGATCGTGGGGATGGCGATCGGAATGGCTATCTACGGCCTCAAGCCGATCCCCGAGATGCAGTTCTCCGGCTTCGCCTTCCAGGCGTTCCACCAGGTCGAAAACCACGCCGCGCGCTACCGTGCGCGGACGCGGGGACGCTACCACATCCAGATGGTGCTGCGCATGCCGTATGGCGGCGGCGTCCGGGCGCTCGAGCACCACTCCGAGAGCGAGGAGGCGTACTACGCGCATACACCGGGTCTGAAGATCGTGATCCCGTCCGGCCCGCGGAGCGCCCGCGCGCTCATGGTCAGCGCCATTCGGGATCCGGACCCCGTCGTCTTCTTTGAGCCCAAGGCCCTGTACCACGCGGTGAAGGAGGAGGTCCCCGATACCGAGGAGACCTGGCCGATTGGCCGGGCGCGGGTCAGCCGCGAGGGGACCGACCTGACGCTGATCGCCTACGGTGCGATGCTCCACAAGTGCCTCGAGGTCGCCGACCGGGTGACGGAGCGAGTGGGAAGCGACTTCACACTGCGCCCCCGCGACGTTACCGATAGCCCCTTCTGGTTCAATCCTGAAGCCGACCTCCCGCCGCAGCGAGCGATCACCCAACAACCGGGGCCGGATACGACCGCGCGACATTTCGGTCCGGGAACGGGGTTCGATGCGCTAGCGCGGCTTTACAAACAGCTGGCGTCGATCAATTTCGCGGAGGTCAAAGTCTTTGGAACAGACTTTCCTCCGCATGTGCAGATCGCGACTGTCGAACATCTGCTGCTCTTCTGGCGGCCGAAGCCGCCGCACTCGCCGCCCAGCCACTCGCCGGCGACAGGAGAGCTGTTGATCGTGCACCGCCATGCGCAGATCTGCGATCACCTCCCCAACTCCGACGCCACGAAGGGATCGGGTAGTCTGGGAGTTGCCACCGGGGAAGAAGCTGCCAAGCTCGAGCCCCCCGAAGTGTGGACGATCCGAGACGCTGGCGGCAACGAAGTTGGCGCGGAGATTCCACCGTCGAGCGGTAACTGGGCGAGAAGCGGCAAGCTGGTCGGCGTTTCGGTGCGTGGACGCACGGAGTGGTGGGTAGGCGTAATCCGCCGCATGCACGCTGAGTTGAAGGGGAATATGCGAGTCGACATCGCTCTCCTCAGCCGCAAGGCGCTTGCGGTGTCGTTGCGGCTGCTGGCAGAAGGAGATAAAGGTGCGGGTGAGGGTG
>Ga0209853_1000589_pt1 | contig 10141 bp, 8 predicted proteins | sample GWRWS1_30_40_FD_187224 | JGI IMG/M metagenome (GOLD analysis project Ga0209853, IMG submission 187224) | Riverbed sediment microbial communities from areas with vegetation nearby in Columbia River, Washington, USA - GW-RW S1_30_40 (SPAdes)... | ecosystem: Environmental > Aquatic > Freshwater >...
AGATCACTGCGGCGTAGGTGCCGACGTACTCCCAGCCCTTCGGCGCTTCTGCTCGGAGCTTCTCCTCGTTGGCCCGGAGCCACTCCTGGAGCTCCCGGGACTTGCCTTTCTGGACGTCGAACCCGATCTCGTGCACGAAGTCCATGGCGTCCTCCTCGCCTCACGGCCGACCCGGCTACCGTACTCCGAGCCCGGCGCACTGTGAAGAGCTGGGCGTCCTGGTAACCGAGATCGTCTGCCCGCAGCGCGCGGGTGGGCTCGGCCCTCTAGCCGCCGAAGCAGGCGTCCTCGACCAGCCCGCCGGTGATCGCCTGGGCTACCGGTGAGCCGGGTCCCTCGCCCGGATTCGACAGCACGGCCTGGCAGGCGGTCTCGACGTTCCCGCCCGGCTGCTCGGGGAACGTCGTGCCTGGGGCTCCTGGATCCGCGAGGGTGAAGGGCACGCAACCGCTGATCGATCCACGAGCAGCGCTTTTCGTAGGATCGCCCCTCCTTCATTCGGATCGTGGTCCGAGCCGAGAAGCTCGTGCGCCAGATCGAGGGCAGCAGAGACCTAGCGCCGATGGACTATGCGAGCCTGGAGTCGTGGGACGGGTTGATCGATGTTGTCGCTCTCAACCACCAAGGTGCGAACCGCGCGCTTGCGGCAGTCGAGATCTGGGGAACTGGCGTCGCGCTCAAGTCGGATGAGGACGTCAGGCGTCTGGAAGCCTACGCGCGGAGGCTCGAGGCGCTGGAGGGGCAGGTTCTCACGGTCGACGTTAGGGAGCCCCCTACGGTGGGCGTGCGCGTGGAGACCCGCGCTACCTTCGTGTAGGGTCGAGATAGGTTCCGCGATGGCGTTTAGCCTGCGATGCGGCAGCCGGAGCGCTGCGGTGTTTATGCGCGTTGGTTAAGAAACTCAATCGCGAGCGAGATCGTTGCCATTCGCTCGCACGAGTCGTCGTTGCTCCGGTGCTAGCGCTCTATGCGGCTGTCGACCCCCCACCGTATCGGCGACATGCGGGCTGTGCGCTCGAGCCTGCGGGTTGGGTCCAGTCGGCCCTGTGCGGCGCAAAGATCAGGCAGCCATTGCTGGCCCTGTACAGGGCCCTCTACCTGCGGGTTTACTGGTGGGCCCCCCGGGACTCGAACCCGGAACCTGCGGATTAAGAGTCCGGTCGTAGTCTGCAGGTCAGAGAGGCGCGACGGCTCTGACGTGCGCGTTTCCGTCTCAGCTCTACCCACCATTTCCCAACGTTTCCCGGTACATCACGGGACCTAGACGGGACGAGACGGGCGCTCAGCGTTGCCATTGGATCCAATAGTCCGTCGATACCCGGCCGCCGGCACGGCGGTTGATGTCGTCGGCGGCTCGCCCCGCGGGCAGGTTCCAGCCAGGTTCTGATCGCGTTTCCCGCTCGCTGCTGGTAGGCCTGCGGCGCGGCGATCCCGGGGAGCCCACCGCGGCGATCGAAGTCGGGACCGCCGCCGCCGCCCCCGTCTCACTCGGTGTTACCCGAGGCCGCCGAGGTGCTCCTCGATCTCGCGGGCCTCGGCATCCGGCGGCGTCCACCGGACGCCCGTCCTCGGTCCGGCGACCGGAATCTCCGCCCAGACACGCGTGCCCTCACCCGGCGGGCTCTCGACCCAGAGCCGACCACCGATCGCGCTGACCCGGTCCTGGAGACCACGGAGCCCAGACCCCGAGCCCGGGTCGGCCCCTCCGATGCCGTCGTCCTGCACCTCCACCCGGACCACCCCGTCGCGCGACTCGAGCCGCACAACGACCCGCGAGGCGCGCGCGTACTTCGCCACGTTCGTGAGCGCCTCGGCCACGACGAAGTACGCGGTCACCTCCACACGTTCGGGCAGCCTGCCGGCCACGCGGTCGTCCACGGACACGGGCACAGCCGATCGCCGGGCAAGAGACTCGATCGCGGCGATGAGTCCTTCGTCGGTCAGGATCGCCGGATGGATCCCTCGGGCCAGCTCCCGGAGCTCGTCGATCGACTCCCGGAGCTCGTCCCCGATGCTCTCGAACTCTGCGAGGATCGTCGGATCGGCTTCGGGGTCGAGACGGTTCCGGATCAACCCGAGCTCGAGCGACAGCGTCACGAGTCGCTGCTGCGCACCGTCATGGAGATCGCGCTGCACCTTCCTGCGTTCCGCGTCCCCTGCTTCGACGATGCGTGCACGTGAGGCACGGACCTCCTCGAGCTGGGACCGGAGCTCCGCGCGGAGCCGTTCGTTCGCGATCGCGAGACGTGCCGCGGCCGCGACCGCCTCCACGATCTCCGCGTCGTTCGCCAGCACCTCGTCGTGCACGAGGGCCGCGATCGACCGCCCATCGGACTCGAGCACCGTCACCGCTCGCCCGGATCCCTCCCCCGGGAGCTCGAACGGGAACCCCGACGCATCGACGTAGCCTCGACCATCCGACACGAGGTAGGCGATCTCGAGCGACGGGTCACCCATCCGTCGCGCGAGCGCCCGAACCAGGTCGTCCCGGTGCATGGGCTCCCCCCCGAGCTGGATCACCAGGTCGCCCACGGCGGCCCGTGAGAGGCGCGTGCGCAGCAGGCCTTCGAGGAACCCGAGCGGGACGAGGAGCATCACGACCATCCGGAGCCAGAAGAACCACCCGTCGCGAGCCGCGAGCGACGGCGACCACAGCTCGGCCCCTGCCTCGACGATGCCCGTGAGCGCGGCGAGGACCCCGACGACGAGCAACGGCAACAGCGCGCGGCGGGCTGCCGCCGATCCCCTGCGCCACTTGCGGGCGATCACTCCGACGAAGGCCGCCGACAGGAACACGAGACCGGCGCTCGCGGTGACGAAGAGCGCATCCGCGAGGGAGGAGGTGGTCCGCGGATCCAGCCCCATGAGGCAGCCGGGGCACGACCGCTCCGCCTCCTCGATCAACCGCTCGCCAAGGAGCAGCAGCCCCTGACCGTAGAGCCCGGTCAAGAGAACCCGTTCGAGGCGATCGTTCGCTCGCCCGGTCGGGAACGCCAACACGGCGTGGGCAAGCGGGTACCCGAACGTGTTGTGGACAAGGAATCCGGCCGTGTATGCCACCACCCAATCGGTCCACTGCAACGCGCCGATCAGGTACAGGAGTCCGGCGATCACGAGCAGGGGTCCGATGCGGCTCTCAGGTCGACGCGTCCAGCCCGAGACCCCGGCTCCCACCATGACGGAGCCGACCAGCAGGTCGGAAACGAACGCCGGCCACTCGACAGGGGTCCCGCGGGTGGCGGTACCCACGCCGTTCAACGCGATAAGCACCAGCGCCGCGGAGGCGATCCCGGCGCGGAGGCGGAGCGTCGGACCACGCTCGACGCCGTCCGGACGCGCCGACGCACGAGCCGCGATCACTGTTCCCCCAGGTACATCACAACAGCGAGCACCCGCCGATGGTCGTCGGGGGTCTGGACGAGGCCGAGCTTCGTGAACACGTGCGCGACGTGAGCCTCCACGGTCTTCGGCGACACGAAGAGGCGTTCGGCGATCGCCTGGTTCGACCGACCCTCGGCCATCAGGCCGAGGATCTCCCGTTCCCGTTCGGAGAGCTCCTCCAGGGCGCTCGGCTCGCGCGCCCTGCCGAGCAGAGCCGCGACGACCTCGGGGTCGATCGCGGAGCCGCCCCGGGCGACCCGGGAGACCGCCTCCACGAAGGCCGGCACGTCGGACACCCGGTCCTTCAAGAGGTAGCCGACCCGCTCCGTGTGCTCGCGGAGGAGGTCGACGGCCTGGCGAGGCTCCACGTACTGGGAGAGCACGAGCACGCCGACGTCAGGGAGCTCCTCTCGGATCCGTCGCGCCGCAACGAGCCCCTCGGTGGTCCCGGTGGGCGGCATACGGATATCCGTGATGACGGCGTCGGGCGTGGCCGAGCGTGCAGCCTCGACCAGCTCGTCCCCGTTACCGACCTGACCGACCACCTCGAGGCCGGCCTCCGAGAGGAGGCTCGCCACCCCTTCGCGGAACAGGACCGCGTCGTCGGCGAGCACCACCCGAAGGCGCCGCGCCGATGGCCTTGGTGAGGGCGCGGTGTCGAACGACGCGTACCTGATCGCGGGATCGGCGTCGACGGCGACCACGCGCACGACGTTCGCCGGATCGCCGAAGCCCTTCAGCCGCAACGAGCCCTTGTCGTCGTACGACAGTCCATCGACGGGACCGGCGAGATGCACGATCTCCGCCGTCGCGAGCACCTCTCCCGCCGCCGCCAGGCCGCAGAGCCGGGCGGCACGGTTGAGGGCGCTCCCCCGCAAGCCTTCGTCAGTCGCCACCACCTCGCCCGCGTCGAGCCCGATCCCCACCGGCAACGCGGCCCCGTTCTCCCGATCGAACGTCTCGGCAGCGAACGCCGCTTGCAGCCGCACCGCGGAGGCGAGAGCCGCACGAGGTGAGGCGAAGGCGCACAAGGCCTCGTCGCCACGGAACTCGACGACGACCCCGTCCCAGGCCTCGACGACCTGGCGGACGATCGCAGCGAACCGCGTCGTGAGCGCTCCCGCTGCTGGGTCTCCTTGCTCCGAGGCGTGCCTCGTGTACCCGCGCACATCCGCGATTAGGAACGTCTGGACGGTGCCTTTGTCAGGGTTCATCGTAGGGAATCACCGCATGGAGGGCGGTGCCTTCGCCCGGAGGGCTGACGATCGTGAGGGTTCCCCCGGAGGCGGCGACCCGGTCGTCGAGGCCTCGGAGCCCGGAGCCCCGCTCGAGGTCCGCACCACCGCCACCGTCGTCGCGGACCTCCACCAAGAGGGCAGACCCATCCTCGCCGACGCGGATCGTCACCGCGGCGGACGGTGCGTGCTTGGCGATGTTCGTGAGCGCCTCGCCGATCACGAAGAAGGCCGTCGCCTCGACCGAGGGCGGTGGGCGGCCCTGGAAGAGACTTTCCACCGTGACGGGCATCGGTGCGCGATCGGCGAGAGATCGGATCGCTGCCGGAAGCCCTTCGTCGGTGAGGGCGGCGGGGTAGATGCCGCGAGCGAGCTCACGCAGCTCGTTGATCGCCTCCCGAAGGTGCTCCGACGCGCGCTCGAGCGCCACCGCGACGTCGCGGCCCACCGTGCCTGCGGCGTGCTCGCGGAGGACGCCGAGCTTCATCGACAGCGTGACCAGGCGCTGCTGCGCGCCGTCGTGCAGATCGCGCTCCACGCCTCGTCGCTCGACGTCGCCCGCCTCCACGATCCGTGCCCGCGAGGCCCGTACCTCCTCGACCTGCGCCTGCATGTCGGCGCGGAGGCGCTCGTTCGAGATCGCGAGCCGGGCTGCGGCGGTCACGGCTTCGAGGATCTCGGGGTCGTGGCGAAGGAACTCGTCGTGCACGAGGGCCGCGAGGGGGGCGCCGTCGGCCTCGAGGATGGTGACGGCCCGACCCTTCCGGTCGACCGGAAGGTCGACGCTCCGCCCGGCGCCGTCTACGTATCCGCTTCGCTCGGGGACGTGATACGCGATCTCGAGCGTGGGGTCGCCGAGTCGAGCGGCGAGCGCGGCTTGGAGCTCCTCTTCCGGGATCGTCGCCTTCCCGAGCTCGACGACCAGGTCGCCGACCGCGGCGCGCGCGATCCGCGTACGGAGCAGACCCCAGAGGAACCCGAGCGACGTCGAGAGGATCGCGACGAGCCGCACGCGGGTCCAGACCGTCGACCGATCGGGGAGAGCACCGAAGAGCTGGGGGATCTCGTTCCCGAGCGTCACGATCCCGAGCAGGAGTCCTGCGGCGATGACCGGAGCGAGCGCCCGACGTGCTGCCGGCGTGGCCGAGCGCCACCTCCGCGTCAGCACGACGACGAACGCGGCCGACACGGGCACCGCGAGGACCGTGGCGAGCAGACGGAACGCGTCCGCCACCGCGGGGGCATCGGCGACCACGACCAGGTTGCGCGGGCAATCCCCACAGAGGTCGAGGGGGTCCGTGAACAGGCTCGGGATGACGATCCCTGGGAGCACCAGCCCGACGATTACGACGAGGAGCATCCACTCCCCCCGCGTGCCCGCATGTCCCGATGGGAAGGTCAGCAGCGCGAGGGCGAGAACATTCAGGAACGACTCCCCGACGACGAGCCCGAGGGTGAACGCGGCGGGCCACGGTGCGACCTGAATGCCACTCGCGAGGAACAGGAGCCCTGCCGCGACGAGCAGAGGTCCGATCCGGCTCACGGGTCGCCGCGTCCACCCGATCACCCCGGAGGCGATGAGCGAGGCGCCGACCAGCAGGAACAGCCCGAGCTGCAGGCCGGAGCGCGCCCTTCCCGTCTCGGCGGCGCCGACCCACACCACCGCGGCGAGGAGCACGGCAGCCACGACGGCTCCGATCCGAGGCAGACGGGCCGTCGCTCGGCGGACGTTCACGAACGGGACGGTGCGAGTCATCGCCTTGACCGTGCCATCGAAACACACCGCCCGCATCGGGGCTACCCCGAGGGCCGTTCGAGGGTTCACCCCGATGCGCACCTTTCACCGCGCGGCCTACCGTCGCCCTGTCATGGATCGGAACAACGAGATCGCGACCCGAGCGCACCACCACGAGCGCCTGGTGGTCGTGGTGGTGGCCGCGGTCGCCGCCGTCGCGACTGGTGTCGCGATCGGACGACCCGAAGCCTTCCTCGACGGAGCGCTGACGGTTTCCGGGTCGATCCTCGAGGGGCCGTGGTGGCTCGACGTCGCACCGTGAGCTTTGGGGCGCATCCGGCGAAAGCAGCGAACATGAGAACGCACGCGGTGTCCCGGATCGAACGGAGGATCACGCTGAGCCTGGCGGCGCTCTCCTGGCCGTCTTCTGGGTTGTCGATGATTCGGTCGATGGTCCCATGAGCGCCGCGGGGCCGATAGGTCGGCTGCCCGGCACGAGGAGGACAGCCCTGATCGCGATCCTCGCATTCGTCGCGTTCGCCGGTTCCTGCACCCCGACCGACGATCACCCACGAGAACGACCGAAGAGCGACCGCCTCCCGGGCACGCTGCGTCTCGTCGGCCATGAGCCCCTCTTCGCGCGTGGGATGAACGCCGGCCTGGCGGTCTGACGCGGTCACGCCTACATCGGCAGCCGGACGGCGGGGGTCCGGGACATCGGCATCCGGGCGTTCTGGTGGTTGACGTGACGGATCCCAGCGTTCTCCGGGTCGTCGGCGAGATCGGCAGCCCGCTCGAGGGAAACGTCGGCGAGACCTCCCGCGAGCTCCGGATATGGCGGCGGGAGGGGCTGCTTCTCGTGCTCAACTTCGCCTGCGACCCGGTGATCCATGGATGCACATCCAGCGATGTGGAACCGACGGTCCGCTTCTACGACATCAGGGGCAGCCATGCCCCGTCCCCGGAGCTCGTGTCGACCTACCGTCCGTCGCGCCTTCCCCACGAGTTCTACCTCTGGCAGGATCCGAACGATCCGACGAGGGCGCTCCTTTACATGTTCGCGGCGGGCGTTACGGGAGACGAGCTCCTCGTGACCGACATCTCCGCCGCCCGGGAAGGGAGATTCGCGGAGGTCGCCAGTTGGACGTCGTCGTTCCCCGACCCGGGACCGGACGACACCTTGCACTCGGTTTCGGTCTCCCGCGATGGTCGGACGGCGTTACTCGCCCACCTGACGGCCGGGTTCCTCGTCGTCGACACGTCCGAGGTGGCTGACGGCGCCGCGCATCCACTGATCCGAACCGTGACCGCCCTGGCGTCCCGGCCGCAGTGGCCAGGTCCCGGCGCGCACAGCGCGGTCCCGGTACCCGGCAGTGCGCTCGCTCTGACGACCGATGAGGTCTACGGCGGGTCCGTTGGGGGCGGCTGCCCGTGGGGCTGGGTCAGGCTGATCGACATGACGGACCCCGTGCGGCCGTTCGTCGTCTCCAATACCGCGCGGCCCCCTACAACCAGGACAACTACTGCGACGGCGTCGAATACGAGCGCAACATGACGTCGAGCTTCCCATCGCACAACCCAACGGTGACACCGAACCTCACGCTGGTCTCGTGGCATTCCGCGGGCTTGCAGGTGATCTCGCTCGAGGATCCGCGCCGTCCGATTCAGGTTGCCGAGTTCATTTCCGAGCCGCTCCGCGCGGTGGCGACGGAAGACCCAGTCCTGTCGTCGGGGCCGGACAAGGTCGTCATGTGGAGCTACCCGATCATCGTGAACGGACTCATCTACGTCGTCGACGTTCGGAACGGGCTCTACATCCTTGCGTACGACGGCCCGCACGAGAGGGAAGTCGACGGTGTCGCATTCCTCGAGGGCAACTCGAATCTCGGATTGCTCGAATCGACGTGAGCCGCTACATCGCAGAGTGTATGTGCCACTTGTGGATGACCTTCCGGCCGTGACCACGAAGGTGCGTTCCGCGGCCCGGGCGATTGACCGAGAGGGCACGCCCCGGCGGAGGGGCGAGCCGCAGGAAGGAGAGAGACAGACATGGAAGCCAGACGCCAGGGGGAGAGTCGATGGGCCGGCGCACCCACGCGGAAGCCCTTCGCGGTCGGCGTCGCGGTCGCGATCGCGCTCACGACGATCGCTCGGCGTCGCGGAGGCCGATCTTGGGGGCTCGGAGGATGTCCTGCGGACCGCGATCAAGCTCACCGGCAACTGTCACGCGGCGTATAGGAAGGCGCGACCCTCCGTGCGCCGTCGCTTCAACCAGGCGGTGCTCGAGGCCGTCTACGTCAAAGACCGCAAAGTCGCCCGGACTGAGTTCTCCGAGGTCTTCGCGCCTCTCTTCTCGCGGCCGAGTTCGAATAAGCCCCTTCAAGTAGACCCGAGGGGACGGTATTCGAACTCCTGGCAGGACCTAGTCGCGCGGCTGCACGGCCTCATCAGGGAGGTGGGTCTCCAAGCATGCGCGGTCATTGCGGCGGACCCCGAAACGCCCGGCGGAGTCCCCGGGCCGATCTCGGCCCAGTCCCCCGGGCCGATCCTCGGTCCAATCATCACTGGACCACCGATCGGGCTTGATTTTGCCCCGGTGTATCGCTTGCGGGGTGGTCCGGTGAGTTCCCGGACCGGTTGCCCCCGGCGCACTTCGGCGTCTGCCATCGCACCCACGGCTCCCGGATTTCCTCAGCGACGCATCGCCATCTGCTGTTGGATCTCACGCTACGGACTTAGGCTTGAGGACCGAGCAGGACGCCGCTCGGCACCTTGAACGTGAGGGAGAGAGCCGCGCTCATCGACCCGACGTGGCCGTGCAGCGACGTAGCGGTGAGGTCCTACAACGCTTCGACTGGTCCACCGCTGGATCGGGACGGCCTCGGGGGAGTCAGCGGTCATCGGGGTGGGGCGCACGACGCTCGCTGCCCGCCTGAAGACCGTGTACGGGTCGGTGGACGAGCTGGACGTTCGTGGGCATGCTGGCCCGAGCAGCACGTTCCAGGTACCGAGTTCGGGGAGCTGCAGCTCGCGATCTGGAGGCTTCAGCTCGAGGCCCTCCGTGACGGCGACCGGTTCTTCTACCTGACCGATCCGGTGCTGAAGCGGATCGAGAAGCGCTACAGAATCACGTACCGGCGGACGCTGGCCGAGCTCATCGTGGGCCAACACCGACACCGACGAGCTGCCAGCCAACGTGTTCGTCATCGACGAGGACGGCCCCAGCGTCACCCGGTGAGCGCAGATTGGCTGTGATCCAAGGTCGGCCTTTGGCCTTGTCGGGTGCCGCCAGGTACGGGCGGCCCTTCAGACCGGACCATGAAGTCATCCCGCCAGGCCACAAACCGGGTGGGGCTCCACGCGGGGTTCTAGGACTTGTTGAGACTTCATCGGAGCAGACGCATCAGGGCGGCGGTCATCCTTCAGCGGACTGACGAACCCTTGCCGTCCTCGCCTTCGGCCACCGCGGACCCCGTGCCACATTTTGATGCTGCCTCGCGCAGATGCCGTAGGACGAATGAGCTCTTGACCATCAGTTTAGTTTGACCTCAAAGGGGCACCGCCCGGCCGATCGGTGCCGAGCCAATGAGCTCTTGACCATCAGTTTCGTTTGACCTCAAAGGGGCACCGCCCGGCCGATCGGTGCCGAGCCCAACGAACGGGGAAGGGGAGCCATGAACCGAGCATTGACCGGGCGTCGGGCCGTCGCGTTCGTGGTCGTCGTGGCCGTGGCGTCCCTCGGGCTGCCGTCCCTGCCTGCTGCCGCCATCACCCAGGCGAACGAGATCAC
>Ga0209853_1000593_pt1 | contig 10113 bp, 12 predicted proteins | sample GWRWS1_30_40_FD_187224 | JGI IMG/M metagenome (GOLD analysis project Ga0209853, IMG submission 187224) | Riverbed sediment microbial communities from areas with vegetation nearby in Columbia River, Washington, USA - GW-RW S1_30_40 (SPAdes)... | ecosystem: Environmental > Aquatic > Freshwater >...
TGCTCGCGAGAGCTTCAGCTCGCTATGGCTTCTGTTGACCCTGCCCCTGACCCTTTCCACCCTGCTGCTGCCAGGGGTTTGACGAACCGGGCTTTGGCGCCCCGGGGTTTGTCGCACCGGGGGTCTTCCCGCCCCACGGCTGCCCGCTGCCGGTTGAGGGCATTGAGGGCTTGGCTGCATGCTTGGGGTCACTTGCGGTCCGACCCACGTGCTCTTGCTTCTGCTTCTCACTCTGAGCTTCAAATCCGCACGACGGACACTTCCAATATGCCATCCGGGCCAGCCTCCCCTTAGTGGTTTTCCAGCATATGCACTATTCCCGTTCCCCCGCCCTGTTCAGACCGGCGGGCGCCTGGGTCTGCATTCTGCGCTGAGGGGGCAAGCAATCAGCCGTGGGGAGAATCACAGTCTGGCTATTCGTGATCGCGCTGGCAGCCGGAGGAGTCTACGTGGCCGCCAATGCCCGCTACGAGTACTTTAATGAAGGAACCTTGCGGATGCGAAAGGATCGCTGGACCGGCGCGGTGCAGACCTACGAATGCGTCGCACGGTACGTCCGAGGCACCGAGTCAGCGTACTTCCCCATGGCCGCCCCAGGCCCGGAGTCCGAGAGGCAGTGCGCGCGCTTTGGCTGGAACACCCGCAAATAGCACGGTCAATCAGTCGAGCGCGGCCATCACGTGCTTGACCTGCGTGTATTCCTCGATCGCATAGACTGACATGTCCTTCCCGTACCCACTGCGTTTGAAGCCACCGTGCGGCATCTCGGAGGTCAGCCCGAAGTGTGTGTTGATCCACACCGTCCCGAACTGCAGGCGCCGCGCGGCCCGGAGGGCCCGCCCGATGTCGCGCGTCCACACAGAGGCCGCAAGACCGTAGTCCACACTGTTTGCCCAGGCAATGGCCTGGTCATCGTCGGTAAATCGCTGCACGGTCACCACCGGGCCGAAGACCTCTCGCTGGATGATCTCCGCGTCCTGGTCCACGTCCGCCACCACGCTCGGCTTGTAAAAGAACCCGCGATTGCCGACACGGTCGCCGCCGGTCAGCACGCGGGCCCCGGCCGTTCGCGCGCGGGTCACGAAGCCCGCGACCCGATCCAGGTGCTGCCGGGAGACCAGGGGACCGACCTCGACCTTCTCGTCCTGCGGATCGCCCAGCTTGATCGATTCCACCGCGGGCACGAGCGCAGCGAGCAGGGAATCGTGGATCCGGGGTCCGGCCAGCAGGCGCGTGGCTGCGGTGCAGTCCTGACCGGTGTTTGCGTAGCCCGCGAACTTCACCATGTTCACCACGGCGTCGACCGCGGCATCATCGAAGACGATCACCGGGGCCTTGCCGCCCAGCTCCAGGTGCACCTTCTTGAGGGTGTCGGAGGCCGTCTTCGCGACGATCTTCCCCGTCGAAACGTCCCCGGTGAGGGAGACCATCCCGACGTCAGGGTGCTCGACGAGGCCGGAGCCTACCGGTACACCGTCCCCTGTGATGACGTTCAGCACACCAGGCGGGAAAATGTCCGCCGCGAGTTCCGCGAGGCGCAGCGACGTCAGGGGCGTCCATTCCGAGGGTTTCAGGATGACGCAGTTGCCGGCCGCCAGCGCCGGCCCGATCTTCCAGATGGCCATCATCAACGGATAGTTCCAGGGCGCGATCTGGGCAACGACGCCGATCGGCTCACGCCGGATCCAGCTCGTCAGGCCACGCACGTACTCGCCGGTCGACTTGCCCTCAAGAACACGCGCAGCCCCCGCAAAGTAGCGAAGGTTGTCGGAGATAAACGGCAGGTCCGCGCGGGAGACTGTGATGGGCTTGCCGACGTTTCGCGACTCGATCTGGGCGAACTCTTCAGCATGCGCGTCGATGCGGTCGGCAAGACGGAGCAGCATGCCCATGCGCTCCGCAGGGGTGCTGTCGGACCACGAGGTGAATGCGCCCTTCGCCGCGGCGACCGCGCGACCAACGTCCTCCCGCGTGCCGCGTGGGACTTCGGCGATGGCCTCGCCGGTGGCCGGGTTGAGGATCTGCTCCCGCTCCCCGCCCTGCGAGTCTACCCATTCGCCGCCGACGAACATGCGGTGTTGCTCCACCCCTGTCCCTCCAATTCGCGCCGTTCGCTCTCGACTCTGGGAGTATCGGCTCGTGGTTCCGCTCACCCAGGAAGGACTCCTCCCCCGAGGCGATGAACCGTTGAGTGTCCAAGAAGCAGGGCGAGGTCCAATCCAGGAGGAGGCACCCTATGCACCGGACGATAGGGTTGGTCGCCAGTGTGGTCGCGCTTGTGTTGATGGTACCCTCGGCCGGCACCATACTCGGGCAGGGGCAAATGATGCAGGCAATCGGAGCCGGCGAAGGGGCGCTGTGGATCATCGCCTGGGCCGGCTACATCGAGCGGGGCGAAACGGACAAGAACTACGACTGGGTCACCACTTTCGAAAAACAGACCGGGTGTAAAGTGAGGGTCAAGACCGCCGCGACCTCCGACGAGATGGTCGCGCTGATGAACGAAGGCGGCTTTGACGTCGTCACCGCCTCCGGAGATGCCAGCAACCGGCTGATCTCAGGCGGGCGGGTGCAGGAAGTGAACCTTTCGCTGGTCCCCAGTTACAACACGGTAGACGAGCGGCTGCGGAACGCGCCGTGGCATACGGTGGGCGGGAAGCACTACGGCGTTCCCTACCAGTGGGGTCCCAACGTCTTGATGTATAACACCAAGGTGTTCAAGACGCCGCCGAAGAGCTGGGGCGTCGTGTTCCGCGAGCAGCGGCTCCCCGACGGCAAGTCCAATAAAGGGCGCGTTCAGGCTTATGACGGGCCGATCTACGTCGCCGACGCCGCGCTGTACCTTGCGTATCACAAACCCGCCCTCGGCATCAAGGACCCATACGCGCTGGACCGCAAGCAATTCAACGCGGCGCTCGACGTGTTGCGCCAGCAGCGCAAGATCGTCCATCGCTACTGGCACGACGCCTTCATTCAGATCGATGACTTTACGAACGAGGGTGTCGCGGCCTCGAGCTCCTGGCCGTTCCAGGTGAACCTCCTGAAGGCCAAGAAGTTCCCGGTCGCGAGCACGATCCCGGTCGAGGGGGCGACGGGCTGGGCAGATACCACGATGGTGCACGTCAGCGCGCCTCACCCGAACTGCTCGTACCAGTGGCTGGAGCACTCCGTCTCGCCGAAGCTGCAGGGGGACCTGGCCGCGTGGTTCGGGTCGGTTCCGGCCGTCCCCGCAGCCTGCAACGGGAACAAGCTGCTCGGCTCGGACGGCTGCGACGTCAACGGCCTCAAGAACTTCAGCAGGATCCGGTACTGGAAGACGCCGGTGGCGAACTGCGGCGGCGGCCGCGAGTGTGTCCCGTACCACGAGTGGGTCACCAACTACATCGCCGTCATCGGGGGGCGGTAGGACCACGTCCCGCACCGCGCCAACTGATGTATCCGCTTGCGGCTGAAGGCCCGGGCATCGCCTGCCGGGCCTTCGGCCGTCCCTGGCGTCCATGACCACGTCGATCCCCGCCGTCCGCTTCACCCACGTCAGCCGGCATTTCGGCGACGTGCGTGCCGTGGACGATGTTTCCCTGGACATCCTGGACGGCGAGTTCTTTACGCTGCTCGGCCCATCCGGGTCAGGGAAGACCACCTGCCTGCGGCTCATCGCGGGTTTCGACCATCCGACGACGGGACGCATCGAGCTACAAGGTGTCGAAGTCTCGAGCCTGCCGCCCTACGAGCGCGACGTCAACACGGTCTTCCAGGACTATGCGCTCTTCCCGCACATGACCGTGGCGGAGAACGTCGCGTACGGTCTCATGATCAAGAAGGTCCCTCCGCGGGAGCGCGCCACCCGCGTCAATGAAATGCTGCGAATGGTGCAGCTCGGAGGTCTCGGGAGGCGCAAGCCGTCGCAGCTCTCGGGCGGCCAGCGGCAGCGGGTAGCCCTGGTCCGCGCACTGATCAACCGACCTCGGGTCCTGTTGCTCGATGAGCCACTGGGCGCCCTCGACCTGAAACTCCGCCAGCAGATGCAGCTCGAACTGAAGGCCATCCAGCAGCAGGTCGGGATCACCTTCATCTATGTTACGCACGACCAGGAAGAGGCCCTGACAATGAGCGACAGGCTCGGAGTGTTCAATGCGGGCCGCCTCGAGCAGGTGGGGACCCCGGCCGAAGTCTACGAGCATCCCGCCACCGACTTCGTGGCCGGGTTCGTGGGCGTCAGTAACCTGGTCAGCGGCTTGGTGGCCGAGGCGATCATCGGATCGCCGCAGACTTTCACCATTCGCCCCGAGAAGATCCTCATACGTGGAGCCGGAGAGCCTATCTCAGACGGCATGTGCGCAGCGGACGGGCGCATCCGCGATGTCATCTACCTCGGCGCCCACACCCGGTACCGGGTGGAGCTCGCCGCGGGTGGCGAGCTGACCGTCACGCAGCAGAATGTGGACACGACCCCACTGGACGTTCAGACCGCGCGTGGCCGCACCGTCCGCCTGATGTGGCACCGCACACACAATCGCCAGGTATTTACGCGGCCGTGAGTACCGGCGCGCCGCTGGCCCGGCGCATCTCTACGTATCTGTATCGCCGCCCGGCGCTTGCGCTCGGGCTGCTGCTGACCCCGCCGCTGGCTTGGCTCGGCCTGGTGTACCTCGGCTCGCTCGTCGCCCTCCTGGTCCAGAGCTTCTTCTCGCTGGACGGCTTCACGGGGCAGGTCGTGCGCCGGTTCACGTTCGCCACATACGGGGACCTGTTCACACGCGCGAACGTGGACATCATCCTCCGCACGGCCGGCATGGCCGCGGCTGTGACCGTCGCGGCTGCGGTGGCCGCGTTTCCGCTGGCATACTACATGGCCCGGTACGCCTCGCCGCGGATGAAGGCGGCGCTGTTTCTGGCGGTGCTGTTACCGCTATGGTCGAGCTACCTGGTGCGCGTGTACTCGTGGAAGCTCATCCTGGCGAAGGAGGGCATCCTGAACTGGACGGTTACGCGGCTGCGGCTCGAAGGCGTGCTCGAATGGCTGCTGACGCTGCCGGGAATCGGCGGGCCCTCACTGTCGGTGTCGCTGCTGGGGATGTTCATTGTCTTTCTCTACGTATGGCTGCCCTACATGATCCTGCCGGTTGAAGCCGCGCTTGAACGAGTGCCGGAATCGCTCATCGAGGCGAGTGGCGATCTCGGGGCGCGGCCCGCGGACACGTTCCGGCGCGTCATCTTACCACTCGCCTTCCCGGGGGTCGTGGCCGGGTCCATCTTCACATTCGCCTTGACTCTGGGCGACTTCATCGTGCCGTACGCACTCGGGAACTCGGCGTTCTTTATCGGGCAGGCGGTCCTGGCGCATCAGGGTACCGCGGGAAACATCCCACTGGCTGCGGCATTCACGGTGGTACCGACGGTGATCATGGCGTTCTATCTGGTGGCGGCCAAGCGCGCGGGAGCCTTCGATGCCCTCTAGACTTCCCTCAACCCGGGCGTCTCTGCCGGTGCGGGTGGCAACGGTGGCGGTACTGCTGTTCCTCCACCTACCCTTGCTCGTCATCCTGCTGTTCGCGTTTACTACAGATGACACGCTTTTCCGCTTCCCGCCGCCGGGCCTGACGGCGCAGTGGTTCGCCGTCGCCTGGGGCCGGCCGGACATCTGGCAGGCGTTGTTCCTTTCACTACGGGTGGCGGCACTCACCACGGCCGTGGCCCTCGTGCTCGGCACGATGGCCGCCGCCGCCGTACACCGCAGCCGCTTTTTCGGACGAGAGACGGTCTCGTTTCTCGTCATTCTGCCGATCGCGCTGCCGGGAATCATCACGGGCATCGCGCTGCGATCGGCGATCAGCCTGATGAACGTCCCATTCAGCCTCTGGACGATCGTCATCGGCCACGCCACGTTCTGCGTGGTCGTCGTCTACAATAATGTGCTGGCCCGCCTGCGCCGCAGCAGCCCCTCGCTGGTCGAGGCGTCGATGGATCTTGGCGCGTCCTCGTTCGAGACGTTCCGCTACATCGTGCTGCCCCACATCGCCACCGCGCTGCTGGCCGGGGGGATGCTGGCGTTCGCCCTGTCGTTCGACGAGATCATCGTCACGACGTTCACTGCGGGCCAGCAGGAGACGCTCCCGATCTGGGTCTTCAACCAGCTCACGAAACCCCGGCAGCGCCCGGTGACGAATATCGTCGCGCTCTTCGTGATCGCGGTGACGTTCCTGCCGGTTCTGCTGGCCCACAGGCTCACGGCGGAACGGCGCGAGGTCCCCACCCGCGCACGCCCTGGGGTTCTGTGATGCTCAGCCTCTCCGTAGACGCGCGACGGCCGAGCGGACACCGGGGACAACTTCGGTGGCGAAGCGCTCGATCTGGCGGGATGCGTCCTCGGCGGGCCAGAACACGAAGGTGTCAAACCCCAATTCAACGACGAAGGACGCCAGCGTCTCGATCCAGTGTTCGGGCGATCCCACCAGCACCTCACGAGTGGGACTATCGGTGATCTGGCCCATCAGATTGTAGATCCGTCGGATCCGATGCGGATCGCGGTCTGCTGCCGCCGCCGCATCGTCGATCCGCCGCTGTGCCTCGGGTACCCGCTCTGGTGGGACGTAGGGGAGCGACGGAACCCAACCGTCCCCGAGACGTCCGATCAGCCCCAGGGCGCGCGGTCTTCCTGCCCCGATCCAGATGCTCATGGGATGCGCCGGAGGCGGACCAGGATGCAGCCCCTTGACCGCATAGATCCGGCCGGCATACGTAATCGTGCGCTCGCCGCTCCAGAACCGGCGGATGATCTGAATCGCATCCTCGAGAGCGTCGAGCGCGTCGCGAGGCGTCCGCAGGGGTCCACCCATCGCCGTGATGGCTTCCCAAAAGCCTCCGGCGCCGAGCCCGAGCTCGAAACGACCACCAGAGAGCACATCCAGCGAAGCCGCCTGCTTGGCAATCATCGCGGGTCCGCGCAGCGGCAGATTGGCGACATCAGGGAAAACACGAATGCGTGAGGTTTCCGCGAGCAGGGTCGCCATCAGCATCCAGGTATCCAGAAAACGCCACTGGTACGGATGGTCCTGTATCCCGATCAGGCCGAGACCCAGCGCGTCTGCCTCGCGCGCGATCTGCCGTGCCTCGGCCAGGGTTGACGCCGTCGGCGTGATGCTGATCCCAAATTCGGGGTCACGCCCATAGTCGGGCACGGGCAAGTCCTCTATGCGACGCGGCGCTGCAACGCAACACGGCCTTGCAGGGGCCTGACACGCCAGCGGCCGTAGGCGACGAAGGCGGCCAGGATGAACAGGATGACGTTGCCCCCAAACGATTCCCCGCGCTGCATGTGAAACACCATCGCGGACGCCATGACGAGCGTGAGGCCCAGGGCGGCAAGCGGGGTCAGACGGGGCTGAATCTTCAACAGACCCGGAAGGACCAGCCCAGCGGCGGCGAGCAGTTCAACGACGCCGATGAACACTCTGAGACCTGAGGGCAGATCGGAGATATATTGGAGCATGGCCGAAGCGTCCGCGGGCGGCGCAAGCATGATGACGCCGTGGATGAGAAACTGTACGGCCAGCAAGATCTGGACGACCCACAGTGCGATATTCATATTAGAGCCCGTAGATCCGGTCGAGCGCGAAACTGCCTGCGCCGGTAAAGACGAGGGCAAGGGCCTGGGCCATGAGGGCGAATTCAAACTCCCAGCCACCCTTCTGTGGGTCCATGAACCCGGCCTTCTGCATCCTGCGCTTCACCAGGATGATCGCCACAAGCATATCAATGGCCAACCCGAGCGCTACAATCCGGGTACCGAGGCCTACAATTAGCAGCGCGGCACCGACGCTCTCCAAAAGCATGACGACCCAACCGAGCAACCCCGGTAGCGGCACACCCGACTGCTTCAAAAACCCGATAAAGCCAGCCGAACCCTTCGACGGTCCCCTCGGGTTAAGCTTGAGCCAGGCGTGAAAGGGAAAGATAATGCCCAGTCCCACCCGCAGAATCAGTAATCCCCAGTCCAGCATGTTGTCTACCTCCTCACATTTTCGTTCTCGTTGTCCAAGACTGCGAATAGGCTAGGCTGCCAGAGATGCAAAAACCGTCGACTCCGGATTCGGGCGGCTACGGCCAATTCGCGGGTTCGCGCTCAGGAGAGCACGCTCCGCGACCAGCTGCCGCCGCTGCTCATACAGCCGGTCGATCTCTCCCCGGAGTGGGGACAGTCTGGCCTTCCGACCCACTCCCTCTTCTGCGCCGGGCACCCACGGTGCCGACCACAGCCGGTGCAGCTCGGCGGCTGCGGCGTTGATACGCTGCATCAACCGAAGGTCTTCGGCCCGGTTGCGCTCCATCGCCGTGCCCTGATCGTTTTCGGTGTGTCGCGTGATCCTTCTCACTACTGCCATCGGACTTCTCCTTTCATCGAGTTTTCTCGCGGACCGGCGCCGTCAACTGGTGCCGAACGCGGCTTTGGCGCCGATCTCGAGAATGATGGGCAGGGCACGATCCCCGTACGCCGCGCTCATAGCGGCGATGAGCTCGTCCGCGTTTCGTGCCCGTGCCCTCGCCGCATCAAAATCGCGCAGGTATTGGCGCGTTTCTGTGATCACTGACGGACCATCGTCCCGCCCGGGCGTCTTGTGCCCTGCTACCACAGTTACCGGCCGTAGCGCCTCGATCTCCTCAAGGCTGTTGAGCCACCGCTTCCGACCGTCCGCGTCGGTTTCCGCGGTCCAGACGTGTGCGCCGTTGTAGGTGACGTCACCGGTCACCACCGCTCGTATCGAGGGGATCCACACCACTGTGCTGTGGCCAGCGTCTCCCTGGCCGACGTGCAGGATGCGCAGCTCTTCACCCTCGAGCTCGATGACGTCGCCTTTCAACGCCTCCGGGAGGACCGGCTCGGCCGGGATGTTGTCCCCGTAGAGGGGCTTCCACTGCGCGACTTTTGCTGCGGCGGTCTCGTTGATGACCTCGAGGACCTCGGGGGCCGTGACCGCCCGCGCGCCCGGGAAGGCCTGCGTGAGCACCATCAGGCCGAAGTAATGGTCGGGATGCCCGTGGGTGATGTAGATGGTCGTGAGACGCTTCCCCGTATCATAGATCAACGCCGCGAGCCGGTGAGCCTCGCTGAGCGTGAACTGGGCGTCGATCAGCACGGCATCCCGCGCTCCGCTGACCAGGCTCGACGTGGCCGATAACGCCTGCGGTCCGGATGTGAAGACCTGCAAATTGAGCGGTGTCGCCATAACTATCACCTCTGCGCTCGAACTGTGGCGAGCCGTTTTGCCCTTGCTCTTAGCACGGCTATTAGTTACAATAGGAGAGTAGCAGTATTAATGCAAGAAGGCACCTAAAGGTTACTTAGTATCGTTGAGGTGACTACCGGCATGAAGACGGGCGGTCAGTACAACCCGTACAATCGCACGTGTCCCTCCCGGCTGCTGCTCGACCGCATCGCCGACAAGTGGACGGCGCTGGTCGTGGGCGCACTCGCCGAGGGCACCAAGCGGTTCGGGGAGTTGCGCCGCGAAGTGGGAGGCATCTCCCAAAAGATGCTGACACAGACGCTGCGGGATCTGGAACGTGATGGTCTGGTGGACCGCCGGGTCCATCCGACCGTCCCGGTGACCGTGGAGTACTCGCTCACCGAGATCGGCCGGACGCTCATCAAGCCCCTGGAAAATCTGAGCGCGTGGGCGATCGCGCACATCGGGCAGATCGAAGCCGCCCGAGCCCGTGCGCGGCGACGGCTGCGCTCCGAGGCTGAGGAGCTTGCCGCTGACCTTCTCGCGGATCTTCCTGACGTCGTCGCGATCCTCAATCTGGAAGTACGCCTTGAGGAGGTCGATGACCGGAAGGTAGGGAGTGGCCTTGCCGTGGGACACCGAGCCGGACTCGAGCACGAGCCAGTCCTGGGTCCGGTGGGAGTGGATGAACTCCCAGAGGAGGCGCGACTTCCCTACCCCGGGTTCACCCACGACGGCGACGATCTGCCCCTGAGCGCCACGCGCCTTCTCGAGGGCCTGGCGGAGATGGTCGAGCTCCTGGCCGCGCCCCACGAAACGGGTGAGCCCCCGTGCTGCGGCCGCCTGCAGGCGGGTGCGCGCCGGGCCCGCGCCCGTCACCTCGTAGACC
>Ga0209853_1000594_pt1 | contig 10113 bp, 11 predicted proteins | sample GWRWS1_30_40_FD_187224 | JGI IMG/M metagenome (GOLD analysis project Ga0209853, IMG submission 187224) | Riverbed sediment microbial communities from areas with vegetation nearby in Columbia River, Washington, USA - GW-RW S1_30_40 (SPAdes)... | ecosystem: Environmental > Aquatic > Freshwater >...
GGGGAAGCGAAACGCGAACGCGGAGCTCGCGCTGAAGGTGGACGAGTCCAGCATCCAGGCGAAGCTCGCGGTCGCGAACTGGGCGCAGCCCGCGATCCAGTTCGACGTGGTCGCCGATCGCCTCAACGTCGACCGCTACTTCCCGCCGGAGAAGCCGGGGGCCGCGCCGGGCGGCGGGAAGAGCGCCAAGGGCGGGCCGGCAGCGGAGAAGCCGATCGACCTTTCGGCGCTGAAGCCGCTGAACGCGACCGGCAACGTCAGGATCGGCGCGCTGCAGGTCCAGAACATCAAGGCCGAGCAGGTGAACGCGGGCATCAAGGCGGCGGGGGGCCGGCTCGAGGTCAGTCCGATGTTGGCGCGCCTCTATGATGGGACGCTCGCTGGCAGCGCCGCGGTAAACGCGAACGACAACCGGTTTGCCGTCAAGCAGAATCTGACCGGCGTCAACGTGGGCCCGCTGCTCCGCGACGCGGCCAACCAGGATCTCCTCGAGGGACGGGGCAACGTCGTGCTCGACGTCACCACGGCGGGCGATACCGTCACCGCGCTCAAGAAGGCGCTCGGCGGCACTGCGAGCCTCGCGCTGAAGGACGGCGCCATCAAGGGCGTCGACGTCGCCGGCACGATCCGCAAGGCGCAGACGATGCTCGGGTCGAAGGGCGCGCTCGAGCAGCAGGCGAAGGGCGGCGAGAAGACCGATTTCAGCGAGCTCACCGCGAGCTTCGTCATCAAGAACGGCGTCGCCCACAACGAGGATCTCCAGGGGAAGTCGCCGCTGCTGCGGCTCGGCGGCGCGGGCGACATCGACGTCGGCGCGGGCGCGATGAACTACACCGCGAAGGCCTCGGTCGTCGCGACCACGACCGGCCAGGGGGGCAAGGACCTCGCGCGCGTGGCCGGGGTGACGGTCCCGGTGCACATCACGGGGCCGTTCGAGAACCTGAAGTACAGCGTCGACGTCGGCGCGCTCGCGTCGGGCGTGGCGAAAGACGCGCTTACGCGCGAGCTCGAGCGTCGGCTCGGAGGGGGCAAGGCGGGGACCGGGCAGGCCGCAGGCGGCGCGCAGGCGAGCCCGAAGCCGGGCGCAGACCCCCTCGGCGACGCGGTGCGCGGGATCTTCGGCCGGCCGAAGTGAGCGCGTTCGCGCGCGCGATCATCCGCTGGCAGCGGCACCACGGCCGGCAGAGCCTCCCGTGGCAGGGCGCGCGCGATCCGTACGCCATCTGGCTCGCGGAGATCATGCTCCAGCAGACGCAGGTCGCCGCGGTGGTGCCGTACTACCTGCGCTTCCGCAGCCGCTTCCCCGACATCCCGAGCCTCGCCGCGGCCGACGAGGACGAGGTGCTGCGGCTCTGGAGCGGGCTCGGGTACTACTCGCGGGCACGCAACCTCCATCGCGCCGCAGAGCTCATCGTCGAGCGGCATGGCGGGGAGTTCCCGCGCACGCTTCGCCAGATCGAGCAGCTGCCGGGGATCGGCCGGTCCACGGCCGCGGCGATCGCCGGGTTCGCGTTCGGCGCCCGCGCCGCCATCCTCGACGGGAACGTGAAGCGCGTGCTCGCGCGCCACTTCGTCGTCGACGGCTTTCCCGGCGCCCCTCCGGTCGAGCGGAAGCTGTGGCGCCTCGCCGAGTCGCTCGTGCCGGCGCGCGACAACGCGGCCTACATCCAGGGCCTCATGGATCTCGGCGCGACGCTGTGCACGGCGCGCAATGCGCAGTGCGCGCGCTGTCCGGTCCGAACGTCTTGCGGGGCCCACGCCGCGAACCGCGTCGCGGAGCTGCCGGCGCCGCGCCCGCGGCGCCGCGTGCCGACGCGCCGGACGACGATGCTCGTCCTACGCCGCGGCGGCGAGGTGCTGCTCGAGAAGCGACCGTCGGTCGGCGTGTGGGGCGGCCTGTGGAGCCTCCCGGAGGTCGGCCGCGGCGACGACCCGGTCGCGGCGAGCGCGCGGCGCTACGGGTGCGAAGTTGCAGCTCTCGCGCCGCTCGGCGGCTTGCGGCACGGCTTCACGCACTTCACCCTGGAGATCACGCCGCTCCTCGCGACTGTCCGGCGCCTGCGCCCGGGAGCGGCGCAGCCGGGCGTGCTCTGGTTGCCGATCGAAGACGCGCTCGGCGCCGCGGTGCCGGCGCCGGTGCGAAAGCTCTTGACGGCGCTTCGCGCGCGATCAGGCGCGGCCGCCCACCAGTCCGCGCTGTTCGAGGAAGCGGTAGAGGATCTCTAGCCGGGTGAGCGCACCGTCGAGCTCGAGCAGCTTCTGCTTGGCGGGGAGCGGCACCGGCAGGATCTCCGAGAGCCGGTAGCCGACCCACGAGGCGCTGCCGAACTCGTGCGGCTCGGCGAAGACGGCCTCGCTCTTGTCGGCGACCACGAGCCGCAGCAGGTCGGGCAGGGCGGTGAACTGCGCCGGAACGTCGGTGTCCGTCTCGTCGGGCAGGAGCTCGACGCGCGCCCGGAGGAGGCCTTGCTCCGCGACGCTCGAGTCGAGGACGCGAAAGCGTCGCCCCCCGCGCGTGCGCAGCTGCAGCAGCCCGAGCTGCTGCATGTCCCAGTGCGTGATGTAAGCGAGACAGCCGACGCCTTCCGGCTTCGCCGGCGTGCCGACCTCGCTTCCCTCGCGGATCAGGCACACGCCGAAGGGCTGGTCGTGCTTGAGGCACTCGCGCGCCATGTCCATGTAGCGCGTCTCGAAGACGCGCAGGGGCAGCACGCCTCCCGGGAAGAGCACGGTGTTCAGGGGGAACAGCGGCAGATCGTCCAGCGCCGGCTCGGCCATGGGCGGATTCTAGGCCTTGGCGTCCCGACCTCGACGTGCAGAAATCCCCCCCGCCGCGAGGCGCGGCGGCGATTCCTGCCTAACGCGCCGCCGGCAGCTGCCGATGCCGAACCAGCACCGGCGCCCGGCCCTGGAAGCGCTGCGCGAGCCGCTCGGCGAAGTACACCGAGCGATGCTGGCCACCCGTGCAACCGAGCGCAACCGTGAGGTAGGCGCGGTTGTCGCGCACGAACGCCGGCAGCCAACGCTCGACGAAGTCGCCGATGTCGGCGAGCATCCGCTGCGCCTGGGGCAGCGCGTCGAGGAACCGTACGACCGCTTCGTCGAGGCCGGTCAGCGGGCGGAGCTTCGGGTCGTAGAACGGGTTCGGCAGGCAGCGCACGTCGAACACGAGGTCGGCGTCGAGCGGGATACCCTGCTTGAATCCGAACGACTCGAAGGCGAGCGTCATGCCCGAGCGGTCGACGGCGACGACGTCCCTGATCCACGCGCGCAGCGCATTCGGCGCGAGGTCGCTCGTGTCGATGCGCTGGCCAAGCTCGCCGACCTCCTCCAGCGCCTCGCGCTCGCGCGCGATCGCCTCGTCGAGGGTCGCGTTGCCGTCGCCCAGCGGGTGCCGGCGCCGGGTCTCGGAGAAGCGCTTGATGAGCGTCTCGTTCTTGGCGTCGAGGAACAGGAGCCGGACATCGACGCCGCGCGCCTTCAGCGCGCGCACCGATCCGGGCAGCTCGGCGAGCGCCTTCCCGCTGCGGGCGTCGACCGTGACCGCGACGCGCTCGTAGCCCGTCTGGGCGAGGAAGTCGATCGTCTCGGAGAGCAGCTTCGCCGGCAGGTTGTCGACGCAATAGAAGCTCGCGTCCTCGAGGACGTTCAGCGCGACGCTCTTGCCGGAGCCGGAGAGGCCGCTGATGATGACGAGCTGCATGAGCGCTGCAGCATAGCGCGAGCGGGCCGCCGCCAGCAAACAAGAACGCCCGCGCGCGGGAGCCGCGGGCGGGCGTTCGGTTCGGGGTCCGAAACGGCGCTCAGCCGCTCAAGCACTTGCTCATGAACGCCTGGCGCTCGTCGTTGTTCTTGAACTGCTTGCTCTTCGCATCCGCGTTGCATTGCTGCATCCGCTTCTGCTGCGCGGTGAGCTCCTTCTGCGGCTCGCCCTTGAGGCAGGTGCTCATGAACGCCTGACGCTCGTCGTTGTTCTTGAACTGCTTGTTCTTCGCGTCCGCGTTGCACTGCTGCATGCGTTTCTGCTGCTCGGTCATCTCCTGCGCGTACGCCGGGGCGAGGCACACGGCGGCGGCGAACAGCGCGGCGATCAGCTGCTTCATTTTTTCCTCCTTGCGGTTGTGATTGTCATCGGCTTCTCTTCAACGCGCGCCGTCCGTCCCCGTTGACGCAGCCGCCGACGCGGCGTCCTTCTCCATCTCGGCCCGCTGGCGCCGGACGAACTCCTCGGTCGAGTTGTAGCCGCGGAGCTGCAGGATGTGGTTGCGGACGGCCGCCTCGATCAGCACCGCGAGGTTGCGTCCGACTGCCACCGGGATCACCACCTTGGGCACGGTGACGTCGAGGATGTCCTCCGAGAGTGCGTGCAGCGGGAGCCGCTCGGCGGGCGGGGCTGCGGCGGGCGTCGGCCGCTCGAGATGCACGACGAGGCGCAGGTTCATCTTCGGCCGCACCGCGGTCTCGCCGAAGATCGTGCGGATGTTGAGCACGCCCAGCCCCCGCACCTCGAGGAAGTCCTTGAGCAGCGGCGGGCAGCGGCCCTCGAGCGTGTCCGGGCCGATCTGCGAGATCTCGACCACGTCGTCGGCGACGAGGCCGTGGCCGCGGCTGATGAGCTCCAGCCCGAGCTCGCTCTTGCCGACCCCGGAGTCGCCGGTGATGAGCACGCCGAGCCCCAGCACGTCCATGAACACGCCGTGCCGGGTCGTGCTGTCGGCGAGCGTCTTCGAGAGATGGCGGCGGAGCTTGTCGATCAGGAGCGCGGCGGGCAACGGCGACGAGAACACCGCGATCCCGCGCGCCTCGGCGACCTCCAGCAGTCGCGGATGGCCCGGCACGCCGTCGGCGAGGATCACGGCCGCGGGCGACGCCGCGAGGCCGAGCTCGAGCAGCCGCTCGAGCCGGGGGCCCTGGAGCGCAGCGACGTGTGCCTGCTCGTGCCGCCCGACGACCTGGATGCGGTTCGGGTGGATGAGGTTCAGGTGGCCGACGAACGCGGCCGACTCGGTGGCGTCCTGGCGGATGACGGCCCCGCCGCCCGCCTTCCCACAGATCCAGGAGAGCTGGAGCTTCTCGCGGTTCGCCTCATACAGCCGCGCGACGCTGGTCTGCAACATAGGGCTGCCACGCCGTGATCTGCTGGTGCAGCGCGGCTGCGTCGGCCGCCGTGCCGAGGTTCTGGCGGAACTCCCGGTCGCTCAGCATCTGCGCCAGCTCGGACAGGATCTCGAGATGCTGCTCCGTCGCCTGCTCGGGCACGAGCAGCACGAAGATCAGGTTGACCGGCCGGCCGTCCGGGGCGTCGAAGGGCACCGGGGCCTTGAGCCTGAGGAAAGCACCCACGGGCTCGCGCAGGCCCTTGATCCGGCCATGGGGAATTGCGACGCCCTGCCCGAGACCCGTCGAGCCGAGCCGCTCGCGGGCGAACAGACTGTCGAAGACGAGGCCGCGGGCGACGGCCTGGTTATTCTCGAAGAGGAGCCCGACCTGCTCGAACATCCGCTTCTTGCTGCTCACGTCCACGTCGAGGACGATGTTCGATGGCGGCAGCAGCTTGGCGATCAGGTTCATGCAACGGCCTGGAGATTTCGGCCGCTCCCCGGTGCCGGCCCGGGAACGGGCTGCGGCTGGGGGAGCGCGGGCGCTATCTTACTGCAGCGCGGCGCCGCCGGAGTGCGGCTGTAAGCATGTTTTACAAACGCGGGGGCTGGCGACTCGGTTTACACCGCGCTCGTCTCACGGCTCGGCCTGCAGGCCGAGCCGGTTCGCGCGGCCCATGGCTCGCCGTGCAACGCGAGCCGGCTCACGCGGCGTCGAGTTCAAGCAGTTGAGCTCGACGGAACCCCGCGTGAGCCCCCCGCGCTCGTCCCACGGCTCGGCCTGCAGGCCGAGCCGGTTCGCGCGGCGTCGGACTCGAGCAGTCGAGTCCGACGAAACACCGCGCTCACCCCTCCTCGTGGTGCTTGAGTGCGTCGTGGGGCTTCGCGTAGGCCCGGTCCTTGTACTTGATCAGCTTGCGGTCGAGCTTGTCGGCGAGGACGTCGATCGCCGCGTAGAGATCCGCGTCCGCGTGCTCGACGTAGATGTCCTGACCGCGCACGTGGACGTTCGCCTCCGCCTTCTGGCGCAGCTTCTCGACCGAGAGGATCACGCTCGCCGCCGTCACGTGGTCGCAGTGCCGGATCACGCGCTCGAGCTTTGCTTCGACGTAGCTCCGGATCGCGGGCGTGACGACGACATGATGGCCGGTGACGGTCAGGTTCATCGCGACCTCCTTGGTGGCAGGGTGGCTGAACGGCGGGGCCGAGGGGCCGGGCCTCTCGGTTCGACCGGCGTCCGGCGGGAGAGGTTGCAACGTTCGCGTCGAGCGGGCGAGGTCAGTTGCCCCTCTAGAGCGACTTCCTCAGGTTGACGGGCGGAATGTGCAACGACTCCCGGTACTTGGCGATCGTGCGCCGCGCGACGACGATCCCCTGCTGGCCGAGGATCTGCGAGATCTTCGAATCGGACAGCGGCTTCTTCGCGTCCTCGGCCGCGACGAGCTGCTTGATGAGCGCGCGGATCGCCGTGGCCGAGCAGGCGCCGCCGGTCTCGGTCGCGACGTGGCTGCCGAAGAAGTACTTGAGCTCGAAGATCCCCCGCGGCGTCGCCATGAACTTCTGCGTGGTCACGCGCGACACCGTCGACTCGTGCAGCCCCAGCGCGTCGGCGATCTCGCGGAGCACGAGCGGCCGCATCGCGACCTCGCCGTGATCGAAGAAGTGCCGCTGGCGGTCGATGATCGACTGCGAGACCCGCTGGATGGTCTCGAAGCGCTGCTGGACGTTCTTGATGAGCCAGCGCGCCTCCTGCAGCTGCGAGGTGAGCTGCCCCCCGTGGCCGCGGTTCGACTGCAGGATGTCGGCGTACACCCGGTTGATGCGGAGCTTCGGCATCGCGTCGGGATTGAGGCTGGCGGTCCACACGCCCTTGGTCTTGCGCACCACCACGTCGGCCACGACGTAGCGCGTCTCGAGCGGCGCGTACGCGGCGCCCGGTCGCGGGTTGAGGCTCTGGATGAGCCGGTGCGCCGTCCGGAGCACCACCTCGTCGCAACCGACGAGCTTCTTGAGCTTCGCGAAATCGCGTGCTGCCAGCAGCGGCAGGTGCTCGCGCACGATCCGTAGCGCGATCGGGAGCGCCGGCGTCGACTCGGTCAGCGCGACGAGCTGCAGCTCGAGACACTCGGCCGGGGAGCGGGCGCCCACGCCCGTCGGGTCGAGATTCTGCAGATGCTTGAGCGCGATCGCGAGCTCTTCGGGCTCGACCGCGAGCTCCGCCGGCAGCATGGCGGCGATCTCCTCGAGCGGCTGCGTGAGATAGCCGTCGTCGTCGAGCGCATCGACGAGCAGCGCGACGAGGATGCGGTCGCGGTCCGGTAACCCCATGAGCGAGAGCTGCTGGAGCAGATGCTCGCGCAGGCTCGGCGACTCGGCGGCGAGCTGCGGGTACTCGGCTTCGTCGGAATCGTCGCGCGCCGGGCTCGAGCCGCCCGCCTCGACGTACCAGTCGTCGGCCGTGGGGCGCGGGTCATCCTCGGGTGACGGCGCTCGCTCCGGCGACGCCGTGTCGACCGAGACGGTCGAGACCGTGGACGCGCCGTTCAACCGCGCCGCCGGAGCGCCGTCCTCGTCGCCTTCGTCGCGCTCGAGCAGCGGGTTCTCCGCGAGGAAGCGCTCGAGCTCCTGGTTCAGCTCCATCGTCGAGAGCTGCAGGAGCCGGATCGATTGCTGCAGCTGCGGCGTCAGCGTGAGGTGCTGAGTGAGCTTGAGCTGCAGGGTCTGCTTCATGCGGGGCGGTCAGGGATGGTGGGCTCGGGCGCGTCCCGGTTTGGTTGTCAGGCGACCCCGCCGGGCGCTCTCCCTCGCGCGGGCGGCGCGTCAGAGCCGGAAGTGCTCGCCTAGATAAACACGTCTAACGTTTTCATTATAAACAATCTCTTCCGGCCTGCCGGCGGCCAGCACCGAGCCTTCGTTAATTATGTACGCTTGGTCGCAAATTCCCAGGGTTTCCCGGACGTTATGGTCGGTGATCAGGACCCCGATCCCGCGCTCCTTGAGGAAGCGGATGATCCGCTGGATGTCGAGCACCGCGATCGGATCGACCCCCGCAAACGGCTCGTCGAGGAGGATGAACGCGGGACGGGTCGCGAGCGCCCGCGCGATCTCGACCCGCCGCCGCTCGCCGCCGGAGAGCGACAGGGCGGTCGCATCCCGCAGGTGCGCGACGTGGAGCTCCTCGAGCAGCTCCTCCAGCCGCGCCGCGATCTCGTCTTCCGACAGGTTCATCAGCTCGAGCACCGCACGCACGTTCTCCTGCACGGTCAGGCGGCGGAACACCGAGGCCTCCTGGGGCAGGTACGACAGCCCGAGCCGCGCGCGGCGGTGGATCGGCAGCCGCGTGATGTCGCGCTCGTCGATGAAGATCCGGCCGCCGTCGGCGGCGACCAGTCCCACGATCATGTAGAAGCAGGTGGTCTTGCCGGCGCCGTTTGGCCCGAGCAACCCGACGACCTCGCCACTCGCGACGTCGAGCGAGACGTCGCGCACGACGGTACGCTTCTTGTAGCGCTTGTTCAGGGCCGCGGTGCGCAGCCGGCTCGTCTTGGCGCCGGCGGGCGGCCCGGCGAGCGTCCCGCGCAGGAGCGGCTCGTTCATTGGCGGGCGTCCTCGAGGCCGGGCGTGCCCTTGAGCTCGAGCGGCGTCTCGCGGCGCGCGGCCCCCTCGTCTTTCTTCTTCGGCTGGATGACCGCGCGCACGCGCTCGTCGCGCGCGGGCTGCGCCCGGTAGTCCTTCGCGCCCTGTACGCGGTACACCTCGCCGCGCTGGTCGTAGGAGATGTAGTTCCCGCGCACTTCATCCTTGTCGCGGGCGACGCGCGCCTGGTCGAAGAGCTCCACCCGCTGGGCCCGGCCGTCGTACTCGATCCGCTGCGCCTGGCCCTCGATCCACTCGTTCACGCCGTCGCGCTTCTCGCGGAAGGTCGCCGGGTTGCCGACAGCGACGCCGACCTGGAAGCCGTCCTTGTCCTGGCGGACCGTGATCCGGTCCGCGCGCAGCGTGAACGTGCCCTGGGTCATCACCACCCGCCCCTCGAACTCCACCGTCTGCTTCGCGTCGTCCGCCAGCATCCGATCGGCCTCGATGTTGACCGGCTTGTCGCGGTCCGCGCGCTCGGCGTGCGCCGCCCCCGCCAGCACGGCGGCGAGGGCGAGGACGAGGGCACGCCGCAGCGGGCTCATCCGCGCCCGAAACGGTCGAGAGTGCCGGTCACGCGCGCCTTCAGCGTGAACTGGCGGGTCTTGTTGTTGTACTCCATGCCGACCCCGGCGAGACGCGAGCGGCCCTCGGTGATCACGACCGACTCGGGCGTGAGGGCGAGCTCCTCCTTCGGAAAGACCTGGAGGTACGTGGTTTCCATGCGGAGCTCGGCCCGTGCGCCGCTTGCCTCGCGAATCACGACGACGTTGCCGTAGAGGCGGACCTCCTCGCCGTCCTTCGTCACGGTGCCGCGCTCGGCGGTGATGCGGAGCGGCGGCCCCGCGCCGGGGAGTTGCAGGAGGCGCGGCTCCTCGAGCTCGGTCGTCTCGTCGTCCGGGTAATGCACCATCCGCTTCGCGATCAGTCGCGACTCGGGACGGCCGGACTTGTCGAGGGTGGTCGCCGTGAAGCGCTCGACGATGAAGTCGGGATTGTGGAGCGACGGGTCGGGCCGACCGCCGGCGGGCGCGTTCACCGCGCGCTCGAGCCAGAGGGTGAGCATCGCCAGCCCCGCCGCGAGCCCGAGCGTGAAGAGCGTGTTCGCGCGCGCTCTCACGCGAGATACCTCCCGACCGCCGCGTCGAGCGCGCCCTGTGCGGCGAGGATGAGCTCGCAGATCTCACGCGCGGCGCCGCGGCCGGCGGGCCTGCGGCTGACGTAGTGCACGCGGGCGCGCACGGCCTCCGGCGCCTCGGGCACCGTCGCCGCGAAGCCGCAGCGAGTGAGGAGCGGCAGGTCGGGGAGATCGTCGCCCATGTAGCCGCACGCCGTCATCGCGATCCCGAGCCGCGTGCGCAGGCCTTCGAGCGCCGCG
>Ga0209853_1000595_pt1 | contig 10105 bp, 11 predicted proteins | sample GWRWS1_30_40_FD_187224 | JGI IMG/M metagenome (GOLD analysis project Ga0209853, IMG submission 187224) | Riverbed sediment microbial communities from areas with vegetation nearby in Columbia River, Washington, USA - GW-RW S1_30_40 (SPAdes)... | ecosystem: Environmental > Aquatic > Freshwater >...
ACAAGGTCCTCACCTGTCTGGGGGAAGGTCAGCCCTGGGGGAACCTGCCACTACCCATCCCATCCATATCTCTCTGGTGTCCGACGAGGGTCAGACGCTGACGCGGAAGGCGGTGATGGCTATAAAAGAGTAGCGGGGGGCCGCGGATTCGCTTTGACAAATCCATCCGCTGTACGCAACGGGCGAACGAAACGGGTCCGGGCTCGAACGTCGGACGTCCGCTTCCCGAGCATATGAGACCACCAGGGAGATGGTCTCGCGCTCGCGAAGTCCGAGTATGCTCATTTCCACGCGATGACGGAAGCACTCCCGGCGAAGCGGTCGATCGGCGCCATCTTCCACAACGCGCCCGAAATCAGGTTTCCGAGATGTCCCAAGCGGAGAGCCGGTTCCCAGAATTGCCGCCAGAAGTTGGTCCCGAGGTCGACATGGCTGTATCCGGCTCTCCGGGCTTCGGCGGCCAATTCTCGGGGAGTGAAGAGGTTGATGTGGTCCGGGTCGTTTCTTGCGTCCGGTTGATGCACATTCGGGGAGACCACGAAGACGAACCCTCCGGGACGCAAGACACGGCGGACCTCCTTCAGGATGAGGCGCTCTTTTTCCAGCGGTACGTGTTCGAGGACGTGGTGGGCGAACGCCGAGCCGAACGAATCGTCGCGGAAGGGGAACGGCAGGCCGAGGTCCGCCCGGACGATTGACAGCCGCTTCGCGGCCGAGGCCTGGACCCCCTCCCGGGCCAGTTCAAGGCCGACGGCGGGTATTCCGTGATTACGGCAACATTCCAGGAACAAGCCGAGGCCGGCGCCCAGGTCGAGTACCGGAGGCACCGGAGGTATGCGGGCAAGCACGGGCTCGTACCACTGCCATGTGCGGCCTGCGCACCGCGAAACGTAGTCGAAGTGTTCGTGCTCGTGATCCCGGGTCGCGCGCGTCTCACTCGCCTCCGCGCTCGGGTCTGCGGAATGCGTAGAAGACTTTCCACCGATTGAGACGCCGGTGAACGCCGATGGCGCGAAGGGGCTCGAACAAGTGCATGTAGTCCCCCAAGTCTCGGTACACCTGATAGACTCCGTCGGTCGGCTTCCCTCGGGGCAGAGGATTGTATCCCCAGTTTGTGACGAATAGCCATTGCCCGGTGGCCGCGACCAAGTTTTGTACGAGATAGCGAAACTCGTCCTCCGGGAGCACGTGGAATACGACGTCGAAACAGAAGACGATCCGCTTTTGAAACGGGATCGTCTCCTTGGTCGCGTCGAGCACCTGAAAGGACCAACGCGGACGGCGCCCTGCGTTCCGCTTCTGAACGAACGGCGAGATGTCGAGGCCGAGATAGTCCGGGCACTCCCGTCCATCCCAGAAACCCAGGTCGCCGCAGCCGACGTCGAGGACCTGGTCGGGATCTCCGACATACCGGTGGATGAGCCTCCACTTCCATCGCCTCTCCCATCCAGCGCTGCCCGGGCCGCTGGTCCCGCCGCGCTGATACCGGCTCTCCCAGAACATGTCAGGCCTCGAAGAGGGTGTTGATGATCTGAACGAGGGCGGCCTCCCGGCGTTCGAGGGAGAAGTGTTCCTTGATGCGGGCCCGAGCCGAGTTGCCATCCTTCTCCCTGGAAGCTTTGCGGACCGCCGCAACGGTGGCGTCAACGTCGCCCACGGGAATGAGGAATCCGGCGCCGTCGACGAGTGCCGCGATGCCCCCCACATCGGTTCCGACCGGGACGCAGCCGCAGGCCATTGCCTCCCCGAGGGCGTACCCGAATGCCTCGAACCGCGAAATCTGGACGTAGACCTTAGCTGCGCGATATTGGTCAAGCAGCTCCGAATCGCTGAGCCGACCGAGGAGACGCAAGTTCGCGGGTGCGGACTCACGTAGCTGATCGGTGGCTTCGTTGTCTCGAGCGCCGACAAGCACGAAGGGAAGGTCCGGGGTCCGGCGTGCGACGTCCATGAAGACGTCAAGCGACTTTCGACGGACGTTCGTATCTTGGACGGCCGCGACCATCAGTACGTCCCTCCGCGGTCCATCGCCAGGTGTGAAATGCGCCGTGTCGAAGCCGAGGTGAATCGTCATGATCTCGCGGCGGTCCACCCCCGAGTTCCGGATTAGATCCGCTTTCAACGTCTCCTCGACGACGAGGACCCGATCCGAGTGCGATACCGCGTATCGCGTCCGCCTCGCCACGATCGGGTTGAGGAACGCCCCATACCCGAGGTCGGCCCGGTTCGCGGCATCCACCCCGCCGACGACGACGATGCTCTTTTTTCCGAAGAGTCTCGCGAGTCGGCAGGCCGCGTATGCATGGTCCAAGGCGAACCAGGAGAACGTGACGTCGGACCGGAGGACGGCGAGGGCGAGTGCCGGGACGCTCCGCTTGCCCTTCCACAAGACCCGCCGGGTTCGGAAGTGACGTTTCAAGATGCCTTCATCGGCCCGCACGAAGCCGGACGTGAAGTCGGGCCCGATGAACGCGACCCGGATCTTCCTCGATCGTCTTTCGCGGCGAGAAGCCATTTGGAGCGGCACGATGTCCGCTCGCGTTGAAAAAACCTCTGGGGGCCGAAAGGCTATAGGCAGGGGAAGATTCCGGACTGGCGCGCGCCGATGACCGGTGTAGAGTCGGCGGGCGGAGTTGTTGCCTCCTGAGAGTCGGCCTCTATTCGGGACACATGTACACGGACGGGCAGATCGGCAGCGGCACATCGAAGTACGTTCACTATCTGATCCGCGAGCTCGAGGCCCGAGGCGTCGACGTGGTCCATCTCCGGAAAGGGGAAAACCCGCGAGACGTTGATGTGCTCCATGATCCGCACGCTCCTTGGAACGCGCCGCTGCGTCCTCGCCGGCCGCTGCTCGTCACGATCCAGGATCTCTCGCCTCGGACCTATCCCCAATACTATGGTCGTTGGGTCCGGACCCTGTTCCTGAACAAGCTCCGTTACTTCGCTCGTCGAGCAGCCCGGATCCTGGTCCCGAGTCACCGGACCGCGACGGTCGTCTCCGATGCGTTCCGCCCCAGAATCCCGATTGACGTGATCTATTACGGGGTCGAAGAGCATTTTCGTCTTGGAGCCTCCTCTGATCCTTCGGGGCGGCCACTTCTTGTCCAAGTGGGAGTGCATCGTAAAATCAAGGAGCCGATGGTGACCCTGGTTGCCTTCGAGACGATCGCGGCAACAATCCCCCATGACCTCCTCTTCGTCGGGACGGACAACATCTTGTTGGAACCCGTGAAGGCGTACGTGCAATCTCGACCGGCCCTCGCCGGACGCGTACGATTCGAATGGTCCGGGGAAGCTGCGATCCCGTCGATTTACCACCAGAGCGCCCTTGTGGTCCATCCCTGTCCGGAGGAAGGGTTCGGATTCGTCCCCCTGGAAGCGCTCGCGTGCGGCGCCCACGTCCTCGCGCGTGCCCCCGCGGTCCGAGAAATCCTCGGTCCCTACGGGTGTTACTTCGACGACCCGGGACAGCTGCCGGACGCGATTCTTCACTGCCTCCGAGATGGGCCAAAGGGGACCCTCGCGGACCGGGTCGCGCACGCCCATCGTTTTTCGTTCCGGGAGATGGGAGCCGCGACTCTGGCCTCGTACGAAGCCGCCGCGAAGCTCGGCTAATCAAGACTCGGGACGCCGGAGACGGAGAGCCGCGACCGCGTTCGTCTGGCGAGCCGAATCGGCCGCGGCCCCTTGTTCCTCGGGGACCTCAACCCACCTGGCGCCGTCTCGTTTGTAAAATCGTGCGAGTTCCCACGTCCATCCGGCAGTGACCGCGTTGAGCCGCGCGCGGTCGTACGACCGCTGCAAAGGGCCAACCCCGCTGCGTCCGAACGGGACGGTGAGCAGGACGAGACCACGCGGCTTCACGACGCGTCCGAGCTCTTTCATGACTTCGGCATCGGCATCCTCCGCGCCAGGCTGATCATAGAACCCGACGCCAATGTGCTCGAGGGTGCTGACCATCGTCGCGGCGTCAAACGACCCGGATCGGAACGGAGCCATTCGGATGTCGGCCTGAACGACCTCAGCACCAGACCCTCGAATCGCGAGCCCGGCGAGATCCGAGGCGACAGTCCGGTATCCCAACGCCGCGAGTTGCAGGGGCAGGACCGACCACTGCGAGCCCACGTCGAGGATCCGGCTACCCGGCACCAAGTCGAGCTCGCGGAGGACGAACGGCACCTCGACGATCCGCTCGTTCACGGCAAGTTCCCGGCGGACGGCCTTCGGCCACGCTCGGTGGAACGCCTCCCGCAGGAAGACGTGGCCTTCGAGGAACCACCCGAGGATCCTCCATCGGTACCGGTATGCGAACCGCGCGGGCGGCAGGAACGCGGCCCAGTCGCGCTCGAGCTTCATTCCCGTCCATCCGCGCGAAAGATCGGATGCGAGGCTTCGAGGATTTCCCGCTGGCGCTCCCAGGCGAACGTGTGCTCGAAACACGCGATGGCGGCATTCCGCATCGATTCGCGTCGCGCCGGGTCCGAGGCGAGACTCGAGAGCGCGTCTCGGATGGCATGCGAATTTTTCGGCGGGACGGCGACGCCGAAATGACACGTCTCAACCGCGATTCGGCGCATCTCCGGAAAATCGCTCACGACAGCAGAGACCCCGAGCCCCATGTAGTCGAATAACTTCAACGGCAAAACGTACCGCTGATTCGCGGACGTCGGATAGAAGATCGCCAGCCCCGCGTCGAGGAGAGCCGTTTCTTCGAGATATGCGGGCGTCTGCAGGGGTCCGGTGAAGGACACGCGGTCCTGGAGCCCGAACCGCAAGACCGCTTCGCGGGCCGATGCGATCCGTTCCGGGAGGCCGCCGACTACGTGGAGCTTCATCGAGGGCGAGAGGCCGCGCAGTGCCTCGAGGATGACTGGAAGTGCTTCGTCCCGGCCAAGGGACCCCGCAATGCCGACGATGAAATCCCCCGGTGCAAAACCGCGCGCCGCTCGATTCGATTGAATGGTTTCCCGCGTCATCCGCGGCACCTCCGCGAGCGCCTTCGACCCGTATTGGATCGTCACCGGCTTGCCCCACGCCCGATACCTGGATGCGAGTTCCTCTCCGACCGTGTAGACATGATCCACATCGCGCATGAGACGTCGCTCGAGAAAGGCGAACGCAAACCCTTCGAGCCGACTTCGTTCCGACACCATCGCGGGCCAGTTCTCGTGCGCATGATAGAGGAGGGGCACGCCGAGGGTCCGCTTGGCAATCGCCGCGGCCCAGAGCATCTCGAGGTCATGGCAAATAATCGCATCGGGCCGGACCGAAATGATTTCCCGAGCGAAGCGCTCCATCACGGCGCGGTACTCGGACCACCTCTTCCACCGCCCCCTTGGCGGCGCGAGCTTGACGCGATGGATTTCAAGCCCGTTCTGCGCCTCGTGTTCCGGCCACGCCGCAGACGCATCTTTGATCCACGACACGACGTGGACCTCTCGCCCCGCGGCCCGGAGGACCTCGATCTCGCGCATCGGTCGCAGCACCGGCCAGGGGTGCAGGAGATCTGTGTGCAGGACGATGCACACGCGCATCGGGCGGAAACCGACGTTGGCTCCTTAACGTTTGTCTCGGAGCAGGTGTCGCCCCGAAACTCTTTAGGAAGATGTCCCATTGAACGGGGTCGAAGGCACGCCGGCGGTCGTCACTCCGGTTCGAGCACACTCCGTCGAGCTTCGCAGGGAGCACACAGTTCATGGACTCACGGACGGACCCACTCGCGTCGCTTCCACGTGATGTGTCCCGCAATCGAGTGAGCCTCGCCGGAATTCGCCGGGCCATCAAGACGATGCGATGGGGACGGAGGCCGCGCGATCGAGCATTGATCGCAACGTACTACGGCCTCCTCACGAGCTCCAAGGTGTTTCGCGGGAGACAAAGCATCGGCGTCGGCATGTTTCCCGAGTTCTGGCTCGGTGACGTCGCGGTGGAGACGCCCATCGGTCGATTCGCGTGTCGCGGGAGGACCACCGATTTCGACATCATCAATCCGAATCACGAAGCCGAATTGGTCCAACGAATCGAGCGTCGATTGACGCGCGCGCCGAACGGAGAGGTCGTGTTCGTCGATGTGGGGGCCCATGTCGGAAAGTACACGATCCTCGCCGCTCGGCTCCTCGGAAACCGCGGTCGGATCGTCGCGATCGAGCCGGACCCGTCGAACTTCGCCGCGCTGACGACGAATGTCGCTCTGAATCGTCTCAGCAACGTCCACGCGTTCAACGTCGGTTGCTGGAGCTCCGATGGGGACAAGATCCTCCATCGTCAGGTCGGGAACCTCGGCGGCCACTCGTTCGTCGATTCCACCGCGGGCGAGGCGATTTCGGTCCCGGTCCGGACCCTGGACGGCTTGCTCGCCGAAGCAGGGGCGAAGCACGTCGATGCGATGAAGCTGGATGTCCAGCGCGCAGAGTCGGAGGTGCTGTTGGGTGCGAGTTCGACGCTGCAGGCGAATCGCCGGGTCACCGTGTTCTTCGAAGAGTCGGGCGATCCGCATGCGGCCTCAAGCATCCGAATGCTTCGGGCCTTGGGTTTCGTCGTGGAACGTCTGGACGAAGTCAACTATGTCGCGGAGAGACCCGAAGGGGTCTGAACCGACTTCGGTCCAGGACCGACATCCGAAGTGAATCACTTGCGCACGACGGATAGGTAGAGGGCCTCGAATCGATGCGCGATGCGGTCCCACGTGAACGAAGATCGCGCTTTGCGCAGCCCTGCGCTGCCCATCCGGGCGGCATACGGCCGGTCCATCACCATCTCCCGCAACGCAGTGGTGAGCGCCGGAATGTCGCCGTAGGGATACAGGAGCCCATCTTGGCTGCTGTTCACCAGGTCCGGCACGCCGCCGACCTCGGAGGCGATCACGGGGCGTGCCTGTGCCCACGCCTCGGCAATGGCGATTCCTTGGGCCTCGTAGAAACTCGGCAGGACGAGGCATTCGGCCCCGGCCAAGAGGTCACGCTTCGTCGCCTCATCCACTTCACCCGCGAAGACGACGCGGTTCCGCAGGTGGAGTTCCCCGGTGAGCCGTTCGAGCGAGGTTCGCTCTCCCGCGTCGGGCCCGACGAAGACCACGGAGCCCGTCCAGTCGTCGCCCAGGGCCGCGACCGCTCGGAGGAGGTGCTCCGGGGACTTCTCCCGGTGGAGCCTTCCCAAGAACACCACGTACCGATCGAGGTGGAACCGCTCCCGGGCCCGTTCCGGCAATCCGGGTTGGAACGCCTCTGCGTCGAGGCCCGTGGGCAGGACATGGATGCGGTCCGATGGAAATCCACGGGCTTCGAGCCAACGCCGATCGGATTCGGAGGCGGGCACGATGGCCGCGACCCGGCGGAGGGTCCTGCGTCCGAACAGCGGATCGTAGAGGGCGCGCTTCAACCGCGCGCCGGCCGTCGGCGCCGGCTGGGCCACTCCGTGGTGAAGTGAGTAGACCATCGGGGTTGAGCCGCGGATCTTCCGGGCCACCCGGTCGTTCGTCATGAACCCGTATCCGTGGAGATGGACCACATCCGCTCCTTCGACGCGCGGACGAAGGAGGGTTGCGTAGTATCCGAGCTGCACGAGGGGGCGGTATCGCCGGATCTGGATTCCATCGAGGGTCGAGTTCGCGGGGAGCACGTCGCCGGCGAGAGTGCGCTCCGACGTGTGCACGACGACCTCGTGACCTTTCCCCACGAGATAGCGGGCGAGGCCGAGGACGTGGGTCTCCACTCCGCCTTTCTCGGGAGAAAAGTGCGGCACGACATGATGGATTTTCATGACCGCCCCCGACCCGGCGAAGGCGCCGTGCCGCTCAGGTCCCGGTACGAATCGAGGAGGCGCGGCTCCATCGCGTTCCAGTTGTACTTCGTCTCGAACGCGGTCCGCCCCCGGGCTCCCATCGCGTCGGACTCGGCCGGCGACAGCATGAGCGACTCGAGAGCGCGCGTCAACGCCTCGCGGTCTCCATATCGCACCACGAGGCCGCATCCGACTTCCCGCACGATGTCGGCGGCCGCGGTGCCCTCCGAGACCAGGACCGGCTTCGAGAACATCATCGCTTCGAAGAGCTTGTTCGGCGCGGCGAACCGGTTGTTCGGCACGGCCGGATCGTACAACGCCGCGACGACATCGCACGTGGCGGTCCGCTCGAGCACCTCCTCATACGGGATGGTTCCCAGGTACGTGCTCGCGGGCGAGGTCTCGATCGTATTCAAGAGGGACGCTTCATCGGGCCCATGTCCCGCGACGATGAGACGTGCACCGGTAGCCTCGCACGCCACGACGAGGTCCATCAGTCCTCGGTCCTTCGCGATCATGCCACCGTAGAACAAGACGAAGTGGCTCGAATTTCCGGCGCCCGCCGCAACCGGGCGGCCATCCGGGACATTCATGATCTCGACGAGTCGCTTCGGGCGGGCATTTCCCAACTGGATCTTCCGCCGCAGATCGGGTAGGATGACGAGGTCCGCCTTGTCGATCATCGCCCGCTCCCACTTCGCGAGGACCTGTCGGAACCGCGGCGACAGGTCCGCCGTGACCATCTCTGCATAGAAGTCGAAGATGTCGTACACGACCTTCGCCCCGGCGAAACGGGCGGCGACGTAGGCGGGCAGGATCGTATCGAAATCCACGGCGTGCACGACGTGCGGCCGGAGGGTGGCGATGCGGCGGAACGCGTACCCCCACCATCGGGGAAGGAGCCGCACCAAGTCCGGCTGCCCTTCCGGGGCGGGGAGCTGGTATCGATGGACGTGGACTCCGTCGCGGGTCTCTTCCGCCGGGAATGCGCGCTCGCGATCCCAGAGGACCGCGTGGACCTCGTAGCCGGCCCGAGCCAGCGTCCGGGCCTCCTTCGCGAGGCGCGGCTCCATGCCCGCGGGGCTCTTCGAGCGCACGAAGACGACCCGAGTCGCCATGTCATCCCAGGTAGGCCGCTACGCGCTCCGCGACCTGCAAGCCGGTCGTTCCGTCGCCGTACGGATTTGGCCAGTTCCGATCCGCATCGAGCTGCCGACGGACGGCATCGCGAACTCGTTCCGGATCCGTTCCCGAGAGAACGTTCGATCCGATTTCCAGGGTCTCCGGACGCTCCGTGTTCTCTCGCAGTGTGACGCAGGGGACGCGGAAGAAACAGCTTTCCTCCTGGAGGCCTCCGGAGTCCGTCATGACGAGGGCCGCGTTTTTCTCAAGGACCAACATGTCCAGATAACCGGTCGGCTCGATGCGCCGCAAAGACGGTTGGCCCGCCGCCCGCTCCTCGAGGCCGAATTCCGACAGGCGCTTCGCCGTCCGCGGGTGGATCGGGAACAGGATGGGCATTCCGGCCTCATCGGCGGCACGCTCGAACGCGACGAGCGCCCGCGACAGCCGTTCCTTGGAGTCGACGTTCTCCGAGCGGTGGAACGTCAGGACCATGTAGCCGCCCGGAGTCAGGCCGAGGCGCGACAACACGTCGGACCGCTTCTCCGCGATCGCGAGGTTCTGGATGAGCGCATCGATCCCGCTGTTGCCCACGACGTGAACGCCCTCCGTCAGGTTCTCACGTCGCAGATTCTCTCGCGAGGTGGTCGTCGGCGCGAAGAGGAGGTTCGAGAGCTGGTCCGCGATGATTCGATTGACCTCCTCGGGCATCGTCTTGTCGAACGATCGGATGCCCGCTTCCACGTGGGCGAGCGGATGGTCCAGTTTGCTCGCGAGGAGCGCGCCCGCCACCGTCGTGTTCGTGTCGCCGTGGATGATTACGAGATCCGCGAACTTCGCGACCGTCGCCACTTGTCGCATCGTCGTCGCGACCTGCAGGTGCGGCGGTTGCTCCTTCAACTCGAACTGATGATCCGGCTCCCGCAACTCCATGTCTCGGAAGAAGATCTGATCCATCATGAGGTCGTAATGCTGCCCCGAGTGGACGAGGATGTGTTCGTGGTCCAACGCATCGAGCGCCTTGACCACCGGCGCCATCTTGATGATCTCCGGCCGGGTGCCGATGATCGTGACGATGCGACCCATAGGACAGGACGCGGATGTAAACGAGGGTCGATAATAAAGATAGTTCCGCCCGAATGAAAGTCGAAACCATCATTACCGCTGGTCCAATACGAGCCGCGTTGCTCGTCAGCGTCGT
>Ga0209853_1000596_pt1 | contig 10105 bp, 9 predicted proteins | sample GWRWS1_30_40_FD_187224 | JGI IMG/M metagenome (GOLD analysis project Ga0209853, IMG submission 187224) | Riverbed sediment microbial communities from areas with vegetation nearby in Columbia River, Washington, USA - GW-RW S1_30_40 (SPAdes)... | ecosystem: Environmental > Aquatic > Freshwater >...
GGCGAGGTCCAAGAGCTGGGCCGCCATCCGCGTTCGTGCGTCGCCCAGCGCCACGTGCGTGAACCGCACCTGGGTCTCGACCAATACCTGGCAGATATGTCGGAGGAGTGGGAGGAGGAGGCGGTTGCGATTCTCGACAAGGTCGAGAAAGGCCTCGCGTCTCACGAAGGCCGTCTGAGAGGTTTCGATCGCCTCGGCGGTATTCGTATAGGATGCTTCCTCCAAGAGGGTTTCTTCCCCACAAATCTCTCCAGGACCCACAATCCGCAGGATCTGTTGCCGGCCCTCTTTGTCCGCGCGGGAAAGTTTCACTCGGCCCAAGCAGAGGATGTGGATTCCCAAGGCGGGCATCCCTTCATGGTACAGAGCCTGTCGGGCCTTATAGCCACGGATGTGGCGGATCCCCTTTGAGGCCTCGATCTCCTCGGCGGAGAGGTGGCTGGCGAGGAGGCAGGTCTTTCTTGCGCTACACGCGGAACAACTCCCTGTTTTCACCGTCGCCTCCTGGGCCCGACGACTTGCCTCTCGCCGAGAGGTCTCTGGCTCCCCTATCGCTTCTTCTTGCCCTTTCGCCGATCCTTGAGGGTATCTTCGATCGCGGTGAGGGCCGCCATGCCCGTGGGGAAGCCTGAGGTGGTGATGGCGAGCAGGGCGACCTGGCGGATCTCTTCGGGTGATGCCCCCTTTTCCAAACCGAGACGCACATGCGCCCGAACCGCACCATCCAAGCGCCCCCCGATGGCAATCCCCAGCTTTATCAATTCGCGCGTCTTGGGCTCAAGGGGGCCTTCCTGGTGAACGGCACTCCCCAGGCTATCGTACGCCTTCCACACTCGGCGGAAGATCCGTTGAAACCGTTCATAGGCTGGTGGTAGCTTCCCCATAGATCCTCCTTGTTTACGTTATCCTTTGCGGCCATCATCAATAATAACTGCAACTGTAACGCCCTCAGGTGGTGAGGAGAGGACCGGGTAGGAAAGGGACTGCCCTGGTTCGATCACCCCCCGATGGAGGATCGAGTAGTGGCGATACCGGGAAGGCATGTGGGAGCCGACCGAGGCGATCCCCACGACGAGAACGAGGAGAACCACTCGGGCCTCCCAGAAGAAGGCGATCAGGAGCAGGAGGGCGAGCTTGAGCAGCACCATGATCCCCTTCCCCAGAACGAGCCAGTAGAGGCCAACCGCGTAGACCTCGAGGGCGATGAGCCCCAGGCCGCTCAGGATGGTGAGGTAGAGGGACAGGAGCAGCTTTTCTGGGTCTACTGCAAAGGTGTGCCCCCCGAGTAATACCCCGAATGCGACGAGGTGCAGGGTGCGCAAGGCGATCGAGAGGGCCCGGGCCCCCGGCAGGAACCTCATCTGCTCGGGAAAAAACCATCTCTGAAAAGATTCTCTCATCGCGCTCGGCCCCCACCGGTTCCGCCCGCTCGTCCTCACCGCGGCAGAACCAAGAATGTCGTGATCATTGACGGGGCATGCTCCGAGCAGACCAACTGGTAGGTCCCGGTGTGCTCCGCAGCGAACTGGATATGGTACTCCTGCCCTCGATTCCACTTGGTGTTGGCCATGACTTTCTGCCCACCAGGAGCGGTGATCCACACCTCGTGCTCATCGCCGTTGACGATGAAGGCGGTCAGCTTCACCGTATCGCCTTGGCGCACGGTCACAAAAGCGGGGGCGAACATATAGCTCGACACCTCCCACTTCTGAGGGTTCTGCTTGTCCGCTTCGCCCGGCGCCTTGAAGCCGTACCCTTTGGACAGCTCCTTCGGATTGATGGCGGGCGGCGCCAGCTTGTCGGCCGTCGTCGCGCCCTTAATCTCGACGCCGCTGATGAAGATGGTATGGGTCGTAGGTCTGTCTTTATCAGCGAGGCTCACTCCCGTCCAGAGGAAGAGCCCTAAGAGTGCCACCCCAGCGAGTGCGAGAAGGGACAACCCGTTGGCAGTCCTGTGAACGATTTTCTGTTCCATTGTGGTTCCTCCTCTCTTGTCTCCATTAGATCAGGTCCCCCTCTCCTTTCCTTCCGGTCCGCGGTGGGGAGGCTGGTCGTAGGAAGGCTTCAGACCTTCACTACCTTCACCTGCGTGTCGTAGAAGACGGCGCTCCCGCCCGTCAGATCCGACAGGCACGTGTTCTTGATCACGGGATCAACCCGTAATGCCGCGTTGGCATGGACACCGGTGCCGCGCCGCGGATCGCCCTTGACCACCTGTCCGTCAATGACCACATCACCCGCGCCGTAGGCCCAGTGACCGTGACCCAGCGAGTAGGCGATGACGCCGGGACGTAACCCCTGGACGACCTTCACCCGCCCGACGATGAGCTTGGACCGGCCGTTTTTGAAGTCCCAGACGCCGTCGGGGTTCGAGGCCGAGGAGATCCTGATGCGATCGCCGTCCTTGAGCCCCTGACGGTCGGCGTCGCGCTTGTTCATGAGCACGCTGTTTTCGGGCAGGAGTGCCAGGAGCCAGTAGTTGGCCACGGTGCGCGATTTGGTCTGCATGATCTCGCGATACGTGATGAGGCGCAGGTCGTATCCGGCCTCCTCGTCCTTGAGACTCCGCCCCAGGGCGTCGGCGGGCGACGGCAGGTGGGCCGGGTAGCCGGCGAAGTACTTCCCGGTCATCGAGTTCTTCGTCTTTGCCGTCTTCTCCTGGTAGAGGTTGATGAGGGTACCGTACTTGTTCTTGAGGTGCTCGCCGTCGTACCCCTTCGCGAAATCGTCGAAGCGGCCGCCGCGGTTGAGCAGGTACACCACCTTGGTCCAGAGCTCTTTGCCCACGATCTGTTTCCACCGCTCGGGGTCGAAGACCGTCTTCGGAAGATGCTTCCGGCTCTCCAGGAAGATCCGGATTTCTTCGGCCGTCGCATCCGGCAACGCCTGGTCCGCCTTGTCCCCCACGGCCAGATTCGCCACCATCCGGAGGTAGAGGTGGTCTGGGTGCGTGAAGGGCTTGCCCTTGCCGAAGCCGTTCAGGCCGAATCCCGGCAGCCCGAGCTTCTCGGCCATGGCGAGCAGCATGGACTCGAGGCCGATCGGCATCTCCTGGCCGTAGACCTTGACGGTCTCCGGGATGGGGGCGATCACCGGCTGGCGGATCGGCTGGACCTTCCAGATCATGTTGGGATGCGAGCCGGCGAACTCCCACCGCTCGAGGTTCGTGAGGTCGGGGAAGATGTAGTCGGCATACATGGAGGTCTCGCCGATCACGATGTCGTTGGCCACAACCAGCGGAATCTTCTTCAGGTCGGTCAGGATCTCGATGTTAGTGTGCCCTGCCGGCAGCGCGTACACGGGGGACCCCATGTAGATGAAGAGCGCCTTCACGGGATAGGGGTAGGCGTCGCCGATGGACGGGATGATCTCCTGGTAGATATCCGAAGACAGGGGGAACCACGGGCGCTTCGCGGGGTAGTCGGCGAAGAGCGTCGTGTCCTCGTACTTATCCCCGTGGCGGATGATGCTGATCCCGAAGGGCTCCAGTTTGCCGTCGATCTTGGTCACCGGGAACGGCTGGGCCCATTCGACCTCGGTGCCGTCGGGCTGCTTGACCTTGTCGGTTTTGCCGCCTGCCGCATCGTAGGTGCTCGCCTTGGCCAAGCCCCCCTTCCAGTCGTAGTTGCCGATCAGGAGGTTGAGCGTGTACCAGGCAAAGACCTGGTAGAACCCGTTGGTGTGCTGGGAGACACCGCGGTGGATGTCGGCGACGGCGCGCTTGCCGTGGCTCGTGAACTCCCGCGCCAGTTCGACGATGTCCTGGGCCTTGATGCCTGCCAGCGCCGCCCACTCCTCAAGGGTCTTGGCCTGGGCCTGCTCCTTGAGGATCTGGAGGCCGGACTTCACAGGGATGCCGTTCACCTCGGCTGTCACGAACAACTCGCCCTCCACCGGCGCCTTCTCCGAGTAGGGGTCGAACGGAACAGCCTTCCCGTCCTTCCAGACGAGGAATGGGTCGAACTCGTACACTGCCTCTTCGCCGGTCTTCTTGTCCTTGTGGATCCGTTTCTCCTTGGGGAGTCCAACCTCGGAGGCGCGGAGGAAGGCACCTGGTTGCCCTTTCTCGATCTTCACGAGCCAGGTTGCATTGCACCAGGTCGGCTCGCCGTCGGCCTTCGCGGCGCCCTTGTTGGCGTTGGCGAGATAGCGGGCGTCGTAGCGCTGGTTGTCCAGCACCCAGCGGATCATGCCGAGGGCCATGGCGCCTTCTCCGCCCGGCTTGATCGGGACCCATTTCCACGCCTTGGCCGCCGTCTTCGACGCCCGAGGATCCACAACGGCGATCTTGAGATCGCCGTCCACCAGGCGCTGGGCGATGCGGCTTGCGCGGTTCGTCGGGCCGTAGTTCCCCTCGAGGGGCGAGGCCCCGACGAAGAGGATGAACTCCGCCGACTGCTGGTCCGCCTGCCAGTAGAACTTGGCCCCCTTGGTCCACTTCATCTTCTTGTCTTTCTCGTCGTACACATACTGCTCGCTCATGGCCTTGCCCGTGAAGTAGAGCGAGCCCTGGCAGACCGTGGTGTGGCCGTGGGCGTTGACCGAGCCGAGCCCGGCCTCGGTGAAGCGGCGAATCAGCTCGCCGCGTCCACTCTTGAGGCGCCCCCACATGAAGACGAACTGGTTGTTCTTCGGCCCGAAGTCGGGATGGTTGGGGTCGATCAGGTACTTCAGGGACTCTCTGTGCTTCGCTTTGAAGTCGGCCAGGGTCATCTCCTTCTTCGCCACCTTCTTGGCGTCGGCCTCCAGCTCCTTCACGAGCTTCGGGTCCCGGACCGCCCAGAGATCTCGCAGGCCTTCGACCTTCCGGTTCTCCTCGCCGGGGACGTGCTTGAAGAGGAGCCCACCCTCGACGATCTCCCTCACGGCTTGATCAAACGGGATCGAGGCCCACTTGTTCTCCCCCCGCTTGCCGGCGCGCTTGAGGACCTTGACGATCCGGTATGGGTCGTAGGCGGTCTGGATGGCGGCGTGGCCCTTCGGGCAGAGGAGGCCGTCCACCGCGGCCGCCTGGGTGACCGGGGTCTTGTACGGGATATGAGGCATTAGGTTCCACGGCGAGTAGGGATTCCCATCGATCTTGGCGATGACGCCGTTTTCGACCTTCACCTTGATCCCACACTGGGTATTACACTGCTGACAGACGGAGTAGAGGATGTTCTCCGGCTTCGCCAGGGGATACTCCTCCACCGGCATGAGATAGGTGCTGGCCTCTGCTGCACCTCCGTGCGTGAGCAGGATGGGGAGGTGCGGTGCAGCCGCCGACCCCCCCAGCAGAGCGGCCGTCTTGAGGAACTCCCTACGGCTTGTCTTCTTCTCGCTCATGGCAATCTCCTCTCGTCACGCGGCGAGGCGGCGAGGTTCCCGCTCTGTGGCCCCCCACGTCTCGTGACTTTTGAGAAACGGCAGCACCTCAATCGCCACCACGAAGGCGAGGGCGGCGACACCGATTACTCCAATCGCCAGATACCATTCGGTCGCGCTCGGAAAGTATGTAACGGCCAGCCGAGGATGGACGAAGGCCTCCGGCAAGGTGCGGAAATCGGGAACCGCGAGACCCGGAAGCACCACGTTCTGCTTGGTCCCGGCGTAGCCGATGGCGATAAGCAACCCTGCGAGCCCGGTCCATGCTGCGCGGCCACCCAGGGGGGAGGCCAGGAGGAAAGTCGGGATGATGAGCCCCATCCCGAGCTGGAGGATCCAGAAGACCCACCAGTACGGGCCGAACATCATGAGGCGGTGCGCCTCGATGACCGACGGGAGCCCAGTGTAATGGGTGACCGAGATCTCGGCGAACTCAACAAGGATGTTGAGCGCGAGCAGGACGAGGAGCGCTTGGCGAAAGAAACGACCTGCGGCCTGATCCTCGGCATCGACCGGCCACCGCCGGAACAGGACGGAGGCGAAGACCACCAGCCCCATGCCGGACAGGAAGGCGGAGAAGAGGAAGCGGATCGGCAGGAGCCCTGAGTTCCAGAACGGCTTGGAACCGAGGACACTAAAGAGCGCTCCCTCGCCGCCCCCAAAGGTCACGACGAGGGCGAAGCCAGCGATGGAGAGCCACTTCAGGGCCGCCCGGCGCTCGCGGCCCATCGCGACCAGCATGGCAACAAGGACGAGAGAGTACAGGGTATAGACCCAAACCATCCACGCCAAGAGCGACGTGGGGCTCATCCGCGTGAAGAGGTACCAAAAGCGGTCCATGTGCCCCAAGTCCAGCAGCACGAGGGTGAGTCCCGCACCCAGGCTGGCGAGGGCGATGGGGATCGCGTAGCGGCTTGGACGCCGCAGCGACGCCACGCCGAGGCCGTGGTGGAGAAAGGCGACCAGGAAGGCTCCGCCCGAGACCCCGACCAGATAAATGTAGAGCCCGACCCAGAGGCCCCACGGGATGTAGCTGCCAAAGGCGAGGTGGGCCTTGCCAAAGACCAACCGGTGCCAGAGCCCGATGGCTCCGAAGACCGTCGCCACGAGGAAGACTGGGATGAGAAGCTTCGATGCCCTGAGCATGGCTCCCTCCTACGTCAGATAGAAGACCTGGGGCTTGGTCCCCAGCTCTTCCTTGAGTCGCATCACGTTGGGTTTGCCCGCGATTGCGTGGATCACGCTCTCGGGATCATTCAGATCACCAAAGTACGTCGCGTAGCCCACACAGGTGGTGACGCAGGCCGGCAGCATCCCGACCTCCAGCCGGTGGATACAGAAGTGGCATTTCCGGGCGTTGCCGGCCGGCGAAGCCTTACCATCGCGCTTCCAGCTCTGGCCATACTCGTGGGAGGGTTCACTCTCGTAGGCCTGGCGCTCCGGCGTCCCGTCCGTGTAAAACTCGCCGAAGTCGGCGGTCCGGGCGCCGTAGGGGCACGCCGCGATGCAGTAGCGGCAGCCGATGCAGGCCTTGTAGTCGATCTCGACAATCCCGTCGGGCCTCTTGTAGGTCGCGTTCACGGGGCACACCGGCACGCATGGCGGATTCGCGCACTGCAGGCAGGGACGGGGGACAAAGCGGCGGCTGACGTTGGGGTACTCTCCGACCTCCTCCTCGATCACCGGACGGTACACCACGCCGGGCGGGAGCTTGTTCTCGACGACGCAGGCAATGGTACAGGCATGGCAGCCGATGCATTTGCGGAGGTCGATCGCCATCGCCCACCGCCGCTGTTCGATGGGTTTTTTCATCGCGCGCTGCACGTCCCGCTGCATCCGGAGGAGCAACGATTCTCCCTCCGTGACCGTCGGAAGGGTGGGCAGCGTGGCGGGGACAGTGGTCGCGGACTCGCGCGCAGCCTCTCCTCCCTCGGTGATCCCGACGAGGGAGATGGTCGCGAGCCCCAATCCCTTTAAGAACGTCCGGCGTCCCTGATCTTTCTCACGCTCCTGCGAGTCCATGGTCCTCCCTCCTAACGGTACTCGTAGGTAAAGACTGCTTGAACCGGGGTGTTCCAGACATCTGCCAGATGCTTATACCGGGCGATGTCGGGTGGATCGACGGTCACGAGGATCGCGTATTTCCCCGGATTGGGCAGGGTGATGTTGGCTCCGTAGTGGATCCACTCCCCGATCATCGGGGCGAGATCCACGGTGAACTCGCGCTTCATCGGGTCGCCAATGGTTGCCTTGACGTTGAGGTACGGGACGTAGATCGCCCGGCGCAGGTCATACACCCTGAGGTCAAGGTGATGCGTCGCCGGCGGGCCCGGCTCAGGGTGACCGGCCCCCTTGGGGTGAATGACCTCCTGGGGCCCCCACACGTACAAGGTGATCTCCAGGTTCCCCACGGTCTTCATCCCGACCCGCGCCCGTTCCGCCTGCCCCCACCCGAACTGGGGCAGGAACAGCAGGAAGGCTGTTGCAACTGCTACGATCCACCGCATGGACAATCACCTCCGCCTCAGCCGACGTGGACCCGGACCAAACAATCCCGTCTCAGGTGATGCGTCCCGTTCAAAGGGGAGCAAGGGGGGGGCCACCGATGGAGGGATACAACTCTTAAGAGCTAATTGGTTGATTTGGAAGGCGAATGTAAGAAAGGGGGGCGGGAGAACTTGCCTTGGTCCTCATGAGAACCGAGACAGCGATGCCTCAGAGCAGTCAAGCAGCGAGGGGGAAACCGAGGAGAATCTTACGTCCGATGGAGAGTTAGTTCAGTGGGGCAACTCTGCCCCAGTGTAGGTGGCTGCCCCATCAGATGGGTCTTATAGGCCAAGACCCTATCACGTTTTTAAAGCGGTCAATCCCTTTTTTCTCTACCCCAACCGTCTAGGGACCGACGCGATGAAAATCACCATCTGCGGCGACAGATGGCCACACCGATCATTTCGTGCTCTACGCATTCCCTGCATCACGTCCACAGGAACGCGCTATCCACCGAACGCCTCGAAGAACGGCGGGAAGGTGCCGAGCAGTCCCAGGGCAATTAGGATCACTGTGGCAATGAAGACCCTCGCAAAGGCCACCTGCTTCCTCTTCCATAGGCCATGGAGTATCCCCCAGGCCACCAGCCAGACCACCACCGCCACCGTCGTTTTGCCGCTCAGGGGACCAGCCGGGTCGTAGAGATTCAGGGCGTTCTTAATAGAGGTAATTGCCTGTGCCAGCGTAGTGAACAATCCCAACGCCATACTGCCAATGCCAGATGCCAGGATGGCTGCCGCCGCCGGGCCGTTGGTCAGAGTCTCTTGCGGTGTCACAATTCTTTCCCTCCTTGCTAACGAATAGGAGCTATCTTGTTGATGAAGGCACCGAACAACCCGGCCACCGCCGTAGCGAAGAAGGCGAGGGTGAAGAGCACGATCAGGGCTCGGCGAATCTTCTCTTCGTTGGCCAGTTTGGGGCCGTAGCGGACCACAACGTAGGCTACGGCCGTGGCCAGAATCGGAGACAGCCAGGCGACGTGCTCCTTCCACTCCATTCCGAAGGTGTGCCAAGCGGCCAGGTTGGGATTGGCCAGCAGGTATGACCGAGGAAAATGGGTTAGATCAGCGCCAGCCGGTGGCTTGACCCGGTACCAGGGATAGACAATATAGGTGCCGGTGATGACGGTCAGCCAGGCTAGAATAGCCATGAGCCAGGTGCCTGCGATTAACCGGCGCAGACGCTCTTCGAGGCCGGCGACCGTTACCCACTCAGGCCGGAGGCTCCAGAGCCCGGCCAACCCACCGGCAAAGGCCAGCAGGAAAATGGCCCCCACGCCCATGCCATGAATCACCACCCAGAATTCCCGTCCTGTTAACGACATAGCGACCTCCTCTTCCTGGCCAGCCCAATTGCACAGAACATCTAGGGCTCTTAACCTGCTCATCCAGCGGTGCAGGTCCCGGTGTGGACTTCTCGATCCATCATGACGGGAAGACCAACCAGTGTAACGGTGGCTATCCCCATCCCCTTTAGAAACTGCCCACGCCCCTTCTTTGCCAGGTCAGCCGTCTCCCTCCTTTCTACCAGTCCAGAAGGCTCTCAGATTCATTCATGTTCATCTACCCGGTATTCCTCCTCTCGCCCACCGCTAGCCCGTGCTGAGGCGGACTGCAGCCGAATGGAGCCCGACGGTCAAGGACAAGCTGAAAAAGGTTAGCCAGAGCAGGACGAGGGTGAGCACCTGAGCGACACGGCTCCGGAGCAGTCGGTCACCGCATCCCCACAGCAGGGCCAACACCGCCACCGCGAAGATGAAGTGCATGGTGTCGTTATACCGGTGGAAGGTGTAGAGGGCGTAGTGGAGGGCCGGGTTTTGGGCCAGCACCTTAGCCTCCAGCTCGGCCCTGGGGACGGCATAGATATGAACGAAGGGTGCCACCCAGAACCAGATAATCACCACGCTGACCCCGCTGAAGAGCCGGACGGTGGCGAAGGTCGTCTTCCTTCCCAGGACCTCCCAGAGCGTGAGGAAGCCGATGGTTGCCAGCGCCCATGCCTGCGTCAATCCTCCAGTGGTAATCAGCAGCAGGGCGAAGGCCGTCACCGGCATGAGGAACTCCGGCAGGAACGACCGCCCGATACCCAGGACATACCAGGCCGGCATCGTGACGAGAAGTCCACTCAGCGCCGCCACGAGGAAGACAACGACGCTGATCGAGAGCGGCATCCACGCCTCGCCCGTGAGACCCAA
>Ga0209853_1000597_pt1 | contig 10102 bp, 9 predicted proteins | sample GWRWS1_30_40_FD_187224 | JGI IMG/M metagenome (GOLD analysis project Ga0209853, IMG submission 187224) | Riverbed sediment microbial communities from areas with vegetation nearby in Columbia River, Washington, USA - GW-RW S1_30_40 (SPAdes)... | ecosystem: Environmental > Aquatic > Freshwater >...
TCTCGAACAGCACGCAGCCGAGCGAGTAGATGTCCGAGCGGGCGTCGACCGTGATCCCCTGCGCCTGCTCGGGGGACAAGTACGAGGCGGTGCCGAGGACCGCGGCGGTTTGGGTCAGCGTGTCGCCGGTCGAGGTTCGGGCGATGCCGAAGTCCATCACCTTCACCTCGCCGTCGCGGGTCAGCATGATGTTCCCCGGCTTGATGTCGCGGTGGACGAGCCCGGCCTGGTGCGCCGACGACAAGGCCCGGGCCACGGCCTCGGCGATCTCCGTTCCCCGCTCGGGCAACAGGGGACCCTCGTTCCGGATCACGTCGCGGAGCGTCCGGCCCTCCACGTATTCCATCACGATGAAATGCACGTCCCCCTGATCGCCCGTGTCGTACACGGACACGATGTTGGTGTGGTTCAGGGCCGCCGCGGCCTGGGCCTCCCGGCGGAAACGGGCCACGAACTGCTCGTCGCCGGCGAACTGCGGGGACAGCACCTTGATGGCCACCGTGCGGCCGAGAACCCGGTCGGTGCCCCGGAACACCCGGGCCATGCCGCCCTGGCCGAGCAGGGACTCGATCTCGTAGCGGCCGGCCAGGACGCGCTTGCGACGCTCGTCGCTCACCGGCGATCCCCCATCGCGGGCCATGCTATCGGCTGGGCTCCGGGCAGGCGCTCAATCGTCCTTGCCCTTCCCCTGGTCGTCCTTCTTCTCCTGGCCCGGCGGGATGAATCCCTCGTCGCTCTCTTCCTCCTCCTCCGGCGTCACCGTGGCCGGCGGTGAGGCCTCCATGGACTGGGCCACGACGTCGATGGCCCCGTGGATCGTCTCGGCCACCTCGACGGAAGCGACCTGCCCCTCCTCGAGAGCCTTGTCGGTTTCCTCATGGGCCTTGCCGAGCTTCTGGAGGGCCCCCTCGAGGCCCCCGCCGAAGTACGTGGCCGCTGCGGCCTGGGCGTTCTCCAGGATCTTCTGTCCGGCCTCGGTCGAGAGCTGCTCCGTCTCCACGGCCTGGATCACCAGATCCTCCAGGGCACCGAGGGATTGCTCGACCGACGGGGCCGCGGGCGTGGTCGGCTCCTCGGCCGGGGGTTGCTCCTGCTGCTCCTGCCGCTCCCGGCGACCGGCCCGCTCATCGGGTCCCGCCAGGGTCAGGACCAGGATCCCGGCCAGCGCCAGGATCGCCGCGGCGATCAGCGCCATCGGAACCCAGGACCGCCCGCCGGGCTGGGGCGCCGGCTCCGGAACGGGAGCTGTGGGCGGCAGCCCCTCAGTGTCGCCCCCCGCGGCGGCGATGGGCACGGTGGCGGTCCCGGCCTCGGCCAGGGCGGCCCGGAACGCATCGGCGCTCGGGAACCTGTCGTGGGGATCCTTGGATAGGGATCGCCTGACCGCGGCGTCGAGATGCGCGGGCACCGAGGGGTTCAGCTCCGAAGGAGGCCTGGGCTCCTCGTTGACGTGCTTGTAGGCGATCGACACGGGCGTGTCGCCGACGAAGGGGGGGCGGCCGGTGAGCATCTCGTACAGCACGCAGCCGAGCGAGTAGATGTCGGAGCGGGCGTCGACGGGGAGGCCCTGGGCCTGCTCGGGGGAGAGGTAGGAGGCGGTGCCCAGCACCACGCCGGTCTGGGTGAGGGTGTCGTCCGCGGCAGCTCGGGCGATACCGAAGTCCATGACCTTCACCCGGTTCTCGTCGTCGATCATCACGTTGCCCGGCTTCACGTCGCGATGGACCAGGCCGGTGTCGTGGGCGGCCTGGAGCGCGGTGGCCACCTCCCCGGCGACCACGGAGGCCGGTCCGGGTTTCATCGGCCCGTCCCGGCGGAGGAAGTCGGCCAGGGTGTCCCCCTCGACGTACTCCATCACGATGTAGTGCATGTCGCCGTGGTCCCCGGTGTCGTAGACGCCGACGATGTTCGGGTGGTTCAGGCCCGCCGCGGCCTGGGCCTCGCGGCGGAACCGGGCCACGAACCTGTCATCACCCGCGTACTTCCCGGCCAGGACCTTGATGGCCACGGTCCGCCCGAGCACCCGGTCGGTGCCCCGGAAGACCCGGGCCATGCCGCCCTCGCCCAGGGTCGCCTCCACCTCGTACCTGTCGTTCAAGACGCGCGTCGCCGCCATGAGGTTGCTCGCTTCGGTCGGGCTGGCTGTTCTTTACCCTCTCAGGGCCGCCTCCATGACGGCCCGGGCGATCGGGGCCGAGAGCGCCCCGCCGGTGGCCTCGTTGCCGAGGTCCCCGCCGTTCAGCACCACCACGGCCACCGCGACCTCGGGATCGTCGGCGGGGGCGAAGGCGATGAACCAGGCGTGGGGGGCCTCGCCCTCGGCGGTCTGGGCCGTCCCGGTCTTGCCGGCGACCCGGACTCCCGGGATCTGTGCCGCGGTGCCCGTCCCCCCCTCGACGACGCTGACCATCATCTCGGTGAGGGTCGCGGCGTTCTCCGGCTCCATCGCACGCCCGTACTCCTCGGGACCGAACGAGCGAAGGATCCGGCCCCTGGGGTCCCGGACCTCACTCACCAGCCGGGGCACCATCATCACGCCGTCGTTGCCGATCGAGCCCGCGATGAGCGACATATGCAGCACGTTGGTGCGCACGTCGCGCTGGCCGATCGCGGACTGCGCCACGGCCGGGAGGTCGAGCTCGAAGGCTGCGACTTCGGGGATGGCACTCTCGACGAACGGGATGTCGAAGGGGATGTCCTGGTTGAAACCGAACGCCTCGGACTGATCAACAAGGGCGTCGGCGCCGATCTCCAGCCCGAGCTGGGCGAAGTACACGTTGCACGATTGCTGGAGCGCCGAGGCCAGGTCGATCTGCGAACCGCCCGAGCACTGGCCCCCGCCGAAGTTGTCGAGGTCCTCCGTGGTCTGGGGGAGGTCGAGGCTGGGCGGGTTGGGGAGCGAGAAATCGGGCCCCAGCCCGTTCTCCAGGGCGGCCGCGGCCGTCACCACCTTGAACGACGAGCCCGGAGGGAAGAACGTGTCGGTGGCCCGGGACACCAGCGGGGAGTCCGGCTGCCTGGGCCGCAGCTGCCGGTAGGTCTGCCGCACCTCCTCGGGGTCGTGTGAGGCCAGCGGGTTGGGGTCGAAGGTGGGGTTCGACACCAGGGCGAGCACCTCGCCGGTCTGCGGGTCGATCGCCGCCACCGCGCCCTCCTGGCCCCCCAGGCCGTCGGCCGCGATCTCCTGGAGCTGGGGGTCGATCGTGAGCACCAGGCCGGCGCCCCGCTCGTCCCGCCCGAGGATCTGGTCGATCAGCCGCTGGGGGAACAGCTCCTCGGCTCGGCCCGACAGGTAGTTGTTGTAGGACTGCTCGAGCTCGGTCCGCCCGAAGATGAACGAGTAATAGCCGGTGAGGTGCCCGAGGGCGAGGTCGGGGTCCTCGGGGTAGGTCCGAAGGTACTTGAGGTCCCCGCCGGTGGGCACGCTGTCCGCGATCACCGTCCGATGGTCGGCGGCCACGATGTCGCCCCGGTCGACGTCGTACTCTTGGATGAGGAGCCGCTTGTTCGCGTTGTTGGTGGCGATCCGATCGGCGGCCACGACCTGGATGTAGTTGAGGTTCACGGCCAGGGCGCCGAACAGGACCAGGAAGCCGATGGCCAGCCGGCGGATCTGTCGCTCCATCAGGTCCCTCGCTCCCGAGCGACCCGGACGAACATCGTGCTCTCGGCGTCGTCGGCCGGGCGCTCCCGGGAGCCCGACGACACCCGCACCTGCAGGGCCAGGAGCACGAAGTTCGCCACGAGGCTCGACCCGCCGTAGGACACGAACGGCAGCGTGATGCCGGTGAGCGGGATGAGCCGGGTGACCCCGCCGACGATCACGAAGGTCTGGAGGGCCAGGATCGTGGACAGCCCCGCGGCCAGGAGCTGGCCGAACCCGTCGGGGGAGCGGACGGCGGCTCGGAACCCCCGGAACACCAACAGCACGAACAGCAGCAGCATGGCCATGGTGCCGAGGAGCCCCAGCTCCTCGCCGATCGCGGCGAACACGAAGTCGGTGTGAGCGTCGGGGATGAACCCCGGCCGTCCCAGGCCGAGCCCGGTGCCCAGGATCCCCCCCGTGGCCATGGCGAACAGTGACTGGGCGAGCTGGTACCCCTCGTCCTGGATCAGGCCGGGTTCGAACACGTGCAGCCACACCGTGACCCGGTCCTGGACGTGCTCGAACGCGGCGTACCCGAAGAGCGCGCCCGCCGCGAACAGCAGCGCGCCGAGGATCAGGTACGCGGCCCGGCCCGTGGCCACCCACAGCATGACCACGAAGATGCCGAAGAACAGCAGCGAGGATCCGAGGTCCCGCTCCAGGAACAGCACGATCAGCGAGATCCCCCATGCCACCAGCAGCGGGGCCAGGTGCCGGAGCTCGGGAAGCGCCAGTGGCCCCAGCCGCCGAGTGGCCACGGACAGAAGCTCCTTCCGGGCATTGAGGTAGGAGGCCAGGAAGATCACCAGGAGGACCTTGCCGATCTCCGCCGGCTGGAACTGGAGCGGGCCGATCCCCACCCACAGGCGGGCGCCCCGAACGGTCCGCCCGATCCCCGGCGCCAGCGGCAGCAGCAGCATGAGGATGCCGAGCAGCCCGATCGTGTACGTGAAGTGGTCGAGCTGGCGATGGTCCTTGATCAGCAGAAGGGTGAGGGCGAACAGCCCCAGCCCGAACAGGAGCCACAGGGTCTGCGCGCCGGCCAGGGAGGCATCGAGCCGGTAGATCACGGCGAACCCCAGCCCCGCCAGCAGCACCGCGGTGGGGAGGAACACGGGGTCGGCCTGGGACGCAAGCCAGCGCACGCACAGGTGGGCGAACACGTACCCGCCCACCAGCAGCATCCCGTAGCCGGCCAGCCCGACCGGGACCTCGCCGTCGAGCCCCAGACCCACCAGCGCGTACGCTCCGACCGCCAGGAGGATCGCCAGGATCAGCAAGGCCAGCTCGCTGTTCCGCCTGGCCCGTCCGAGGTCGGGCGTCGCCTCGCTCACGGGCCTCCGGCCGGCGGCTGCTGGGCTGCGAGGTCCGCCTCGATCTGGGCGATGATCGATCGGGCCTCCTGCTCGCTTTCCGCGGTGATGCCCTCGTCGAGCTCGCGGTACTCGGCGAGCTGCATCGCCCGGTCGGAGGGGATGGCCGGGAAATCCTGTACGAGGGTGGCCAGGTCGAAGCCGAGCGGCTTCGCGGGGATCCCCCGGAACAGGGCCACGTTCCCGCCCGACTCCCCGACGAACCACTGGCGGTCGACGAACAGCCGCTTGACCGCGAACAGTCCACCGCCCACCAGGATCAGCACGGCCAGGACCCAGGCCAGGGCCTTCCACGCCCCCCGCCTCCGGGAGGGCTGGCCCATGGTGAACCGCTCGGTTCGCCGGGGCGGGGCGGGCCCGGTCCGCACGGTCTCCGTGGGGGCCGTCTGCGCCTGGCCGGGCGCGGCGCCCCCGGCGGCGCCGTCTTCGTCGAGCACGTCGATCACCACGGCCGTCACGTTGTCCTGGCCGCCGGCCTGGTTCGCCGCCTCGACCAGGGAGTCCGCGGCGCCCTGGGGGTCTCGCTCCCCTTCGAGGATCCGTTGGATGTCGTGCTCGCCGATCATCCCGGTCAGCCCGTCACTGCACAGCAGGAGGCGGTCGCCTGCGCGGACCTCGATGGAGCCCTGGTCGACCTGCACGTCCCCCTCGACGCCGATGGCCCGGGTGAGGATGCTCCGCTGCGGGTGGATCCCCGCTTCCTCGGGGGTGAGCCGGCCCTTCTCGACCAGCTGCTCGACCACGGTGTGGTCCTTCGTGATCCGCTGGAGCGCGCCGTCGCGAAGGAGGTAGGCCCGGGAATCACCGACGTGCGCCAGGCGCAGGACGTCAGCGTCGGCCAGGAACGCCGTGAGGGTGGTGCCCATGCCGGCCAGCCCCGGATCCTCGGCCGCCTTCTCGAACACCGCCCGGTTGGCGTCCTGGACCGCTTGCACCAGCGGGGCCTCGCCGTCGAGGACCTTCTTGAGGGTGTCCAGGGCCAGCTTGGACGCCACCTCGCCGCCCTGGTGGCCGCCCATCCCGTCGGCCACGGCGAACAGCGGCTCGTGGACCAGGAAGGAGTCCTCGTTGCCCTCCCGGACCCGGCCCACGTCGGTGCGGGCGCCCACGGCGAACCTCACTTCCGGACCTCCAGCACGGTCTTGCCGATGCGGATGCGGTCGCCGGGCGAGATGCCCGTGGGCGCGGTGACCTTCCGCTGGTTCAGGTAGGTCCCGTTCGTCGAGCCGAGGTCCTCGACCACCCAGGAGCCGTTCCGATCCGAGATCTTGGCGTGGAGCTGCGAGACATACGTGTCGTCGGGCCGGACGTCGCACTGGGAGCCCCGTCCGATCTGGATCGTGCCCGACAGCCGGTGGGTGCTGATGCGCCCGCCGTTCGCGTCGAGGACGTCGATCTTCGACGGCGCCCCCCGCCCCCGAGCCCGGCGAGGCCGCGGCTCCGCGCTCCGGGGCCTCCGCTCCCTGGTCCGTCCGCCGTACAGGTCCAGCACCACCGCGCGCACCGCTCGCCACACGAAGAAGTAGAGGAGCAGCAGCAGGACGATCTTCAGGACGGTGAGGACGAACGGGGGCACCGTTCAGGACCTCCGGAACTCGAGGACGGTCCGGCCGATGGTGATCCGGTCCCCGTCCTCGAGCGTGGCCTGGGAGATCGGGCTGTCGTTGAGGAGCGTGCCGTTCGTCGAGCCGAGGTCCACGACCATGTAGTCCTCGCCCTGGCGCCGGATCTCGGCGTGACGGCGGCTGGCCCCGGGGTCCTGGATCTCGATCTCCGAACCGGACAGCCGGCCGATCACCGAACTCTCCCGGTCCAGGGACCATTCCTGCCCGTCGCCGGCGAGCGCCAGGACGGCCCGCCGCCCGGAGGGCGGGGTGGCCTGCTGCGGAGACGGGGGGCCGGTCGCCTCGGTGAGCTCGGCCTCGACCTCGAGGTCGCCGCGCTTGAGTCCCTGGTCCGTCTCGAACACCACCTCGGGCCGGGCCACCAGGCCCCAGCCGTTCTCCCGGGCGCCCTCGGTGACCACGGTCTCGAGCTCCCGGATCAGCGCGCCCTCGGCGCCCTTGAACCGCTCCCGGTCCTCGCCCGAGACCGCCAAGACGTAGCGGTTCGGGACCCACACCTCTCGCACGCCCACGGTCTTGTTCGCCTCCATCTCCCGGAGGATCCGCTTGGCCAGCTCGACGGGCTGCAGCCCGGAGCGGAAGGCCGCCTTGAAGAAGCCCTCGATGCCCCGCTCGAGCCGGCTCTCGAAGTTCCTGAGGACGCCCATCCGACGCTTGTTTCCCCTGGTGCGGGCTGCCGAATCGCCCGGATTATAGGCACGAGCCCCGGAACGACGACCGGGCGGGGCACCCTGCTACGATTCGATGCGCGCCCGGGCGGGTGGCGGAATTGGTAGACGCGCAGGATTCAGGATCCTGTCCCCGAAAGGGGGTGGGGGTTCGACTCCCCCCTCGCCCACGCACACGTCCGACCCACGCCCGGGGCGCTCATCGGCACCCTCTGGGCGTCACCACCCTGGTCGGTTCGCCACCGCCGGCGTATGATTCACCGGTCTGCTTCGAGGGCAGCTTCGCAGCTCTGGGAGAGGTGACGGACGGCACCTCCACGAGGTGACCCCCGGCACCGACGCTCGCGGGCACGCGCCCTAGGTTCGCTCCCGAGCGGGCAATGAGGGGCCCCGCTGGGGCAGGGAGGGAGCGATGACGGTCCGCGTGAGGCGCTCGCTGGTCGCCGGTGGCGCAGCCACCGTCGCCGTCGCGGTGGCCGCAGCCTACGTGCTGGCTACCGCCGGTCCGGCCACCGCCAAGCCCTTCGCCACCCTCGACATCCTCCAGGGCGGCGCCGAGGTGCAGGCGGCAGGAACGGGCGTCGTCCACGAGGCCACGGACGGGGAGACGCTGCAGCAGGGGGACACGGTCCGCACGGAGCACGGCCGGGTCGAGATCGAGTACTTCGACGGCAGCGTCACCAGGCTGGATCACGAGACGACGTTTACGCTGACCGAGCTGGCCTCGACGCCGGAGGACACTCAGATCACCAGCGAGCACGCGTCCGGTTCGACGTTCAACCGCGTCGTGGAGCTGACCGGCTCCGAGAGCCGCTTCGACGTGGAGACGCCGTCGGCGATCGCGTCGGTCCGGGGCACCATCTTCTTCACGCAGGTCGATCCCGACGGCTCAGGGCTCCTCGGCGTGCTGGATGGAGAGCTCCTGGTCACCGGCGAGGCGGGCGAGGCCCGCCTGATCGCCGGCAGGGGAGTGACGGTGACGGCGGGAGGCGACGTCAGCGTGCCGTTCGTGCTCACCGCCGCGGACCTCGACTCGGACTGGCTGTTCTACAACCTGTGCGTGCTCGACCACGTCCTGGAAGCGTGCAGCCGGGTCCTGCCCAGGGTGCAGGAGCCTCCCGAGGAGGAGCCGGAGCCCGAGCCGCCCCCGGTCGTCGTCGAGGAGAGCACGGTCCAGACGCCCTCCGCGCCGCCGCCCGAGCCGAAGAAGGACCAGGGGGACGACGGCGAGCCGCCGCCTCCCGACATCCAGCAGGAGGAGCCGCCGCCGCCTCCTCCACCGCCCCCGCCCGAGGAGCCACCGCCGGAACCCCCGCCCGCCGATCACCCGGGGAGCCCGCCATGCGACAACCCAGGGCAGGGAACGCCCTGCGACGGCCCCGGGAACGCGGGGAACCCACCGGGCAACGCGAACTAGGGAACCGGAAGCCGATGCGGACGGATCGGACCCGTCTGGTCGGGCGTCAGCTACCGGCCGGCTCGCCGAGCGCCTCCGGCTCGACGATCACGGTGATCGTGTCCTCGCGTCGATCGCCCTCGGCCACCTCGCGAAGGGTCGCCGCAAGCGCTTGTGGCGGATCGGTCTTCAGCACGAAGGCTCCGACGCCTGCGCCGGCGGCCTGTTGGGCCACCCACCCGTCGTCGACCGCCGTGAGCATGACGATGCCCACCTCGGGGAACGCCTGGCCGATGGAGCGGGCCGCCTGGAGGCCGTCCAGCACCGGCATCTGGTAGTCGAGGAGGACCACGTCAGGCCGGTGCTCCCCCACCAGCGCGACGGCCTCCTCGCCGGTCTCCCCCTCGCCGAGCACCTCGAAGCCGCCTTCGGCCTCGAGGTACGTTCGCACGGCCGCGCGGACGAGCGGGTGGTCGTCGGCAATCACGACCTTGATCAACCAGCCTCCTTCCCGGCGTCGGGGCAGTCTGTCAGCAGGCTCGGGCCGTGTCCATGGCCCGTACGGACTATTTCCCCGGTAGCCCGTTCGGGGGACGGGTCGCCGCCAGATTGCACCCGCTCCCCGCGGGAGGATAGGGTTCCAGGCGTTATGGCGTTCTCGCCGGAGCTCCTCACGATCATCGCGCTCGCCGCCCTGGGCCTGGCCTTCTTCGCCGTCTACCTGCTGGTGGTCAACAACCCGAAGGGGGGGCGGAAGCTGGCCGACGACCGACAGGCGGTGTCCCTGCTCGCCCAGCACGACCAGGCGGTCGCCAAGCTGAAGGTCGCCGTCCGCCAGCTCGCCGGCGAGCAGCGCCGGCAGGCCCAGGCCCTCCTGGGCGCCCTGCAGCGGGTGGGTCTGGTCCGGTACGACGCGTTCGAGGACATGGGTGGCCACCTCTCGTTCTCGGCGGCGCTCCTCGACGCGAACGGTGACGGCGTGGTCATCACGTCGATCAACGGCCGCCAGGACACGCGCTGCTATGCGAAGCCGGTCGAGAACTGGACCTCCAAGCACAACCTGTCCGAGGAGGAGGAGGCGGCCATCCAACAGGCCCTGACCTCCTTCGAGCCGGCGCCGGCGGTGCGGCTCGCCGCGCCGGGACGGACTGTCCGCCCCGGCGCCTGAGTGCTCGACCTCAAGGCCATCCGCGACGACCCCGAGCCGGTCCGTCGCGCCCTGGCCCGCCGCTCGCCGGAGCTGGCCGCCGACCTGGAGCGCCTCCTGGAGCTCGACCGGGAGCGCCGGCGCCTGACCACCGAGGTCGAGGAGCTCCGGGCAGAGCAGAACCGGGCGTCGAAGGCGATCGGTACGGCCGAGGGCCGGGAGCGCGACGGCCTCATCGAGGAGGCCC
>Ga0209853_1000598_pt1 | contig 10097 bp, 12 predicted proteins | sample GWRWS1_30_40_FD_187224 | JGI IMG/M metagenome (GOLD analysis project Ga0209853, IMG submission 187224) | Riverbed sediment microbial communities from areas with vegetation nearby in Columbia River, Washington, USA - GW-RW S1_30_40 (SPAdes)... | ecosystem: Environmental > Aquatic > Freshwater >...
AAGAAGGGCAAGCTCGGCGAGGCGGGCTACGCGAAGCTGCTTGCGTCGACGACGCGGCTCAACACGCCCGGCGAGGGGCTCGCCGAGATGGCTGCGGTGCACGCGCTCACCGACGTGACCGGCTTCGGGCTCGCCGGTCATCTGCTCGAGATCCTGCGCGGGTCGAAGCTCGCCGCCGAAGTGCGGCTCGACGCGGTGCCGGTGATTCCGGAGGCGCTGGAGGCGGTGAAGCAGGGGATCGCGACCGGCGCCTCGGACCGGAACTGGAAGGGCTACGGGCACGAGGTGTCGCTGCCCGCGGGCGCGCCCGAGTGGGTGCGCAAGCTCGTGACCGATCCGCAGACGAGCGGCGGCCTGCTCGTGGCGTGCGCGCCCGAAGCCGAGCGGGCGGTGCTCGCCGAGTTCTCGAAGCGCGGCTTCGCGGAGGCGCGCACCATCGGGCGCCTCGCCGCGGGCGCGCCGCGCCTCAGCGTCGTCTGATCACTTGGGCGAGTAGCCCTGCGACACCTGTCCGGGGCAGGCGGGCGGGCAGGGGTCCATTCCCGGGATGCCGAGCGCGGGCTGGCCGTAGCCCTCGCGCGCGCGCCAGCCGGGGTATTTCACGAACAGGTTCTGGAACACCCCGCCCGGATCGTAGGTGAGCTTCTGGCCCGGGTATTTCGCGTCCCACTCGGCATAGATCTCTTTCCCCGTCTTGTACCAGGGCACGCGGAAGGTCAGCCGGTAGAGCGACTGGCTAATGTGCCCGCGGGAGCCGGTCTCGGGCCACATCTCGTCGCCGTGCTTCACGTCCCATTCGGGCCGGAGCTTCCAGAACTCGTGGCCGACGACGTCGCCGAAGATGAAGAGCCGCCCCTGGTAGATCTCGAACTCGGTCGGGTCGGAGCCGAGCTTGACGCCGTAGGCGGCGCCGTCGGCGCAGAAGGCGCCGTATTGCGGCTCGTATTTCGCCGGGCTGGCGAGAAAGAGCTTGCGGTTCGCCTCGCTCGCGAAGTAGTACGTGACCTCGTTGTAGCTAGCCGAGATCTCGGGGTAGCCCCGGACCGGCTTGCCAACGGTGAAGTACGCGACCGGATCGGGGCCGAGGAGCATCAGGTCCTCGCCCTTGTCCGTCCTCACCGTGGCGTACTTGACCCCGCAGCCGGCGAGCGCGACGACCGCGACGATCCCCGCCGCTGCGACGAGCAGCCCGAAAGCCTTGTGCAGCTTCATCCGGCCCTCCTTTGCTGAAACCCGCAAACAACTATACGCGGGGCGTGGCCGCGGGGATTCACACCCCACGAAATGTCCGGGCTAGGATGGACGCTGCGCGTGACCGCCATGGATGAAGCCGAACGCCGCAAGCGGGTGATCGCGAACGGCCAGACCGACCTCGAGCGCTGGGCGGATCCCGTCCAGCTCGAGGCGATGTGGCAAGCCCGCTCGGTGCTCGCCGCGGATCTCGTGCCGGCCGGCTCGCGCGTGCTCGAGCTCGGCTGCGGCGCGATGACGCTCGAGCGGAGCCTCCCCTTCGGCTGCTCGTATCAGCCCTGCGACGTCGTCGCCCGCGACGAACGGACGATCGTCACCGATCTCAACACGCACGGCGTCCCAGAGGCTGCGCTCGCGGCGTGCGACCTCGTCGTGATGCTCGGCCTGTGGGAGTACCTGTTCAAGCCGGGAGAAGTCCTCGCCGCGCTGGCACGCGCGGGCCGGCCGATCCTGTGCAGCTACTGCCCGACGGAATTGACCGCTCACGTCGACCGGCGGGCGCTCGGGTGGGTGAACGATTTTTCGCTTCCCGCTTTCCTGGAGCTCGCGCGGCAAAGCGGCTATCGCCCCGCTCTGCAGCGGCAGATCGACGACCTGCAGTACCTCGTCAAGCTGGAGTTCGGAGCGGACGCTCATGCCGCCCCGGTCAAGCGCGTGCACGTCCTCTCGTACTACAACGTCGGCAACTTCGGCGACCGGCTCGGGTTCCACGTTCTCAACGAGGTGCTGCCGCCAAACGCGGAGGTGAGCTGGGGAACGCTGCGCCCGCTCGCGCCGGTCCCCGAACGCCTGGATCTCCTGGTCATCGGCATCGGCAACAGCCTGTTCGGCGATCTGATCGACGAGCCGCTGATCGAAGCGGCAGGGCGCGCGAGGGCTTCGATCGGCATCTTTGGCACGCAGTATCGCGAGGTGCTGCCGGCGGTGCGGCTCGGCGCGCTCATCGACCGGCTTGCCCACTGGTACGCGCGGTCCGAGGAGGACCTGCTGCTCTACGGGCGGTCGCGGTCGAACGCGTCCCATCTCGGCGATTGGCTGATCAACGCATTCCCCCTCGCGTCGAGCGTCGACGACCGGGTCCTGCACATCGGCAAGGAGATCTGGAACGAGCTGCCCCTCGACCGCACGATCCAGCAGATCCAGCGGCATGGGAAGGTGTTCTCCGAGCGCGTTCATCCCCTGCTCTGCGCGCTGACGAGCGCCGATGAGGTGGGCTACAGGGAGCAGCGCGAAAGCGGCGATCCGGCGCTCGCCTCCGGCAAGTTTCGGTCGCTGCTCATCGACGTCTTCGGGCAGACCTATCCCGAGGGCGCGCTGTGGCGCGTCGATCGGGACAAAGTCGCGGCTTACAAGGCGCGCGTGCGGCGGAACACCGAGGCGCTTCGCAGGAGGGTGGACCGGCTGCTCGTTTGAGCCGCCGACCAGCGCGTCAAACCAGGCGAACGGCGGCGGGATACTTTCCGAGGATCTCGTCGTTCGTCACGAGCACCAGAGGCTCCGTGACCGACTGGGCGACGAGCAACCGGTCGAACGGGTCGCGGTGCACTTCGGGTAGGCGGGTCACTGCAATCGCGTGGACGCCCCGGATCGGGAGCTCGACCAGCCCGGTCGCAGGGAGCGCGGCATGGAACGCCGCCACGTCGACACGGAAGTCGTTGCGCCGAAGGCTGCTCTTGATCGCGATCTCCCACAGGCTCGCGGCGCTGTAGAAGACGTCGTTCTCCGGGTCCTCGATCAGCTGTCGCGCTTCCTTGGAGAGGCGACGGCTCGCCGCGACGGTCCAAAGCAGGACGTGCGTGTCGAGGAGGAGCCGCATCAGCGGCGGCCCGTGAATCCTGCGAGGACCTCGTCGGGGAGCGGGGTGTTGAAGTCGTCCGGGATCTTGAACTTGCCGTCGAGCAGGCCAAGCTTGCGGCGTCGGCCCGCGCGCCGGGTCGGCGTGAGCTTTGCGACCGGCTTTCCGGCCTTAGCGATCACCACTTCCTCGCCTGCCTCGACCGCTTCGATGAGCCGAGAGAGGTGGGTCTTGGCCTCGTGCACATTGACCTGCTTCGCCATCGCGCAACCTCTATGACTAAGTCGGACTAAGTTAACTGACCGCAGCGCCGTCGTCAAGACCCCCGGCGCGTTTCTGGATTCTCGACCCCGGTGCCTGGCGGATCCCCCGGGGTTCGTCGGCGAGCGCCCGGCTTGACGTCTAGACATATCGCACATATGCTTAGACATATGAGAACGACCGTACGACTCGACGACGCGCTGCTCGAGCGCGCCAAGCGGGAAGCGGCGCGGCGCCGCATCACGCTCACGGCGCTCATCGAGCAGGGACTGCGGCTAGCCATGTCCCGCCCCGCCGCACAGCGCGAGGCGAAGCGGGTCTCACTTCCAGTCTGCCGGCGCGGCGGCGGCACGCTTCCGGGGGTGGACCTCGACGACTCGGCGGCGCTGCTCGACCGCATGGAAGGGCGCGGTTGATCCTCCCGGACGTCAACGTCCTCGTCTACGGCTTCCGCAGCGATTCGGCCGACCACGAGCGGCACCGGGGCTGGCTCGAATCGGTGATCAACGGCCCCGAGGCGTACGGCATTTCCCCCCAGGTCCTGAGCGCCGTCGTCCGGATCACAACCCATCCCAGGATCTTCTCGCGCCCGAGCGGGTTGGAGGATGCGCTCGCGTTCAGCCGGGTGTTGATGGAGCAGCCCAACGCGACGCTGATCGTTCCCGGCGAGCGTCACTGGCAGATCTTCGAGCACCTGTGCCAGGGAGCCCGGGCCGCCGGCAATCTCGTTCAGGACGCGTGGTTCGCCGCCCTGGCGATCGAATCGGGTTGCGAGTGGATTACAACTGATCGCGACTACGCCCGGTTCGAAGGGCTGCGGTGGCGGGCGCCGTGATGACTCGCTCGCGCACCCCGACCCGCCAACCGCGGCTACGTCGAGACGTGGCCGCGACTCGGCGTCGCAAACTAGAGGACGCCTATTCCCTCGCTGCGGACCTGATTCCGGCGCGAGGCGTGCGAGCAGTGCAATCGGAGAATCTGCGCCACCTCGCCCGCCGGGCGATTCGTGGCCCGCGGTTTCGTTGACGCTGGCACAGCCGCCGCGCAGGGCCTACAGCGTCTTGTGCGTCCCGTCGCAGAACGGCTTGTTGCCGCTCCGCTTGCAGCCGCACAAGAAAGCGGTCTTGTCCTGGTCCTGGGTCCACACGATCGGCGTGATGCCGGTCTTCGTGGAGGTATGTGAGCCGTCGCACCAGGGTTGCATCTTGCTCAGCCCGCATCGGCACCACGCATAGCGGTAGGTCGCCAACAGCTCGACCTTGTAGGGGCTCTTCTGGGCGACTCTGGGCTCTTCATCCGTGTCGGCCATGGGCGCTCACTCCTCCTCGAACGGAACGCCGGTTGACTGCCGGCGCCCGTCTCGTTTACCGTAATCCATTAGTCTTCGCAAGGCTTGTTCGAGGAGGAAGGCAAATGAGCGCTCGAGCGCCGGTCAACGCGGACCCGAACCTGGTCGCAGTGATGGACACGAACGAGATGCCGTGGGAGCCCACCGAATGGCCGGGCGTCTCGCGCAAGGTCCTCGAGCTCGTCCACGACCCGAAGAAGGGGCGCGAGACCTCGCTCCTCAAGTTCGAGCCCGGTGCGAAAATCCCCACCCACGTGCTCGAGGACCGGATGGACGTGCTTGTGGTGGAAGGCACCTACGCCGACGATCACGGCGAGTACGGCGCGCACTCGTTCCTCCGCAACCAGCCGGGCTTCCGTCACACCCCCGCGTCGAAGGACGGCTGCGTGATCTACGTGAAGTGGCGGGTGCCGATCCACCCGGGCGCCGGCGAGCGCATCGTGATCGACGCGCGAACTGCGCAGTGGCTGGATTTCCCGCATCGCGGCGCGAAGGTGCTGCATCTCTACCCGAACGCGGACGGCATCGAGACCAGCCGCATCGGCAACGTGGCCCCGGACCGCAAGCTCCCCTCGCACAACCACGCGATCGGCGAGGAGACCCTGGTCCTGGATGGTTGCCTCAAGGACGAGTACACCGCCTATTCGAAGGGCATCTGGTTTCGCATGCCGTGCGGCGTGCCGCACGCGCCCTACACCGAGAGCGACGGCTGCCTGATGCTGATCAGGGAAGGCGACCTGGTCTGGTGAACGCTGGCCCCGGCGCCCCGGGGCGCAATCGAGGAGGAGGAGGAGGAGGAATCATGTCACGCGCTGCGATCGCAGTCCGCTCGTTCGTCGCCGCCGCCGGCCTGGTGCTGGGCGCCGGCGCGACGCAGGCGGCCGACTTCACGATGAAGATCGGCTTCGGCACGATGAACGACATCCAGCATCAGTGGGCCAACTGGTACAAGGAGGCGCTCGAGGCGCGGAGCCAGGGCCGCATCGAGGTGAAGCTCTTTCCGCGCGGCCAGCTCGGATCGATCGCGAGCCAGATCGAGGGCATGCAGCTCGGCACGGTCGAGTCGTTCGTCGCGCCGGTGGATTTCTTCGCCGGCGTCGACCCGCGGTTCGGCACGTTCAGCATCCCGGTGCTGTTCAAGGATCCGGTGCACGCGGAGAAGCTCCTCCTCGACGCCGACCTCAACAAGGAGATCCTGACGCTCGGGGCCGACAAGGGCCTGCAGGTGGTGTCGGTGTTCACCTACGGGTTCGCGCACTACTTCGGCAAGCAGCCGATCCGCAAGCTCGACGACTTCAAGGGCAAGAAGCTGCGCGTCAACGCCACCGCCGCCGAGCGCGCCAAGATGCGCCAGTTCGGCGCCTCGGCGGTACCGATGGATCTCTCCGAGGTCGTGCCGGGGATCCAGCAGGGCGTGATCGACGGCACGATGAGCGCCACCGCCGTCTACGTGAACCTGAAGTTCAACGACATCAGCAAGGTGCTGACCCAGGTGAACGACACGATGATCGTCTCGGCCGCGGCGGTGAGCCGGCCGTGGCTCGACAAGCTGCCGGCGGATCTGCGCCAGGCGGTCATCGAGGAAGGCAACAAGCTGCAGGCCCGGACGATGGCGCAATCGCGCGCGGTCGACGACACGATGCGCAAGCGGTGGAGCGACGTCGGCGGCGAGTTCGTCACCCTCTCGCCCGCGGACGAGGCGCGGGTCCGGCAGCTGCTCGCCGGGATCGGCGAGGAAGTGACCAAAGACAACCCGCCGGTGAGCGCCTTCTACAAGCGGCTCGTCGCCACCGGGCAGAAGTACTAGCGAGCCAAGCGGCATCCCTCCCAGACCGCCTGAGCGGCGAGGCCCGCGGCGGATGGCCCGGTTCGCGTTCGTCACCCTGCCGAGCTGGATCCTCGGCTCGCTGATGCTCACGGGCATCGCGATCAACTTCGCGAACGTGGTGAGCCGCTATCTCTTCGGCCACGCCCTGTTCTGGGCCGAGGAGGTCATGGTGTTCATCACGATCTGGGGGGTCTTCGTCGGCATGGCCGCGATCGCCTACAACGGCGACCACCTCAGCATGGACCTCTTCTCGGCCCGGATCAGGGGGCCGTGGCGACTGGCGCTCAACGCGTTCATGACGGTGGTCCTGCTCGCCTGCTGCGTCTTTGCGCTCGCCCAGTCGTTCCGGGTCGTCTCGCTGTTCGTCCAGACCGGCTCGGTGAGCGTCTCCGCGGGCGTGCCCAAGGCGATCCCGCATGCGGCCCTCGCAGCGGGGTTCGCGCTCACGATCCTGGCCGTCGTCGTTCGCATCAGGTCTTACTTCACCGGCAAGTTCTGAGGGGCGGTCCGCCATGGGATGGGTGATGGCGCTCCTGCCCCTGTGCCTCCTCCTCGCCGGGTTCCCGTTCTTCCTGATCCTGCTCGCCACCGCGGCGACGGTGCTCCTCGTCTTCGCCGGCGTGCCGGCGACCGCGGTTCACCAGGTGATGTTCGGCAGCCTGGACAAGTACGCGCTGCTCGCCGTCCCGTTCTTCATCTTCGCGGGCGACCTGCTCGGGCGCGGCGGGGTGTCCAAGCGCCTGGTGCGCTGGGTGCTGTCGATGATCGGCGGCGTCCGGGGCAGCCTGCCGTTCACCGTCCTCGGCACCACGGTCGTGTTCAGCGCGATCTCGGGCTCGACCGCGGCGGCGGTCGCGGCGGTCGGCGGACTCACCTACGGGCGACTGCGGGAGGCGGGCTACAACGAGCGGTTCTCCACCGGCCTCCTCGTTGCGGCGGGCGCGATCGACAACCTGATTCCGCCGTCCATCGGGATGATCCTCTACGGCATCGCGTCGGACACCTCGATCGTGAAGCTGTTCGCCGCCGGCGTCGTGCCGGGCTTCGTGCTGGCCGCCTTCTACGCGGCCTACATCTACGCCTACGTCGCCCGCAAGGGCGAACGCGGCGGCGCGCCGTTCGAGGTTCGAGAGTTCGCCGCGGCGACGCGGGACGGGATCTGGGCGATCCTCGCGCCGGTGGCGATTCTCGGCGGCATCTACACCGGCGTCTTCTCGCCGACCGAGGCGGCCGGCGTGGCCTGCATCTACGCGATCGTCGTCGCCGCCTTCATCTACCGCGAGGCCGGCGCGCGGGAGATCTTCCAGACGGCGACCCGGTCGATGTATCTCACCGCGCAGATCTTCGTCATCGTCGCCGTGGCCGGGGTCTACTCCTGGCTCCTGACCATCAGCGGCGCGGCGCAGGCCGCGACCGACTACATCGGCGTCCTGAACCTGCCCCCCTGGGCCGTGCTGCTGGCGATCAACGTCCTGCTGCTCGCCGTCGGCATGTTCCTCGATACCGTGTCGTCGATCCTCGTGCTGACGCCGCTGCTCGCGCCGATCGCCAAGGCCGCCGGCGTGGACCCGGTGCATTTCGGCGTCATCCTGGTGATGAACCTGAGCATCGGCACGTTCACGCCTCCGTTCGGGATCAACATCTTCGTCGGCCAGGCGGTCTTCAAGGCGCCGCTCTCCAGCATCTACCCCGGGGTCGCGCCGTTCATCGGCGTCGCGATCGCCGCGCTCGCCGTCGTGACCTACGTTCCGCAGCTCTCGCTGTGGATCCTGCGCTACGTCAGCTGAAGCGCTCTAGCAGGTCCCGGGATAGAGGCCGCCGTCCACGAGCAGGTTCTGGCCGGTGATGCTCAACTCCCGATCAGCGGGCCCGAGCCCGGTCGACGGAACGCGGCGAACGCGAGGCCCGCGAGCACCGCGAGCGCAATCAGGAAGCCGCTCAAATTCGTCAGGAAACCGGCCGCGTAGTCCAAGCCGCCGCTCGCGGTGTAGCCGAGGCCCAGATAGGCCGAGGTCCAGACCAGGCGCCCGGCGATTGCGAAGGCAGCGAACCCGGCCAGCCGATAGCGGCTTGCGCCGGCCACCAGATTCACCGCCGAGCTCAGAAACGAGACGAGCGAGCGGCTCAGGAGCACGCTCAGCGCGCCCCATCGACCGACGAGCCGCTCGACGCGAGCGCGCCGGTCGGGCGTGAGCCCGAGCCAGCGACCGCGTCGGTCGAGGAGCTCGCGGCCGAACACGCGTCCGAGGCCGTAGCCGATCAGGTCGCCCAGGACCGAGGCCGTCACGGCGAGGGCGCTCGCCAGCGGCCACTCCATGCTCCCCTGCGCGGCCAACGAGCCGGCAACGACCATCGAGAGCCCGGACGGCAGGGGCAGCCCCACGGCGCCGAGGAGCAGCGTCAGCGCGAGGGCGGGATAGCCGTAGACCAGCAACGCCGAGACGATCTCGTCGCCCGCCGCGCCCAGCCAATTCGTCGTGTCCGGCTCGGCCCCGGTGGCGCGAGCCGGCGCGACCTCGGCGATCGCTCGCTGCACCCGCTGCACGTACTGCAACGGTCCGAGTTCCTCCCGCTCCGCGAGGGACCTCAGGCTCGTGGCAGAGCCGATTTCGGGCGGCAGGCCGAGTCTGTTGCGCAGCGCCATCTCGGGCGCGCGATAGGTGCTGGCGACGTAGCCGAGCGTCATCCAGGGTCGGAGGCTGCTCACGTCCGGGGCGCCTGCCTCGTATGCCGAACGGAGCAGCAGGAACGTGTGGTAGCTCCGGATCCCGAACAGTATCGTGGCGAACGCCGCCAGGACGGCGAGCACGATGAGGACGCGCCGAGCCCAGCCGGGCGGAAGTCTGGTCACACTCGCCAACGCGCTCACGCCATCAGCGGTTTGTAACGGATCCGATGCGGCTTGTCGGCGTCCTCGCCGAGCCGCCGGCGCCGGTCCTCCAGGTAGTCGGCAAAGTTCCCCTCGAACCACACGACCTGGCTGTCGTCCTCGAAAGCGAGCATGTGGGTGGCGACGCGGTCGAGGAACCAGCGGTCGTGCGAGATCACCACCGCGCACCCCGGAAAATCGAGCAGCGCCTGCTCGAGCGCGCGCAGCGTCTCCACGTCGAGGTCGTTGGTCGGCTCGTCGAGCAGCAGCACGTTGCCGCCGCTGCGCACGAGCTTCGCGAGGTGCACGCGGTTGCGCTCGCCGCCCGAGAGCTCGCCGACGCGCTTTTGCTGGTCCGGCCCCTTGAAGTTGAAGCGCGCGACGTAGCCGCGGCTCTGCGTCTCGTAGCTCCCAACCTTGATGACGTCCAGCCCGTCGGAGATTTCCTCCCAGACGGTCTTTTTCGGGTCGAGCGAATCGCGGCTCTGGTCCACGTATGCGAGCTTCACCGTCTCGCCGAACTTGAGCGTCCCGGCGTCCGGCTTCTCCTGCCCCATGAGAATGCGGAACAGGGTCGTCTTACCGGCGCCGTTCGGGCCGATCACGCCGACGATGCCGCCGGGCGGAAGGCGGAACGAGAGCCCGTCGAACAGCAGCTTGTCGCCGTAGGCTTTGCGCAGGCCCTCGGCCTCGATCACAAGGCCGCCGAGGCGCGGCCCGGGCGGGATGTAGATCTCGTTCGTTT
>Ga0209853_1000599_pt1 | contig 10097 bp, 10 predicted proteins | sample GWRWS1_30_40_FD_187224 | JGI IMG/M metagenome (GOLD analysis project Ga0209853, IMG submission 187224) | Riverbed sediment microbial communities from areas with vegetation nearby in Columbia River, Washington, USA - GW-RW S1_30_40 (SPAdes)... | ecosystem: Environmental > Aquatic > Freshwater >...
TAGGCGGCGTGAGGACCGGGCGACCCCGTTGCGTGCGGCGAAGACCCGTTCCAGGGCCGCGACGAGCCCCTCGATCGTGTGGGGCTTCGCCACCGCCGATACCCTGAGCCCGCGGGCCCGGGCTTCCCGAGCCGTGACCGGCCCGATGCACACGACTTTCGGATCGCCGCGAACGACGCCAACCGCGCCCACGAACCCCCGGACGGTCGAGGCGCTGGTGAACGTGATGGCGTCGACCCGCCCGTCGGCCAGGGCCCGGCGCGCCGCTAGGGGCAGGGATCGGGGCGTGCGCGTTCGGTAGGCGTCCACCCGGACCGGGGTCCATCCCTTCGCGGCCAGCGCGTCCTCCATACCCTCGGGAGCGATGTCGGCCCGGGCGCACAACACCCGGCCCCGGCCCCGGGGGAAGGCCCGGGCCAGCGCCGCCGTGGTGAAGGTCCGAGGGACGAGGTCGGCCTCCCGCCGGGCCCACCGCTCGAAGGCCTCGGCCGTGCCCTCGCCGACGGCCGCCACCTTCGCTCGCACGTCGCGCGGAGCGAGCCGGGAGGCCAACATGTCAACCGTGGTCCGGCTGGTCAGCGTGATCCATTCGAAGGCCCCGGCGGCCAGCTCCTTGAGCGCGCGCGTGAGCGCGGCCGAACGCGCGGGGACGATCTCGATGGCCGGGGCCACGATCGCTTTCGCGCCCCGACGCCGGAGCTCGCGCACCAGGATCTCCGACTGGTCCCGGGGGCGGGTGACGACGACGAGCTTGCCGCGCAGCGATCCGCGAGGCGTCACGGCCACACCGCGTCGACCGTCACCGCCGCACCGCGTCGAGGATGTCGCCCGCTCCTTCGGCCACCAGTTGGGCCGCGGCGCGTTCGGCCGCATCCTCCGGCGAGCCGGCCTCGACCTCCACGCGGACCAGCCGCTCGCCGTCGGGGGTGGCCACGATGGCCACCATCCTCACGCCGTCGGCGTCCACGGTGGCGTGGGCGCCGAGCGGCAGGTCGCATCCGCCGCCCAGCCGCGCCATCAAGGACCGCTCCGCATCGAGGGCCGCGTGGCTGTCCGTGTGATCGAGCGCGGCCACGACCCCGCGGGTTCCCACCTCGTCCGTCCGCGCCTGCACCGCCAGGCACCCCTGGCCCGGCGCCGGGACGATTGGTAGCCACTCGGCGTGGGGCGGGGCCAGGTCGAGCCGAGCCAAGCCGGCCGCCGCCAGGACCGCCGCGTCCACCTCGCCCTGCTCGACCTTTCGAAGCCGGGTGTCAACGTTCCCCCGTAAGTCGGCGACCACGACGTCCCGCCGCCACCGAAGGATCTGGGCCCGGCGGCGGACGCTGGACGTGCCGATGGTTGCCCCGGGTGGCAGCACGCCGTCCCGGGTCACCAGCAGGTCGGAGGGGTCGGCCCGGGGCGGGACCGCGGCGATCACCACGCCCCGATCGTCGTGGGCCGGCAGGTCCTTCGCCGAGTGCACGGCCAGATCGATCTCGCCCTCCTGGAGCGCGCGGACGATCTCGGCCACGAACAGGCCCTTCACGCCGGCATGGGACGCCGTTGACGGGGCTCCCCGGTCGCCTGACGTGACCATGGGAACGAGCTCGGATTCGATCCCGATGGCCGCCAGGCCGTCCGCCACCTCGCCGGCCTGGGCCAGGGCCAGCCGCGACCGCCGGGTGCCGATCCGGAGCTTCACTCCGAGCGGGGCTCGATGCCGAACAGGTCGGCCAGGGCCTTCGCGTAGGCGTCGCCGGCCCCCGGTCCGGAGCGCTCCTTCAGCCGGACGATGGGGTCGTGGAGGAGCTTGGAGACGATGCCGCGGGCCAGGGCCTCCACGGCCTCGCGCTCGTCGGGGGTCAAGGCCGCGAGCTCGGAGCGGAACCGGGAGAGCTCTGCGGCCAGCACCGCGTCTCCCCGCTCGCGAAGCGCGCGGATCAGCGGGGCGAGGTGCTCCGAGCGGCGGCGGATGGAGAACCGGCGCACCTCGTCGTCCACGATACGATTCCCTTGCGCGATGTCCTCGGACGTTTCGCCCGCGGCAGCCAAGACGTCCCTCAGCCCCTCGATGTTCACCAGACGCACGCCCCCAATGGACCCGACCGACGGTTCCACGTCGCGGGGGACAGCCAGGTCCAGGATGAACAGCGGCCGGTCCCGGCCGCGCATGGCGTTTCGAACGGTAGTCTCGTGGACGACCACACCCCAGGCGCCGGTCGCGGAGATCACGAGGTCGGCCCGGGCCAGCGCCTCCGCCAGGCCGCTCAGGTCCCCGTGCTCCGCCTCGGTCCGCTCGGCCAGGACCCGGGCCCGCTCCGGGCTGCGGTTCAGCACCCGGACCGGTCCCGCCTCGCGCGACCGGAGGTGCTTCACGGCCAGGGCCGACATCTGCCCCGCGCCGATGACCACCGCGCGCTTGCCGGCCAGCGTGCCCACGGTCTCCTCGGCCAGACGGGTCCCCGCCTCGACGAACGCGTTCGGCGCCGCCCCCACGCCGGTCTCGGCGCGGACGCGGCGTCCGGCGCGGGCCGCGCTGTGGAACAGGCCGGTGAGCGCCGGGCCCGCGGCCTCCTCGGCTCGGGCCCGGCGGTGGGCCTCCCGGACCTGGGACAGGATCTGGGGTTCGCCGAGGACCATGGAGTCCAGACCCGCGGCCACCGCGAACAGGTGCTGCGCCGCGCCGTCCTCGTAGTGGGAATACAGAGGGTCGGCGAGCAGGTCCGGCGACACCCCACGCGACTCGCACAGGAATCGTTTCAGGGCCAGGAAACCCGCATGGTAGGCGGGGACGCTCGCGTACACCTCCACCCGGTTGCAGGTGGACAGGATGACGGCCTCCCCGACGGCGTCGTCGTCGAGGGCGCGGCGGTACGCCTTGACCAGGTCGTCGTCACCGAACGCCAGCCGTTCGAGCAGCTCGACGGTGGCGCGCCGGTGGGAGACGCCGAGGGCGAGGATGGGCATGGCTCTCCGCGATTGTACGCATCTGCCGCGACCACCATGGGCCACGCGGCGCGGCCTGTTCGCCGGGTAGCATCGGTCGCTGCCGAGCGGGCGAGGGGGTTCGGTGGAGCGCAAGCGGGCCTGGGCGTACGGGGTCACCGTGGGATGGCGGCGCCCGGGGGAGCGGAACGCCATCACCGACGTCGCCGGGATTCGGGTCGGGCACAAGACGGTGGTTCGCGACCCGTCGCCGGATGGCCGAGGACGCGGCGGCGGGCGATGAAGTCGCCGAGGGCTGCGTCGGCTTCGGCATGGCCGGATCCTCGAGATCCTGGATCGCCACGGCCGTCTCTCCCGGGCACACTCGCCGTAGAATCGGCCCGGAGACGTGGCTGAGTGGCCGAAAGCAGCCGCCTGCTAAGCGGTTAGGGGGTGTTGAGCTCCCTCGCGCGTTCGAATCGCGCCGTCTCCGCCACAACCGGATGAGGCAGCCGCGACCGTGGGTATGCTTACCCCGGGCGCCCGTAGCTCAATGGATAGAGCGTCTGACTACGGATCAGAAGGTTGGGGGTTCGACTCCCTCCGGGCGCGCGAATAGAGCTGCGCCAGCGGTGGATCCGGAGGCGCCCTCTTGCCCCGTAGGGCACCGGAGGGATAGTGTGGAAAGAAGCCACTCTTCCCCCCGATGATCCCTCCTTCGAGGACTCGCGGCCCACCGCCCGCCCGTGTAGGAGCTCGCGGTAGGCAAGCGGGCTGATGTGCGTGGTTCGTCGAACGGATGCTCCGCGTCATCTCGTTCCCACGACATCCTGAGGGGGTGCTGCCATGAAGAAGCGAATTCCCGTGCTTCTCGCGTTGCTGATGCTCTCGCTCGCCGCCTTCAGTACCGGCGGGGCACAGGGCGCCGAAACCTCGGCGAAGTTCGATTACCACATCGCCGACGCGTTCATCGAAGCGGGGACGGGGATCGACCAGACCGGCGCCCGGGCCCGGGCCGACAACAGGGACACGATCTCCGTGATTGGGAGCGGGACCTTCAATACGGCGTCCCTGAACGCCACCGGCGGCGGAACCTTCGAGCATAGGGATCGCAAGGGCACGCTCGTTGGGGCCGGCACCTGGACCGCTACCGGGGTACATAGCTTCACCTTCTGGGGATGTGGCACTGAAGGTCTCCCCGCCAACTTCTGTGGGGGACTCCTGGTCCTGAGCGTGCACCTCGTGGGGCCGGGCGGAGCGCCCGAGTTCGACGGCGTCCTGACGGTGAGCTGTCTGATCGGAGCGAACGTTCCGGCCGGCGCCGAGGAAGGGATCACGCTCGACGTCCCCGGGCTGATCGACTTCGACGAGCTGATCGAGGAGGAGAGCGGGCTGACGCTCTACGTGTCGAGGAGCAAGAGCTGAGCGGCCCGACCGAGAAATAGGGACCCCCGGCCGGGCGCCGGGGGTCCTGCTTACCCGAGGGTCGCGCAGAGATCCTCTTGGGTTCCCGACTGGATGAGGGTCTCGGTCGTCTCGCCGAGGCGCTGGACGATCCGTCCGTAGTTGATGAAGAAGGCTCCGGGCGAGCCGGGGCCGAGCTCTCCGGGGAAGAACCAGAAGAGGGCCGGTCCCGTGGCGACTCGGATCCGGTCCTCGAACGTGAAGAACGCGGGGCCGGAGACGTTCCGAACCACCGACGTGTTCGTGTCGGCGTTCGTCATCTCGACGACGAGCCGCCCCTCGGTGATCTCCCTGACCGGGTTCCCCTGGTCGTCGAAGAACGTGATCACGTGCAGGTCGTGCGCGACCACGTGGATCGCGACAGCGAACTCACAGGGGCCGGCATCGATCGTGAAGTCCTCGAACGCCTCGTCGGGGATCTCCACTCGTTCGGGCGGACCGGCCGAGGCTCCGGTCGCCGAGAGCACGAGCGTGAGTCCAGTGATCAGCAGGAATGCGAGGCTGCGCTTCGTCTCGAACCTCCCTCCCGTTGCGCCATGCGAAGCAGACGAGCTTCAGGCTAGGCACCGCACTGGCGGCGGTCAATGTGCCGTTCGTAGGTAAATCGGGCCTCTCCAAGGGACTCTCGGCCTAGGACGCGGCGGTGCGGGGCCTCCCCTGTTCTCGCCGAATCTGGTGGAATCGGGGGGCGACGACGGGAGGTTGCCATGGAGTACACGCACCTCGGGCGGCTGGGGCTCGTGGTCAGCCGGCTCTGCCTGGGAACGATGAACTTCGGCCCGCTGACGTCAGAGGACGACTCCCACGCCATCATGGACCGCGCCCTGGAGCACGGCCTGAACTTCTTCGACACCGCCAACGTGTACGGGCGGAACAAGGGCCGCGGCACGACCGAGACGATCGTGGGGAACTGGTTCGCGAAGGGCGGCGGCCGTCGCGAGAAGGTCGTCCTCGCCACCAAGGTCTACGGCGAGATGGGCGGCTGGCCGAACGAATCGCGCCTGTCCGCCCTCCACATCCGTCGCGCCTGCGACGAGAGCCTCCAGCGGCTCCAGACCGACCACATCGACCTGTACCAGATGCACCACATCTACCGCGAGGCGACGTGGGATGAGATCTGGCAGGTCATGGAGGTGCTCGTCCAGCAGGGCAAGGTGCTGTACGTCGGCAGCAGCAACTTCGCCGGCTGGCACATCGCGCGGGCGAACGAGTCCGCGAAGGTTCGCGACTTCCTGGGCCTGGTCTCCGAGCAGTGCCTCTACAACCTGAACCAGCGGACCAGCGAGCTGGAAGTCTTGCCAGCATGTGAAGGGTATGGCATGGGCGTGATCCCGTGGAGCCCGCTCGCCGGCGGGTTGCTGGGCGGCGTGCTCCAGAAGCTCTCGGAGGGTCGCCGGGCCGCCGGGGACGTCCAGAGGAAAGTTGAGGAGAACCGGGACCTGATGGAGGCCTACGAGAAGCTGTGCGCCGACATCGGCGAGCACCCGGCCGACGTGGCGCTGGCCTGGATCCTGGCGAACCCGGTGGTCACGGCGCCGATCATCGGGCCCCGGACCATGGAGCAGCTCGATGGGTCACTCCGCTCGCTGGAGCTGCGGCTCGACAAGGACACCATGCGCAGGTTGGACCGGCTCTTCCCGGGTCCGGGCGGCCCGGCCCCCGAGGCCTACGCCTGGTGAAGTGCGCACCGCGAATGGACGCGGCAGCAATATGGAGCCGCTTCCCTAGGAAGACGCGCCCGCCCTGCGGATGGCTTCGGCCCGCGTCTCTTCGGTCAGCTGCTTAAGGGCCTCCGAGAACGGCGGCTGAAGGGGCTCGGGGTCAGCCACGCGCTTGGCGCTCTCCGGCATCCGGACCAGGTCGGCCTGGAAGAGCCGCTTGGCGGTCTCGAGAGTGCGCGGGGGACCGGTTCGCCTCCCCCCCAGCATCACCGGGACGAGCAGCGGTTCGGTCCCTGGCGCCGGGGGCTCGTCCCGCAGCCCGATCACGTCGCCGCCGTCGCCCCTGAACACTTGCTTGCGGCCGGGCTCCGTGGCTTTCGCCTCGGAGAGCTTGAGCACCGGCCGGCCGCTGTACTCCACGAGCTTGTATACCGAGTCGAGGTACGGCGCGTCGGCCGAGACCCCAACCCGGGTTCCTACCCCGAAGGCATCGATCGGCGCGCCGACTCTGACCAGCCGGTCCACGTCCGTCTCGTCGAGACCGCCGCTGGCGAAGATCCGTACGTGCGACAACCCCGCCTGGTCGAGGATCCTGCGGGCCTCCCGGGACAGCTCCTCGAGGTCCCCGCTGTCCAGACGGATGCCGAGGTGCTCGGTCAGGCGGAGCTCCCGGATGACCTCGATGGCCGTCCGCACACCGTTCGGCGTGTCGTAGGTGTCCACCAGGAACGTGGTGCGGTCCGGAAAGTCTTGGGCGAAGGCCCGGAACGCGTCGGCCTCGGTGGGGAAGGACTGGATGTACGAATGGGCCATGGTGCCGGCGACCCGGAGGCCGAACCGGCGTGCGGCCTCGACATTGCTGGTGGCCGCGAACCCGACCATGGCCGTGGTCCGGGCCACCGCCATGGCGGCGTCGGTCCCCTGCGACCGCCGGAAGGCGAAGTCCACGACGTCCCGATCCCTCGCGGCGAGTCGGCACCGGGCGGCCTTGGACGCGATGGTCGTCTGGAACGTGATCTGGTTCAGCAGGTAGGTCTCGACGAGCTGGGCCACGGCGATGGGCGCGGTGACCTCCACGATCGGCTCGTCGGCGAACACGATCCGCCCCTCCGGCACTGCCCACACGTCGCCGGTGAACCGGAGGCCCCGGAACCGCTCGATGGTGTCTTCGTCGTAGTCGAGCTCGCCGGCCAGATAGCGGAGGTCGTCCTCCTCGAAGCCGAACCCCTCCAGGAACTCCAGGCAGGACTCGAGGCCCGCCGCCACCAGGAACCCCCGGTTCGGCGGCAGGTTACGGACGAACAGGCTGAACGTGGCCGGCTCGTCCATCCCGCGTCGGAGGTAGCTCGCGGCCATGTTGAGCTCGTACAGGTCCGTGAGAAGCGCCCCGGCCATGCGGTACAGGCTACGCGAACGGTTCGCGCGGGAGGACGGGCCTCGGGCCTCGGACGGCCGGCGCGCCGCTACGCTACGGGGGCGTGAGCCGACGTCGATTCGAAGAGCTGGTGGCCGAAGCCCTGGACTCCCTTCCTCGATGGGTGCTGACCCGGCTGGACAACGTCGAGGTCCTGGTGGAGGATCGTCCGCCGCGCGGCGAGCCGAGCCTGCTCGGCCGGTACCACGGCATCCCCCTCACCGAGCGCGACGGGCGCTACGCGGGCGTTCTACCGGACACGATCACCCTGTACCGCAGCACGATCGAACGCGAGGCCCGCGACGACGACGAGCTGCGCCGAGTCATCGCCCACACCGTCGAGCACGAGGTGGCGCACTTCTTCGGGATCTCCGACGACCGGCTCCGGGAGATGGACGCCTACTGAGATGGCCGAAGATCGGGACCTGGCGATGATGCGGCTCGCGCTGGATGAGGCCAGGGTGGCCTCGTACTGGGGCGACGTCCCGGTCGGTGCGGTAGTGGCCCGGAGCGACGATGTCGTGGGACGAGCCGGAAACGCCCGCGAGCGGAAGCAGGACCCCACGGCGCACGCCGAGATATTGGCGCTTCGGGCCGCTGCCGATCGCCTCGCCTCGTGGCACCTCGAGGGGTGCACGATCTACGTCACGCTGGAGCCGTGCGCGATGTGTGCGGGCGCGCTCGTCCTGGCCCGGGTGGACCGCCTCGTGTTCGGGGCCCTTGACCCCAAGGCCGGGTTCGTCGGCTCCCTCGGCGACCTGGTACGCGATCCCCGGCTGAACCACGCGGTCGAGGTCGAATCCGGCGTCCTTTCCGTGGAGTGCGGCGACCTCCTGCGAGAGTTCTTCCGCGAGCGCCGCTGAAGCTTCAGCGACCGGCCAAGCGCCGTCGCATGGCTTCCCGGATGCGCTCGGCGACCTCCGGCAAGCTCTGATCCATCGAGCCGAAGTCCCGCGAGTGCATCACGATGGCCCGCACGGGCGCTATAGCGACCACCGACGCAGTGCGACGGTGGTGCTCCAACAGGGCGATCTCGCCGAAGAAGTCGCCGGGGCCCAGGGTGTCGATGCGCTCGCCGTCGATGATCACGTCGGCCGAGCCTTGCTCGATGACGAAGAACTCGTGCGGGAAATCGCCCTGGTCCACGAGGTGCTTGCCCGGCTCCACGTCGACCTTGTCGGCCCACCGAGCGACCTGCTCCCGCTCGTGCCTGGACAGACCGTTGAACAGCGGGATCGACTTCAACCGCTCGGCATCCATCTCCCATCCTTCCCTACGAAAGACCGAGTAATCGTGCCACACGCGCCGCCGCTCCGTCCCCGGGGCGCGGCGGCGAACACCGTCGGCCGCACTGGCCCGGATTGCTAGACTCGCCGGCGGAGGCGTGCCGGAGCGGACGAACGGGACCGCCTCGAAAGCGGTTAGGGGCCTAATCCGCCCCTCGCGTGTTCGAATCACGCCGCCTCCGCCGCTTCGACCTGGGGTCAGGCTTCCGGGCAGGCCTGCCCGGGATTGGCATGGCGTCGGGGTACCGGCGCCGGGAGGCCGGGTCGCTCCGCTCCCGTAGACTTGGCCCGGTGGCCTGCCCGAGCGGACGAAGGGGCACGCCTGGAGAGCGTGTAGGGGGGCAACCCCCTCGAGGGTTCGAATCCCTCGGCCACCGCCGGTCCCGGAGACCTGGCGCGGTCGTCAGGGCATCCGCCATCCCGGACATCGCTGCGGGGCAACCGGTCCGGGGATCGTGTCCATCGTCTCCAGCGTGTGCCGCACGTCGTCGAAGGTGTCCCACGCAACGAACGGCACGCCGTCCGCCCGGCAGATCCGGACCAGGTCCTTCTTCGCGAACACGATGTCCGAATACAGCGCCCCGTACCGGTCGGACTGCCCCTCGCCGACGAACGCCACGGAGCCGTGCCGCTCCCGGGCCCCGAGGGCGACGAGCATCTTGCAGGTCCCGCACCCCACGCACTCGGGGTGGCCGTTCGGGTGCCGGATCTTCGGCCTCTCACCGTCGAAGACCATTGCGTTCGTGATGACCTCGACGCGATCGAGCCCGGCCGCCTCCAGGATGGGCCGGATGTAGAACGCGAACCCGTCGGAGACGAGTGTCAGGGGGAGGGCGCGCGCCTCCGCCCACCCGACGAACCCCGGAAACGTGGGGTCGAGGGGACAGTGGTCAACCGCGAAGGCCAGCATCTCGTCCCGGGTGCCGGTGAGCATGGCGGACTGGTGGCGGGCGGCCTCTCGCAACCCCATCTCGCCTCGGTCGACCAACTCGTCATACACCGGCCAGCCGGGCTCGCCGAACTCCTCGAGCAGGACCTCGGACACGTCCGCCGTGCATGCCGTCCCGTCGAAGTCCACCAGGATCGCGCCGATCGGAAGCACGTCGGCAAGCGTATCGAACGGCTTCGCCGGCCTTCCGAGACTCCGGTGACCACGTCGCGTTCGACTCATCCGGGGAGTGCCGGACCCGGTCGTATACTCGGGCCCGGTGACCGTGCTAGGCGGGGAGCCAGCGGTGCCCTGTACCCGCAATCCGCTTCAGCGGGGCTGAATCCCCGCCCGCGGCCCGATGGGTCCGAGGCAGCTCCCGGTGCGGAGCGACGATGGTCGGGTCCCACGCGACGCCAACCTGCGAACCCGGTCAG
>Ga0209853_1000600_pt1 | contig 10096 bp, 9 predicted proteins | sample GWRWS1_30_40_FD_187224 | JGI IMG/M metagenome (GOLD analysis project Ga0209853, IMG submission 187224) | Riverbed sediment microbial communities from areas with vegetation nearby in Columbia River, Washington, USA - GW-RW S1_30_40 (SPAdes)... | ecosystem: Environmental > Aquatic > Freshwater >...
GAGGTGGTCGCCAAGTTCCGCGACGAGTCCCAGCGAGTCCTCGGCCGCTCCCTGACGGAGCGGGAGTTCCAGGAGTGGTGGCGGAAGCAGCCCACGTTCGTGACGTTCGAGGACTGGCTCCGCGAGGAAGAGGAGATGCGGAAGATGGGGTCGAAGCCCTGTCCCGCGTGCGGCACCCTGAACTCCGTGACCGCGACGGTCTGCCACAAGTGCGGCACGTACCTCAAGGACGAGAAGCGGCCCCCGAGCGGACCGTCGACGACGGCCCCCTCCGGCGGGGAGCCCGCGGGAGCGGCCCCGTCCGAGGCCGTGCCGAAGAAGGTGATCCGGAAGCCCGCCGTGACGCCGATCGTCCAGAAGAAGGTCATCAAGAAGCCCCTCGGCGAGCAGCAGGAAGGCGGGGGCGAGAGCGACACGCAGAACCCGCAGGACGAGGAGTTCTGAGCGGACTCCTCCCCTTTCCCTTTTCATCCTTCTCTGGCGAGCGGACGCCCTCTCGCCGCCCGCTCACTTAAGCCGGTCCCCCCGTTACCGCCGCCGTGCGGCCGGAGGAGCGGCGCGCGGTCGGCACCCTCGCGTTCATCCACGGGCTCGTCCACGGGACGATCCTCTCGATCCCGGTCTTCCTCGCCCTCTCGTGGAGCCGGGAGTTCGGGCTCGACCCCGTCGCGGCGGGCGCCCTCGCGGCTCTCGCGTACGTCGGGTTCGGGGCCTCGAGCGTCCCGTTCGGCCGCCTCGCGGACCGGGGCGGGACCCGGGAGATCCTCGCCCTGAGCGTGGCGGGGATCGCCGCGTCACTCACCGCGCTGGCCCTGAGCCCGGGCCTCCCGGCCCTCGCGGTCTCCCTCGCCTCCTTGGGCGTGACCGCCGGGGCGTACCATCCGACGGCCCTCGCGTTCATCTCCCGCCACGTCCGGGAGCAGGGGCGTGGGATGGGCTGGCACGGGATGGGCGGGAGCCTCGGGGTCGCCCTCGAGCCCGCGATGGTCGGAGCCCTCCTCGCCCTCGGCGTTCCCTGGCGGGCGGCCGCGGCGGGGATGACGATCCCTCCGATCCTCGCGTTCGCGTTCCTCGCCATCCAGAGACCCATATCCGCCCCGCAGGCTTCGAGGACCACAGACCTCCGCGCGGACCTCCGGACCGTGCTGACGCCGGCCTTCGTCCGCGTCCTCCTCGTGTACGTGTTCGCGGGGATCGCGTACTGGGGGAGCCTGACGTTCCTCCCGGGGATCGTCGGGACCGCGTCGTACGGGCTCCTCCTCGCCCTCGGGGCCGCGGGCCAGGTCCTCTCCGGGCACCTCGCGGAGCGCCCCCGCCCGCACCGGATCCTGTTCCGGATGAGCGTCGCGGCCGCAGGCGTGCTCGCGGTCCTCGGGACGGGGGTCCCGTGGCTCCTCGCGGCGGGCGCGTGGGTCTTCGGCTTCCTGCTGTTCTCCCTGGAGCCCCTCCAGAACACCCTCGTGACGGGGAGCGTCCCTCGGGAGGTCCGCGGGCTCGCGTTCGGGATGACGTTCCTCAGCGTGTTCGGGGTCGGGTCCATCGGGGCGGTCCTCGCGGGAGCCCTGCTCGCCGCGGGGGCCCAGGGGCTCCTGTTCGTCCTCCTCGCGGGGTCCCTCGCGGCCTCCGGCGTCTCCGCCCTCCGATCCGAACCGGTGCGACGGATGGCGGGCCGGGGGTGATCACGAGGACGAGACCGCGATCCCCTGGGCCTGCAGGGTCTCCCGGACGATCTTGATCGTGCCCTCCGGGTCCTTGTAGTACGAGGACACGATGCGGGCGACGTCCCGGTAGTTCTGCACGCCGATCTTCTTCATGTACTCGAAGATGTCCAGGCGCCGCTTGATCTCCTGCTCCATCCGCTTCTGGGTCCAGTTCCGCGCGAGGGAGACCTTCTCGTACACGTACGAGTGCCCGCTGTAGTTGAACGTGTCGTCCGCGGGGTTCCACGTGTACGCGGAGTTCGTGATCAGCTCGTTGCTCTCCGGGTCCGTCCCGACGACCTCGATCAGCGCCTTCACCCGCCGGGTCATGTCCGTGCCGACCTTCACCTGGGCCTGCAGGAGGACGATGTCGAGGGCCGCGACGAGGGCCCGCGGGAGGTTGATCGGGTCGTTCTCGAGCCGGTGGACCATCGCCTGCACGTCGTCCGCGTGGAACGTCGTGTACGCGCTCTTCCCCGTCGCCATCGCCTGGAACACGACGAACGCCTCGGGCCCCCGGACCTCGCCGACCATCAGGTACTGGGGCCGCTGCCGGAGGGCCGCGGTGAGGAGGTCGAACATGTCGATCTCCCCCGCGGGCTTCCCGGTGCCGAGGGACCGGCCGCCGAACCCCGCCCGGGTGAGGAGGGGGACCCAGTTCTCGTGGGGGAGGTTCAGCTCCCGCGTGTCCTCGATCGAGACGATCTTCATCTGGGGCGGGATGAACAAGAGGATCGCGTTCAGGGTCGTCGTCTTCCCGCTCGCGGTCCCGCCGCAGATCAGCATCGACTGGCCGTTTTCGATTGCGAGCCAGAGGTACGCCATCATCTCCGGGGACATCGTCTTGAACCGGACGAGGTCCAGCGGCGTGAAGGGGTTCTCCCGGAACCGCCGGATCGTGAACGAGGACCCTCGCTTCGTGACGTGCATCCCCAGGGTCGCCTGGAGCCGCGAGCCGTCGGGGACCGTCGCATCGAGCATCGGTTGGGCGACGGAGATGTGCTTCCCGCACCGCTGCGAGAGCCAAATCACGAAGCCGTCGAGCTCCTCCGCGGTTTCGAACCGCAGGTTGCTCGGGATGCTCCCGTACTTCCGGTGGTAGATGTAGAACGGGACGTTCACGCCGTCGCAGGAGATGTCCTCGACCTGCGTGTCGATCATCGTGACGTCGATGGGTCCGTACCGGATGAAGTCCCGGACAACGTAGTACATGATCCGCTCCTTCGAGACGGGATGGAGCTCGACCCCGAGCTCCCGCAGAAGGCCCTCCACGATCCGACGGAGGTACGTCTCCTTCGCGGCGGGCGTCGCGTCCTCCATGAGCTCGAGGGATTCCACGAGGATCTCTTTGAGGACCTCGAGGAGCTCGTCCTCCTCCTCCAGGAGCTTCGGCTCGATCACCTCATAGAAGTATTCGTTCGCCATCGTGTCGTACAGGACCCGGACGTAGGAGTAGTTCTTCACGATCGGTTGGATCTCGATCTCGTTCAGGTTCTTCTGGACGATCTTCGGGATCGTCGTCACGTTCCCGAGGGTCGTCTCCTCGACCCCGCTGACCCGGGGGGCGAGCACCTTCACCCCGCGGTTCCCCAGGAGCCGCGTGAAGTACCGCTTCTTCAGGGAATCGAGGGCCGCGTTGATCTTCGACCGTTTCTGCTCCTCGACCTGGGCGAGCATCCGCTTCGCCTCGGCACTCTCCGAGTCGAGCTCGGCGGTGCGGGTCCGCAGCCTCCGCTCCCGGTTCGTGAGTTCCTGCAACTCCCTTCCCGTGGACGCCATGAGTGGTCACCTCAGATGAACTGGAACCCGACCACGGCGATCAGGAGCATCAGGAACGAGTGCTTGAGACCGTTCGGGATCTTGCCGTTGTCGAGGACGCCCGCGAGGATTCCGTCCCCGAGGCCATGCACGAACACCGCGATGAAGAACGCGACCTTGATGTTGAAGATCACGCTCGGCAGGTTCTCCGCGATCGGACTCTGGCCCCCGAGGGCGGACGAAGTCCCGCCGCCGAGGGACTCGCTCGCCTCCCGCATCTTCGGGAGGAACGTCGCGTTCAGGATCCAGATCGTGACGATGAACACGAGGAACGAGATGTAGATCACCGCGATGTACGTGGACATCGTGATCTTCCGTTCGTCCTCCGTGAGCTGGGCCTCCTTCGTGTCGTGGCTCACCATCGTGAGCACGTCCGCGACGTCCCCGCCCGCGTCGCTCGACTTCACGATGATCGAGACGATGCGCCCCACCATCGGGGTCTTCACGCGCTCGGAGAACAGCCGCAGGGCCTCCGTGGCGGGCACCCCCCAGCTGATCTGGGCCGCCATCTTCTTGATCTCCGGGGTGAGCCTTCCGTACCGGCCGCTCGAGGAGACGACGATCGCGTCCGCGAGGGTCATCCCGAATCGGCCCGCCTCCGCGACGTCCCGGAGGAAGTCCGGGAGCCGGCGCTCGATCGCCTTGATGTCCCGCTGCTTCTTCCCGAGGAAGAACCCGTAGGGGCCGATCAGCGCGACGACCGCGAGCGTCATCCACGTGAGGAACCGCTGGAGGGCGAGCTGCTGGGACGTGAGCTTCTCCGCGGGGTCCACGGGGCGGAACCCGCCGGGTCCGGGCAACTGCACGGAGTCGATCAGGTTCAGGAGAGCGATCAACAGCAACACGACGAAGAACACGACGCCGAACGTGACCACGATCCGCGTCCGGTCCTTCTTCTCGTACAGCTTGACCTTCGCCGCCTGGAGCTCCTTGGAGACCATCCCTCACACCTCCTGCTCCATGTTCCAGATCACGAAGATGAACCCGAACTGGGAAATCGGGATCATCACCCCGACGACGACGTACAGCAGGTTCAGGACGAACCCGCTCTGGCTCTTGCTGATCAGGGCCATGATCGCCATGATCACGACGAGGAACAGGGGGAACGCGACGACGACGGTGACGAAGGACTCCGCGAGCATCCCGAGGGTCTCCATCCGCTTCCGCATCTCGAGGCGGTCCTCCTTTTCGAACTGCTCCGCCTTCATCAGGAAGTACGGCTTCAGCTGCCCGCCGGACGTCGAGGTCGTCACGACGCCCTGGAGGAAGTCCTGGAACTTGTTGCTCGGGGACCGCCCCGCGGCGTTCCGGATCGCGGTGAGGATGTCCACGCCGAGGAGCTCCGTGTCTCGGGTGATCCACTCCGCCTCCTTCGCGACCTCGCCGTACACGGGCTGCTTCGACAGCTCCTTGAAGATCACGTCGACGGGGACGTCCGCGCTCGCCATCGCGGAGATGAACGACATCGAGCCCGTGATCCGCTTGTCCACCTGCTTCCCGCGCTTCTTCGCCATGCTCGCGGGCTTGCCGCGGAACACGACGGGGACCCCGAAGTAGTATGCGTACGCCAGGAGGCCGGGGACGATCGCGACGAGGACGAAGACGGGGACGATCGTGGAGATCGGGACCCTCACGAGGAGCATCAGGAAGAGGGAGACGAACGCGATCGCGACGGACGCCACCGCGGCGATCGTCGTGTTCAGCCACGCGCCCGCGAGGTACTCCTCGGGCCGGAGCTTGATGTGGGCCCGCAGGAGGTTGTCCTCGAGGTCCTGGTTCTCCTTGTAGTGGGCCTGGACGAAGCCGCCGAACGTCCTCCACGCGAACTCCTGCCAGGGGCTGAGGGCGACCGTGACGGGCTTCGCGCCCTTCGGGAGGAGGACCATGTGGTGGGGCTTCTCGACGGCCTCCCCGGACCCGAACCGCTTCGTCTTCGACATCGTCCGGCGGGTCTCGAGCTTCTCGAAGGCGGTGGAGCTAGCCAATCGCCTCACCCCCCGCGGCCTCCGCGGGTTTCGAGGTCGCCCGCACCCAGCCCATCTCGTCCCGGATCTTCTTCGCGGTCTCGTCCGGGTACTGGTAGTACGAGATCACGATCTTCGCGATCTCGCGGAAGTCGACCATGTCCTTCTCGCGCATGTAGTTGATGATGTCGACCCGCCGCTGGAACTCCGCCTCCATCTCCTCGTGGGTCATGTTCTTCATCTCCATGATCTCGTCGAACAGGAACGAGTGTCCCTTGTACAGGAAGGAGTCCGTCGCGGGGTCCCACTCGTACACCGTATTCGTGATCAGCTCGTTCGTCTCCGGCTCGAACCCGACGAGCTCGACGACCTGCTTGATCCGCCGGACGATGGAATCGCCGATCCGCGCGTGGGTCTGGATGATCACGAAGTTCAACGCGGTGAGGAGGATCCGCGGGGTGTTGATCGGCGGGTTCTCGAGCCGGTTCACCATCGACTTCACGGAGTCCGCGTGCATCGTGGACATCGTCGGGTGCCCCGTCGCCATCGCCTGGAACATCGTGTACGTCTCCTTGCCGCGGACCTCGCCGACGATGATGTAGTTCGGCCGCTGCCGCAGTGCGGCGCGGACGAGGTCGTACATGTCGATCTCGCCGCCCTGCTTCCCGTCCGCCCGCCGCTCGCCGACGCCGGACCGGGTCGTGCCCGGGATCCAGTTCTCGTGGGGCAGGTTGATCTCCCGGGTGTCCTCGATCGACACGATCTTCGCCCCGGGCCGGATGAAGAGGCCCGCGCTGTTCAGGGTCGCCGTCTTCCCGCTCGCGGTCCCCCCGCACACCATCATCGACTTCCCGTGCTCGATCGCGATCCAGATGTACGCGACCATGTCCGGGCTCGCGGTGTTGAACTTGATCAGCTCGACGGGGGTGAACGGCTTCTCCTTGAACCGCCGGATCGTGAACGAGGACCCGCGGGTCGTCACCTCCTTCGAGTACGTCGCCTGGATCCGGTGGCCCTCGCGGGACGTCCCGTCGAGGATCGGGCTCGCGACGGAGAGCTGCTTCCCGCACCGCTGGCCGAGGGCGACGACGAAGCTGTTCAGCGCGTCCTCGTCCGGGAAGATCACCGCCGTCTTGATCGACTCGAACCTCTGGTGGAACACGAACAGCGGGATGTTCGTCCCGTCGCACGAGACGTCCTCGACCCGGGGGTCCGCCATGAACGCGTCGATCGGACCGTACCCGACGAAGTCCCGGATCAGGTAGTACACGACCTTGTCCCGGCTCGAGGGCTCCAGGCGGAGGCCCCGGGACTTGATGAAGGACTCCACCGCCTCCTTCAGGTACTCCTCCTTGTCCTTCGCCGCCATCTTGTCCCACTCGTACTCGAGGGTGCGGTTCAGGGAGTCCTTCAGGAGGGAGAGGAGCTTCTGCTCCTTGTCGTCGAGCTGCGGCTCCCACACCTCGTACAGGTACTCGGACTTGTCGTGGTCGTAGATGATCCGGCCGTACGTGTACGGCTCCCGGATCGCGACCACCTCGATCTCCTCGATCGTCTTCACGGTGATCTCCGGGATGTGGGTCAGGTACGACCCGCGGGTGCCGGACCACTGGGCCTTCTGCATCAGGGCCCCCTTCGGCATCATCACCTTCCTCGTCTTCGCCATCGTGCGTCCTCCTAGATCGACACGTCCGTGCCCTGCTCCGCGACCGCCACGTTCACGAACGCCTGCTGCACGCGGACGAGCCCGATCGGCATCACGAGTGGTATCGTGTCGTTCGGGTCGTTGTAGATCCGGATCTCGACATCGTACGCCGCTTTCGGGTCCTTCCAAGCCGCCTCGAGCCGGTAGTACGGGGTCACGATCGTGACCTGCTGGACCCGGGGGCCGAAGAAGCTCTCCGTGAAGCAGGTCGTCGGGCACCCCCCGACGAAGTCCCCCGCATCGATCCCGAACGCGTTCGCGAGGGTCCGGTTGTAGAACGAGACCCAGGCGACCCCGACGGGCGACGTCGCGTTGAGCCAGACGTCCGTGCTCACCTGCGTGAAGTCGTCGCGGGACACGCCGAGGAGCTTCGCGTGGACCCCCTCCGTGGAGGAGCCCTGCGCGGACCCGTCGCCGAAGAGGGAGACGTGGGTCGTCGCGATCCGCACCCTGTTCCCCACGATCGCGACCTCGAACGTCGGGACCGCGCGGACGGTCTGCCCGTCCGCCTGGGCCCGGACCACCGCGCCGTTCTCGTACGTGAGGGACCCGTGCAGGTAGTACCGGTTGAACACCTCGAGGGACACCCGGCCCGTGGACCGGTACGACGCGGGCGTGACGACGCCCTGGATCAGGTACCGGAACTGCGTCGTGAACGGCCGCTGGGTCGTGTTCGCCTCCAGGAGGCCGAGGGTCGGGGACGTGAAGATGGGGACCCCCTCGACGCCGAGGGTCACGGGGGTGAAGGAGGAGATCGGGATGTACTCGAGCTGCGCGCTCGACGCCATCTGGGCCGCGAGCATCTGGAGGTCCACGTTCCCCTTGAGGGCCCCGAACTGCCCGAACGCGTTCCCCATGTGGGACGCCTCGGAGTCCTTCATCCACACGGGGACGTACTGGTTCACGATCAGGCTGATGAACGTCAGGAAGACGAGGAGGGCCATGATCGTGCCGACGGTCGACGCGACCCCGGACTCGTCCTGGCGGATGCGGCGGAGAGGCTTCATGTCGAGCGTCCCGAGCGAATGACTCACGTCCAGCGGGAGCACTGGAAGGGCATTCAGTCGCCTTCAACCCGGACGTTCGTATTTATAGGCTTCGTCCCGAAAATCCATCCTTGAGAGTGCCCCGTCCTATGGAGGGGAGCTGATGATTCCCAGGGTCGAGACCGGGTCGGAGATCCGACCCGCGACGGACGCCGCGCGGGGACGTTTCGGCCACCTCTCCGTTATCTATAAGTATAGATAACACGGTGCCGCCGCATGCAAGTCGGGTGTGGCGTCCGGACGATGACGGTGCGAAACCGCGAGTACCTGTACTTCTGGCACTACGAGACCCGGGACGGGCGGCGGAAGGCGATCCACGATTACGTGGGTCCCGCGCGGGATCCGGAGTCGGGGCGGAAGGCCGTGGAGGCCCTGGAAGCGTATACCCGGAAGGCGATCGAGGAGGCCCGGCGGCGGCTCCAGTCCGAGAAGCTCGAGGCGATGGCGGGGACCCGCTAAGGTCCGACGTTATCAACATTCATAGATAACATCCGGGCGGTACCCATGGACGCGGGACGGCGTCCCGTTCCACGGAAACCCTTTTCTCCCTCCCGCCGTTCGCTCCCTCCGCGCCGCGGTAACTCAGTTTGGGAGAGTGCGAGACTGAAGATCTCGAAGTCGCCGGTTCGAGCCCGGCCCGCGGCATGACCCCTCCCCGCGTCACCGGCCCGCTCTCTTCAGGACCGCGAGCGCGGTCGTCGTGATCCACCGGCTCGGGCGTCCCGCGACCTCGAGGCCCAGGGGGTAGAACGGCCCCCGGACCCGGTACCCGGGGTCCTCGGTGTCCGGGTGGAGGGCGTCCATGTTCCAGCTCCCGTCCCGGTTCCGCATCCGCTCGAGCCGATCGAGGGCGGGGCGCATCCGCGGATCGTCGCCGTATCCGAGGGACGTGAGGACGTCCAGGCCGACGAGGATGTCGTAGTAATAGTGCACGGGATAGTGGAGACGGAACCACGGAGGATACGGGGCGCGCCCCTCCCGGAACAGGTTCCGCTCCAGGTAGAATTCGGCGCCCCGCTCGATCGACCGTTCGATGGCGGGGGTCCGCGACCCGGGCGGGAGCGCCGCGAACGCGGAGAGGGCCTCCCAGCAGTCCAGGGTCCCGACACTCGACCGGAAGCAATGCCACCCGCCGTCCTTCTTCTGATGGCGGACGAGCCAGTCGATCGCGGGTTGCAATCGCGGGTCCTTCAGATATCCGAACCGGACGAGCGCCCGGACCGCGTTCCCCGTGATGCACACCTCACCGATGCGGCCGCCGAGGTCGCCCTGCGGAACCGAGAACCGCCGGAGGAAGAGGTCCGCCGCCTTCCGGATCCGGGGGTTCTTCTTCGAGAGCCCGAGATCCGCGAGGACGAGGAGCATCCAGTTCGTGGCGACGTACTTCGGCCGGTACAGCTCGAACGCGGAGGTCCCCTTCGTCACCCAGTGTCCCTCGGGAAGCTGTTCCGCGAGGATCTTCGCGGCCCACCCCTTCCTCCCGATCTCCCCTTGCGCGCGGACGACCGCGGGGTCGCCATCGGGTCTCCCGAGGACCTCTCGCAAGACCCGTACGCGGACGCTGGGATCGGAGTCCTTGGAGAGGAGCCAGTTCCGGAGACCGCGTCGGAGGGCCATGCGGGCGCGGAATCCGTCGCGCCTATATAGTCTCAAACCACGGGGACGCGAGTCGATAGAGTCTTATGGCGCGACCCGTTTCGACGGACGTCCCGCCTTAGCTCAGCCTGGTTAGAGCGGGTGACTGTAGTCGGTTCCCGCCGGGGCGCCGGCGGTGCCCGCTGACATCATCAGGTCTCCGGTTCAAATCCGGAAGGCGGGACTCCTTCCCTCCCCGCAACGTTCTTGAAGCCTCCGGGGTTACGG
>Ga0209853_1000601_pt1 | contig 10092 bp, 11 predicted proteins | sample GWRWS1_30_40_FD_187224 | JGI IMG/M metagenome (GOLD analysis project Ga0209853, IMG submission 187224) | Riverbed sediment microbial communities from areas with vegetation nearby in Columbia River, Washington, USA - GW-RW S1_30_40 (SPAdes)... | ecosystem: Environmental > Aquatic > Freshwater >...
TGGCGGATACCGGCGGCGATCTCGTCGGAGCACGCAGGCGGATACCGCAGGTCGTTGCGTCCACATAGGAGCAATACGCGCACGTGAATCTCGGTGGGCCGTGCGGTATAGTCCAGCCCCGGCCACCCGGTGCCAGTGGCCGCGCCCGGGCCCGGAGCGCATCCAGGCATCGGCGTCGTCGTTGCGCAGCCTAATCCCCAACACGGCGACCGGCGGCAGTTGGTGACGTTCCGTTAGAGGAACCGGTGGGCGTCGCGATGCCACCGGCCGGGTCGATGGGGTGCTCGCCAACTCTGCTTGCACCTGACGTCGCGTGAGGCGTTAGCGTCGACGATGGGTGATCACGTGGACAAACGGCGCTGGAAGGTTGGCGAGCTGGCGGAGGCGACCGGCGTGACCGTCCGTGCCCTGCATCACTTCGACGAGATCGGGGTGCTGCGGCCGACCGAGCGGTCGGCGACCGGGCACCGGCTGTACGCCATTGACGATGTGCGACGTCTCGACCGAGTCCTCGCGCTGCGGCAGCTCGGAATGTCGCTGAGTGAGATCGCCACGTCGCTCGACGGCCAAGTCGATGATCTCGAACTGGCCGCGCGGGAGCAGCTTGCGCAGGTCGAGCAACAGATTGGGCTACAACGGCAACTGCGCCGACGTCTCGTGACGCTGTTAGGTGCCATGCAGGAGACGCCAGAACCATCGATCGACAAACTCATCGCAGTGATGGAGGCAATGATGCAGGCCAGCTACTTCACCCCCGACCAGCTTGCCCGGCTCAAGCAGGGCCACCGGGAGGCCGGTGACGAGGGATTCGCGCGCTGGCAACGACGGTGGGCTGAACTCGCCACCGAGGTCACCGCCCATGTCGAGGCCGGGACCGATCCGGCGGCTGCCGTCGTGCAGGAAACCGCGCGGCGGTGGAGTGACCTGATGGACCACATGACCGACGGCGATCGGGGCACCTTGTCCTCGATGTATGCCGCGTTGGACGGCAAAGGACCCGAAGCCGCGACGCGCGGCGTGGTCAGTGCCGAGGTGTGGGACTACATCAAGCGGGCGTTCGCGGTCGGCTTCGGTTCCCGACGATAGGCAGCTGCCAGAGCGAAGCCGAGACTGGTCGAGCAGGTCGCACTCGAACGGCAGAAATCCGCGGGAGCGCGGTTGATGGTCGCGGGCGATCACGTTGTAGTCGCCGCACACGACCAACCGCGCCCGATCGACCGGCTCCAGTGACCGGATGGCGGCCAGCGGCGAGCTCACGAACGCGCGCTTGCGTGCCAATTTCTCCGGTGCCCGGTCGCCGGAGGGCACTGGAGAGCCTCGTGCTTCGAAAGAGTCCGCGGGATTCGGCGGGGGCCGCAAGGAAAAGGGCCTGCACAGAAGGCACCCGCCATGCGGCCTACCCAGTCCAATGTTTCGCTATTGTGCCGGACCGCGACTCATTGCGTACTTCATTTCGATCCGCCGCAGTTCTCCATATGGTCACCGGGCCAAAAGCCACGAGGAATGAGTCCGGAAGTCCCTGGTGACGGCAGGCACCGGAAACGACGCTATCCGCATTGGCAAGCCTACGTGTAGTGGGGCACGCGGCGGCCGGCTGCTTGGGGAGTTGAGTCGCATGGCAGACCGTCCCGGTCCATTGGTCAAGCCGCTCAGTCGGCGAACGTTCATCAAGGCGGTGGGTGGCGCGGGAGCCGGCTTCGTGCTCTTCGCATACCTGCCCGGCGGCGGGACCCGGGCACTCGCCAAGGTCCCGGGAGGCACGCTCGATCCGGAGGCCGTGCTCAAGTACCAGACACCGATGCTCATCCCGCCGGTCATGCCGCGGGCGGACATCATCGTGTCCCCGGGCGGCAAGCCCACGGACTACTACGAGATCTCGGTTCGGCAGTTCCAGCAACAGATCCTGCCGACCGGACTGCCCGCCACCACGGTGTGGGGCTACGGCGCCGTGCGGGCGCAGAGCGGGAAGGGACTGTTGCTCCACAGCGCCCCGTCGCTCACGATCGAGGCGATGCGCGGCCGGCCGGTGCGCGTGAAATGGATCAACGAGCTGGTCGGTGCGGACGGCAGCTACCTGCCGCACTTACTGCCGGTCGACCCCACCCTGCACTGGACGAACCCCCCGGGCGGCACGAACGGCCGCGACATGCGCCCCGACCTTACCGAAACGCCAGGTCCGTATACCGGCCCGGTGCCCCTCGTGACCCACGTGCACGGCGCCGTCGGCGTGGGCGACGAGAGCGACGGGTACGCCGAGGCCTGGTACCTGCCCGCGGCGAACAACATCCCCGCCGGCTACGCCACGGTCGGCACCTGGTACAACTTCTTCGCCGGCAAGGCGGCCGCCGCCTACGGTGCGACCTGGGGGCCCGGCTTCGCCACATTCCAGTACCCGAACCGGGACCGCGCCTCGACCAAGTGGTACCACGACCACGCGCTCGGCATGACCCGGCTCAACGTGTACGCCGGTCCAGCGGGCTTCTACATCATCCGAGGCGGACCGGACGGCGACAGGACGGTGCTGGACAGCCGGTCCGGCACGGTGGCCGTGCTTCCGAGCCCAGCACCGAAGGAGGGTGACAAGTTCCCCTCCAACAAGACCTACTACGAGATCCCCATCGTAATCCAAGACCGGTCGTTCAACGCAGACGGATCGCTCTTCTATCCCGACAGCCGCACGTTCTTCGATGGCATCGTTCGCGACTACATCCCCGACGGGCCGTTCTCGCCGATCTGGAACCCGGAGTTCTTCGGCAACACAATGATGGTCAACGGCAATACGTGGCCGTTCCATACCGTCGAGCAGCGGCGATACCGCATCCGGTTCCTCAACGGCTGCCAGTCCCGCTTCGTGATCTTGGACTTCAACCAGATCCCCGGCGTTGAGGTGTGGGCCATCGGCAACGAGGGTGGCTTCCTCGCGGCGCCGGTCAACCTGACTGCCACGAACGGCAACCGACTGCTGATGGCCCTGGCCGAGCGTGCCGATCTGATCGTGGACTTCACCAACGTGCCCGTCGGCAACTACGTCCTGGCCAACGTCGGTCCGGACGAGCCGTTCGGCGGCGGGACCCCCGGCGTCGACTTCGAACCCTCCGACCCGGTCACGACCGGACAGGTCATGCAATTCCGCGTCGTGCCGGGCGTGGGACCGGACCCCACCACGCCACCGCAATTCCTTCAGCTGCCGACGATCGCACCGCTGCCGGCGGAGATGAGGACCCGGCCGCTCGCGCTCATCGAGCAGGCGGGCACGGGCCACGACGCGGCGGACGAGGAGGTTGAGGGGCCCGTCGAGGCGCTCCTCGGTGTCATCACCGCCGACGGATTTGCCTCAGAACGGCTCTGGATGGATCCGGTCACCGAGAACCCCAGCGTCGGCGACACCGAGGTCTGGGCGATCCACAACATCACCGGTGACGCGCACCCCATGCACATCCACGAGCTCGCGTTCGAGGTCGTGAACCGCGAGGGCCTCGTGCTCGACGAGGACGGCGAGGTGGTCCAACCCGTGCAGCTCGCCGGTGCCGTGACGCCGCCCGAGTCCTGGGAGACCGGGGTCAAGGACACCGTTGTCGCGCTGCCCGGTCAGGTGACGCGGGTGCGCGCACAGTTCAACAACCCCGGTCAATTCGTCTGCCATTGCCACATCGTGGAGCACGAGGACAACGAGATGATGCGGCCGTACCGCATCGGCCCGGTCCAGTCCGGCCAGCCCGACATGTAGCCGCGCTGTTTGGGACTTTCGCACGCACCTGGCCTGGCCGTTCGGCGCATGTCCGGGGCCTGGTCGCCGCCGTCATGGTTGGCAACGCCGCCATGGTCGCGACGAGGTCACCGCTGCCTCGGAGCTGGTGCCCGGAGACATCGTCGTCCTGCAGGCCCGCGACGCGCTTCCGGCGGACTGCCGGCTGGCCGAGGCCAACCACCTCGAGGTTGACGCTTCGAGCCTCACCGGCGAGTCACTGCCGGTGACCAAGAACCCTGCGCCAACGGTGGCCGACCGATCGAGCATGCTCTACGCGGGCTCACACCGTCGGCGCCGGCACCGGACTCGCCGTGGTGGTCGGGGTTGGTCACTCCACGGAAGCCGGGCGCAGCGCCGTCGCGGCCTTTGTGCCGGTGGCCGTCGGTGCCGCAGCGGCGCTCCTCAGGCGCGCCAAGGAGGTCGAGGATGTCCTCGGCGCCCGGTCGCTGCGGACCGAGGTACATCTTGGCGGTTGAGATCCCTCCTCGAAGAGGGCCTTGCGGGCGCGTTCGAAGGCCGACTCCTCGGCCGTGCGCAGGCTGACCGCTCGGGCGGACGCCATGCCGAAGTTGTCCTTGTACAAGCGGCCATCCGCGTCACGCTGCAATGTCGCCGGGGTGACTCGTACGTGCCGGCGAACCACGACCCGATCGTCACGTTGGACGCGCCGGCCGCGAGAGTGAGTGCGACGTCCCGCGGGCGCCGGACACCCCCGTCGGCCCAGACATGGGCGCCGCGTTCGCGGGCCCGGGCGGCGCACTCCGCCACAGCGGAGAACTGAGGCCGGCCGACGATCTCCGTCGCCTCCAAGACCGCGTCGGAGTTTGCGGTCAGCGGCGAGGTCGCCGACGGAGCGCCGGTACCCGCTTGCTCCACGAGGCGTCGACGGTTCGGAAGGGCACTCGTCCACGCCGCCGACCGCGCCAGCATGGTCGTGGTCGGCTCCCGCGGACGGGGTGAGGCCAGTCACCGTGTCGCCCAGGAACGTGAACCGCGCGAAGGGAGGCGCGACCGGTCGGACGTGCGCGCGCCCCGGGTACTCGAAAACGGTGGCGTAGGCCTCGGGCAGCCATACCGGCATTTGCTCGGCGGGCATCTCGCCGCGTACCACGACGGTGAGTTGCGCGCTCAGCTCCTCGGACCTCACTTCGTAGGCGAGCGTGATAGCCAGTCCCCCTTCCGTGAGCGTCAATTCGATGAGCCCGGAGTGGCAAGCTCTCGCCAGAGAACTCATGGCCTTCCGGCTCTCCCGTCATCCCTCGTCGCGCGCGCCATCTCGGTGCAGCGTATCGGCGTGAACCCACCAACGAGTGGCAACGCCTCCCAACGGTCAACAACCGAACCGCCAACATCGCCGGCCGAGGCGCCGTCGGGCCTCCGTACGCGCAAAAAGGACACCCGTCGGCCGGTGTTAACCGGTCTCGACGCTGCGGCCCCATCTTGACGATGGTGGGTCTCGGGGTCCGAAGAACACCAATTCCCGCTCCGCGTGCCGCTTCCGATTTCCTTGTCGGCGGGTGCCACGTTCAGAATCGCCCGCTCGGCCGGCGCGGCGTAGGGCCAAAAGTCCTGTGTTCGTGGTTCTCGGGCAACCGCTGGCGCTCCTGCCGCAGTGGATGTTGGACTTATTCGATGTATCTCGATCACTTCCTTGCGGAACGTATCGGTGTCGAGGACCGTGCGGCGCCTACCGGAGCCGGTAGGCGCACTGGGCCACATGGTGGCGGTGAACAGATCGCGCATCTCCCGCATACCTTGATCGTCGGTCAGCGCTCAGGCCCATACGCGTCGAGCACGCCGAAGGTGGTGAACCAGTCGTTGATCTGCGGGATCTCCGCGGCCCATTCCTCGCCGTCGACGTGCAACGCCGCGGCGAGGTCGGCGTCGGGCACGTGCAGGCCGTCGGTGTCGATGGCGGCCGGGTAGGGCACGTGCCCGATGGGGGTGTCGACGGCGTCGGCGGTGTCTCCAATCGTTCGACCACCAGTTGAGAACACACGCGTTCTCCCCATATCCGGGCCACAGGAACCGGCCGTCGGCGCCGCGGCGGAACCAGTTAACCTGGAAGATCTTCGGCAGCTTGGTCGGATTGGCGCTGTGCTTGCCGATGTCGGTCCAGTGCCGCAGGTAGTCCCCGGCGTGGTAGCCGATGAACGGCAGCATCACCAGCGGGTCGCGGCGCACCACACCGACCTGCCCGACCGCCGCCGCGGTCGTCTCCGAGGGCAGGGTGGCGCCCATGAACACGCCGTGGTTCCAGTCCCAGCCTGGGTGACTAGGGGAATGGTGGTCTTGCGGTGGCCGCCGAACAGGATCGCCGAGATCGGCACGCCACGTGGGTCGTCGTACTCGGCGGCCAGGATCGGGCACTGCCTGGATGGGCGTGCAGAAACGACTGTTTGGATGCGACGACGGGGTGCCCGCCGCCGGGTCCAGTCGTTGCCGTGCCAGTCAGTCAGGTGCGCCGGGGGCTCGCCCACGCCCTCCCACCACACGTCCCCGTCGTCGGTGAGCGCGACCTTGGTGAACAGCGAGTTCCCGGCCTGCAGGGTGCGCATCTCGTTCGGGTTCGTGGTCCAGTCGGTGCCCGGTGCCACGCCGAAGAATCCGTACTCGGGGTTGACCGCATAGAGGCGGCCGCCGTCGCCGAACCGCATCCAAGCGATGTCGTCACCGAGCGTCTCCACCGTCCAGCCGGGGATGGTGGGTTCGAGCATGGCCAGATTGGTTTTGCCGCAGGCGGACGGGAACGCCGCCGCGCGATGTAGCGCACGGTGCCGGCCGGGTTGGTGAGTTTGAGGATGAGCATGTGCTCGGCCAGCCAGGCCTCATCGCGGGCCATCACGGAGGCGATGCGTAACGAGTAGCATTTCTTGCCCAGCAACGAGTTCCCGCCGTAGCCGGAGCCGTACGACCAGATCTCCCGGGCTTCGGGGAAATGGGCGATGTACTTGGTGTCGTTGCACGGTCAGGCCACATCCGCCTGCCCCTCGGCCAAGGGCGCGCCCACCGAATGCAGGGCCGGCACGAACTCGGCGTCCTCGCCCATCACGTCCAGCACCGGGCGCCCATCCAGGTCATGATCTTCATGCTGGCCGCGACATACGCCGAGTCGGTGATCTCCACCCCGAACCTGGGCTCATCGGAGTCCAACGGGCCCATGCAAACCGGGATCACGTACATCGTCCGCCCCGCCATACAGCCCCGATACAGCTCGGCCATGACCAGCTTCATCTCCGCGCGCCGGGGGGCAACGAGTCGTCAAACCACTCGCAGACGAGCTTAGCTGCGGTCTGCGGATGGGAGAGCATCCAGTAGACGCCGCCGTCGATGTCGACCATCTCGGTGAAGGTGGCCGGCAGCCGGCGGTACAGGTCGGCTATAGGCCGGGGTGGGGGCCCCGGCGGGCGATGAGGAACATGGTGGGCGTCACGAGCTCGTGCAGCGGGCGGGTGGCGGGGTGGAAGTCCGGGTCGTGCAGGTAGCCGTCGACGACGAGCCGGGTCTCCACGGCGCGGCTGTCCTCGCGGGTGTCGACCAGGGCCTTCCAGTCTAGGTACGACGAGATCGGCACGGGGAGGTTGGGTGCCAGTCGCACCAGGCGGCGGGCGATCGGCAGGATGATCCTGCGCCGTCGGGCCGCCCGGCCCATGGTCCGCGGTCGGTGAGCGGCGCCCGGTGGTAGGCCGGCTCGGTCATGATGGCCGAACCCCGTTTTTAGGCATGACGAAGGCGTTGTACCCGGCCAGGTGTATTTGGTAGGCGAGCTCGGCGAAACGTAGGCGTGACCGCCGAGCCCTGGGAGATCAGGATGTTCGAAGCCCGGCGGCGGTGGGGAAGTGGACCAGCTCGAAGCGTTCACCGTCGGAGACGAAGGGGGTGACCGTCATGGCGTGTTCGATCTCGTCCGGTTCGCTCGCCGTGACGTGGTGGCTCTTCCAGTAGTCGGGGGCCTTCATGTCGGCGTCCCTTCGTGGTCGGATGGCTGCGCCGGCGGTCTGGGGCCTGCACCGCCGGCGCCGAACCGTGCCGCTCACGCGCTCAACGAAGGGTTCGCTGCCGGCTGCGCCCACGGACTCGTCCTCGGTCGGCGGCGCGAGGCGATGGCGGCTGACTGGTGCGTCGTCGTTGCCGGGCCGACCGGCGTGCGTGGTCGAGGGCGAGCAGTACCCGGGCGGCCAAGGTCAGCGAGATGGCGAGCACGGTGCCGCTGGCCGCGACGGCGGCGCCGGCGGCTGGGCCCGGGTCGGCGTTCAGGGCGGCGGACAGCGCGCCCATGGACAGCGCCGCTATCACCACGAGCATCCAGAAGGATCTGCGGGCCCGTGCCGTGGGGTGCGGTGCCGTGTTCATCGGATTCACATCAGGTGTTTCGCGGCGGGCAGGACCACTGCGAGGATGGACAGGACGACGATGGCGACGAAGACGACCGCGGCGATCGTCATGGCCACCGGGCGCGAGCGCCAGTGCCGGCGGGCGTTGCGGTCGACGAACGGGACGAGGATCAGCAGGATGAACAGGGCGGCGCCGCCGTAGAGGATGCCGGACAGGCCGATCCAGTCCTCCAGGGTGAACATCCACCAGAACGGCCACGGCGGCAGGGTCACCTCGACGCCGGCCACCGGTTCGGGGCCGACCACGGGTGGCAGCAGCACGGTGAGGATGCCCAGCACGCCGAGCAGCACCAGCGCGAACACGCTGACCCGGCGCAGGTGGTAGGTGAACGGTTCGGTCGGCTCACCGCTGGCGGCCTGGGTGCCGGAGGCGTCGGTGGGCAGCGACGGGTGCGGGGAGATCCGGTGCCGCTTGATCAGCAGCGCGTGCCAGACCAGCAGGCCGAAGATCAGAACCGGGATGATCACCACGTGGGCACCGTAGAGCCGGACCAGGATGGGTACGTTCTGGGCGAAGTCCGGGGAGAACCAGACGCCGGCCCCGCCGAGCAGCTGGCCGATCTCGACGTTGTGCGAGAGGGCCTCGTAGCCTTCCTGGTCCCACTTGAGCACGGTGCCGGTGAATAGGGCCAGGATCACCAGTCCGAACATCGCCACCCCGAGCAGCCAGTTGCCCTCGCGGGGCTTCTTGTACGAGCCGGTGAAGACGATGCGCAGCAGGTGCAGTGCCGCGGTCACGTACATCGCCTGCGCGGCCCAGAAATGCACGCCGCGGATGAACGATCCCAGCCAGATGTTCTGTTCGATGTCGCGGACGGAGGCGTTGGCGCCTTCCGGGGTGGGGTTGTAGAACTGGACCAGGATGATCCCGGTGACGATCAGCACCACGAACATCGCCGCAGTGATCCCGCCCAGGCTCCAGGCCACGTTGTTGGCGTGTTCGGGTACCGGGTAGCGCAGCGCGCTGATGCCCAGCCGGTCGTCCACGACGTCCCAGGCGCGCCGGTACCAGCCGCGGCGGCGTGGGGTCGGGGCGACCGGGCTAGCCGGCGGCGATGTCGTCTCGGTCATCTGCGCCGCCTCCTCACGAACTGGGCGTCGGGTCCGACGGTGGCGTGCCGAGTTGGCGCCGCAGGACGCGCACGCTCTGCGGCGGCCGGTAGCGCACCGCGAGCCAGCCACCCAGCACAAGGGCCAGGACGCTGATCGCCAGCAGCACCCAGTCACCCCCGGCGAGGTGTCCGCGCGGGTTGAGCGGGTCGTGGACCACCGTGGTGCCGGTCTCTTCCCCGGCCGCCGGCTGCATCGGGGCGCCGCCCTGCAGCGACTGCTGCAGCAGCGTGCGGGCCTTGTCCATGTTCCCGTTGTCCAGGGCGTCCTTGGCCGCCTGGACTTGTGCCAGATCGACGCCCTCCTTGTCGGGTGCCTTCAGCGCGTCATCGACCTTGTCGCTGATCTCGTCCATGTCGCCGGGCTCGTTCACGATGATCCCGATGGCCTGCAGGACGAGCACCGAAGCCTGGTCGCTGTCACCGTCGTGCGCCAACGCCGGGCGCGCCGCGAGCGCCGCCAACCACACGCCGACGACGCACGCGACCAGGATCGCAACCGCCCGTCGACGACCTGTGTTCCAGGTCACCATGCTGGACATGCGGTCAGGATGAACCGATACCAGTCGATGCGGCCCTGCCGAGCGCCCTGTCTAGGCGGGCCGAAAGTCCCGTTCCGGAGGCACCCACAGCGGCCGGTAGCAGTGGCGATCGGAGGGCTCGACCGCCGCCACGCCGGTTACACTGCCCGGCGGAGCCGGGCGGCGACAGCGATGCCGCCGCGACCACCGCCGACAAAGGCCACCTGGTGAAGCGTCGACGCTGGTTGCGACGGCGTCATCGAGGCGCTTCCCTTCGTGAACCTAGGGATCTGTCGGTCCGTGGCCCGGTTGGCCCCTGC
>Ga0209853_1000603_pt1 | contig 10080 bp, 7 predicted proteins | sample GWRWS1_30_40_FD_187224 | JGI IMG/M metagenome (GOLD analysis project Ga0209853, IMG submission 187224) | Riverbed sediment microbial communities from areas with vegetation nearby in Columbia River, Washington, USA - GW-RW S1_30_40 (SPAdes)... | ecosystem: Environmental > Aquatic > Freshwater >...
AGGGCGCGGTCCACCGCTGCGATGCGCGTGAGGTATGCCTCGACCAGCTCACGTGCGGTGACTGCCCCACTCCGAAACGCCGCGAGGCTCTCGTGAATCGTCAGACGAGTCCAGTCCATCGCGTCCCTACTCTCGAACGCCGGGTCGAGAACCGAGCAGCCCTAGGACGCAGGGAGGAGGACCGCCGAGGCGTATGCCGCATACGTTGAGGCGGTCCGACGCGGGTCGGGTACCCACCGAAGGTGGGTGCGGCCTTCGGCCGTGGGTGGGACGACGGGCTGCGAAGGTTATCGACACGGCGCTACTCTTCGAGGATCTTCGGGACGTGCACGTACTCCCCCTCCCGTTGGGGCGCATTCGCCAGCATCACGTCGACCGGATACGACGGCCGCACCTCGTCCTCCCGCATCACGTTGACGAGAGGGAGCACGTGGGAGGTCGGCTCGACGTTCGTCGTGTCCACCTGCCGGAGCTTCTCCACATAGCCGAGGATGGCGTCGAGCTGGCTCCGCATCCGCTCCTTCTCCTCGGCTGACAGATCGAGCCGCGCTAGCCGCGCGACGTGCTCCACCTCGGCCAGGCTGATCCTCGACCCACTCATCGGTTCCCCCTCGGGTTCCACGGGGCTAGACCTCCTCCAAGGGGGCGTGACGGAGCGCGAGGCGCTTTCGGCCGACGGCCGCGAAGTTCACGGTCACGACGAAGTCCTCACCGTCGCGCTCGATGCCGATCAGGAGCCCATCGCCCCACCCGGCGTGCCGCACTCGCGCACCCACCCGAAGCGGATAGTCGTCGGTATCGTCCGGCTGGCCCGGGACGCGCGACCCCCAGGTGGGGGGGGTCCAGCGGGGAGGAGGGGGTGGATACCCGCAGGTCGAGTACCCACCCCCTGACGAAGGTCCCCGGCCGCCGACAGGTAGGAGCGCCTCGGCGGGCATCTCGAGGAGGAACCGCGAGGGGTCGTGCGGCCCCGCGAAGCCGCCGCGCCGGCGCTGGCCGGCGTAGGAGACAAACAGCCGCTCCTTCGCCCGGGTCAGACCGACGTAGGCGAGCCGCCGCTCCTCCTCGATGCTCTCGGCGTCGTCGAGCGATCGGGCGTGGGGAAACACCCCCTCCTCGAGGCCGGTCAGGAACACGACGGGAAACTCCAGCCCCTTCGCCAAATGGACGGTCATGAGCGTGACCGCCGCCCGCGACTCGCTCAGCTCGTCCACGTCCGAGAGGAGCGCAACCGAGTCGAGGAACCCCGGCAGATCGCCCCCTTGCGCGCGCGCCGCAAACTCTTCGGCGGCGACGCACAGCTCGTCCAGGTTCTCGAGCCGTCCCTCGGCGTCCGCCGGCGCCTCGCTCCGGAGCGCCTCCCGGAGCCCAGAGACGTCGAGGACGGTGGCCACTCGGTCCGCCAGGGGCCGCGGCTCTGCCACAAGCGCCGCGAGGCGGGCGACGAGCGCCGCGAACTCCTGGAGCGCGCGGGCCGCCTTGCCGCCGATCCCGGCGGCGGAGGCGTCCCCGCTCGCCGCGAGCAAGGAGCCGCCGGCGCGTCCGGCGGCCTCCTCGAGGCGCGAGAGCGTGGCGCGGCCGATGCCCCGAGGCGGGATCCCGATGGCCCGGCGGAAGGCGAGGGCGTCGCTAGGATTGATCGCCAGCCGGAGGTAGGCAAGGGCGTCCTTGACCTCCTTCCGCTCGTAGAACCGGACGCTCCCCACGATGTGGTACGGCAAGCCTGCGGCCCGCAAGGCATCCTCGAGGACCCGGGACTGCGCGTTCGTCCGGTAGAAGACAGCGATGGCGTCGAGCCGGACTTCCGCGGCGCGCAGGTCGGCGATCGTCCGCGAGACCCACGCGGCCTCCTCGCCCTCATCCCGGGCACGGAACAGGCGCGCCGGCTCACCGCGGCCATTCTCCGTCCACAGGGTCTTGTCCTTCCGAGCCTGGTTATGCGCGATCACGGCCGCGGCAATGTCGAGGATCTGGCCGGTGGAGCGGTAGTTCTGCTCGAGCCGTACCACGCGACACGTCGGGAAGTCGCGCTCGAAGTCGAGGATGTTGCGGAGATCTGCCCCACGGAATCGGTAGATCGACTGGTCGGGATCTCCGACGACGCAGAGGTTCTGGTGCGCGTCCGTCAGGTGCCGCAGCAACCGGTACTGCGCCGCGTTCGTGTCCTGGTACTCGTCGACGAGGACGTAGCGCCAGAGCTCCCGGTAATACGCGAGCACCTCCGGGTGACGCTCCCAGAGCCGCACCGGGAGGACCAAGAGGTCATCGAAGTCGACCGCGCCCGCTTCGCGGAGCCGGGTCTCGTAACGCGCGTAGAGGCGCGCCACCTGCTCGTCCCTCGGACCCCGCGCGGCAGCCCGCAGGTCGTCCGGGTCCTGGAGCTGGTTCTTGGCGCGGCTGATGCGGGAGACGACGGCCTGCGGCGCCACCAGGCGCTCGTCGAGCCCAAGCTCCCGGCAGAGCCCTCGCACGAGACCGAGCCGGTCGTCCTCGTCGTAGATGACGAAGCTCCGGGGGTATCCCAGGTGGTGGATCTCGGCACGGAGGATCCGCGCGCAGGTCGCGTGGAAGGTGGCGACGAGCGGCACGCGCCCCGCGCGGCCGGCGAGCAGCGCCGCGACGCGCTGGGCCATCTCCCCGGCGGCCTTGTTCGTGAAGGTCACGGCGAGGATGCGCCGGGGGTCGACGCCCTGGGCGACCAGGTACGCGATCCGATGCGCGATCACGCGCGTCTTGCCACTGCCGGCCCCCGCCAGGACGAGGAGCGGGCCCTCGGTGTGCACGACGGCGTCACGCTGGGCGGGGTTCAACCCTACCAGGACGGACTCACCGGGCTGCACAGGCGGCCGGGTTACTCGACGGTGACGCTCTTCGCGAGGTTCCGGGGCTGGTCGACGTCGCAACCCCGGCGCACGGCGACGTGATACGCGAGCAGCTGGAGCGGCACCGTGAACACCAAGGGGCTCAGGAGCTCTCCCGCCGACGGTACGGTGATCACGTGGGCGGCCTTCTGGCCGATCGCCTCGTCGCCCTCGTGGGTCACGGCGATGAGGAGACCGTCCCGGGCCTTGACCTCCTCGATGTTGGCGACCATCCGGTCGTACGTGGCGTCGCGCGGCATCAGCGCCACGACGGGCATGGCCTCGTCGATGAGCGCGATCGGTCCGTGCTTCATCTCGCCCGCGGGGTAGCCCTCGGCGTGGATGTACGAGAGCTCCTTCATCTTGAGCGCGCCCTCGAGCGCGATCGGGTAGTGAAGCCCCCGCCCGAGATACAGGAAATCGCGGAAGTGGAAGAGCCGGCGCGCCAAGTCGGCGGCGGCCTCCTCTTGTGCGAGCGTCGTCTCGAGCAGGCGCGGGATCTCGAGGAGCTCTTGGAGTCGCTTCCGGCCCTCAGCCGCGGAGACCGCGCCCCGCACCCGGCCGAGATGGACCGCCAGGAGGTAGAGCGCTGTGATCGTAGCGGTGAACGTCTTGGTCGAGGCCACGCCGATCTCGGGTCCGGCGTGCGTGTACACCACGCCGTGGGCCTCCCGGGCGAGCGCGCTCCCGACGACGTTCGAGATCGCGACCACCGGCGCCCCCTTCGCCTTGGCGGTCTTGACCGCCCCCAGCGTGTCGGCGGTCTCGCCCGACTGGCTGAGAGCGACGACCAAGACGTCAGGGCCCACCAGCGGATCGCGATAGCGGAACTCCGAGCCGATGTCGACCTCGGCCGGCACCCTCGCGAGGCGCTCGATCAGCTGCCGGCCGAGGAGACCCGCGTGGTACGAGGTGCCGCACGCCACCAGGACCACGCGTGTAAAGCCCCGCAGCTCGTCGGCCGTCAGATTCAGGTCCGGGAGGAAGCAGTCCCCGGTCTCGGGCGAGATCCGGCCCCGGAAGGTGTCGGTGATCGCCCGAGGCTGCTCGTAGATCTCCTTGAGCATGAAGTGCCGATAGCCGCCCTTCTCGGCCATGATCGGGTCCCACAGGATCCGCGTCACCGCGCGCTCGACCGGCCGGCCCGACAGCGTGGAGAGCCCGACGCCGCTCCGGGTCACCACCGCCATCTCATCGTCCTCGAGGACGATGACGTCCCGGGTATGGGCGAGGATCGCGGGGATGTCGGAGGCCACGAAATACTCACCCTCTCCCAGCCCGATCACCACGCCTCCGGCGCCGGTCTTCGCCGCGACCAGGGCGTCCGGCTCGCGGTCGGAGACGACCCCGATCGCGTACGCGCCACGGAGCTCCCCGAGCGCGCGCCGCACGGCTTCCGCCAGGCCTCCCGCGGCCGACCAGTGCGACTCGACGAGATGGGCGAGCACCTCCGTGTCGGTCTCGGACTTGAACATGTGCCCCTCGGCCATGAGCCGCGTCTTGATCGGCAGGTAGTTCTCGAGGATGCCGTTGTGCACCACCACGATGGATCCGCTGCAGTCGGTGTGCGGGTGCGCGTTCTCTTCCGAGGGCCGACCGTGGGTCGCCCAGCGCGTGTGCCCCAGCCCGAGCGGTCCGTCCACAGGGCGGTCGCGCAGGATGGCCTCGAGGTTGCGGAGCCGCCCCGCACTCCGGCGCACCTGCAGGACGCCGTCGGAGAGCACGGCGACACCGGCGGAGTCGTACCCCCGGTACTCCAGGCGCTTGAGTCCCTCCAAAATGATGCCCGTCGCTCCGCTCGATCCAATGTAGCCGACAATCCCACACATCGCCCGTCCCCCCTCCCCACGTCTCTGTCCGATTCGGACAACGTCGCGGATTGGAGCAATGACCGTGCCATCTTCTGCCGGAAGGCCGACTGGCCGGGCCCGGGCCTCGGGTGTTTCGCGCCCGCAACCGAGAGGCACCTCCCCGTGTTGCGCGGCCGGGGTGCGAGGCCTCACTCGCCCGTCGGGGCCGGGGGGTCACCGTCCCCGGGCGGTTGCTTGTCGCGACGGCGCTCCGCCCAGCCCTCCTTGATCACCTGGTGCGCGCGCCCGAGGGCCAGCGCCCCGGGCGGGACGTCCTTGGTGATGACCGAGCCCGCCCCCAAGTAGGCGTCGTCGCCGATCCGAAGCGGCGCCACCAGGCTCGAGTTCGTCCCCACAAACGCCCGCGCGCCGATGTGGGTCTCGTGTTTCCTGACCCCGTCATAGTTGCAGGTGATTGTGCCAGCGCCGATGTTGGCGCTCTCGCCCACGGTGGCATCCCCGATGTACGAGACGTGGTGCGCCTTCGCCCTGGGGCCGATCGTAGACTTCTTGATCTCCACGAAGTTGCCGATCTCTGCCCCGGTCTGCACGAGGCTTCCGGGCCGCAGGCGCGCGAAGGGGCCCAGCGTCGTGTCCATCTCCACGATCGAGCCCTCAAAGACGCAATAGGGTCGGAGGGTGACTCGGTCGCCGATGGTCACGTCCTTCAGCTGGCACCCCGTGCCGATCACGCACCCCTCCCCAATGATCGTGCGGCCCTCGAGGAGAGCCCCGGGGTAGAGGACGGTGTCACGGCCCACCGTCACGTCCGCTGCCACATACGTGGAGGCCGGGTCGAGCACCGTCACCCCCGCCGTCATCAGACGCGCCAGCGTCCGCTCACGCAGCACCGTCTCCAGCTCCGCGAGCTGGCGGCGATCGTTGACCCCGGCCACCTCCAACGGATCCGTAACGGCCACGGCCTCGACGCGCCGTCGGTCGCGGGCCAGGAGCGCAATGACGTCGGTGAGGTAGAACTCCGCCTGCTCGTTGTCCGGGGACACTCGGTCGAGGGCCGGCCAGAGCCACCGCGGGTCGAAGCAATAGATCCCGGAGTTCACCTCGCGGATCCGGCGCTGCGCGGCGGTCGCGTCCCGCTCCTCGACGATACCCCGAAGCCGCCCGCGGGAGCCACCCGCACGGACGATCCGGCCGTATCCGGTCGGGTCGGCCGGCGTGCATGTGAGGACGGTCGCGGTGGCCCGCGTTCGTCGATGATGCGCGAGGAGACGCTCGACGGTGGCCGGACTCAGGAGGGGGATGTCCGCATAGAGCAGGAGCACCTCGGTCACGGTCCCGGGCAGGAGCCCCTTCGCCACCGCCAGGGCGTGGCCGGTGCCCCGCTGTGGCCGCTGCTCGACAAACCGTAGCGCATCGTCGCCGGCCAGCGTTTCCCGGACAGCCTCCCCCTGATGCCCGATCACGACCACGATCCCCCGCGCCCCGACCGCGCGCGCCAGCTCGACCGGATACGCGACGAGAGGCCGACCCCCGAGCGTATGCAGCACCTTGGCGCGGGTCGAGCGCATGCGCTTGCCCTCCCCGGCTGCGAGGATCACCGCCCACGTCTCGATCATGCGCCACTCCTCCGGGCCACGGCTGCCTGCGGGTTGACGGCCGGGTCCCCACGAAGTGGGCGGACGCCCGCCGGGCCGCCCTGACGGATCAGCCGCATCAACACCCAGCCGAGCTTCTCGGGGTGATGCCGCGCCAGCTCGGTCGGCCCCGTCAGGTCAGCGTCCGTGACCCATACGCCGAACGCCTGGGCCCGCTCCCGGTCCAGCACGACGGGCGTCGCCCCTGCCTTCGCGTACCGCTGCAGGACGTCCGCGCGGAACGGCCGCCCGTGGACGACGACGCCGTCTACCACACCACGGCCCCCGTGAGCGCACAGCGCCTCGAGGTGGTCGGCGAGCGACAGGCCGTCCGTCTCACCCGGCTCGGTCATCAGGTTCGCCACGTAGATCTTCAGCGCCGCCGCGGCGCGAAGCGCCTCGGCCACGCCGCCCACGAGCAGATTCGGGATGAGGCTCGTGTAGAGCGACCCGGGTGCGAGGACCACCACGTGCGCACGGTCGATGGCCTCCAGGACGTCGGGAAGTGCCCGGGCACCCTCCGGCTCGAGGAACACTCGCCGCACGCGCTGCGCGTGACGGGCGAGCATCGACTCGCCATGGACGACGGTCCCGTCGGTCAGCTCCGCGCCCAGCCGCACGCTCTCCAGGGTCGACGGCAGGATCGTGCCCCGCACCGCCAGCACTTTCCCGGAGATCCGGATCGCGTGGAGGAAGTTCCCGGTCACATCCGCCAGCGCCGCGAGGAAGAGGTTCCCGAAGTTGTGCCCCGCCAGCGCGCCGCCGCCGCCGAACCGGAACTGGAAGAGCTCGGCCATCAGCGGCTCGACCTCCGCCAGCGCTACCAGGCAGTTCCGGATGTCGCCAGGCGGCAGGACCTGCAGCTCCTCCCGGAGGCGACCGGAACTGCCGCCGTCGTCCGTCACCGTGACCACGGCCGTCAGATCGGCCAGCCGGCTCCCGAGGTATCGCTTCAGCCCCGCCAAGACCACGGGGAGCCCGGTCCCGCCCCCGATGGCCACGATCCGTCGTCCCCCGTCTCGCCGACCCCGTCCCGCCATCATCTCGAATCCTCTGTCATCTTAGCATCGGACCCCCGAATCTTCAGCGGGTGGGGGGTCGCGTGCGCCCGCTTCCCCCGCCGCGAAGCCAGTCGAGGAGCTCGGCAAACGCGGGCGGCACGGGCGCCTCGAAGCGAAGTGTCGCGCCACTTACCGGATGCTGGAAGCCTAGGACCCCAGCATGCAGGGCCTGGCCGCCGAGGGCGGCCGTGCGGGCGACGAGGTCGGGATCCGTCGGGGTTGCCCCACGCCGACGGTACGTCCGGTCGCCCAGGACCGGGAAACCCAGGTGGGCGAGGTGCACCCGGATCTGGTGGGTACGGCCCGTCCCCAGCTGGACCCCGAGGAGCGTCAGCGGCACGGGGGCGGGAAAGCGCTCGAGCACGCGGTAGCGCGTCACGGCCGCGCGCCCCGCTCCGGCGGGACGCACGGCCATGCGCCGGCGGTCTCGAGGGTGCCGCCCGATCGCCGTCTCGACGACCCCCTCCGCGCGCGGCACCGCGCCGTGGACCAGCGCCAGATACCGCCGTTCGACACGGCGCGCCTTGAGCTCTCGCGCCAGGGCGAGGTGCGCGCGGTCGGACTTGGCGACAACGAGGAGGCCCGAGGTCCCGCGGTCCAGCCGGTGGACGATCCCGGGGCGGCGCACGCCCCCGATCCCGGAGAGCGTAGGGCCACAGCGCGCCAGGAGGGCGTGGACGAGCGTCCCCGTCGCATGACCCGCCCCCGGGTGGACGACCAGGCCCGCGGGCTTGTTCACGACAAGGACGGCGTGGTCCTCGTAGACGATATCGAGCGGAATCGACTCGGGCACGAGCGGGAGCGGCGCCGGGGGCGGAACCTCGACGGTGACCGACGCGCCGGCGCGGAGGCGCTGGCTCGCCTTGGGACGGGCCCCATCCACGACGACGTGGCCTGCCGCGATCAGGGCCTGCAGGTGCGTGCGCGACAGGTCGGGCGCGCGGGCCTGGAGGAAGCGGTCGAGCCGCGTCCCGGCCTCGCCGGGCGCGACCGAGAAGGCGCGCCGCTCCCCTTCCTCAGGCGTCGGCCGGACCTCGCCGCCGTCCCGCGAACAGGAGCTCGGTCGCGAGCAGAACGACCCCCACCGTGATCGCCGAGTCGGCCACATTGAACGCCGGCCAGTGGTAGTCGCGCCAGTGGACGTCGACGAAGTCCACGACCGCGCCGAGACGCCACCGGTCGAGAAGATTGCCGGCTGCGCCGCCGAAGACCAGGGCGATCGCGACCCGGCCGAGCCACCCGCCGTCCGGGATAATGCGGACCGCCATCGAGCAGAGAAGGACGAGGGCAGCCAGCGAGAACACGGTGACGAGCCACCGCCACTCGGGCGGGACGCCCGCGAAGATCCCGAACGCGACGCCGGGATTCAGGACGAGGACCAGCTGGAAGAGACCCGGCACGATGACGACGGGCTGGGCTGCGTCCAGACGACCGAGCGCCCAGGCCTTCGTGAGCTGGTCCGCGACGAACACCGCCGTCGCAAGGCCCAGCAGCGGAATCATCCGCTCGACGGGCGCGCGCCCGCGCGGATGACCCCGAGGCAGCGCTCGCAGAGCGTGGGGTGCTCGGAATCGCGGCCGACCATCTCGCTCCACACCCAACAGCGCGCGCACTTGGCTCCGCCCGCGCGCCGCACCTCGACCGCGAGTCCTGCGAGGGCGGTCTCACGGAGCACGACACGCCCCGGACCCGTCTCGAGCCCCGCCGGCGGCGGCCCGTCGACGCGCTCCACCTGGGAGACGATGAAGAGGTCCCGGAGGAGGTCCTCTCCCCGCAATGACTCCCGTGCCGCCCCTTCGACGTACAGGCGGACACACGCGTCCAGGCTGGCCCCGATCAGCTTGGCGGCCCGCGCCTGCTCGAGCGCGCGCGAGACCTCGCCGCGGACGGCCAGCAGACGCTCCCAGCCGGCCTCGAGCCCTGGGTCCAGCCACGCGGGGTCGGCCTCGGGAAAGTCCGTGAGGTGCACGCTCGGCGCCTTGCCGACGCCCGGCATGTGGGCCCAGACCTCCTCGGCCGTGAAGGTGAGGATGGGCCCCATCAGGCGGACCAAGGCGTCGAGCACGCGGTAGCAGGCCGTCTGCGCCGCACGGCGACCGGGCGCGGAGGCCCCTGAGGTGTACAGGCGATCCTTCAGGACGTCGAGATAGAGCGCCGAGAGATCCACCGCGCAGAAGTTGTGGAGGCTCTGGAACGCGAGGTGGAACTGGTAGGTCTCGTACGCCTTCCGCACGCGGTCGATCGTCCGCCCGAGGCGCAGGAGTGCCCAGCGGTCCAGCTCTTCGAGGCGGTCGTCCGGGACGAGGTCGCGCGCCGGATCGAAGTCGGCGAGATTCCCGAGGAGGAACCGGCAGGTGTTGCGGACCCGTCGGTAGGCCTCCGCGAGGTGCGTCAGGATCTCCTCGGACAGCCGGATGTCCTCGGTGTAGTCCTCCGAGGCCGCCCAGAGTCGCAACACCTCGGCCCCGTAGCGGGCGATCACGTCCTGTGGCGCGACCGTGTTGCCGAGGGACTTCGACATCTTCCGCCCCTCGCCGTCCACGACGAAGCCGTGCGTCAGGACCGCACGGTACGGCGGTCTCTCCCGCGTCGCCACTCCCTCGAGGAGCGACGAGTGGAACCAGCCGCGGTGCTGATCCGAGCCCTCCAGGTACATGTCCGCGGGCCAGCGGAGATCCGGGTGGACCTCGAGGACGGCCGCGTGGACCAGATG
>Ga0209853_1000604_pt1 | contig 10078 bp, 9 predicted proteins | sample GWRWS1_30_40_FD_187224 | JGI IMG/M metagenome (GOLD analysis project Ga0209853, IMG submission 187224) | Riverbed sediment microbial communities from areas with vegetation nearby in Columbia River, Washington, USA - GW-RW S1_30_40 (SPAdes)... | ecosystem: Environmental > Aquatic > Freshwater >...
ACACTGCTCGACGTCAGATGCATGCGAATAGCGCATTATGAGGAGCACCAGGATGAACATCAAGACCACCGCCGCCCGCCTGCTGCTGCCGCGGGCCGACACGTTGACGCTGGACGACGCGCGCGGCGCCCTGGTCCGCTGCCTCGAGGGCGCGCTCTGGATCACGCAGCACGACGACCAGGCTGATCACGTGATCGCTGCCGGCGAGGTGTTCCGGGTGGATCGGGAGGGTCCGGTCGTCGTGCAGGCCACCCGCGCGGCGCGCCTCGCGATCGAGTCGCCCGACGAGCTCCTGCTCGAATCGTGGTGGGATCCCCTGTCGCCGGCGGCCGGGGAACGGCGCCCGTGAACCCGGTCAGCGCCCCTTTCTACCGCGGCGCGGCCTCGATGACCGAGAGCTGAGTCCCGGTCGGCAGGACCCGCTCCAGCCGGAACTCGCTCGCCTCGAGCAGCGCCCGGAACTCGCGCTCGGTGCGCTCCCGCCCGGTGAGGTGAACCAGCATCAGCAGATCGGCCATCATCACCGTGCGCATCGCGAGGGATGCCCCGGCGCGCTCGGGCAGCACGCGGTCGACGATGAGCAGCCGGCCTTCCGGCCCAATCGCCGCGCGCACGTTCTTCAGGATCACGACGCATGACGCGTCGTCCCAGTCGTGGAGGATCCACTTGAGGACGTAGGCGTCGCCGCCCGCCGGCACCGACTCGAATATGTTGCCGGTCACGACCTCGGTGCGCTCCGCCAGGCCGCGCTCGGCGAAGTTCCTTCTGGCGACCTCGGTGACGTGTGCGAGATCCACGAGGATGCCTCGCGCGCGCGGCGCAGCCTCGAGGATCGCGGCAAGCAGGGAGCCGTGCCCGCCCGCCACGTCGACGATCACGTCGAAGCGCGCGAAGTCGGACGCCTTAACGATCGCCGGGATGATGACCTTGTTGAACCCGGTCATTCCTCCGTCGTACGCCGCCGCGGCGTCGGGCGTAGTCGCCAGGTACTCGAATACCGGCTTGCCGAACACCCGATCGAGCGCCGGGCGCCCGGTGCGCACGCTGTACAGGAGCTCTTCCCACGACCGCCAGAACATCGGATGGTGGAACATCAGCACCCCCGGCCGGGTGGAGTCGGGGGCATGCGCGCGGAGCGTGGCGCCGACCGCGGTCAGCGCGAAGCGGTCCTCGGCGGTGTGCTCGAGGACGCCCGCCGCCGCCAGCGCCCGCAGGAGCCGGTAGAGCGCCGGTGCATGCGTGCCGGTCTCGCGCGCGAGGTCGTCGGCGTCGCGCACCCGCCCGTCGAGGAGGTCCGTGATCCCGAGCGTCGCGGCGACGTAGACCGCGCGCGCCGTGAAGTAGCCGGTCGCGAGCTGCATGAGCTGCGCCGGCGGAGGGAGATCGGACGACCCCGGCGGCCGGCGCGAGTCGGTCATCTGATCAACGGACGATGAGCGTGATGCGGTACTCGCCGCGCAGCAGCGCGAGCCGCAGCGGCTGCTCGGCCGTCCGCAGCACCTCGGTGAACTGCTTGAGCGAGCGCACAGGCCACTGGTTGACGCCGTAGATCACGTCGCCGACCCGCAGCCCGCTCTTGAACGCCGGGCTCTCGCGGTCGCTGCCGGTGACGACGACGCCTTCGTGCTGACCATACGCCGGCATCCCGGGCTGGACCTCCGCCACCTTGAGGCCGGCGAGCTGCGGCACCGACTCCCCGGGCACGCTGATCGCCTGGAACAGCTCGCCGACGCGCGCGCGGACCCGCAGCTGGCTCCCGCCGCGCAGCACGGTCATCTCGACCTCCTCCCCGATCGGGACCAGGCCGATGCGGTTGCGCAGTTCGCTGGAAGCGCGGATCGGACGCTTGTTGACGGCGATGACGACGTCCTTCGGCCGCAGGCCCGCCTGCTCGGCCGGCGAGCCCTTCTCGACCACGGCGACGACCGCCCCGTCGGTCGCGGTCACGCCGAGGCTCTTCGCGAGCTCCGGCGTGAGGTCCTGAGTGGTCACACCCAGCCGCCCCCGGCGGACCTCGCCGAAGCGCAGGATCTGGTCGATCACGGCGCGCGCCATGTTGGTCGGGATGGCGAACCCGATGCCGACGTTGCCGCCGGCCGGGGCGAAGATCGCGGTGTTGATGCCGACCATCTCGCCGCGGAGATTCACGAGTGCGCCGCCCGAGTTGCCCGGGTTGATGGACGCGTCGGTCTGGATGAACTCCTCGTAGCCCTCGATGCTGAGGCCGCCGCGGCCGACGGCGCTCACGATGCCGGAGGTGACGGTCTGGCCGATGCCGAACGGGTTGCCGATCGCCACGACGAAGTCGCCGACGTTGACCGCGTCGGAGTCGGCGATCCGGATCGCGGTGAGCCCCTCGGCCGGGATGCGGAGCACCGCGACGTCGGTCCCCGGGTCGGAGCCGACGAGCTGCGCCTTGAAGACGCGCCGGTCCTTGAGGACGACGACGATCTCCCGCGCGTCCTTGATCATGTGGTGGTTGGTCACGACGAGGCCGCGCGCCGCGTCGACGATCACGCCCGAGCCGGCGGCACGCTCCTCGCGCTGCTGCTGCTCGGGGAGATTGAGCCAACGGCGGAAGAATGGGTCGCGCGCCAGCGGGTTGGCCTCGGCCGAGCGGGTCAAGACCGAGATGTTGACCACTGCCGGCGTGACCTGCGCGAGCATCGGCGCGAGCGTCGGCAGCGGCTGGCCGTCGACCACGGGCGGGAGCGCGGCGAGCGCCGAGGCTGCAGCGCAGAGCGCGAACGACGGGGCGCAGCGGAGCAGGAAGCGCATGGGAAAGCCGGCGGCGAGGAGCACGCCGGCGGCGTTCGTCAGCCGCGGGGGCTGGCTCAGGTCGGCGTCACCGCGCAGCCCGCGACGACGTTCGGGTCGGCCGGCTGCTCGAGCGCGGGCACCGTCACGCCGCGGCGCACCGCGGTCATCTCGCCGAGGATCGCGACCGCGATCTCGGGCGGGGTCTTGGCGCCGATCTTGAGCCCGACCGGCCCGCGGAGCCGCCCGATCTCCGCGGCGGAGAGGTCGAACCCCGCCAGCCGCTGGCGGCGCGCGTCGTTGTTCTTCTTCGAGCCGAGGGCGCCCACGTAGAAGGCCGGCGACTTCAGCGCCTCGAGGAGCGCCACGTCGTCGAGCTTCGGGTCGTGCGTCACCGCCACGACCGCCATGTGAGCGTCCGGGTTCATCTGGACGACCACGTCGTCCGGATAGCCGCGCACGAGGGTCGCGCCAGGGAGATTCCACTCCTCGGCGTACTCCTCGCGCGGGTCGCAGACGGTGACGTGGTAGTCGAGCGCCATCGCCATCTGGGCAAGGTAGCGGCTGGTCTGGCCCGCGCCGATGATCAGCAGCCGCCACCGCGGCCCGTGGACCGTCTTGAGGACCGCCCCGTCGAACTCGAGCATGTCGGACCACTTGCCGGGCTCGAGCCGCACGGCGCCGGTCGGCATGTCGAGGAACCGGGCGACGAGCTCGTGTCGCTCGATGATCTCGAGCAGCTCCTTGAGCTTCGAGTCCTTCGTCACCGGCTCGAGGACGAGTTGGAGGGTCCCGCCGCAGGGCAGCCCCCACCGGGTCGCCTCTTCGTTGGTCACGCCGTAGGTGGTGACCTCGGGCTTTCCGGCGGCCAGCTTGTGTTCCTTGACCTTGTCGATCAGGTCGTCCTCCACGCAGCCGCCGGAGACCGAACCCATCACGTGGCCGTCGTCGCGGATCACGAGCATCGCCCCCACCGGCCGGGGCGCCGAGCCCCAGGTCCGGGTGACCGTGCCGATCGTCGCGCCGTGGCCGGCCTCGACCCAGCTCACCGCCGCCCGCATGACTTCCAGATCAACGCTGTCCATCAGATAGATCCCCCGCTTCACTCGTTTTGCGACCCCTTTGACATGGGCGCCGGCCGGTCGCAACCCACTCATTCTAACGTCGCGCCGCGTCAGGCGTCCGTCAGAATGTGACGGCTGCGGCGCGGTTCCACAAGCCCGGCCGCGGTTGCTTCGGTAGGGGCCATGGGCTAGCATTGATTCGCCATCGACGGGCCCATTCACTTGCCCGCCACATCCCGAAACGCCGGACCGAGAGGAGGAATTTCGCCGCCGGATCGTCCGTAGCCTGCTCGCCCCGGGGCGGCGCGATTCCCCGCTCCCAAGAACACCAACATGCGATTGCAAAAGGAGGTCGTATGACAGTCCGAGTATCCATGACCGTGAACGGCAAGCCCGCCACGGCCGAGCTCGAGGAGCGCACGCTCCTCGTCGAGTTCATCCGCAACACCCTGCGGCTCACCGGCACCCACGTCGGCTGCGACACCGCCCAGTGCGGGGCCTGCACGATCCACATGAACGGGCGGGCGGTGAAGAGTTGCAACCTGCTCGCGATGCAGGCCGAGGGCGCCCAGCTGGTCACCATCGAGGGCATCGCCAAGGCCGACGGCACGCTGCACCCGATGCAGGAAGCGTTCCGCGAGCACCACGGCCTGCAGTGCGGGTTCTGCACGCCGGGCATGATCATGAGCGCGATCGACCTCGTGAAGGTGCATCCGAACCCGTCCGAGGAGACGATCCGCGCCGAGCTCGACGGCAATCTCTGCCGTTGCACCGGCTACCACAACATCGTCAAGGCCATCAAAGCGGCCTCGGCCAAGCTGTGAGGGGGACGCCATGGCGACCAACTACATCGGCCAAGCGGTCAAGCGCCGCGAGGACTATCGCTTCATCACCGGGGCCGGCCAGTACACCGACGACGTCGTGCTGCCGGGTCAGACCCACGCCTACTTCATTCGCTCGCCGCACGCGCACGCCAGGATCAAGTCGATCCGCAAGGACAAGGCGCTGAAGGCGCCGGGCGTGGTCGCGATCTTCACCGGCGAGGACACGAAGGCGATCAACGGCCTGCCGTGCGGCTGGCTGATCACCGACGTCAACGGCCAGCCGATGAAGGAGCCGCCGCACCCGGTCCTCGCGCAGGGCAAGGCGCGGCACGTCGGCGACCCGGTCGCGGTCGTGCTCGCCGAGTCGCTCGGGCAGGCGAAGGACGCCGCCGAGCTGGTCGAGGTTGACTACGAGGTGCTGCCTTCCGTGGTGGACGTCGCCGACGCGCGCAAGCCCGGCGCGCCGGCGCTGCACGAGATCGCGCCGGACAACACCTGTTACGTCTGGGCGCTCGGCGACAAGGCCGCGGTCGACAAGGCGTTCGCCGGCGCCGCGCACGTCACGACGCTCGAGTTCGTCAACAACCGGCTCATCCCGAACGCGATCGAGCCGCGCGCGGCGACCGCGAGCTACAGCCGCGCCGACGACGGCTACACGCTTTACGTCGCCAGCCAGAACCCGCACGTCGAACGGCTGCTGATGACCGCGTTCGTGCTCGGGCTGCCCGAGCACAAGGTCCGCGTCGTCGCGCCCGACGTCGGCGGCGGCTTCGGCTCGAAGATCTACCTCTACGCCGAGGACGTCGTCGTCACCTGGGCGTCGAAGCAGATCAACCGGCCGGTGAAGTGGACCGCCGAGCGCAGCGAGTCGTTCATGACCGATGCGCACGGCCGCGACCACCTGACGAAGGCCGAGCTCGCAATCGACAAGGACGGCAAGTTCCTCGCCATGCGCGTCCACACGACGGCGAACATGGGCGCGTATCTCTCGACGTTCGCCTCGTGCATCCCGACGATCCTGTACGCCACGCTGCTCGCCGGCCAGTACACGACGCCGCTCATCTACTGCCAGGTCACGGCGGTGTTCACGAACACCACGCCGGTCGACGCCTACCGCGGCGCGGGCCGTCCCGAGGCGACTTACGTCGTCGAGCGGCTCGTCGAGACCGCAGCGCGCGAGATGAAGCTCGAACCCGCCGCGATCCGGCGGCGGAACTTCATCACCAAGTTCCCGTATCAGACGCCGGTCGCGCTCCAGTACGACACCGGCAACTACGAAGCGACGCTCGGCGAGGCGCTGAAGCTCGGCGACGTCGCTGGCTACGCTGGGCGCAAGCGGGAGTCGGAGGCGCTCGGCAAGCTGCGCGGCATTGGCTACTCCTGCTACATCGAGGCGTGCGGCATCGCGCCGTCGGCGGTCGCGGGAAGCCTCGGCGCGCGGGCCGGCCTGTTCGAGGCGGGTGAGGTCCGAGTACACCCGACCGGCAAGGTCACGGTGTTCACCGGCTCGCACTCGCACGGCCAGGGGCACGAAACCACGTTCGCGCAGGTCGTCGCCTCGCGGTTCGGCATCCCGATCGAGGACGTCGACATCGTCCACGGCGACACCGCAAAGATCCTCTTCGGCATGGGGACCTACGGCTCGCGCTCGATCGCGGTCGGGGGCACGGCGATCATGAAGGCCATCGACAAGGTGGTCGCCAAGGGCCGGAAGATCGCCGCGCACCTCATGGAGGCCGCCGAGGCGGACGTCGAGTTCAAGGACGGGTTCTTCCAGGTCGCCGGCACCGACAAGAAGAAGGCGTTCGCGGAGATCGCGCTCACCGCTTACGTGCCGCACAACTTCCCGCACGACAAGCTCGAGCCGGGGCTCAACGAGAACGCGTTCTACGACCCGTCGAACTTCACGTTCCCCGCCGGCAGCTACGTGTGCGAGGTCGAGGTCGATCCCGACACCGGCCAGGTGAAGATCGAGCGCTGGACCGCGGTCGACGACTTCGGGAAGATCATCAACCCGATGATCGTCGAGGGGCAGGTGCACGGCGGGCTCGTGCAGGGCATCGGGCAGGCGCTGACCGAGGCGTGCCGCTACGACAAGTCGACCGGACAGCTGCTGACGGGCTCGATGCTCGACTACACCATGCCGCGCGCCGACGACGTGCCGTCGTTCAAGGTCGGCACGAAGGAGACGCCCTGCACCCACAACCCGCTCGGCGTGAAGGGCTGCGGCGAGGCGGGCGCGATCGGGTCGCCCGCGGCGCTCATGAACGCGATCACCGACGCGCTGGGCGTGAAGGACATGTCGATGCCGGCGACCCCGCAGAACGTGTGGCGCACGATCCAGGCCAACAAGGTCAAGAAGGCTGCGTAGGAGAAGACCATGTACTCGTTTAACTACCAGAAGGTGAAGTCCGTCGCCGACGCGGCGGCGGCGCTCGGCAAGAATGCCGACGCCAAGCTGCTTGCCGGCGGCCAGACGCTCATCGCGTCGATGAAGTTGCGGCTCGCGAACCCCGGGCAGGTCGTCGACCTTGGCGACGTGCCCGAGCTCAGGGGCATCAAGGCGAGCGGGACGGCGGTGACGATCGGCGCGATGACGCGCCACGCCGAGGTCGCGTCGTCCGCGGACGTGAAGAAGGCGATTCCGGCGCTCGCGGCGCTCGCCAGCGGCATCGGCGATCGCATGGTGCGCAACATGGGCACCCTCGGCGGCTCGGTCGCCAACAACGACCCGGCGGCCGATTACCCGGCGGCGCTGGTGGGCCTAGGTGCGACCGTGCACACGAACAAGCGCAAGATCCCTGCCGAGGACTTCTTCAAGGGGATGTTCGAGACCGCGCTGCAGGCGGGCGAGATCATCACCGCGGTCGAGTTCCCGGTGGCGAAGCGCGCGGCGTATATGAAGTTCAAGAACCCGGCCTCGCGCTACGCGATCGTGGGGGTGTTCGTCGCCGACACCGGCAGCGGCGTGCGCGTCGCGGTGACGGGCGCCGGACCGAAGGTCTTCCGCGTGCCGGAGATGGAGAAGGCGCTCGGGTCGAAGTTCGCGCCCGAGTCGGTGGCGAACGTCAAGATCCCCGACAAGGGCCTGAACTCGGACATCCACGCCTCGGCGGAGTACCGGGCGCATCTCGTCACGGTGATGGCGAAGAGAGCGGTGGCTGCGGCGTTAGGCTGACGGGCGCGTAGCGCCAGCCCGGCGCTCCACGGGCGAGCCCCCGCCGCGGCGGGGGCTTGTCTTTATTTCTGGTCGAGCGACGCGCGCAATGCGCTGATTTGGATCTCGAGGAGGCACCCGCGATCCTCGATATCGCGCGCACATCGTTGACGCCCTCCCGATCCGGACAGCGCGCTGCTAGTGAAGCATCCTACTCCCCGCAGCGCGGGCCGGTATCCTTGGAGACAACCGCCAACGGAAGGGCCTGAATGCAGGACAAGCTAGCCATCGCGGAAGTCGTTCAGAACTGGGCGCTCTGGCGCGACGCCGGCGACTGGGAGCGCTTCCGCACCGTCTGGCATGCCGACGGCTGGATGACGGCCACCTGGTTTCAGGGGCCCGCCGAGCAGTTCATCGAGGTGAGCCGCGCCGGGTTCGACAAGGGCGTCAGCATCCTTCACTTCCTGGGCGGGACCAGCGTGGAAGTCAAGGAGCGCCGCGCGATCGCGCAGACGAAGATGACGATCAGCCAACGCGGGCTGGTGGACGGCGTGCTGGTGGACGTCGTCTGCACCGGGCGCTTCTACGATTTCTTCGAGCAGCGGGACGGCCGTTGGGCGATCGTCCGCCGCCAGCCGATCTACGAGAAGGACCGCATGGATCCGGTCGACCCGGCGGCGAAGCTCGTGCTCGACCCGGAGCTGTTGTCACGCTTTCCGGAAGGCTACCGGCACCTCGCCTACCTGCAGACGAAGCTCGGCTTCACCATCAAGCGCGAGCTCCCGCAGCTCAAGGGTCCGCTCGTGGAGCAGGTCTACGCCGAAGGGAAGGCCTGGCTCGACGGCGCGCCGTCGGCCTTCCCCGGCTGAGGCGCCGGAGCCCTACGCCGCGACGGAGGCCACCGAGTCCTCGTACCGGGGGCTTGTTTTTTCCACCAACGCCTTGCGCCACGGGTGACCGATTTCGAGTACATCGGGGAGGTCGCCGACGTGCCGATGACGGTGATCGCGCGTGGCAACCTTCCCGCCAACAACCTCAAGGAATTCTTGGCTTATCTCAAGTCGAACAAAGACAAGCCCTCCTACGCGCACTCGGGCGTCGGCGCCGCCTCATATCTCTGCGGGCTGCTCTTCGTCAGCGCAATCCAAACCGAGTTCACGAGCGTCCCTTACAAGAGCACCGGGCCGGCGATGAACGATCTGCTCGGCGGCCGGGTGGATTTGTTGTGCGACCAGACCATCACCACCTCGGGCCATATCAAGAGCGGCAAGGTCAAAGTGATCGGCGTGACCACTACGACGCGCATAGCGTCGTTGCCGGACATTCCCACGCTCGACGAACAGGGATTGACCGGCTTCGAGGTCGTGGTTTGGTGGGGTGTTTATGCGCCCAAGGGCACGCCCAAGCCGGCACTGGACCGGCTCGTGTCTGCGCTGCAGGACGCAATCAAGGACGTGGATCTCAGAACCAATCTCGCCAACGTCGGTGCCGAGCCTGTAGCGCTCAACCGAGCCACTCCCGATGCGTTGGGCGCCCGGCTCAGGACTGAAATCGGAAAGTGGGGTCCGATTATCAAGAACACCGGGCAGTACGCCGACTGATGCGACCGGCTCTTTTTGATTAGGGCCGGACGCCCGGCGGACAAGCGGATCATGCTGTTCCCTCCAGGTGATCTTGACGTTGTGAGGCCGGTAGACGCCGCCGCGGTACTCTAGTCCTCGAGCCGCCGCCGCCGCAACCACCGCCCGCTGCTGCTGCAGCGCGGCACGAAAACCCGGCTCGAATTCAAAGCGATAGCGCGACGATCGGGGTGCTCGCCGAGATGGACGAGCCCAGCGCGATCGGCTGAGTCCGGACCTTGCCCGCGGGGCGCCGGCGCGTGAGCACCGAGTCGAGCCGCTGCCCGACGCCGAAGGCGACCCTACGCCGCGACGGAGAGCACCGCGTCCTCGTACCGGCCGGCGCCCATCGTGCCTTCGGCGAAGATCCCGCGCTGGGCGATCCACCGGAACGATTCCTCGAACACCTCCTTGGTGTAGGGCTCGAACACGATCCGCTCGCCGGGGCCCCACCGGCGGGTGTCGATCAGGTCGACGAAGCGCGCGGGGAACTCCTTCTTGTAGTAGTGCGTGTACAGCTCCGGGCGCAGGTCGATATCGCGCTGCGCCCGTCGCAGCGCCCGGAAGAACTTGCGGATGTCCTCCGGATCCGGGTCGCCGGTGATCATCGTGGCCATCATGAACGTGGTGTCGATCACCTTCCGGAAGCCGAGCTGC
>Ga0209853_1000605_pt1 | contig 10075 bp, 8 predicted proteins | sample GWRWS1_30_40_FD_187224 | JGI IMG/M metagenome (GOLD analysis project Ga0209853, IMG submission 187224) | Riverbed sediment microbial communities from areas with vegetation nearby in Columbia River, Washington, USA - GW-RW S1_30_40 (SPAdes)... | ecosystem: Environmental > Aquatic > Freshwater >...
CGCCGCAAGGTCGTCCTCCTCGCGAAGCTTGGACGTCGCGTGCCGCTCGAGTGCCAGCAGGCAGTCGTCCGGCGCCATCCCCTCGCCGTCGTCCACCACGGAGATCAGCTGGCGTCCCGCGCCGCGAATGCTCACCGTAACCCGCACCGCGCCCGCATCCAGGCTGTTTTCCACGAGCTCCTTCACGACGGAGCTGGGTCGCTCCACGACTTCTCCCGCCGCGATCCTGTTGATCACGGCGTCCGGGAGCAGTCTGACGGGCCGTCGGGTCCCGCTCACCCCCCCTCCTGGAGCCGACGCCGCAGGGCGTGGAGCATGCTGAGCGCCTCGAGGGGCGTCATGGTGTCCGGATCGAGCCCGGCCAGCGCCTCGAGCGCCGGGTGAGGTGTCGCCGAAAAGAGTGCGAGCTGGCCCGTCTCCGCGCCCGCCGGGGGCGCCGGCGCAGGTGTCCGTTGTTCGAACTCCCGAAGAAGCGCGCGGGCCCGCGCAACGACCTCGCCCGGCAACCCCGCTAGTCGCGCCACCTGAATCCCGTAGGACCGATCGGTCCCGCCCGGAGCCACTACATGGAGAAAGACGATGTCGTCGCGCCACTCCCGCACGGCCACGTGGACGTTTCGGACCCGAGGCAGCTCGGCCGCAAGCCTCGTCAGCTCGTGATAGTGTGTCGCAAAGAGCACCTTGGCCCCGGCGCACCGCTCGTGCAGGTGCTCGGCGACGGCCCACGCGATGGCCAGGCCGTCGAACGTCGAGGTACCACGTCCGATCTCGTCCAGGAGGATCAGGCTTCTCGGGGTCGCGTGCCGAAGGATCGCCGCGGTCTCGGTCATCTCCACCAGAAAAGTGCTTTGGCCACGCAGCAGGTCGTCCTGGGCGCCGATCCGTGTGAAGATCCGGTCCACAACGCCAATTCGGGCCGCGCGTGCGGGGACAAAGCTCCCGCTCTGGGCGAGCAGGGCGATCAGCGCCGCCTGACGCATGTACGTCGATTTCCCGGCCATGTTCGGTCCGGTGATCACGAGGCAGTCGACCTCGCGGCCGTCGAGCACGAGGTCGTTCGGCACGAACGGGACCCCGTCGGTCCGAAGCTCAAGGACGGGGTGCCGTCCCTCGCGGATCTCGAGCACCCTCGAGTCGTCGACGACGGGACGCACGTAGGCCCGCTCTCGCGCCACCAGGGCAAGACCTGCGAGCACATCCAGGGCCGCTACACTGCGCGCTGTCCGCAGGAGCCGGTCTGTCTCCCGGGCCACGCTGCGTCGCAGCTCGTCGAAGAGCGCGAACTCGAGCCGGTTCGCGCGCTCCTCGGCGCCAAGGACTCGCGCCTCCTGCCCCTTCAGCTCGGGGGTGACGTACCGTTCCGCGCCGACGAGGGTCTGTCGCCGCACATAGTGGTCCGGCACGAGGCGCACCTGGGCCCTGGGCACCTCGATGCCGTAGCCGAAGACCCGATTGAAGCGGACGCGCAGCGTCGGGATCCCGGTGCGCTCGCGCTCCCGCGCCTCGAGCCCGGCGATCCAGGTCTTTGCCTCTTGCACCTCGCGTCGCAGATCGTGGAGCGCCTGGCTGTACGACTCCCGGATGAGCGCCCCCTCGTGGGCCGAGAGCGGTGGATCTTCCTGGAGCGCATCCTCAAGCACTTTCGCGAGGGGCGCCAGGTCTTCGACCGCGAGAGCCGACTCCCGGATCAGCGGGTCCGGACACTCCTGGGCGCCCTGCCGAAGGGCTGGTAGGGGACGCAGGGACGCCCGCAGCGCCACGAGGTCCCGCGGCGTCGCCACACCCAACGCCAGGCGGCTCGCGAGCCTAGCGAGATCGCCCACGGCGGTCAGGTGCTCCCGTGTCGCCTCGAGAATGGGCGGTGCCTCCGTCAGGGCCTCGACGGCCGCGAGGCGCGGGTTGATCTCCGCGGGATCCCGAAGGGGCCGAAGGAGCCACTGGCGCAGAAGGCGACCCCCCATCGGCGTCAGCGTCCGGTCCATCGCCCAGAGGAGAGACCCGTGGGTGCCACGGTTCTGCAGGCTCTCGACCACTTCCAGGTTGCGTGCGGCCGATTCGTCGAGCACGAGGTGGCTCTCGACAGCGAACTGCTGCAGCCGCGTGAGATGTGACGGTGGCGCTTGCTGGGTCTCCTGGAGGTAGCCCAGGACCGCCCCGGCCGCGCGCACGGCCGCTGCCCGGCCGCCGAGGCCGAGCCCCTCGAGCGCGGCGACGCGGAAGTGCGACCGCAAGCGCTCCTCGGCCTGGCGCATCCCGAAGGCAGCGACGTCGCGCACCGTGATGCTGACGCCGCAATTCCGAAGCCGCGCGAGAATCGGATCCTCGGGTGGAAGCGAGGCCGGGACCAGCACCTCGGCGGGACTCTGCCGGAGCACGGCCTCGGTGAGGGCCTCTGCATCCACGGCCTCGCCGACCCAGAACTCCGCCGTCGTGATGTCGACGAGCGCGACGCCGAGCCGGTCCCTGGCGCGCACCAGCGCCGCGAGGAAGTTGTTGACCCGCCCGTCCAGCAGTCCCGCCTCGGTCACCGTGCCCGGGGTGATGAGGCGTATGACTTCCCGGCGGATCAGCTTGCGCCCCTTCGCCGGAGCGGCCTCGACCTGATCGCACAGCGCGACCTTATGACCCGCTCGGATGAGGCGCGCGATATACCCGTCCACCGCGTGGTGCGGGACGCCCGCCATCGGAATCGCACCCTCGCCCTTTTGGCGTGACGTTAGCGTGATGTCGAGCGTCCGTGCCGCAACGGCGGCGTCCTCGTAGAACGCCTCGAAGAAGTCACCCAGCCGGAAGAGCAGCAGGTAGTCCGGGTAGCGGCGCTTCCACTCCCGATACTGCCGCATCATGGGAGTCATGTCCGCGGCCGCGGACGGGGGCGTTATGTCCGCGGCCGATACGCGCGAGGCCCAATCCTGTTCGGCGGCGGCCGCGGACGGGGGAGTCAGGTCGGCAGCCTCGAGGGATGACAGGATCGCGTCGGGTGGATCCGCGGGATCGGGAGCCGCCGGGCCCGAGCCCCCGGGACCGCCCCTGGATTGCGGCATCAGGACGCGAGGTGCGGCAGCAGGCGGCGGAACGTCTCGTCGAGACTCTCGGGCATGACCTTCACCGACCCGACGACGGGCATGAAGTTCGTGTCGCCCGTCCATCGCGGGACGATGTGAAGATGCAGGTGGCCCTCCACTCCAGCTCCCGCGGCCCGGCCGATGTTTACCCCGAGGTTGAAGCCCTCGGGTCGGTATGCCGCGCGGAGCGCCCCAAGCCCGCGCCGTGTCACCCGCATGAGGTCCAGATGCTCCTCGTCCTCCAGGTCTTCGGGCGACGCGACGTGCCGGTTGGTGGCCGCCATCAGGTGGCCGCTCGCGTACGGGAACGCGTTCAGGATCAGAAAAGCCCTGCTCGCACGGTCGAGGATCCGGTGCTTTGGGTCATCGAGGGCCAGGAGCGCGGTACAGAAGAGACACCCTGGGGTCGGCTGGTCACCACTCACGTACGCCATCCGCCACGGCGCCCAGAGGACATTCATCGGATCGACACGTCAACAGCGGGGGCGCCCCGGAGCCCAACCCATCGCTTGGCCAGGGGGCGCGAACTCCGAAGCGGCGGGTCACCCGTTGACCAGCTCCTTCAGTCGCTTGCCGACCTTGAAGAAGGGCACCCGCTTCTCGGGGACGCTGACGCTCGAGCCCGTCTTGGGATTCCGGCCGCGGCGCGAGTTCCGCCGTCGAACCCGGAAGCTGCCGAATCCCCGCAACTCGACCTTCTCAGCCCTCGCCAGGGCGCCACTGATGCTCTCGAAGATCGTGTTGACGATGAGTTCGGTCTCTTTCTTGGTCAGGTTGGACACCTTGGCGACCTCATCAACAAGGTCAGCCTTCGTCATCGTGGACACGCTCGACCTCCCCTTGTCCGCCGGGCTCCGGAAGTCTCCCTCGCGAAGTCGGTGATCCGCCCACCCCCCGGGCGCATGAGGCGGGCTCAACCTATCACGGCGGAAAAACGCCTGTCAAGCCGCGAGGTTCTCGGCATTCCCCCGCGGGCTGATCAGTCGCCCTCACTCAGTCCATGAGGTAGAGCGGTACCTTGGCCGAGCCCAGGACAGGCACGGCGGGAAGCCCGGGCGCCCCCGACATGATGCCGCCCAGGGACATCCGGGTCCCGAGCCAGTCGAGGACATCGGTGAGACGGAACGGACGTCGCGGCCGTACCACCCTGGGCTTGCCTGGAATCCCGGCAAGCTCTCCGGCCACCCGGACCGCTTCCTCGAGCCCGCCTAGCTCATCGACCAGGCTGAGCTCCCGCGCGCGTCGTCCCGAGTAGACGCGGCCGTCGGCGAGCGCCAGCACTGCCTGCCGCTCGAGATTGCGTCCCTTCGCGACCGCCGTCACGAACTGGTCGTACACGTCGTCGAGGAGGCCCTGAAGGATCGTCCGCTCCTCAGCCGTCATCGGGCGGGCAATGCTGCCGACATCCTTGTGCCGTCCCGCCTTGATGACCTCGTACCGGACTCCCACCTTCTTGAGGAGCCCTTCGATCTCCGGCAACTGCATGATAACCCCGATGGAGCCGGTCAGGGTGCCCGGGTTGGCAACGATCCGGGTTGACGCGGTCGCCAGGTAGTACCCGCCTGAGGCCGCGACCGCCCCCATCGAGGCCACAACGGGCTTGTCCCGACCCCGAGCGCGCGTGATGGCGTCGTAAATCTCCTGGGTCGGCGCCACCAGGCCCCCCGGACTCTGGATCCGCACCACGATGGCGCGCACCGAGGGGTCCTCGACGTGCTCTTCCAGCTCGCGAACGACCCGCTCGGCATCGACGATCAGCCCCTCGACCTCGACAACGGCTACCCGGTTCCCGCCGAGCGCGAGGCCCCCGGGCTCACCGAACACGAGCATCCCGAGGATCGCGATGAAGCATGCGGTGAAAACGAGGGCGGTGACGCCCACCGCCCTCCAAACGCCCCGCCACATCACGCGCTCCCGTTTACTCGTCTTACTCGTCGTCGTCGTCGTAACGATCTCCGCGCTCGCGGCGCCGCCCTCCCCGCCGGCCTTGCTGCTCCTGGTCATCGACCACGACCAAGTCCGCGGCGAGATCACGCAGCGAGAGTCCGATGCGTCGCTCGTTCGGCTCGACCCGAATCACCTTCACGGTGAGCTCGTCACCCATCTGGACCACGTCTTCAGGCCGGCTTACGGCTCGGCTCGACATCTGCGAGATGTGCAGCAGTCCATCCACGCCCGGCTCGAGCTCCACAAACGCGCCGAATTCGGTCAGGCGCACGACCTTGCCCTTCACGTTCGATCCGACGGCGTACTTCTGGATCGCTGCTTCCCACGGGTCGCGCTGGATCTGCTTGAGGCCGAGCGAGATGCGCTTGGCCTCCTTGTCGACGTGCAGAATCACGGTCTCAACCGGCTGGCTCTTCTTCAAGAGCTCCGAAGGGTGAGCGACGTTCCGGGCCCAGGTCATGTCCGAGATGTGCAGGAGCCCGTCGATACCCGGCTCAAGCTCGACGAACGCGCCGAAGTCCGTCAGATTCCGCACGCGTCCCTGCACCCGCGTGCCCGGTCGATACCGCTCGTCGATCGTGTCCCAGGGATCGGCTTCGACCTGCTTCATGCCGAGGGAGATCCGCTTCTGCCCTTTATTGACGTCCAAGACGAGGACGTCCACCTCGTCACCCACGTTGACCAACTTGGAGGGGTGACGCACCCGACGGGTCCAGGACATCTCCGACACGTGGACAAGGCCCTCGACACCGTTCTCGAGCTCGACAAAGGCACCGTAGTTCGTCAGGCTCACCACCTTGCCACGATGGCGGGTCGCGGGAGCGAACCGCTCCTCGACGGTCTCCCAAGGATCCGGCCCCTTCTGCTTGTAGCCGAGAGACACGCGCCCCGTCTCCCGATCGAAGTGGAGCACCATGACGTCAATCTTGTCCCCCACCTGAAGCAGTTCGGACGGGTGACTGATGCGCCCCCACGACATGTCTGTGATGTGAAGAAGGCCGTCGACTCCACCCAGATCGATGAAGGCGCCGTACTCCGTAATGTTCTTGACCACGCCGGTCAGAACCATGCCCTCCTGCAGGACCGAGAGCGTGTGCTTGCGCTTCTCCTCGCGCTCCTCCTCCAGGACGACCCGGCGCGAGAGCACGACGTTCCCGCGCCGCCGATTGAGCTTGATCACCCTGGAGCGGATCTGCTGGCCCATCATGGAGGCCAGGTTCTTCACAGGGCGAAGGTCCACCTGAGATCCAGGGAGGAATGCCTTTACGCCGACGTCTACGGCCAGGCCGCCCTTGACAACCTCCACGACCTTGCCTTCGAGCGGCGTTCCCTTCTCGTATGCGTGTGTGATGACGTCCCAGACCTTGATCTTGTCGGCCTTCTCCTTCGAGAGGACGATCAGGCCCTCGGAATCCTCCTTCATCTCGAGGTAGACTTCGATCTCCTCGCCCACGACTGGCACGATCCCGCTCCGCTGGAATTCCTCGAGCGGGATGGTTCCTTCGCTCTTGTAGCCGACGTCGACGAGAACCTCGGCGTCCTTGATGGCAACGATGTACCCTCGGACGACCTCCCCCTCCTCGAGATCTTGAAGACTCTGGCGGTAGAGATCCTCGAGCTCGTCCTGTGAAGCCCGCGCGGGGCCAGTCGCTCCTGAGGGATTATCCGGAGCTCTCTGTCCCCCGCCCACCTCCTTCAGGGAAGCTCCGGTCCCGGCGCCCCCGCTCTGATGGGCCGTCGCCTGGGGCTCGGGTTCTTGCGTGCCCTGTACCATTCCTGCGTTCCTCCGTTTATTGTATGTGGCCCGCGAGTAATGCCCCTCGGGCTGTCCGATCCGTGCGGTTGCTCGTGGCCGGGGGCGCAGCCTCTGGATGGGGGCGCTGCTCCACCTCGGCCCTCAGACGGCCAATCGCCGTCATGATCTCGTTACTGATCGCCTGGTATCGTGCCTTCCCGCGCCCCCTGGCAAACCGGAGCGGCGGTCCGTACGCCACGGTGATCCGGGCCGGACGCGGAAGAATTGCGCCACGCGGGAGCGCATGACCCGTTCCCTGCACGTAGACGGGAACCACGGGTACCTCGGCAAGCGCCGCCAACATGCCCGCTCCCGCCCTGCCCGGCCGAAGCGACCCCTCCGTGCCCCGGGTGCCCTCCGGAAAGACCAGCAGGGCGCGGCCGTCGCGAAGGAGGCCGAGCGCCAGCCGCAGGGCGGAGGCGTCCGAGCCCTCCCGGACTACCGGGTGCGCATTCAGCCGTCGGATCACGGCGCCCAGTACCGGCACTCGGAACAGCTCCACCTTTGCCATGAAGTGAAGCCGACGGGACGCCGCGGCCCCGATGGCCGCCGGGTCGAGAAAGCTCACGTGGTTGGACGCGAGGAGGACTGGCCCTTCCGCCGGGATGTTCTGCACGCCCATCGTCCGAAACCGGAAAGCGATCCGCAGGAGCGCGAGGGTCAACGGCCTCAGGACTGCGTAGAGCACACCCGCTCCACGTCCTTGGCCATGAGCTCGACGACCTCGTCCACCGTCATCTCGCTAGAGTCCACGTACGTCGCGTCGGGCGTTCGGCTCAGGGGAGCCACTGGTCGGCTCTGGTCGACCCGGTCCCTGGCGGCAATCGCCGCCCGGACCGCCTCGAGGCCCGCGCCTTCCCCCAATGGACGGGAGTCCGCAAGACGCCGGCGCGCGCGCGCCTCGAGCGAGGCATCCAGGTAAAACTTGCAATCGGCATGCGGGAACACGACGGTGCCGGCGTCCCGTCCCTCGACCACCAGCGGACCGCGCGCGGCTTGTGCGCGCTGGAGGACGTCCGCGTAGGCCCGCACCTCAGGACGCTGGGAAAGCGCCGCCGCCAGCTCGCTCACGCTCGCAGCGTACAACGTCTCGGTCACGTCCTGCCCGTCGACCAGCACCCGCTGCGCCTCCACGGGGCCTCGAAACTCCATGCGGGTACGGGACAGCACCTCGTCGAGCGCTGCGCCGCCCGCGACGCGCCACGCGACGGCCCGATAGATCGCCCCGCTATTGACGTAGGCATAGCCCAGGCGCCGCGCGAGTCGGCGGGCCACCGTGCTCTTCCCCGCGCCGGCCGGGCCGTCGATGGTAATCACTGCGTGTCGGCTCACCGCCGCCTCACGTGATCACCTCGATGCATTCCTCTCCGGCGAGCTGCCGGCACGTGGGCACGAAGCCGGGATATGATGTCGCGATGCACTCGATCCCTTCGACGACGGTCGGGCCGTCCGCCAAGAGGCCCGCGACAACGAGCGCCATCGCGAGCCGGTGGTCGCCCCAGCTCGACACGCGCGCTCCACGAAACGCTGGACCGCCTCCGTGCCTCCGCGCTCCCTCGATCCGGAAGCCATCCGGCTGCTCCTCGATGTGGACACCCATCTTCCCGAGTTCGGTGGCGAGCGCCCCGATGCGGTCCGACTCCTTCACGCGCAGCTCGGCCGCCTCCCGGACGACGGTCGCGCCGTCGGCGCATGCCGCGGCGACCGCCAGGATCGGGATCTCGTCGATCATGCGAGGCACGAGCCCCCCCCCGATCTCGGTTCCCCGCAGCGCCCCGGGATGCACGGTGACGTCGGCCATCGGCTCGCCATCGCTCGCAGCGTCGGCCAGCGCGAGGTCCGCGCCCATCGCGCCGAGAACGTCCAGGACCCCCGTGCGCGTCGGATTAACGCCGACGTCCCGAACGGTCACGCCCCCCTCGGCAGCCAGGGCGCCCGCCACGATGAAGAAGGTCGCCGACGAGATGTCGCCCGGCACCCGAACCAGCCGCCCCGTCAATAGCCGGCCCGGCGTGAGCGTCACCGTGTTGCCTTTCGTCAGGATGTCGGCCCCGAACGCTGCCAGGAGTCGCTCGGTGTGGTCGCGGCTCGCCGCGGGCTCCACCACCGAAACCGGCCCCGACGCCCAGAGCCCGGCCAGAAGAACTGCCGACTTCACCTGCGCGCTCGCGATGGTGGAGACGTGCACGATCGGGGCGAGCGGCCGGGTGCCCGCGATCGCCAGGGGCAGCCGGCGTTCACCGTCCCGCCCTAGAGCACGCGCGCCCATGCGGCCGAGCGGCTCCATCACGCGGTCCATGGGGCGCCGCCGGAGCGACTCGTCCCCGGTGAGGACCGTCGTGAACGGCTGACCCGCGAGGATGCCCAGGAGCAGCCGTGCCGTCGTCCCCGAGTTTCCACAGTCGATCACGTCGCCAGGCTCGGTTAGCCCGCTGAGGCCGACGCCCTGGATCACGTAGTGACCCGGATCCTTCCGGGTCACCTCCGCCCCCAGTGCGGCTACGGCCCGGAGCGTGCCCAGGCAGTCCTCCCCTTCGAGGAAACCGTGTACCTCGGTGGCGCCGGCGGCGAATGCCCCGAAGAGGGCAGCGCGGTGAGAGATCGACTTGTCGCCCGGCACGGTCACCGTCCCGGCCACGCGGCGCGTCGGGTGGACGAGCGCGTTCACGCGAGCTTCTCCCGGAGCCCCCGGGCGTGCGCGAGCTCCGTCTCGAGTACGGCCCAGTTCTCGTCGCGGATGAGCGCCTCCCAGCGTGCCAGGATCTCCCGGTACTGTCCAAGCGCCGCCAGGAGCGGCGCCCGGTTTCCACGGAAGATGTCCATCCAGAGCGCCTCGGCGGACGCCGCGATCCGTGTCGTGTCGCCGAACCCCCGCCCGGCTAGCGTCAGCGCGTCGCCGTCGGCCGCGGAAACCAGCCCGTACGCCGCGAGGTGGGGAAGGTGACTGATCAGGGCGACGTCGCGATCGTGCGCTTCGACCGAGAGCACCCGAACCTGGCTCCCGAGCCTTTCCCAGAAGGCAGTCACGTGGACGATGGCGACCTCGGGCGTCCCGGGCGTCTGCGTCAGCAGCGCCAGGCGACCCTCGAAGAGGTCTGGGTCGGAGGCGGCCAATCCGGACCGTTCCGACCCGGCCATGGGATGGCCCCCGACGAAGGCTAGGCCATCCCGGCGCGGGCACGCCTCCGCCGCGGCGACGACGTCGCGCTTCACGCTCCCCACGTCGGTCAGGACTGCCCCCGCCGCCAAGTGCGGCCATGTCGCCCGC
>Ga0209853_1000606_pt1 | contig 10058 bp, 9 predicted proteins | sample GWRWS1_30_40_FD_187224 | JGI IMG/M metagenome (GOLD analysis project Ga0209853, IMG submission 187224) | Riverbed sediment microbial communities from areas with vegetation nearby in Columbia River, Washington, USA - GW-RW S1_30_40 (SPAdes)... | ecosystem: Environmental > Aquatic > Freshwater >...
TAGGCTAACGGACCACCTTGCTCGACCTCTACCGGATGATCAGGGATCGCCTGCAGGGGGCACGGCCCGACCTCCGAGGCGTCGAGCCCCACTTCGGACCGTTTCGGCCCGGAGACGTCAGGCATTCCCAGGCCGACATTATGAAGGCCAAACGGCTGCTCGGCTACGCTCCCAGCCACACGGTCGCGCAAGGGCTCGATGCTGCAATCCCCTGGTATGGCTCCCGCCCGCGGGCCTAACGATCCGGCCTTGCGCCAAACCGGCTTGTGCGAAAACTCGATCTGAAAGGATGGAACGATGTGCGGGATTTGTGGGGTCGTGAACTTCGAAGGCATGCCCGTAGCCCCAGAAGTCCTTCGGCGCATGACGGCGAGCCTCGCGCATCGGGGTCCCGATGGGGAGGGGACGTTTTTCCATTCGGGCAACGGCTCGGCCTCAGGTCCCGCGGTAGGCCTCGGTCACCGTCGGCTGGCCGTCATCGACCTGAGCCCCAACGCGAATCAGCCGATGCCCAACAATGACGCCACGCTCTGGATCGTCTTCAACGGGGAGATCTACAACTTTCGAGAGTTGCGCGCGCGCCTCCAGGCTCAAGGTCGGGCCTTTCGTTCTCATTCCGATACGGAGGTGATCCTCCACCTATATGAGGAGCTCGGAGATCGGTGTGTGGATGAACTCGACGGGATGTTCGCCTTCGCCCTCTGGGACGGGCGCCGCCAGCGCTTATTTCTCGCCCGAGACCGTGTGGGAAAGAAGCCGCTGTATTATGCCTGGGCCGGGCCCACGTTCGTCTTCGCGTCCGAGGTCAAGGCGATTCTTCGGCATCCGGCGGTCTCCGCCGACCTGTCGCTCGAGGCAGTTCCACACTATTTCACCTTTGGCTACCCACCGCCAGGAAGGACCTTCTACCAGGCCATCGCTCAGCTCCCGCCCGCCCACACCATGACGGTGGAGGCCAACGGGCGTGTTGAGCTCCAGCGCTACTGGGACCTGACTTTCCCCCCTTCACCTCGACGCCACCCTCCCTTCCCTGAAGCCGCGGCTCAGGTCCGAGCGCTTCTCACGGAAGCGGTGCGGAAACGACTGGTCGCCGATGTGCCACTGGGCGCATTCCTCAGCGGCGGCCTCGACTCCAGCATCGTGGTGGGACTGATGAGCCGGTTCGTGGATAAACGGGTCAGAACCTTCAGCCTCGGATTTGCTGGAGAGCCGGGCTTCGACGAAACCCGGTATTCCCGCCTGGTGGCGGGGCATTTTGGCACGGACCACACCGAGTTCATTGTCGAGCCGAAGGCCTTCGATCTGATCGAATCCCTCGTCTGGCACCATGACGGGCCGTTCGGGGATCCATCCGCGATCCCGACCTATCTTGTCGCGCAGTTAACCAGACAGCACGTGACCGTGGCGCTCAACGGCGATGGGGGAGACGAACTCTTCGCGGGGTATCTCCGATTTCAAGCCGCCATGGTCGCCGAACACGTGCCGCGGTCTCTCTCAAGGCTCTGCGCCCGTGGGCTGGCCCTCCTCGATGAGCCCCAGCGTTACCACCACTGGCTTCGACGCGCCCGACGGTTCTTCGCCGCTTCCGGGGATCCACTGATCGGGCGGATGCAACGATGGGTCTCGATCTTCGACGAAGACCTCCCGCGGTTGTTGCGCCCAGAGATCTTCGCCGGCCTGCCGGCGGCAGGCTTCGGTTATCCGGCAGAGGTCCTGGACAAGATGGCCTCGTTCTCGACGTTGGCGAAGATCCTCTACCTGAATTTCAGGACCTATCTTCCCGATGATCTCCTGGTGAAAATGGACCGTTCGACCATGGCTCATGGGCTTGAAGGTCGCTCGCCCTTCCTTGATCTCCGATTGACCGAGTACGTCGCGGGGCTCCCGGATCAGTTCAAGCTCCACTGGGGAACCACGAAGCATATCCTGAGAGCGGGCTTCGTCGACTTGCTTCCCGCCGAAATTCTGTGCCGCACGAAGCGGGGGTTCGGGGTCCCTCTGGGAGCCTGGTTCCGGGGCAAGCTTCGCGAGTCCCTGCAGGACCTGCTGCTCTCATCGCGAGCACTCTCGGGCGAGTATCTTCAGCTCCCCTATGTCGAGGCGCTGGTTCGTGAACACACGGAGGGGATGAGGGACCATGGCCATCGCCTATGGGCCCTTCTGGCGTTCGAGGTCTGGCTGCGAGCCATTCGAAATCCGGCCACGGAGCTCATGGCCGCCGGAGAAGCACCCTTTCAGGAACAGTAAGCCTCGGCCCTCGGTCCTCAGTCCTGGTTATGCAGTGCTGAAGAGTCTTTCGAGATGATCCGGTGAAATTCGTTGGAGGTCCGGTAGCACCACATGCGCCTCGATGAGCTGCTCGGGCGGGTAGGTCGTGGACACGCCGATCACCTTCATGCCAGCCGCGACAGCGGCTCGAATTCCGGCCCGCGAATCCTCGATGACGAGACACTCCGCCGCCCGGATCAACGGCGGTCGGGGCTCCGCTCGGTTGAGCAGCTTGAGGGCCCGGTGGTAGATGGCTGGATCCGGCTTGCCCATCGGGGTATCTTCGGCGGACACGATCACGTCGAAGCTCTGCTCGATGCGCGTCCCCCGCAATGCGAACTCAATCTGTTCCCGGCGCCCCCCTGTCGCAATCGCTAGCCTGTAGCGCATTCGCACCTGCGACACGAACTCCACGACCCCCGGAAACAACTGAGGCTTGTGCGTGGCCGTGTTGGCTGTGAACAGGGCCGCCTTGCGGTCCACGATGGCCTGCACGCGCGCGGGATCGCGTGCGCCGATGGCGGACCCCACCAGCGCGTCGGCGCATTGGCGTTCGTCCATGCCGAGGTAGGTCCCGTAGTACTCGTCCTTCGTGAGCGTGAGGCCGTGTTCGCGCAGGGCTTGCTGAAATGTGAGGAAGTGTTGGGCCTCGTCGTCCGCGATGACCCCGTTGAAATCAAAAATGATCGCGCGTAGCGGCATGGCCGCACGACCTTACCATGAGCAATTTCGCCGTGACAAGGAATGGTGTATAGTCGAAGGCCAAATCCGGCTCTGCCGCTCCACGGAGAGAAGTCGTGACTGATTACCGCGCGCTCAGCGACCTATTGATGATCTTCACGGTGTCGATCACGGTCGTGTTCGTGTTCCACCAACTACGGCTCCCCTCCATCGCCGGGTTTCTGGCCGCGGGCGCACTGATCGGGCCGTATGGGCTGAACCTGGTCTCAGACCTGAACCAGGTTCGCGTGATGGCCGAGATCGGCGTTGTGCTGTTGTTGTTCACAATCGGCGTCGAGTTCTCGCTGGCGCATGTGGCGGCATCCCTTCGACTGCTGCTCGTCGGCGGCTCGCTTCAAGTGGCCAGCGTTCTGCTGCTGGTGATGGGCGGAGGCGTCGCCGCCGGGCTCTCCACCCGTCAGGCGATCTTCTGGGGCTGTCTGTTATCGCTGAGCAGCACCGCGATCGTGTTGAAGGCTCTGGCGGACCGAGGGGAGAGCGATTCCCTGCATGGGCGAGCCACGATCGGCATTTTGATCTTCCAGGACCTGGCTGTGGTTCCGATGATGCTGCTCACACCCGTCCTTGCCAGCGAGGTCGGCGAGACAGTCGGGACCGTGTTGCTCACGCTGGGGAAGTCCGTGGCGTTGGTCGGAATGATCGTCTTGGCGGCCTGGTTTCTGGTGCCTCGGCTGCTGCAACATATCGTGCGGAGCCGGAGCCGGGAGCTATTTGTGCTGACCATCATCGTGCTCTGTCTCGGCATCGCCTGGCTCACGTCGCTCACCGGGCTCTCACTGGCGTTGGGCGCCTTCATCGCCGGCCTGGTCATCTCGGAGTCTGAGTACAGTCACCAGGCGATGGCCGAAGTGTTGCCATTCCGGGACAGCTTCAACAGTCTCTTCTTCGTCTCGATCGGCATGTTGATGAATGTGCGAGTCCTGGTGGCTCATCCGGTGCTTGTGGTAGCGCTGGTCGGTGCAGTCCTGGTCGGAAAATTCATCTGTGGCGCGGTCCCCGTGCTCGCCGTTGGCTATCCTCCGCGGTCGGCGGTGCTGGGCGGGATCGCGTTGGCCCAGGTGGGGGAGTTCGCTTTTATTCTCGCCCAGGAAGGCCAAAAGGCCGGACTGCTTGCCGGCGAGCCCTATCAACTCTTTCTGGCGGTCTCCGTGTTGACGATGATGGTGACACCGTTCCTGATGCAGGGTGCGCCGAAACTCGCCAGACGCGTGGAAGCCATCCAGCGATTGCACCGCTGGTTCCCGGGCCAGACGACCGCCCACGTGGCCAGCGTGGGCGGTCGCCAGCTCAAGATCAAGGATCATGTCATCGTCGTCGGGTATGGCCTGAACGGCCGCAACCTGGCTCGGGTGCTGGAGGAGACGGAGATCCCCTACGTGGTCTTGGATCTGAACGGGGACAAGGTGCAGCAGGAGTCCCGGTGCGGTCTTCCGATCTACTATGGGGATGCGACCAATCCGAGGGTGCTCCACCACATGCGGATTGAGGACGCCCGGGTGCTGGTGGTCGCCGTTTCGGATCCCTTCTCGGCCCGACGCACGGTCCAGATCGCCAGAAGCGCGAATCCCCAGCTCCACATCATCGTCCGGACCCGATACCTCAAGGAGCTGGAAGAGCTGCAACAATTGGGAGCCGATGAGGTTGTGCCCGAAGAATTCGAGACCTCGATTGAGATTTTCGCCTTGGTGCTCCGCACCTACAAGATACCCCAGGATCTGATCATCCAGAAAGCGGAGCAAATCCGGCGGGAAGGCTACGCGCTGCTACGACGCAGCGAGCTCCCTGAACTGGCTCACCATCTCCGAGGCGGGACCCTGACCGATGTCGAAGTCGAAACCTACCGGATTGAGGCAGACTCGCCCGCACTCGGGAAAACTCTGGGGCAGGTCTCTATCCGACCTCGCACTGGCACGTCGGTCATTGCCCTGACCCGTGGCGGGATGACAGAATCCAACCCGTCTGAAGAGGTCCGATTGGAGGAGAACGATGTCTTGGTTCTGCTGGGGACCCGAGAGCAGATCAGGCGAGCCGTGGCACTGCTGGCAGACACGAAGACTTCGTAAGCCCCGCTTCAGGGCTTCTTCCCGGTCATGAGCTCATAGGCTTCCAGAAGAGAAGCGACCTCAACCACGGTCATGTCCCTCTGGCTGGCTTGCTGGTGGAGATCCCATTCCTCCGTCCGCGCCTGGCCTTTCGGCACCAGCATCGTGTGCATCCGCGCCATTGCTGCACCCTCCAGCTTAGTCGGCAGCAAACCCACTTCGCCGATCTGACCGTCCGGCGTGACGACCCCCGTCAGCACCATGCCGGAGCGCAATGTGTCTCCCCGCCAGGCGGCCATGATCCCGACCGCGACCATGCTGCTGGCGCTCGACCCCTCTGTGAACCTCGTGTAGGTGCTGTGCTTGATCGTCAGCGTCCAGCTCCGCGGGTCTTGGCCCAGGGCGCGCGCCGCGGCGGCCACGGCGCGATGGACCCCCTCTTTCCATTCGGCGTCGACCGTCGATCCTGCAGCCCGCTCACTGAAGAGCACCGACGGGCCGTGGTGCTGCGGGTCTGGATCGAGCTGGATGGTGATGTAGCTCACCCCTCCGCTCGACGTCCCGTGGTTGAAGCTCACGGTCAGCGCGGGGACGGTGGCGAACCGGTGGGGTTCCGCGGAGAGCGCTGGTGTGGCGCTGAGCGCCAAGAGGCCGCCCAAGAGGGGCGCCCATGCGAACGATGTGATAAGGACGAAGGGTCGTCTCACGATTATTACCCTCGGAATTTAGCATAGCAGATGCTGCGTATTGCGCAAGCGGCGGCCAGGACACCAGCGTGCGTCTGGCCATCATTTCCACAGCTTCGGAGGATCCCCCTGCTGCCTTGACAACCCCGAGAGGCGCAGACTATAGTCAAATTCACTTCTTCGGCGCTCATTCTCCAGCATGCCGGTTCCGGAACGAAGCGATCCGAACGGGACCTCGAGAGGTGATACTATGAACAGCACGAAACTCGAACCCGCCACTGCGTTGGCAGAGCTGCAGGAACAGAAGCCTGATCGAGTGACCATCGTAGTCTTGAGCGGGGATATGGACCGGGTGATGGCGGCCTTCATCATCGCCTCCGGAGCGGCGGCGATGGGCATGCCGGTCACGATGTTCTTTACGTTTTGGGGGCTCAACGCCATCCGGCGCGACGGGGTCTCGGGTGGAGCCAAGGATTGGCTGCGCAGGATGTTCGGGTGGCTCAACAAGGGGGGCGCGGACTCGTTGCCGCTCTCGCGATTCCACTTCTGGGGGCTGGGGACCCGAATGATGAAGCGAGTCATGCAACAGCATCGGATGCCCGGCATCCCGGAGCTCAGGGAGACCGCTCATGAGCTGGGGGTGCGGTTTATCGCCTGCACGACCACCCTGGGGCTCATGGGAATCTCGAAAGACACTTTGATTGATGATGTCGATCAGTTGGCAGGGGTGACGACCTACTTGGCTGAGGCCAAGGAGGGCAGCGTCAACCTGTTCATATAACTGAGGCACGAAGCATGATCCAATCCGATGTGAAGCTGGATACCCTCGGCTACTTCTGCCCCATGCCGATCATCATGACGTCCAAGAAAATCAAAGAGCTGATCCCCGGGCAGGTGCTGGAGGTGCTCTCTGACGATGAGGGGATCAAGAAGGACATGCCGGCCTGGTGCCAAACAACCGGTCATGAGATGGTCGGCCTGGAAGAAGAGGCGAGCGACGCTCGGAGGATCTACAGAGCCTTCGTGAAGAAAACCAAACAATAGGCGCGCGCTGACTCTGAGGAGCCGGGGAGGCCACCAGCCTCCCCGGCTCTTTTTTTTCACAGTTTTCTCCGGGGTTGTTCACACATTGTTGAGACCCTATCCACAACATATTGACTCGATTTCGTAACAAGCCCCTGTATGTTGTATTTTTTCTTGACTTAATGGAGCCCCTTTGTTATGAGTCACCGTAGGCTGTTCCCAGGCCATTCTGACCGTGTCTTCAGAGGTGTGTCGCTTGCAGAATGGGAACCCCTCCCACACCTGTCCTTCTGTTGAGCCCAACCCTGCTCTTGATGTTGTCCCCGTACAGTCTTCAGCCAGCAATAGTTCAGACAACCGAGGAGGTCACCTCATGGGTACCGGTCGTCTCGTCTTCGATGAGGCAGTGGCCCAGATCGCCAGAACGGCAGTGGCCGGGGTGGACGACTCGCGGATGGAACGGATCGTTGACGCGGGCACTGGGCATCAGGACGGATTCCTGGTGGAATCGTTCCTGGAGCGGGTGGTGGTTTTTGCCGCGCAGCGGGGGACGCTCTCCTTGTCCGATGTCAGCGACGCACGACGCGTGATGGCTCGGACGCAAGCGCGTCGCGCCATGCTCTGTGTGCCGGCCGAAGCGAGCATCCCCAACGCAGTGATGCTCCTGGCGACCCTGTCAAAGATCGAGATCGTGCGCGTCTCTGCCGCGGACGCGGCGCGGTAAGCGCCGAGCCAACCGACTTGTGAGGGAGCCTGCCATGTCGGGACCATTCCTCCTGAAGCAGTACCATCTCTTCATCACTCGGCGGTCGGCCGGCGCCTTCATTCTGTCCAGAGACGGACGGTCGGCTGATTATGTCGGAGCCAGCCCCGACGATCTGGGGGAGGCCCTCAGGCGCTTCGCCAGTCAGTCCGTCTACCGCTATTTCTGGTTCGCCTGTACCGCCGCGGCCAAGGAGGCCCATCAACTCGAACAGGCCTGGTGCCACCGCTATCGCCCCACCGACGTCGCGTCCGGGCCCTCGGGCGATCATGGGGTGGCCTGGCACTGTACGACCGAAGGCTGCGCAGCCTGCGCGCTGGCCGAATCCCGGCGCTGACGCCGGCCGCATCGGCGCTGCCTCGCCGCCTTGACTTCCCCTGCCGAGGTCCGTACCGTACCGGCCCTGGTACCTCGTTCTCTTCCTGAAGGATCATCATGTCCAATCCGTCCCGTCGAGCGCTCCTGGTGACGCATTGCGGACAACTGCTGACGTTCCGCGGCCCGCGCCGCCCGCGCACCGGGGCCGAGATGGGCGACGTCGGGCTGCTTCGTAATGCCGCGCTCGTAATCCGGAACGAGACCGTGGTTCGAGTGGGTTCCGGAGCGCGAGCGCGGGACTGGCCGGAAGCCCGCCATGCGCCTCTCTTAGATGCCTGCGGGAAGGTGGTGCTGCCGGGCTTTGTGGATTCCCATACTCATGCGCTCTTTGCGGGCACCCGGTTGGATGAGTATGAGGCCAGGATCCGGGGAGCCACGTATGCACGGATCGCCAGGGCGGGCGGTGGAATTCAGGCTTCGGCGAAGCAGGTGCGCAGGCTGAGCCAGTCGGCGCTGGCCGGTCACCTCGATCACGTCATCCGGCGGTTTCTGGAGTACGGGACCACGACCGCGGAAGTGAAGAGCGGCTACGGCCTCGAGTTCGGGCAAGAGCTCAAGATGCTGAAGGCCATTCGCGCGGCGCGGCGCCGCGCCTCGTTCGATCTGATCCCCACGCTCCTGGCCCACGCGATTCCCGCACGGTTTCGCGCCGCGCGCTCACAGTACGTCCGACGCCTGATCCGGTGGTTTATCCCGGCGGTCGCTCGGGCCGGTCTGGCGGAATTCTTTGACGTGTTCTGCGACACCGGCTATTTTACTGTGGCGGAAACCAAGACGGTCCTGGAAGCGGCGGCCCGCGCGGGCTTCAAACTCAAGATCCACGCGGAGCAGATGGCCCGCACCGGGGCTGCCCGGGTCGCGGCGCAACTGGGCGCGGTCTCGATGGATCACCTCGAGCACTTGACTGAATCCGACATCAGGGCGCTCAGGACGGTGCAAGAGGCGCGGGGCTCGCGGACGATCGCCACCCTGCTGCCCGGGAGCGTGCTGCATCTGGGCGGCGGGGTTTATCCACCCGCCCGAGCGCTCATTCATGCGGGGATCCCCGTAGCGCTGGCCACGAACTTCAATCCGGGCAGTTCGCCAACTCTGAACATGCAAGTCATCCTGTCCCTGGCCTGTTCACACATGCGGATGAGCCCGGCCGAGGCCCTCACGGCCTCGACCATCAACGGGGCTTACGCCGTGGGCCGCGGGAGCCTGGTGGGATCACTGGAGGTCGGCAAGCAAGCTGACCTCGTGATCATGGATGTGCGGGACTACCGGGAGATCCCGTATTTTTTCGGAATGAACCACTGCGCCACGGTAATCAAGAAGGGCCGGGTGGTGTACAGAAAAGGTTGAGGTTAAGGCTAAGGGCAAACTCTCCTCTTTGCTCAACCTGAACCTCAGCCTCAACCTGGGCGGAAGATCATGGACCGTCTCGTCGAGTGCGTGCCGAATTTCAGCGAGGGGCGAAACGCGGAGACGGTCCGCGCGCTCGTGGAGGCTGTCCGATCAGTACAAGGGGTGTGGGTCCTGGATGAGGAAATGGACCGGGACCATCACCGGGCGGTGATCACTTTCGTGGGGGAGCCGGCCGCGGCGGTCGAGGCGGCGTTCCAGGCCACGCGCACGGCGGCCGGTGCCATCGACCTGAGAGTCCATCACGGCGGCCATCCGCGCGTCGGGGCCACGGATGTCATCCCCTTCGTGCCGATCCGGGGTGTCACGATGGCGGACTGCGTGACCTTGGCCCGGAATCTCGGTGAGCGGATCGGCCGGGAGTTGGGCATTCCGGTCTTCCTCTACGAACAGGCCGCCTCCCGGGCGGACCGCGCCAACCTGGAATCCATCAGGCAAGGCGGGCTGGAAGGGCTCGCCAACCGAATGGCGTCGAACCCGGCCTGGGCTCCCGACTACGGCCCTCGCGCGTTGCATCCGACCGCCGGAGCGACGGTGGTGGGGGCGCGGCCTCCGCTGATCGCCTACAATGTGAACCTCCAGACCGATGACCTGGCGGTGGCGAAGGCGATCGCCAAAACGGTCCGCTTCTCGAGCGGCGGGCTCCCGTTCGTCAAGGCGATCGGAGTCGAGCTCGCGAGTCGCCATATCGTCCAGGTCTCGATGAACCTCACGAACTATGAGCAGACGCCGATCCACGTCGCGTACGAGGCG
>Ga0209853_1000607_pt1 | contig 10052 bp, 8 predicted proteins | sample GWRWS1_30_40_FD_187224 | JGI IMG/M metagenome (GOLD analysis project Ga0209853, IMG submission 187224) | Riverbed sediment microbial communities from areas with vegetation nearby in Columbia River, Washington, USA - GW-RW S1_30_40 (SPAdes)... | ecosystem: Environmental > Aquatic > Freshwater >...
AACGGTCCATCATCGTCGGACGGAGCGCGTGGACGAAGACCGCTACGCCGAGCCGCTCCGCCTCCTGGAAGAAGCTCTGGAACTCGGGCATGCCCAGCGATTTCCCGTTCACGTTCGATCCCAGCTCGACGCCCGGAAACCCGATGCTCTTGACGTGGGCGAGCTCCTTGGCCGCCAGGTCCGGATCCTGTAACGGCACGATCCCGAGGCCGACGAAGCGGCCGGGCGCCGCCTCGCACATGCGGACGATGGCCTCGTTGGTGTAGCGGCAGAAGTCGAGGGCGTCCTCGGGCGTGAACCAGTAGGCGCACAGCTCCGGCATCGGCGAGATCACCTCGACGTCGACCCCGTGCCCTTTCATGTCCCGCAGCCGGCGCTCGACGTTCCAGTTGCCGTCGTGGACGGTGCGGTAGTTTTCGCCCTCGATCATGACGCGCGCGCGGCCCGGCTCGAAGTGGTCCATCGACGGCCAGGTCCACGCGCTGGGTCGCTTGCCCGCGGCCGGGAAGTGCTCGGGAATGATATGCGCGTGCATGTCGACGATCATCTACTACTCCTATCCGAGCTTCGAGCCCGGCTTTGCCGGCGCAATCGATCCTGTGCAAGGCCACACCGGATGACCGGTGGAATCGGGGGGAGCGGCGCCGTTCCCCCCGATATCCAATCAGTTGAACAACAAAACAGTCCGAGCGACTTCGCCCGCCTTCATCGCCCGAAACGCTTCGTTGATATCGTCGAGCCGGCCGCGGCGCGTGACCATCTCGTCGAGCAGGAGGCGCCCCTGGCGATAGAACTCGAGGTAGCGCGGGATATCGACACGGAAACGGTTCGAGCCCATCCGCGAGGTCTGCACCCGGCACTCCGGGCGAATCGCCATCCACGGGAACTCGATCTTCGCGTCCGGCGGCAGAACCCCGACGATGGTGGCGGTGCCCCGGATGGCCAGGCTCTCGATGGCCTGGCGCACGAGGGTCGTGTTGCCGACGGCCTCGAAGGCGTGATCCACGCCGGCCCCGCCCGTGAGCGCGCGGACGGCCTTGACGGGATCGTCCGTCGCGCTGTTGACGACGTGGGTCGCGCCGACGCGCCTGGCCATCTCCAGCTTGGACTCGAAGACGTCGATCCCGATGATCTGGCGGGCGCCGCCGATGCGCGCCCCCTGGACGATCGACAGACCCACGCCGCCGCAGCCGAACACCGCGACGGTCTGCCCGGCCTCGAGCCCGGAGGATCGCAGCGCGGCCCCCACGCCGGTGAGAACGCCGCACCCGACGAGGGCGGCTCGGTCGAGCGGAATCTCGGGGTCGATCTTCACCACCGAGTTCTCGTGCAGCAGCATGCGCTCGGCGTAGCTCGAGATGCCGATGAACTGTCTGAACGCCTGGCCCTTCTGCGAAAGCCGCGGCGGGGCGGACTCCGCTCGGGTGACGACGCCGCCGACGCAGAGGTTCGGGTGCCCGCCGAGACACTGCTCGCAGCTCCCGCAGAAGCCGGAGAGGCAAGCCACCACGTGATCGCCAGGCCGCACGGTCGTCACGTCGGCGCCCACCGCTTCGACGACGCCGGCGCCTTCGTGTCCCAGGATGATCGGGCGGTCCAGCGGGAACCTCCCCACGCCGTCGACGACGTGCAGGTCGCTGTGGCAGACGCCGGTCGCCGCGGTGCGGACGAGGACCTCGCGGCCCCACGGCTTGTCGATCTCGACCGCCTCGATCGTCAATGGCTCGTGCACCTTCCGAAAGACCGCCGCCTTCGTCTCCATGCCGGCCTCCTTGCAAGAGCTCCTCATCACGGGCGAGCCCGGCGCAGTATAATCCCCGCGGACCATGAGGAGGGGGGCATGACGGCTGTCGAGCCGAGCGGACAGATCTTAGGGGCGACGGTCAGGGGTGCCGACCTCGCCAAACCCTTGAGTGACGCGGACTTCGCCGCGATCCTCCTAGCGCTCGGCCGCCACGGCGTGCTCCGATTTCCGGATCAGCGGCTCGAGGCCGTCGAGCTCCGGGACTTCTCGCGGCGCTTCGGCAGGATCCAGGCCACGCTCACCGGCCGGCACCACGAGCCCGGGATGCCGGAGGTCGGGTTTCTCTCGAACATCATCGAGAACGGCGAGCCGATCGGGATCGCCGACGCCGGACAGGACTGGCACACGGACATGTCCTATAACGAGACGATCGGCTTCCTGAACGTGCTCTACGCCGTCCAGGTGCCACGCCGCAACGGCCGGGTGCTTGGCGCCACCGCCTTCGTCAACACTCAGGCGGCCTATGAAGATCTCCCAGCCGACGTGCGGACACGGCTCGAGCACATGACGGCGACCCACGATTTCAACAAGTTCTGGGAAAACATGCGGCGCCGGCCAGGCAGCCTGCGGGCGCCGTTGTCCGAGGAGCAGCGCCGGAAGCGGCCGCCCTCCGTCCACCCGGTCTTCCTGACGCACCCGATCACGGGCCGCAGGGTGCTCTACTGCAACCCGGGCTACGCCATCCGCATCAACGAGCTCGACGAGGCCGAAAGCGACCGCGTGCTCGAGAAGCTGTTTGCGCACCAGCTCCAGCCGAAGTATCAATACACGCACCGCTGGACCGAGGGCGACGTGCTGGTGTGGGACCACATCGGGACGCTGCACAATGCGATCGCCGACTACCAGCCGGACGAGCCCCGGCTGATGAAGCGCTGTCAGGTGATGGCGGACCGGATCTTCGATCCCGCCTTCATGCGAGAGGCCCTATCGGCAGTGTCCGCGCCCACGGGCGCAGCGGCTAGGTAACGGGAGGATCGTGGCATGGCCCAACGTGTTCTCTATCCCGATCACATCGAGCCACTCGTGCAGTTCGTGGAGGAAACGACTCCGGAGCACATCGTGGCTCGGACCCACGACAAGCTCGCCGCCGGCACGTCCGTGAAGGACATGCTGCTGGCCTCGGCGCTGGCGGTGGTGCGCTCCTCGGACCTGCCGCCTGGTCACCACGGTGGACCGCTCCATCCCCTGGCGGGCCTGCACGCCGTGCGCCACATCGCGGCGCGCCTGCCCGGCGAGTACGCGATGATGCCGGTGATCCAGAATGTCGCCGTCGCGAACAAGCATATCCACTCGCCGGCCATGGGCCCTTATGTCCTGGCCGATGCGAAGCCTGTGTCGGAGAACGGCGACGTGGAGGCGACGGTGCAGGCGTTTCGCACCGCGGTGAGCCGCGGGGTCTATAACGCCTGTGATCACTACTTCCTCTATCTGCTCGAGCACCTCTCGCCCATGCAGGTCCTCGAGCTCCTGCTCGAGGTCGGCGTCCCCAAGAATCAGCTGGACGACCACTATTTCCTCTTCCCGGTGTTCACCTGGCGGGCCCTCGAATACTTCGGCTGGGAATACGCGAAGTACATCGGCCGCGCGCCGGTGCGCTACATCACGCGTCCCACCAACCCGGCGATGCTCGTCGACGTCGACGCCCTCATCAGGAAGTACGAGCTGCTCGAGCGCGATCTGCGCGTCAAGACCGACGAGGACGAGACCGCTGCCGTCACGCGGCTCGCGGACGAGATCGGGCGCTGCAACGACTTCGCCGAAATTCCCGAGATACTGGCCCAGGCGCTGAGCGACGGGCTGTCCCTCGAAGGGGTGGGCGAGGGCCTCTCGGTCGGCGGGTCGACGCTCTTCCTGCGCTCGCTGACGGGGAACCCGATGGATGTACACATCAATACCGGCGCCAACACGCGGCGTTACCTCCTGCGGCAGCCGGAGCTGTCGCGGCGCATCAAGCTGCAGGCGCTGCTCATGTGGAACACCGGACCGGAAGTGCGGATGGCCCAGCGCATGCTGGCGCCGGACCTCCAGCCCGAGCCGGACCGCGTGGCGTTCCTGCCGTCCCACACTCAGGACGAGCTGCTGGCCGAGCTCAAGGCCCTCATCGACCGTCTGCCGGTCGGCGAGCGGCTGCCGACGGCCGGCCTCGCCAGCTGGCGCTCGACCGACGAAGTGAAGCAAGCCGCCGCGCTGGCGCAGCAGTACGCCAACTGCGGCTACTCGCCGGAGCCCCTGATCACCGTGCTCGGCAAGATCGCCTGCCGCGACAACTTCACGGAGATGCACGCCTTCAAGCATCACCAGGCGACGTACGAGGAATTCCACACGACCCGTCCCTCGCTGCGCTGGCGCCACCTGGTGGCCGCTGTGCAAGCGGCCGCGATCTCTCACGGCCGCATCCAGGACGTCTACGACCACGCGGCCGAGGTGATGCACTTCTAGGGCGATGCCGTGCGCATCCTCGTCCTCTCACCGCGTCTCACGGAGAGTCGTCGCGCCGCGTTCCGTGCCCTGACCCAGGGGCTGGGCGAGCTCCACTTCCTGGCGCCGGGCGAGCCGGCGCCGGACGTCGTCGAGACCGATGCGATCGTCGTCGACGGTCCGCAGCCGGCCCAGCCGCTCGCGTTCCTCGGCGCGATCCGGGCGGCCGTCGAGCGGGGCGCGGCACTGGTGGCGGTCGGCTGCGCGCCATCGGAGCGCGACGGGTTCTGGGCCGATCTGCTGGGGGCGGTGGCCGGCCCGGAGCCGCCCCCGGGCGAGTACTATGCGCGCGTCACCGAGGCTCACTCTCACATCTCCGCCCGCGTCACGCGCGAGTTCGCCGTGGTCGACGGGTTCGTGCCGCTCATCCCACTCGCGGACGGCAAGGTCATCGTCGACGTGAGCGTCGCGCTCCGGGACTTCGCCGCCGTCGTGGAGACGCCCCGAGGGGCCGGTCGGGTGGTCGCGTGCGGCCTCGGGAACACGGACGCGGCGCTCCGCACGCCGGAGGTCGCCCAGCTGCTCGCGCGTGCCCTGCGCCCGGATCTGCACTGTTGCGGACGCAACATCGGTGTCGGCATCGTCGGGTACGGCCCGCTCGGGGCCATGGGCTACCACCACGGACTCGGGGTGACGCGGACCGAGGGGCTCGAGCTGGTCGCCGTCGTCGATCCGAACGTCGAGCGCCGGAAGACGGCGGAGACGGACTTCCCGGGCGTGCGGACGTATGCGTCGGTGAGCGAGCTGGTCAGCGACGACGACGTCGAGGTCGCGCTGGTGGCGACACCGCCGGCCCATCACGTGGCGCTGACCCTGGCGCTCCTGCGTGCGGGCAAGCACGTCGCCTGCGAGAAACCGCTGTGCCTGACCGTCGCCGAGGCCGACCAGATCATCGCGACGGCGGCGGCGAGCCGACGCATGCTGACGGTTCACCAGAATCGGCGATGGGATCCCGACTTCGTGGCCCTGCGGCGCGCCGTCGGCGCCGGGCTCCTCGGCGAGATCTTCAACGTCGAGACCTTCGTCGGCGGCTACGCGCATCCATGTCGCACGTGGCACTCGGACACGGCGGTCTCGGGCGGCGCCGGCTACGACTGGGGTTCGCACCACGTCGACTGGGTGCTCCAGCTCATCGCCGGCATGCCGCGGATCGTGCAGGCCCACGGGCACAAGCGTGTCTGGCACGACGTCACCAATCTCGACCAGATTCGCGTTCGCATGACGTGGCCGGACGGCCGCGAGGCGGAGTTCCTCCAGAGCGACATCGCCGCCGTCCGCCGTCCCAAGTTCTACGTGCAGGGCACGGCCGGCACGCTCGTCGGCTCCTACCGGACGATCACCCTCGAGCACATCGAGCCGGGTCGCGGGTACGTGGCCACGCAGGCGCACCACGCGGAGGCGCCCGCCGAGCTCCTGCTCGCGCGCTATGAGAGCGGCTACGGAATCAGCGAGACGCGCCTGCCGCCGGCCGTCGAGCAGCCCTTCGCCTTTCACCGGAACCTCGCCGATCACCTGCACCTCGGCGAGCCGCTGGCCGTCACACCGGCCTCGGTGCGGCGAGTCATCGGCGTGCTCGAGGCCGCGCAACGATCGAGCACACGGGGTGGCGCGCCCGTCGTGATCGAGGACGATGGGAGCTGACGTGCGGCTGATGACGAAGCCGCTCGGCTGGGGCGTCATCGGCGCCACCTCGCAGGTTGCGCAGAAGGCGGTGCTGCCGGCGATCGTCGCCAGCCCCGGGGCGCGGCTCATCGCGGTGGCGAGCGCGCGCGCGGCGGCCGGAGTCGGAGCCCGCTTTACCGCAGCACGCGCCTACCGCGCCTACGCTGCTCTGCTCGACGATCCGGAGGTCGAGGCAGTCTACGTCCCGCTGCCGAACAGCCTGCACCGGGAGTGGGTGGAGCGGGCCGCGGCGGCCGGCAAGCACGTGCTCTGCGAAAAGCCGCTGGCGCCCACGGCGGCCGACGCGGAGGCGATGGCGGCGGCGTCCGCCTCGGCCGGGGTGACGCTCCTCGAGGCCTACATGACGCCGTTCCATCCGCGGGCGAAGGCGATCGAGACGCTGGTCGCGTCCGGACGCCTCGGCGCGCTGCGCTTCGCCCGGGCCGCCTTCACGGGCACTCTCGATCGTCGCGACGACCATCGCTGGCGACCGGAGATGGGCGGCGGGTCACTGCTCGACGTCGGCATCTACTGTATTGCGCCGCTCCTCGCTGCGGCGGGCCGGCCGCCTGTGCGCGTCGAGGCAGCGGCGTTGCTGGCGAAATCGGGCGTCGATGTCTCGTTCTCGGCCTGGATGGACTGGGGCGACGGGTTCACCGCGGCGATCGAGTGTTCCTTCGACGCTCCGGAGCGGCAGTCCCTCGAGATCGTCGGGACCGAAGCCGCGGTGCTCGTCGACCGCGCGTTTACGCCCGGGCCCGATGACGTGGCAGTCACCCTCCGGCACCGCGACGGTCGTGCCGAGGAAGTCGTCGCGGGCGGAGCGGATCCTTACCGGACGATGATCGAGCATTTCCAGGCCGTCGTGCGCGGCGCAGCCGAGCCGCGCCGATCGTGCGCGGCCTCGATCACGCTCCTCACGGTCCTCGAGCGCCTGCGTGAGGCGGCCGGGCTCGCGCCCGTCTCCGTGGGTCAGGCGGTCGCGTGAAGCGGATCGGGCTCATCTCCGTCCACACGTGTCCCCTCGCCGCGCTCGGCGGCAAGGAGACCGGTGGGATGAACGTGTACGTCCGGGAGGTCGCGCGCCACCTGGGGCGGCTCGGACTCGAGGTCGACGTCTTCACCCGGAGCCAGACCCCGGGCGTTCCGACGGTCGTCCCCCTGGGTCCGGGCGCGCGCGTCGTTCACATCGAGGCTGGTCCGCAGCGACCAGTGCCGCCGGCCGAGATCGTGGCCGACCTGGACGAGTTCACCGACGGCGTGGTGGCCTTTGGGCACCGGACGGGCGCCGAGTACGCGCTCTTTCACGGCCATTACTGGCTGTCGGGCCTGGTCGCCGTCGAGCTCGCCCGTCGCTTCGGCGGCGTTCCGGTCGTTCAGATGTTCCACACGCTGGGCGTCGTGAAGAACGCGCTGGCCGATACTCCAAGTGAATGGGTGCCTCAGGTGCGTCTCGACGCCGAGGCGAGGGTTGCGGCACTAGCCGATCGCATCGTGGCGGCCACGCCGCTCGAGCGCGCCGAGCTCGCGTGGTACTGCGGCGCGGACGTCGACCGTGTGCGCACCATCCCCTGCGGGGTCGATGTCGATCTCTTCAGCCCGGGCAGCGCGATCGCGGCGCGCGCGCGACTGGGACTCGACGCCGAGTGGGTTCTCCTCTTCGTCGGTCGCCCCGCGCCCATCAAGGGTCTCGAGATCCTCCTGCAGGCCCTGGCGCGTCTGAAGGCAGACGGGTTCGGTCAGGCCGACCTGCGTCTGGTGATCGTGGGCGGGGACCGCGACGAAGGACGGGACGACGATCGCGCGCGGCTGCGGGCACTGGCCGACGCGCTCGGCGTCGGCGCGTGGGTCGACTTCAAGGGGCCCGAACCCCAGGCCGCCCTCCCGGAGTACTACCGCGCCGCCGATCTCTGCCTCGTGCCGTCGCATCACGAGTCGTTCGGGATGGCCGCGCTCGAGGCCATGGCGTGCGGCGCCGCCGTCGTCGCGTCACGGGTCGGCGGTCTCGCCACGACCATTCAGGACGGCGTGACCGGTGTCCTCGTCCCTCCGCGGGACGAGGTCGCGCTCGCGTCGGCGATCGCGTCGCTACTCGCCGACGCGTCGCGGCGGCGCACGCTCGGCCGGCTCGCCGCCCGATGGGCGCAGAGCTTCGCCTGGCCGTCGGTGGCGCGGGCGCTGGTCGAACTCTACGACGAGCTGGTCCCCGATTTGTGCCGCACGCCGTCGGCTCCGGCCAGCGTCAACTGCGCGACGGCGTTCTGATCAGCAGTCCCTCCGACCTCTGCACGAGGCCGGCGCCGAGATTGGCTCGGCCCCAACCTGCCGGGTGCAAAGCAACGTGATTGGCCGCGTTACGCGCTTGATAGTTCTCCTCGGCATCTCTACCGTTCTGACCGCCTGCGCGAGCGTTTCTGGGCACGCGCCGGTGAGCGATCGCTCGGCCGATGCGCGCCGCGGTCAGAGCGCCGTCGACATCGCCCGGAAGCACGTCGGCGCCCCCTATCGATGGGGCGGGTCGAGTCCTTTGGGCTTCGACTGTTCAGGGTTCGTTCGGTACGTGTATGCGCAGGTCGGAGTCTCGCTTCCGCACAACGCCGCGAAACAGTACAGGTACGGCACGCCGGTCTCCCGCAATAGCCTCGAGCCGGGCGATCTGGTCTTCTTCGATCGCCTCCGCCACAACGGGATTTACGTCGGCGATGGTCGCTTCATCCACGCCCGACAGACGGGCAAGCGCGTGAGCATCGCGAGCCTCGACGAAGAGTGGTACGCCGCGCACTGGGCCGGCGCGCGCCGGCTCGAGCCGAGCCGGCTGAGCGTCGACAGTGAGGACTGATGGTTCCGTAGTCCTTATGTCTCTAGGCGGGGAGCTGCATGAGCTGCAGGATGTTGCCGTCGGGGTCGGCGAAGGTGGCGACCCACCCGCCCCAGTCCTCCTGCGCGGGCGCCCGGCTGAAGACCACGCCGGCGCGGGTCAAGCGCTCGTGCGCGGCGCGGATGTCGCCGACCGTCAAGTTGATCATGATGCGCAGCGACTCACGGCTCGCTCCGCGGACCCGGTCGTGGACGCCCACGCTCAACCGCACTCCGCTCCAGTCGAAGTTGATGAAGTCCGATTTGGCGGAGCGCGGCGCGAGCCCGAGCGTGTCTCGATAGAAGCGCGCCATGGCCGGAAAGCGATCGGCCTCCGTCCAGATGAGCACCCCGGCCAGCCCTTCGATCGGTCCCGCCGCCATCGATGCCTCCTCATGAGCTCGCCTCGCACGCGGGGGCCCCAGCCCCCGGCCGTGCTGCGGCTCGCACGCCCTCGCCCCTCGGCTTTCCCTGATGCTACGATTGCGCCCATGACAGAACCAGCAGGTTCCTTCGTGGAGACCCCGGTCGAACGCCGCGTCGTGGTCGCTCCCGGCGTCGCGTTGCACGTCGAGCAGCGGAGCGGAGATCGAGCGGCGGCTCCCTTCGTTCTCGTCCACGGGCTCGCGTCCAACGTCCGGCTCTGGGATGGCGTGGCCGAGCATCTCCACGGCCTCGGCCACACGGTGATCGCGATCGATCAGCGCGGCCACGGGCGCTCCGACGCCCCGGAGGCCGGCTATGACCTCGACACCGCCGTCGCCGACCTGCTCGCCCTGATCGGCGCGCTCGAGCTCGAGCGTCCGGTCCTCGTCGGCCAGTCCTGGGGCGGCACCGTGGTGCTGGAGCTGGCCTGGCGCCGACCGGACGCCGTGCGTGGCATCGCCTGCGTCGACGGCGGTGTCGTCGATCTGGCCCAATCGTATCCGGCCTGGGAGGACTGCCTCGCGAAGCTGACCCCGCCGGCGCTCGACCACCTCACGCTGGCCGAGCTGGAGAGCCGGATCCGCAAGGGCGTGCCGCATTTCACCGATCGCGCCATCGCGGCCTACCTGCACTGCTTTCGGACGCGCTCCGACGGCACCGTCGAGGCGCGCCTCGCGCGAAGCCGGCACCTGTCGATCCTCCGATCGCTGTGGGAGCACCGCCCGTCGACGCGCTGGGCGTCGCTGAAAACCCCGACGCTCTTGCTCCTGGCCGACGCCGGGGACGCGGCGCGGACCGGGGCCAAGCGTCGCGCGGAGGCTGTGGC
>Ga0209853_1000608_pt1 | contig 10050 bp, 9 predicted proteins | sample GWRWS1_30_40_FD_187224 | JGI IMG/M metagenome (GOLD analysis project Ga0209853, IMG submission 187224) | Riverbed sediment microbial communities from areas with vegetation nearby in Columbia River, Washington, USA - GW-RW S1_30_40 (SPAdes)... | ecosystem: Environmental > Aquatic > Freshwater >...
CGGGACTGGGTGGGCCACGACGGTCGCAGCCGCTTCGTCCTCGCCGACCGGCTGGCCCGGGTCCGGAGCAACTCGATGACCCAGTTCTACGGCGAGATCGTCGCCAGTCTGGTCCAACGGGGCGCGCTCCTCTACGCGTACGGGATGGCGCGGCCGGGGGGCGCGGCGATGATACGCTGAGGTAGCACACCATGGCCAAGAGCGTGTTCCTCGGCTACGACCAGAAGACGCTCGACGCGGAGTACAACAACCGCGAAAAGGTGCGGGACAGCGCCGACTGGCTCGCGCGGTACGCGCTCGCCAGCGCCGCGGCGCGCTCCGCGCTCCTGTGTCAGCTCGACGACGCGTACGGGCCGCACGCCGGCGAGCGGCTCGACGTCTTTCCGGGCCGGGGCGCCCCGACGCCTGTCCACGTCTTCATCCACGGCGGCTACTGGCAGTGGCTCGACAAGTCCGACTTCAGCTTCGTCGCCCGCGGCCTCGGGTCGGTCGGCGCGGCGGTGGTGGTGATCAACTACGCGCTCATCCCGACGGTCACCATGGACGAGCTGGTCCGTCAGTGTCGCGCGTCGATCGTGTGGGTCCACCGCAATGCCCCGGCGTTCGGCGGCGACCCGAACCGCATCTTCGTGTCGGGCCACTCGGCCGGGGGCCATCTCACGGCGATGCTGATGTCGACCGACTGGACGTCGCTCGGCCTGCCCGCCGACGCCGTCAAGGCCGGATGCGGCATCAGCGGTCTCTATGACCTCGAGCCGATCCGCCTCTCGTACCTGAACGAAATCTTGAACCTCACGCCGGAGGCGGCGCGCCGCAACAGCCCGGTGCACTGCCCGCCGCCGCGCTCGGGGCCCCTGCTGCTCACGGTCGGCGGGCTCGAGGGACCCGAGTATCACCGTCAGACCGAGGAGCTTGCGGCCGTGTGGCGGAGCCGCGCCCTCCCCTGCCAGGCCCTCGACATACCCAAGCACCATCACTTCTCGATCCTCGCGGAGCTCGAGGATCCCGGGAGCACGCTGAGCCGGCTGCTGCTGCGCCAGATGGGCTTCCGCTGAGGCGTACCATTTGATCTGAATGGCCGACTTTCTTCCGTTCATTCGTCGCTGGTTCGACGAGACGTTTGCCGAGGCCACCCGTCCACAACGCGAGGGTTGGGAGGCGATCGCCTCGGGCCGCGACACGCTCATCGTGGCCCCGACGGGTTCGGGCAAGACCCTGGCCGCGTTCCTGTGGGCGCTCGACCACCTCCATCGCCTCGCACTCGATCGGCAGCTGGAAGACCGCGTCTACGTCGTCTACGTCTCCCCACTCCGCGCGCTCAACAACGACATCGAGAAGAATCTGCGCGCGCCGCTGGCGGGCATCCGCGCCGCGGCCGCCGCCGATGGGCTCACGCTCCCCGAGGTCCGCGTGGCCGTGCGCACCGGCGACACGCTGGCGGCCCAGCGACAGGCGATGACCCGGCGGCCTCCACACGTCCTGATCACGACCCCCGAGTCGCTCTATATCTTGTTGACGAGCGAGCGGTTCCGGCCGGCGCTCGCCCACACCCGATTCCTGATCGTCGACGAGATCCACGCCTTGATGGGATCGAAGCGCGGCGCCCACCTGGCGCTCTCGCTCGAGCGCCTCCAGGCGCTCGCCGACGCGCGCGGCGCCGGGAGCCGGCCCCAGCGCATCGGTTGCTCGGCGACGGTAAGCCCGATCGAGTCCGCCCTGGCCTTCCTGACGGGCGCCACGGGCGCGGACGCGGTGACCATCGACGCGGGCTTTACGCGCGACCTCGACCTTCAAGTCATCGCGCCGGTGGACGACTTCCTGACGGCGCCGAGCGACACCATCTGGGAAGCGGCGCTCCAGCAAATCGCCGAGCTGGTGCAGGCCCACCGGACCACGCTCGTGTTCGCGCAGAGCCGACGGGCCGCCGAGCGGCTCGCGCGCGACCTGAACGACCGGATCGCCGACGGGCGCGTCGCGGCGCACCACGGCTCACTCTCCCGCCGAGCACGGCTCGAGGCCGAGAATCGCTTGAAGCAGGGCGAGCTGCGCGCGCTCGTCGCCACCTCCTCGCTCGAGCTGGGGATCGACGTCGGCGCGATCGACCTGGTCGTCCAGCTCCAGTCGCCGCGCAATATCGCCGCCGCGCTCCAGCGCGTCGGCCGCGCCGGGCACCTGCTGAGCCGCACCTCCAGGGGGCGGATCGTCGTGACCAAGGGCGAAGAGCTGCTCGAGGCTGCGGCGGTCGTCCGATCGATCAGGGAGCGCCAGCTCGATCGGGTCGTGATGCCCGAGGCGCCGCTCGACGTGCTCGCCCAGCAGGTCGTCGCCGCCGTCGCCGCCGAGTCATTGACCGTGGACGCGCTCCACGCGCGCTTCCGGAACGCGGCGCCGTACCGCAGCCTCTCGCGCGACGACCTTCTGGCGGTCGTCCGCTCGCTGGCCGAGCCGCTCCCGGCCGAGGTCAAGGGCGCGGCGCCCCGGATCCTGTGGGACCGTGTGAACGACCGGCTGCACGCGCGGCGGGGCAGCCGGTTCCTGGCGCTCACGTCAGGCGGGACGATCCCCGACAACGGTCTCTTCGACGTCTTCGTGGCCGAGACCGACCTCAAGGTCGGCACGCTCGACGAGGAGTTCGTGACCGAGAGCCTGCCGGGCGACGTGTTCCTGCTCGGCTCCCACGCGTGGAAGATCGTCAAGGTGCGCGCGGATCGGGTCCTGGTCGAGGACGCGCAGGGGATGTCGCCGACGATCCCGTTCTGGAAGGGCGAGCATCCGTCCCGCTCGTGGGAGCTCGGGCTGGCGGTCGGGCGGCTCCGGCGCGACGCCGCCGAGAAGGTCGATTCGCCGGATTTCGAGTCGTGGGCAGCGACGGCCTGCGGGCTCGACGCGCGCGCCGCCGCAGCGATGCGGGCCTGGCTGGTGAAGGCCGGCGAGGTCCTCGACGGCGTTCCGGACGACCAGGGCATCGTGGTCGAGTCGTTCTCGGATGAGATGGGCGGCCGCCACGCGATGATCCACGCGGTCTTCGGCATGCGGATCAACGGCGCCTGGGGCATGGTCTTGAAGGAAAAGCTCCGGCGCACGATGGGCCTGGTCGCCGAGGCGAGTCACGTGGACGACGGCATCTTGCTATCGTTCGCGCCCGGCCAGGTGCCGCCCGCCTCGGAGCGGCTCGTCACGCTCGTCGCGCCCGAGGAAGTCGACACCTTGCTCGGGCGAGCGCTCATTGGAACGCCGCTCTTCGCCACGCGCTTCCGACAGTGCGCGATCCGCGCGCTCTTCATTCCGCGCATGTCCCGCGGCCAGCGAACGCCCGCGTATCTGCAACGGCTCAAGGCCGACGCGCTGCTCGAGGCGGTGGGCGGGCAGGCCGAGTTCCCGATCGTCGCGGAGACCCTTCGGGAGTGTTTCCACGACGCCCTCGACGTCACGCGGTTCAAACGTCTGCTCGAGCGCCTGCACGACGGCGAGATGTGGCGGCGGCACGTGGACACGCCGCTTCCCTCGCCCTTCGTGTACCCGTTGCTTCTCGCCTGGGACTGGGCGTACCTCGGGGCCGGCCACGCCGAGGAGCGGCGAAGCGACGCGGTCACCATGCGGAAGGCCTGGTCGGTCGCGCCCGGTCCGCTGAAGCCGGAGATCGTGGCGGCGGTCGAGGCGGAGCTCCAGAAGACGTCGCCGGAGCGGCGAGCCCGGGATGCGAACGAGCTGGCGGGAATTCTCGACGATCTGGGCGACCTGACCGACGCGGAGATCGCTGCGCGCGTCGCCGCCGACGCCGGAGCGCTGATCGGTGCCCTCGCCGAGGAGCGGCGCGTCGGCGCCCTCGACTTCGCGAGCGGGCGGAGAGCGTGGGTGCCGTCGACCGACGCCGCGCTCTATCGGTCTCTGGACACGGGTGAGGGGCTGGAGCGGGTCACGTTGCGGCTCCTGAGAACGCGTGGGCCCGTGACCGCGGCCTGGCTCGCGGAGCGTTACGGCATCGCGCTCGACGGCGCCACCGGCGCGCTCGAGCGCTTGACGGCGCGGGGGCTCGTGCGCCAGGGCGCCTTCCTCGCCGACGCTCCACCTCCGCAGTTCGTGCACATCGCGGTGCTCGACGAAATCCAGCGCCGCCAGGTCCACGCGCGCCGCGTCCCACGGCCCGTGGCCTCGGCCGAGCAATTCTCGGCGTTCCTCCTTCGTCGCCACCATCTCCATCCTGATCGACGACTGGTTGGGCCGCCCGGGGTCCTCGCGGCGCTCGAGCTGCTTCAGGGCGAAGACCTTCCCGTGCGCGTCTGGGAGCAAGACCTCCTGCCCGCCCGCGTGGAGAACTACGAGCGGGAGTGGCTCGATCGTCTGGGGCTGGCGGGCGAGATGGTCTGGACGGTGTTCGACCGCGCCCCGGGCGAGCCGGGTCGCTCGACGCGAGTGGGTGCCGCCCTCCGCGAGAACATCGGCTGGCTCCGCGAGGGATCGGCGCCGCCGGCCGAGATAGACGCGCGCGTCAAGAACGTCCTGCTGCACCTGCAGCTCCGCGGCGCCTCGTTCGCCCAGGACCTCACCCGGGCGACCGGCCTCGGTACTCCGGACGTGCTCGCGGCGCTCTGGGAGCTCTTCTGGGCCGGGCTGGTCACACCCGACACCTTCAGCGCGATCGCCGCCGGCATGACGCCGACGCGCCGGCCGCGCGACGCCGCGAGTCCCCGCCGCCGGCGTCGAGGGCAGGCCCGCGGCGTGCTCGCGCGCCTGCCCGTGATCGGCCGCTGGAGCGCGCTCGGCGACGAAGAGCGGCTTACACCCGAGGAGCGGGACGAAGCGCGCGCTCAGCTCCTGCTCGCGCGCTACGGCATCGTCACGCGCGAGCTCGCCCGGGGCGACTGGGCCACGCTCCGCCACACACTGCTCCGCATGGAGTACGGCGGCGAGGTGGTACGCGGCTACTTCGTCCAGGGACTCTCGGGCGAACAGTACGCGCTGGCCGAGGCGCTCCGCGACCTCGACACTCCGGCGCGGCGCGCGGAGCCGCACGTGCTGGTCAACATGATCGATCCCGCCAACCTCTGGGGTCGCATCTTCGCCCTCTCGCGACGCGACGGCTCGCGCGTTCCAGCACCGCGCCTGCCCCAGAACTGGCTCATTTTTCGGCAGGGCCGTCCTCGCCTCCTCGCAGAAGGCTCCGGCCGGGACCTCACCCCCCTCGCCGGCTGGGAAGATGTCGACCTTCCCGGGGTGATCGCCGCGCTCCAGTCGATGATGGAGCGTCCTCTCACCTTGCGGCCGGTGCGCCGGCTCGAGATCGTGACCTGGGATGGACGCCCGGTGCGCGGCAGCCCGGTCTTCGAGCCCCTCGTTGGGGCCGGCTTCAGCGCCGACGGCACACGTCTCTCCTGGGACGGCTACCCAGGTCCACGCTCGGTGAGGTGATCGCCCCATGAGCGGACGGCTCAGCGGCAGGATCGCGATCGTGACGGGCGCAGGCTCGCGAGGCCCTGGCCTGGGCAACGGCAAGGCCGCCGCGATCCTCTTCGCCCGCGAAGGGGCCCGGGTCCTCTGCGTGGACCAGGTGAAGGAACGCGCCGAGGAGAGCGCCGGGCTGATCCGTGCCGAGGGCGGCGAGGCGATGGCCCACGCCGCCGACGTGACGCGCGCCGCCGAGTGCGCCGCGATGGTCAAGACGGCGGTCGAGCAGTGGGGCGGCCTCGACATCCTCCACAACAACGTCGGGATCGAGTCGCGCAAGGACTTGCTCGACACGTCCGAGGAAGAGTGGGATCGCGTCATCGGTGTCGACCTCAAGTCGATGTTCCTCGCCACGCAGGCGGCTGTGCCCGCCATGGTCCGCCGCGGCGGGGGCGCCGTCGTCTGCGTCTCGTCGATCGCGGCACTGCGTGGTTACGGCCGTACCGCGTACGCGACGGCCAAGGCAGGCGTGATCGGGTTCGTTCGCTCGGTCGCGGTCCAGCTCGGCCCCAAGGGGATCCGCGTCAACGCGATCGCGCCGGGGCCCGTGTGGACGCCGATGGTCGAGGACCTCGGCCCCGACGCGCGCGAGCGCCGGCGGCGCGCGAGCCCGCTCGCGACCGAGGGGACCGGCTGGGACGTCGGCTGGGGCGCAGTCTACCTCGCGAGCGATGAGGCGCGCTGGGTCACGGGCCAGACGCTCGTCATCGACGCCGGTCTCACTTTGACTACGCCTGAGGGCTCGCTGGGCGCGACCCGATGAGGGCTTGGGGAGTGGCCCGGCGGCAGGGGTCACCGGACCACGCGGCACGCGTTCGCTGCCCCCGGGCGGCTGGGCTCCATCCGGGCCCGCCGTGCCCGCCGCCGCGCTGCAGGAACGGGTCCGGTCGACCCCTGCCGCCGGGCCACTCCCCAAGCCCTCATCGGGTCGCTCACGGCTGATAACATCTTTCATATGAGCAAGAGGGGGCGCGGCGTCGCCTACTCGTTCGTGTCCGTGCTTCTCCTTCTTCTCGTAGGCGGATGCGCGAGGGTGTCGCAGATCGAGTGGGAGAGTCCGGTGGCGCGCGCGCATCCGCTGGTGGGACGCATCTGGGACGTGAAGGCCGGGGCGTTCATCAGCGAGAAGACGTTGCTCTCGCGGCTGGGCGAGAGCCGGTTCGTGATCCTGGGGGAGCGGCATGACAACCCCGATCATCACGCGCTCCAGGCGAAGCTCGTGCGGGCGCTGATCGACGCGGGGCGACGCCCGGCCGTGGGATTCGAGATGCTCTCGACCGACGACGCCCCCGCGCTCGCGCGCTATCTGGCGCGAAGTCCGAAGGACGCCGCCGGGCTCGGCGAGGCCGTGAACTGGACGCGCTCGGGCTGGCCCGAATGGCGCTTCTACCAGCCGATCGCCCAGGCGGCCCTCGACGGTAATTTGCTAATCGTCGCCACCAATCTGTCGCGCCCCGCGACCGAGGCCGTTCGCCGCAATGGCCTGCCGGGACTCGGCCCGGCGCTCGCGACGCAGCTCCGGCTCGCCGAGCCTGCCCCGGAGACACGGAGCGCGATGGCGCTCGAGATTCGGGAATCCCACTGCGGCCAGGCACCGGAGAGCATGCTCGATCGGATGGTGGACATCCAGTGGGCGCGCGATGCCCGCATGGCCGCGAGCCTGGCGCGGGGTGGTCAGCGCGACGGCGCCGTGCTCATCGCGGGCGCCGGGCACGCGCGCCGAGACCACGGAGTGCCGGCCCACCTGGCGCGCCAGGCACCGGGCGCCGCGGTCGCGAGCGTCGCGTTTCTCGAGGTGGACCCGGCCGCGGCCAGAGCCGGCGACTATGCGTCCAGGTTCGCGAGCGATGCGCTTCCCTTCGACTACGTGTGGTTCACGCCGAAGATCGACGACGTCGATCCGTGCCAGAAGTTCAAGAAGCCGCTGGAGACGATCGGAAAGTGATCGCGGTCAAACGCGTCTATGAGCCGCCCGCCGCGTCGGACGGCATGCGCGTCCTCATCATGCGGCTCTGGCCGCGCGGCATCCGCAAGAGCCGCGTGGACATCTGGCTGAAAGAGCTCGGCCCCGTCCTTCCCCTGCTGCGCGCGTTCCGCGCCGGCGAGATCGGCTGGGCCGAGTACCGGCGGCGCTACCGCAGAGGGCTCGCGCGGCCGGAAGCCCAGGCGCATGTGGCGGCGGTCCGCGCCTACGCGAAGGCGGGGCGCGTCACGCTGCTCTGCGGCTGCCCTGACGAGGCCCGGTGCCATCGGTCGCTGCTCCGCGCGTATCTGCTAGACTGAGCCGCGTGACGCGGGCCGTGGCGCTCGTTCTGCTCGTGGTGCTGACGCTGGCCGGCACGCCGGTGGCCGCGGAGCACGAGGTGTATTACCGGTACGTGGTCCTCGGCTTCGTGAAGGACGCCGGGGGCCACGCGCTCAGCGGCCGCGAGCTCGAGCTCATCCGCGACAAGACCGGCTTCTCGTATCTCGCGGCGACCGACGAGCAGGGCTTCTTCCTGATCATCGCGCGTCTGGGCGACGAGAGCGCCGGCGAGGCCCTGACCCTGAAGGTCGGTTCGGCGGTCACCAGGCTCAGAGCATCCTTCGATCCCGCGAACCACCGTGACGACCGTGGCACGCGGGTCGATCTCGAGGGGGCGAAGTTCGTCGAGCGGAGCGCGCAGTTCCGCTCGACGCTGGTCGACGCGGTCGGCACCACGCAACGCTGACGCGGCAGGAGGCACCACATGGCCAAGAGCGGACCGAAAAAGATGCGCGCGTACGTTCTCATCGAGACGGCGCCGGGCAAGACGAAGGCGGTGAAGAAGGAGCTGGCGGCGATCGAGGGCAGCGATTCCACGGTCGTCAACCTCGACGCGGTCACGGGCCCCTTCGACTTCATCGCCGTGGTCGAGGGCCCGACCCTCGACGCCGTGGGCCGGCTGGTCACCGACGAGATCGGCTCGATCGACGGGGTGACCCGAACGACGACGTGCCTCGCAGTGGCGATCGGCTGACGCCTCGGCTCCGGTGACCCGTCCGACCGTCCTCGTCTACCACGCCGACCGCCGCTATGCGGAGCTCGTCCGCGTCCCGAAGCGCGGGGTGAGCGTGCGTATCGCCGCGACGGCGAGCGAGGCGGCCGGGGCCATCGGGGACGCCGAGATCCTCTACGCGTGGAAGTTTCCCCCGCAGCTCTACGCGAAGGCCGGCCGGCTCAAGTGGTTGCAGGTGATGGGCGCCGGCGTGGACTGGGCGTTGGTACCGGAACTGCCGCAGAGCGTGCAGGTGACCCGCGCGCCGGGCGTCTTCGGGCCGTGGATGGCCGAGTACGTCCTTGGCTGGTGCTCCTGGGTGACGCAGCGGATGAAGGCGTACCGGGACGCTCAGCGCCAGCGCCGCTGGGACGACCACGTGCTTCCCGACCGGCTGGGCGGCAAGACCATGGCGATCGTCGGCCTCGGGGATATCGGTCGCGACATCGCACGCATGGCGCGGGGGCTCGGGATGCGCGTGCTCGGCGTCTCCCGCCGGGGCCGGCCGGTGCGCGAGGCAGCGCGCGTCTACCCCGTCGCCGCGATGGCGCGCGCGCTGCGGGAGGCTGACTTCGTCGTCCTCCTCCTGCCCCTCACCGCGGAGACCCGGGGAATCATCGGCTCCGATGCGCTGGCGGTCATGAAATCGACCGCGTGGCTCATCAACATCGCCCGCGGCGCCGTCGTGAACGAGCCGGCGCTGCTCGAGGCGCTGGAGCAGAAGCGCATCGCGGGCGCCGTCCTCGACGTCTTCGACCGCGAGCCGCTCCCGCCGAGCCACCCGCTGTGGCGAATGGACAATGTGGTGGTGACCCCGCACATTTCGGGCCCGAGCACGCCCGACGCGATCGCGCCCCTCTTCAACGACAACCTCGCGCGCTATCTCGCCGGCCGCTCCCTCCGCCACGTCGTCGACCGCCGCCAAGGATACTGACGATGCCGTCCCGACGAAACGACATCACCATGTCCGACGCGGAGTTGATGCGCTTCCTCGACGAGGAGCGCGTGCTGACCTGCGCGACCCTCGGGCCGAACGGCCGCCCCCACCTGATGCCGCTCTGGTACGTGCGCGAGGGGCCTACCCTCCTCGCCTGGACGTACGGCAAGTCCCAGAAAATCCGGAACCTCGAGCGCGACCCGCGCGCGACCGTGCAGCTCGAGGCCGGCCGTGACGTGTACGGCGAGCTGCGCGGCGCGATGCTCGAGTGCGCCGTGGCGATCGAGCGCGATCCAGCGCGCGTGGCCGACGTCGGGCTGCGGCTCATGGCCCGTTACACGGGCGCCGAGCTGCCCGCCGAGGCGCGCGCCGGCGTGCTCAAGCAGGCGCCGAAACGGGTGGGGTTGCGCTTCACACCTACGCGCGTCGTCTCCTGGGACCATCGCAAGCTGGGCGTCACGTACTGAAGGATTCTTCGCGCGCTCGATCCCGGTTGTGCGTCGATCCCTTTATTGACTAAACTATTAACATGGTCAATATGGGCGCGCGCGCGAGGCGGTCGGCCCGCTGGACGACCGAGGCCCATCAGATGCTGGAGCTGCTGAACTCGCTGGGCGGCACGATCTTCCGGCAGCTCCTGTGGCAGAAGGC
>Ga0209853_1000610_pt1 | contig 10044 bp, 9 predicted proteins | sample GWRWS1_30_40_FD_187224 | JGI IMG/M metagenome (GOLD analysis project Ga0209853, IMG submission 187224) | Riverbed sediment microbial communities from areas with vegetation nearby in Columbia River, Washington, USA - GW-RW S1_30_40 (SPAdes)... | ecosystem: Environmental > Aquatic > Freshwater >...
CTGTCAGGCCTCCGACCTCGACCCCGGCGACGGTCACGCCGTCGGCGACCACGGGCTCCGGGGGCGGGTCCTGCGCGCTCGCCGGCGCCGCCGCGACCAGCGCGACGACGAGGGCAACCAGCACCAGCCGCAATCGACCCACGATCAGGCGATCTTAGACCACGACGCGGCTGCAATCCTTCCCCATCGTGGTCGTCTCCCTCCATGTCGCCACGGGCGGACTCGTCGGCGCCCTCTCGAGCTCCCGCAGCCAGGCACTCGTCCTCGGCCTCCTCGCGCACGCGGCGGGAGACGCGATGCCGCACCAGGACGTGGCCTCGCGGCGATTCGAGGCGCTCAGCGGCGTCGCGGGGCTCGTCCTGCTGGCTGCGGCCCGCGGGCCGCTCGACAAGACGGTCGTCGGCGCCGTCGCGGCCTCCGTACCGGACGTCGAGCACGTCCTCCGACTCCCCCGGCCCGGCGGTCGCAAGCTCTTCCCCAGCCACCGTCTACGCGGATGGCACAAGACGGGCGGGCTGCCGGCCTCGGTGCAGCTCGTCACGGCAGGAGTGCTCCTCGGCGCCCTCGGCGCCGCGCCTCGCTACGGACGCGTCGGCAGGTAGTCCTCGTCGAGCTCGCCGCCGCTGGCGACGAAGTCGATGATCATCCGATCGGTGAGCCACTCGACCGGAGCCCGGTCGTCGGTGAGCGGCCGCTCGACCGCCTCGACCGGCACAACGCCCTCCTGGAAGAGCGGGACGAGTGGGCCGACCTCGGCCGGAGCTCCCGCGACGCGCTCGACAAGCTCGTCCCTGCCGACCTCTGTGTCGAAGCCCAGCATCAGCTCGTTGAAGCGGAGCGGGTGCCAGCGCCACGCCTGCGGAAACTCCGCGAGAAGGGTGCTTCCGATCGCCTCCGAGAGCCGCTCGTCCCCGGGAACGCCCGCCACGTTCAGCGCAACGACCCCTCCGGGCCGCAGGTGGTCGCGCACGGCGGCGAAGAACTCCCGCGTCGCCAGGTAGAAGGGGATGTACGGCTGGTGGTAGGCGTCGACGACGATGAGGTCGTACGTCTCGTCGGTGAGCTCGAGGAAGGGCCGCCCGTCGGCCGTGACCACGTTCAGGCGCGGGTTGTCGTCGAGGCCCATGTAGCGCCGCGCCGCCTCGCTCACCTCGGGGTCGATCTCGACGCCGTCGATCTCGACGTCGGGGTAGAGCTCGCCGAACGCGCGCGCGACGGTGCCCCCGGCGTTCCCGATGACGAGCATGCGCTCCACGGGGTGGTCGAGCAGCGGCGGCACGAGCAGGAACGTGTCCCAGACGCCGCCGGTGAGCACCGTGTCCTCGTGCCAGACCGAGTGCACGGCGACCCCCTCGTTCAGCTTGAGAGCACGTGAGCCGTCGGAGCGCTCGACGATCTGGATGTACTGATAGGACGACTCGGTCTCGTAGCGGAGGCCCGAGCTCGCCTTGATCGTCCCGGCGGGGACGAAGAGGAGCCCGACGGCCGCGAGGGTGAGGAGCTGCCAGCGGGTGCCGAGGAGCAGCGCCGCTGCGAGGACGAGCAGCACGGCGCAGCCGAGCATCGTCCGCTGCGTCCCGAGGAGGGGGATGGTGACGATCGCCGAGAGAAACGTTCCGACGATGCTCCCGACGGTCGAGAGCGCGTACAGCCGGCCGGCCACGGCGCCCGCCTCGTTCACGTCCACCAGCGCGAGCCGGATGGCGAAGGGCGCGACGGCGCCGAGGAGCGTGATCGGCACCGCGAAGAGGGCGAGCGCTGCGAAGAAGGAGCCCACGACGGCCCCCACCGAGACCGCGATGACCACGAGCGTGGCCCCGATGGCTCCCTCCAGGGACTTCTTGGGGCTGATGGTCGGGGCGAGCGGCCGGTTCCCCCACCAGGACCCCACGATGAACGCGGCGGTGTCGTACACGAACGTCAGCCCGATCATGGACAGGACGAGCGCCCGCCCGTCGGCGAACTGGAGCATGGCCAGGGCGTAGCCGGCCATCAGGGGGACGTACGCCACGCCGAGGACCGTGACCCCGATGTTCGTCGCGGCGCCTCGACGGTGGGACGCGGGCGCGGCCATGTACCACAGGAAGGTGGCGAACACCGCGAGCACGAACATCGACAGCATGGCCGCCTCGCCCCGGAAGTACGCCGCCCCGAGCACGAGGCCCCCGGAGACCAGGCCGAGGGCGGTGGCGGGCTGGAGGTGATGCCGCTGGAGCGCGAGGTACAGCTCGCCCTGGGCCCACAGCACGATGGCCCCGGCCACCAGGGCGAAGGCCCATTTCCCGATGGCCAGGCTGCCGAGCGCCAGGCCGGCCAGGGCCAGGCCAGTGATGAACGCGGCCGGCACGTCCCGGCCGGTCCTCCTGGCCTCGTGCTCCACACCGACCTCCATGGTCGTGGGCTCCTGCCAGCTCGGCCCACCCAAGCCCTCGGTTCCGCCCACCCTCAGGGGACGGCCGGCCTCCGCGGGCTCGTCGAGCTCTGCCGCGACGTCGTCCTGGCCGAACTCCTCCCCGCCGCCCAGGAGCTCCGGCAGCGAGGTGTCGGAATCGCCGTCATCGAGCTCGACCTCGTCGCGGACCGACTCGGCGAAGTGCTCGGCGGCGGCCTCGACCGCCTCGGGGCTGGGCTCCTCTTCGGCGGCCTGAGCCTCGGTCGGAGGCGATACCCCTTCCGCCTCCTCCCCCTCGGACGGGCCCGGCAGGTCCACGTACGCGGAGGGCGCCCGGCCGAAGGTCTCCTCGGAGATCTCGTCGGCGTCCTCTTCCTCCTCCCAGGTCGTCTCCTCGGACCCCGCCTCGCCGGGCGAGGCTCCCTCGAACAAGTCTTCCTGGCCGGGGGTGGGCCCGGCGCCGGAGTCATCGTCGGGCAAGACGACGGGGGGCTCGTCTGCGCCGGTGTCCGCCGGGGCCTGGGGCTCGTCACGAGAGGGCGCGGAGGGCGCGTTCTCCGGCCAGTCGACGTCCTGGATGGGCGCGAAGAACTTGTCCAGATCCTCGAACAGGTCGTCCTTCTTGTCGCCCTCGGGCACTAGATCTCTTTCAGCTCCTGCTCCTTGTGGGCCACGATCTCGTCGATCTCCGCCACGTGGTGGTCGGTCAGCTTCTGTAGCTCCTTCTCCGAACGAACCAGGTCGTCCTGGGAGATGGTGCTGTCGCGCTCCAGCCGTTCGAGCTCCTCCTTCGAATGGCGGCGAACGTTGCGCACGGCCACCCGCCCCTCCTCGCCGCGCTGATGAACGACCTTGATCAGTTCCTTGCGGCGTTCCTCCGTGAGCGGAGGGAAGGAGATCCGGATCACGTTCCCGTCGCTCGACGGCGTGATGCCGACGTCGCTCGCCATGATCGCCTTCTCCATGGAGGAGATGGCGTTCTTGTCGTACGGCTGGATGAGGAGCGTCCGGGGCTCCGGCACCGAGAACGAGGCCAGCTGCTGGATTGGCACCTGAGTACCGTAATAGTCCACGACGATCCGCGAAAGTAGGGTAGGCGTGGCCCGGCCCGTCCTGATGGACCCCAGCTCTTCCTTGAGCACGGAGATGGCCTTGTCCATCTTCTCCCCGGCCTCGCCCAGGGTGGTCTGGACGGTCATGCCGCCCCCCCGTGGACCAGGGTTCCGATCCGCTCGCCGGACAGGGCCCGGCGGATGTTCCCCTCCCTGCGGAAGTCGAACACGATGATGGGGAGCTTGTTCTCCATGCACAGCGAGATGGCCGTGGCGTCCATCACCTGGTAGCCCTCTCGCAACACGTCGATGTACTCGATGGACTCGAACCGCCGGGCGTTCGGGTCCACGAGCGGATCGGCGCTGTACACGCCGTCGACCTTGGTGCCCTTCAGGATGGCCTCGGCGCCGATCTCGAGGGCGCGTTGCGCCGCGGTGGTGTCGGTGGAGAAGTACGGCGCGCCGATCCCGGCGGCGAAGATCACGATCCGTCCCTTCTCCAGGTGGCGGACCGCCCGGAGCGGGATGTACGGCTCGGCCACCTGCGCCATGTGGATGGCCGTCTGCACCCGGGTGGTCACCCGCATCTTCTCCAGGCCGTCCTGCAGTGCGAGCGCGTTCATCACGGTGGCCAGCATTCCCATGTAGTCGGCCCGGGCCCGGTCGATGCTCGGCGCGTCCCGTCCCCGCCAGATGTTGCCCCCGCCGACGACCACGGCGACCTGGACCCCGAGGTCCACCACGTCGCGGAGCTCGCGCGCGAGGAGCGCCGTGGAGTCCGTGGAGATGCCGTAGCCGGTGTCGGGTGGCGAGAAAGCGTCGCCGGAGAGCTTCAGCAGGACCCGGCGATAGACGGGCCTCGACGCGTCACCCTCAGCCGGCCGCCCGTCGCCCACTCCCACCCCCTCAGTCCAGGTCCTCGCCCAGCTTGTACCGGACGAACCGCCGGACGGCAACCTTCTCTCCGACCTTGGCCGAGACCTCGTCGATCAGCTGCTGGATGGTCTTCTCCGGCTCCTTCACGAACGGCTGGTCCACCAGGACCGTGGTCTTGAAGAAGCCCTGGAGCTTGCCCTCGACGATCCGGTCCAGCCTGTTGTCGGGCTTGCCCTTTTGGCGGGCCTCCGCCTCGTAGATGCGGCGCTCGGTCTCCAGGATGTCGTCGGGGACCTCCTCCCGGGTGACCCACTGGGGCATGGCGCTCGCGATGTGCAGGGCGACGTCCCTGGCCAGCCGGCGGAACTCGTCGGTCTTGGCCACGAAGTCTGTCTCGCAGTTCACCTCGACCAGGACCCCGACCGTGTTGTTGTGATGGATGTAGGCGTCGATGACGCCCTGCCCGGCGGACCGGCTGGCGCGCTTCTGGGCCGACGCGAGCCCCTTCTCCCGGAGGATCTCGACCGCGCGGTCCATGTCGCCGCCGGCCTCCTGGAGAGCCTTCTTGCTGTCCATCATCCCGGCCCCGGTCCGCTGCCGGAGCCGCTTCACCTCTTCCGCGCTGATGTCACTCATACGCTCTCCTCGGCGGTCTGCTCGACGCTCTCCTGGGCGATCTCCGGCTCCCCGTCGGTCGCCACCGCCGCAGCCTCGGGTTCGGCGGCCGCGGGCTCGGCGGCCACGGGTTCGGCGGCCTGAGGCCGGTCGGCCGCGGGCTCGGGCTCGGGCTGGAACTCGGGCTCCTCCTTGCCTGTCACCAAGGCGGCGCGCCCCTCCTGGCGTCCTTCGGCCAGCGCGTCGGCGATGATCCGGGTCACGAGCGCCACCGACCGGATGGCATCGTCGTTGCCGGGGATCACGTAGTCGACCTCGTCGGGGTCGCAGTTGGTGTCCACGATGGCGATGACCGGGATCCCGAGCTTGCGGGCCTCGGCCACTGCGATGTGCTCCTTCTTCGTATCGATCACGAAGACCGCGTCCGGCAGGCGCTCGAGGTTCTGCATGCCGCCCAGGTTCCGCTCGAGTTTCTCCTTCTCGTGGCGGAGCTTAAGGACCTCCTTCTTGGGGAGGAACTCGAACGCGCCGCCGCGCTCCATCTCGCGCAGCTCGCGGAGTCGAAGGAGCCGGCGGGACACGGTCTGGAAGTTGGTCAGCATGCCCCCCAGCCACCGGGTGTTGACGTAGGGCATGCCCACCCGGCTGGCCTCCCGGGCCACAACTTCCTGGGACTGCTTCTTCGTCCCCACGAACAGGACGATGCCCCCCCGGCGACCCAGGTCACGGACGAAGCGGTACGCGTCCTCCAGGCCCGCCAGGGACTTCTCGAGGTCGATGATGTAGATGCCGGAACGCTCCCCGTACAGGTACCGGCCCATCTTCGGGTTCCAGCGCCTGGTCTGGTGTCCGAAGTGGATACCCGCCTCGAGGAGCTCCCGCCTGGTGACGACAGGCACGGCGCTTCCTCCTTCCGGTTGTCCCTCCGCCCGGTTCGGCCCGCTCCGGCCCGGCTCTCGCCGGGACCCCGGGTGCGGTCCCCGGGCGTGCGTGCTCGGCGCCCGAGGGCGCCGGCGAACAGGCAGTCTAGCAGCGGGTTCGTGGATGCCCGGCCTCATCGGGACCGGCGCCGAACCGGCTGGGTGGCCAGGTGGGGCTCCGCGGCCATCCACCGGTAACAGAGAGCAGCCAGGAAGGACACGTTCACGTAGGTCGCCACCATCCCGTACAGCCATGCGGAGACGCTCGGGTTGGCGGTGATCAGCCCGGCGCTCTCGTTCACGGTGCCGACCAGGGGGAGGACGAAGAGCAGCGCCACCACGTACAGCAGGCAGAACGTGAACTGCTGGCCGCCGGCGAGCGATGCCGCCGCCCGGGACCGGCGCAAAGTGTCCATGAGGCCCCGACGCTCTCGGATGGCGATGGCCGGCACGAACCCCAGGAAGTACAGCAACGCCGTAATCAGCATGACGTTCCCCAGGAACTGCAGCCCGTACCCGAGCACCTGGAGCAGGGAACCTCCCACCAGCAGTCCGGAGAGACCGACGACGTTCACGGCCACGATGAAGGGGATGGCGCGGAGGCCGCGCCGCGCGTCGCGGAGCGACGCGCGGCGCCCCTCCAGGACGCCCACGATGAGCCCGACCAGGACCGCGACCACCAACGCCCGGGCCACGAGGAGCGCGAAGCCGAGGACGATGCCGGCCGTTCCTCCCAGTGCCTGGGCCGACTGGTAGTCGATGGCGCTGCCGATGGGCGGCAGGGCCATCGACGTAACCAGGAACCGGGGGGTGGTGCGGGTACCCAGGGCGATCAGCACCGCCCACTCCCCGAACAGGGCCAGGAACGAGACCAGGAGGATGGGCCAGGAGCCGCCCACCACCACGAACCCTCTTCCCAGGGCGGTGGTGATCCGGCCGAGCGGGGACGGGCCGGTGGCACCGCGCCCGAACAGGCCCCCGAAAAGGCCGGGCCGGGACCGGGCCTCTGGCGGGCGCCGGGCGGTGGCCGACGCGGACGCCGAGGCCGAGGCCGCCCGGGACTGTAGAGGCCGGCGGGCCTTCCCCTTGCTCCGCTTCTTGGCCATCATCCGGTCTCGCCCTCCCCGTCTTTCTCGTCCAGAAGCGGTTCGTCCCCGAGGAACTCGGGGGGGCCGGTTCGACGCGAGGCGTACCCCAGCGGGACCGCGAGCAGGACCATCATCACCACGAGGGCGATGGCGAAGTTCCCCACCAGCCGGGTGGGGTCGGCCACGCTGGGCGAGGTCACGTCGATCAGGTCCGCTTCCGGATCCGGCTCCAAAGCCACCACCCCGCCTCGCAGGCCCCCCTTGGCCGTGAGGATGAGATCGCTGGCGACAGCGATGCCTCCCATCAAGCCGGCACGCTGCGGTGACTCCCAGACCTCATGGCCCGAGGAGGAGTCCACGGCCACCAGACGCCCGTCGCCCAGACCGACCAGTACCGCCGTCCCTCCCACGACCACCGGTGAGCTCCGCCGGATGAACTCGTTGAACTGGAAATCGAACAGGCGCCGGCCGTTCGCGGGGTCGAACTTCCACACGCCGCCGCGGCCGTCGGCGACGTACACGGCGCCGCCGGCCGCCGTGGGCGATGACGTCTGCCACACCGGGCCAACACCGCGGTGCACCCACCGCACCGCGCCGTCGGCGGCCTTCACGGCGATCAGCTCACCGTTCAACGCGCCGTCCGAGACCGCCACGTAGACCGAGTCCTCCGCCGCCAGAGGCAACGAGGTGAAGAATGTCCCGACAGGGAGCGGGACGACCCAGGCCGGGTCGCCTGAGGAAGCGGACAGGGCCACCAGCGACACCCGGTTGGGCTCGCCGATGACGCTCCCGGACGGGGAAGGAGAGGCGGACGGTGCCGAAGTCACCGTGGGGGTGGCGGCCGTGCCGAGCGCCAGGCGACCTTGGGGCACCGCGTACAGCGTGCCCCCAGCCACCGTGAGCGGTCCCTGAAGCCCGTCGTTCAGCAGGACCGACCACCGCTCCTTGCCGGTGGCCAGGTCGACGGCGAAGACGTGGCCGGCGTCGTCCCCGACGAACACCGTGTCGCCGGCCACCGTCACGCCGGTGTGGCTCTCCTCGCCAAGGGCGAACGATGAACGCCACGCCGGCTTCCGGTCGGCCAGCTCCACCGCCCGGAGCTTCGCGTCCGAGCTCGACGAGCCCTCGGTGAACAACAGGACGGTGGTTCCCTTGACGCTCGCCACCGCAGGCGTGGTCGACGCTCCCACGGTCCGCGCCAGCGTCCATCGCTCCTCGCCGGTCGACAGGTCGATTCCGTAGACGGCGTCGGGGCCGACCACGATGGCCTCATCCCTCGCGACGATGGGAGCCGATGCCCCCTGCTGCCCGAGCGGCTCGACGGGAAACGTCCACGACTGCCGGTACGGCGGTGCCGGTCCGTCCGCGACGCCCGGGTGAGAGGGGCCGCCCTGGAACTGCGGCCAGGCGAAGCCCGTTCCCGGCTCCGCCGCCTGTCCCAGGGCCGGCCGGGCCATCAGGCCGAGCGGCGCAAGCACGGCCAGGGCCGCGAGCGCGGCCTTCCAGAGCATGCGACGCGGATCCGGGAACAGGTGGGCGACCTCCGTCGAACGGGCGCCCATTCTAGGCGGGGCCGCAGCGGTGTCGTTCAGCCCATGGCTGTGGGTGCGGGGATGGGAGCCAGCCGGATCAGGCCGACGAGGCTGAGGGGCGCCAGGAACCCCAGGGGATCGACGTAGTTGCCGTCGAGCCGAACGCCGAAGTGGAGGTGCGGCCGCTCCACGCCGGGATGGCCCGTCCCGGTCAACGCCAGCGCCGAACCTCGGGCCACGGCGTCGCCCTTTCGAACCAGGATGGCCGAGACCCACGAGTACGTCGACGCCAGCCCGCCGCCGTGGTCCACCGTGACGAACAGGTGGCCCGCCACGGCGCCGGCGAAGGCCACGACGCCCGGAGCCGGCGCGCGCACCGGGGTCCCGACGGGCGCCGCGATGTCGATGCCGCGATGCCCCGCGCCGAACGGCGTGGAGGGTGGGTCGAAGCCCAGGATGACCGGGCCCACCACCGGCCAGGCCCACCCGGCGATGGGGGCGGCGCCGGAGGATGGGGCGACCGAGGCGAGGAGCACTGTCGTGAGGGGGAGGAGAACGAGCCGCAGCCGAAGCGGCATCGGACCTCCCGTTTCTTCGAACCCGTCGTCGAAGATGGCGAACGTTAGCCGGAAACGGCCTCGATCGCCATGAGGTAGGTCACATCGCGGGCCCGATCGGCCCTACTCGACCTCGACCAGCTGCAGCCGGAGCTGGTTCACGGCCTTCGTGTGGATCTGGCACACCCGGGACTCGGTGACCCCCAGGATCTCGCCGATCTCGGCAAGGGTCAGGCCCTCGAAGTAGTACAGCGTGACCACGATCTTCTCCCGCTCCGAGAGCGAGTTGATCGCCGCGGCCAGCAGGCCCCGGGTCTCCTGCCCCTCCAGCCCCATCGAGACGTCGCTCCCCCGGTCGGCCAGCGTGTCGAGGAGCGACACCTGCTCCCCTCGGTCGCTCCCCACCGACAGAAGCTCGTCGAGAGCCAGGACGGAAACGAACGAGATCTGGGTGATCACGTCGTGGAGCTCTCGGAGCGTGACGCCGAGGCGTGCGGCGACTTCCTTCTCGCTCGGGGCTCGCTTCATCATCGACTCGAGGTCGGAGTAGGCCTTCTCGATCTCGCGGGCCTTGAACCGGACCGACCGCGGCACCCAGTCCATCGCCCGCAGCTCGTCGATGATGGCGCCCTTGATCCGAGGGATGGCGTACGTCTCGAACTTGTTGCCGCGTTCGGGCTCGAACTTCTCCAGGGCGTCGATCAAACCGAACATCCCGTAAGAGACCAGGTCGGCCTGCTCGACGGTGGCCGGAAGGCCGGTGGCGACACGGCTGGCCACGTACTTCACGAGCGGCGCGTAGTGAAGGATGAGCCGCTCCCGGGCCTGAGGGGACGCGCTCTCCTTGAAGTCGGCCCACAGCGCGGCGAGCTCGTCCGGCAGTGGCTTGGCCGGCTCCTGCAGGACCGTCACGGATCGCCCGGTCGCCTTGGCCGCGGGCTTGACCGGCGCGGCGGCCTTGATCGCCGGAGCCGCCTTGACCGATGCCTTCACTGCCGGTGCCGGCTTGGCG
>Ga0209853_1000615_pt1 | contig 10028 bp, 10 predicted proteins | sample GWRWS1_30_40_FD_187224 | JGI IMG/M metagenome (GOLD analysis project Ga0209853, IMG submission 187224) | Riverbed sediment microbial communities from areas with vegetation nearby in Columbia River, Washington, USA - GW-RW S1_30_40 (SPAdes)... | ecosystem: Environmental > Aquatic > Freshwater >...
GATCTGTCACGCGGCGTGGGTGCCGATCAGCGCGGGGATCGTGAAGGGCCGACGGATGACCTCGTTCTTCAGCGTGCGGGATGATTGCGTCAACGCGGGAGCGAAGTGGGTGGACAAGGAGTGCGTCGTGGACGGGAACTTGATCACGTCCCGCCAGCCCGACGACCTGCCGGCGTTCTGCCGCGGAATCGTCTCGGCGCTCTCGAAGTGAGCGCAGCGAATGGTCCGCGCCCCGGCGGATTGGCGAAGCATCTTGCGCCGGGCCGAGAGCCTCGTCCGAAAGCGGGACCTTCGGAGCCTCGACCTGTTGCTTCCCGCCCTCCGTTGGCGGTACCTGACGGCGCGCAACCGGGCCGTCGTCCTCATTGCCCGTTTGGGTCCGATTGCGGTTCCTCCGCTCCTTGTGAAGCTGGAGGGCGCACGGACCGCAGCCGAGCGCTGGGGAGCGGCCGACGCACTTGGCCGAATCGGTGATTCACGGGCCGTCGCCCGACTCCTCCGAGCGCTCCAGGATCCCGCGATGACCGTGCGGCGGGCATCGATGATCGCGTTGCTGCGGCTGGAAGCGATGAACGCCGTCCTAAGAATCGTGCGCCTTTTGGAAGACGAGTCCGGTGGGGTGCGCGTGATGGCCGCGGCCGTCCTCGGGAAATTCGAAGACCCTCGAGCGGTCCCGGCCCTCGTTCGCGCGCTCGGCGATCCGCAGTGGTATGTGCGTCAGGCGTCCGCGACGGCACTCGGAGAGATCGGGGACCGACGGGCCGTCCGCGCGCTGGAGAAGGCAACTCACGATCCTCGGAAATCGGTCGCACGGGCGGCGGCCGCCGCGCTGCGGGCGTTGCGTACGTAATCAGATTCGGCCGACCACGAGTCGGACCCTCGGGCGAACATCTTCACGATTCGGCGCGCGCCGCGGGAGGAGAGCGGAGAAAGTCTTAAGCGAGCCGCGGGGTTAGGCCGCGGCGCGGGCTCGTGGTCTAGTGGCTATGACATCGCCTTGACATGGCGAAGGTCACCGGTTCGAATCCGGTCGAGCCCATCCGTTTCTTCGGTCTCATGGTTCCTGATCGCACGGGGGCAGGAGGCGATCGAAACGCTCGAGACAGCATCCGGGGCCAAAGCATATCTATCCGCCGCGAATTAAGGATTCGATGAAGCGCCCGAACTGGAGAGCGTTGGGCCTCCTCGGGTTCATCGCATTGGGCGCCGTGTCCGCGGCCCTTGGATGCCCGTTCTTCCGAAATCCGGCGAACTTCACGTCGGCGGGTGGCCTCGCGGGATACGTGGAGCATCTTATCGCGGTGCATCGCAAGAAGTGAGCCGCAGGGTCGGGGCCGGGAGCGTCGGCCAGTGTTTGGTTGCGTTGCCATGAAGAAAGTCCGAGCTCTCGTTTGTTCGCTCCCCGGCTCTACGAAGGACCTCGAACATGGGAAGGCGAACGTTATCATTACAATGTGAAAAGTCTGTGAGCACGTTCTTATAGCCTCGCTGGGTGGCACGACTCGGGAAGCCGATGGGACTCGAGACGATCCATTCCCTTCGTGATCCGTATGGTTCCGCGTCGTCCTCCGCGGCCCATCTCCTCCTGATCGGCGCGAACCATCGCACGTCTGCTCTCGACGCGCGCGAGCGACTACTTCAGCAGGCATCGTACGGCGCGTTGCGGACGAACGCAGGTTCTCGACCCCCGTGGTCGGACCTCGTCCTGCTGACGACGTGCAATCGAGTCGAGGTCTACGCCCTCACCGAGACTCCCCAGCTCGCGTCGGAGAAAATTCACCGGGCCCTCGGTGTTCCTGAGAACGCGCAGGCCCTCTACGTTCTCCAAGATCGCGACGCCGCGGCACACCTCCTCCGCGTCGCGAGCGGTCTCGATTCCATCGCGGAAGGCGAAGACCAGGTGACGGAGCAGGTCAGGCGGGCGCCTTCGCAGAAACCGTCCCGGAGTTCGCCCGCGAGTCCCTTATCGAATCTGTTCGTCCGCGCCGCCCGGGTCGCTCCCCGAATCCGCAAGCTGGCAGGCGTCCGTCCCGACGACGCGTCGGCGAGCCACGCCGCGGTGCGATTCATCGAGACCGCAGTTCCCGTTGAGAATCCGATCGTTGCGCTCATCGGGACGGGGAAGATGGCGCGCATCGCCGCGAAGCGTCTTCGAGGACGCGCGCGCATCCAGATTCTGAATCGGAGCCTCGCGCGGGCCCGGGAACTCGCAAGGACCTTAGACGGAACAGCCATCTCGCTCTCGAATCTTCGCGACGTGCTCGTCCGAGCCGACGTCGTCCTCGCCGCGACGGCCGTGCGGAAGCCCGTCGTCACGACTTTGACGCTTCGTGCGGCGATCAGCAGGCGGAAGGGCCGACCTCTTTGGCTCATCGATCTCGGCTTCCCGCGGAACGTCGATCCGGGATGCCGCGGCCTGACCCGCGTTCACGTCGTCGATCTGGACGGGCTCGCGCCGTGGGGTCAGAATCATCCTTCACCGCTGGCCCATGCGAGGGTCGAGGCCCGGATTCGAACGGAGGCGGAACGGATGATCGAATCCTTCCGGCCGTCAGTATCCGTCGACGTCGCGTCCCTCAGGAGGGCCGCAGAGGCGGTCCGGCGGCAAGAGGTGGACGCGACCCTGGCCCGCCTCCCGGAACTCTCCGAGGAGAGTCGAACGGTCGTGGACCGGCTCGCGACGCGCCTCGTGAATCGCATCCTGCACGCCCCGACCCAACACCTGCGCTCGCTCCCCGAGAGGGAGCGCAAGGAGATGCTCGACGAGATCGTCTCGGGACTTCGGGGAGAGGCGCGATGAACACGGCCCTGCGCGTCGGCACACGCGGGAGCCCGCTCGCCCTCGCGCAGACGGAGGAGGTCTTAGGGCGGCTCCGCGCGGTTCGTCCCGATCTCCGGACGGAGACCGTGGTGATTCGCACGCATGGGGACGAGGGGTACCGGGAGGACCTGGGAACCGCGATGGATGGAAAGCGGGCCTTCACGAAGCGAATCGAGGAGGCCCTCCTGGATGGCCGCATCGATTTCGCGGTCCACAGCCTGAAGGACCTGCCCACGGAGACGGTCGACGGCGTAGTGATCGGAGCAATCCCGCCTCGGGAGGACCCGCGGGATGTCCTCGTCGGCCGAGGCGCGTTTGGCCCGAGCAACTTAGGGCCGGGGGTCCGAGTCGGCACGAGCAGCCTTCGCCGGCGAGCGCAGCTGCTGTCTCACTGGCCGGGTCTCGAGGTCAAGGAGCTCCACGGGAACGTCGGTACGCGGCTGAACCGGCTCGACGCGAACGACTTCGATGCGGTCGTCGTGGCCGGCGCAGGACTGCGTCGACTCCACGTCGAAGACCGGCGGACGCACCCCTTGCCGCCGACCATCATGACGCCCGCTCCCGGCCAGGGGGCATTGGCCGTGCAGGCGCGCGCGGCAGACCGCCCCATCCTGGACCTGCTGTCCGCGATCGACGACCCGAGCACGCGCCGTGCGACGGACGCGGAGCGCGCCCTCAGCGCGCGCTTCGGCGTCGGGTGCAACGTCCCGTTCGGTGCACTCGCCACGCTGGATCGCGGCATCACACTTCACGCGGTGATCGCGGATTGGGATGGACGCCGAATCGTCCGTTGCGAGGACCGCGGCGACGAGTCCCGATGGAATGACGTCGTCGATTCCGTCTGGAGGAAACTCGTCCGAGAGGGCGGAGACACTCTGATTGCGGAGGCGGCATAGGTGGGAGAGGTCCCGCTTCGCGGCCGAACCTTCCTCGTCGCGGCGTCGGAGGATCTCGTGGCGCGACTCGTCCAGGCAATCCGCGAGCAAGGCGGTCACGCGATTCCGTTCCCGACGGTCCGGGTCGTACCGCCGGCGGACTACGCGGACCTGGACCGGGGGATTCGGAGGTGGCCCACCATGGAGTGGGTGGTCTTCACCAGCGCCCACGGCGTCGAGGCCGTGGTCGACCGAGCGAGGACTCTCCGCGTCGACCTGTCCCGCTTCCCGGGTCGCGTCGCAGCCGTGGGACCCGCAACCCGAGCCGCGGCGGAAGCCGCGGGGCTGCGTGTGTCCGTCGTCCCAGACGAGTTCCTCACGGATGCGATTGCGGGAGCGCTCGGCGATGTGCGCGGGAAAACGGTCTTTCTCCCGCGCTCCCGGCTCGCGCGGAAGGGCCTCGCGGATGAACTTCGGGGCCGAGGGGCGACGGTCCTTGAAGCGGATGCGTATGATGCGATCCCGGCGGCGCCCGACGTGGGCCTCATCCGGGAGGCGGCTCGGATCGATGTCGTGCTCTTCACGAGCGCTTCCGCGGCAAACTATCTCATGGCTCTCCTTCCGCATGACCTCCGCGATCGGCTGATCCGGGAGGCCGAAGCGGCGTGCATCGGTCCGGTGACGGCGGAGGCGGCCCGTTCCCAGGGCTTCCGCGTTGGGGAGGTCGCGCGAGCGCACACGGTCCCCGGCCTCGTCGAAAGTCTCGGGGAGGTCCGAGCCCATGGCTGATCTCCCGCGTCCCCAATATCGGTCGCGACGTCTCAGGAGGACCGCCGCCCTCCGATCGCTCGTCCGCGAGACGTCCGTCGAGACGGATCGCCTCGTGCAGCCCCTCTTCGTCCGGGAAGATCCGCGTAGCAAGGCGACGATTCCCGCGATGCCCGGCATCCGTCGATGGGCGGTCAAGGAGGTCGCCTCGGAGGCAGAGGAGCTCGCGCGATTGGGCATCCCTGCCGTGATCCTCTTCGGCCTGCCGGCCGAGAAGGATCCCCTCGGACAGGGAGCATACGACGAGGAGGGCGTCGTCCAAGAGGCGATCCGCGCGGTCAAGGCCGCCACGCCGGAGATGATCGTCATGGCGGACGTTTGTCTCTGCGAATACACCGACCACGGACATTGCGGGGTGGTCCGAAACGGGCAAGTTGACAACGACGCGTCCGTCGCGCTGCTGGCGAAGATCGCGGTGAGCCTCGCCCGCGCGGGGGCCGATGTCGTCGGTCCGAGCGCGATGATGGATGGCCAGGTCGCGGGCATCCGGGCCGCCTTGGACCAAGAGGCATTCGAAGACACCGCGATTCTCGCGTATGCGGCTAAGCACGCGTCCGCGTTCTACGGTCCCTTCCGAGAGGCCGCGGATTCGGCCCCGCGTTTCGGCGACCGCCGCAGCTACCAGAAAGATCCTGCGAACCTCCGTGAGTCGTTGCGGGAGATCGCCCACGACTTGGAGGAGGGTGCGGACATCGTGATGGTGAAACCAGCCCTCGCATACCTCGACGTGATTCGAGCGGCCCGGGAGCGCTTCGATGCGCCCCTCGCCGCGTACTCGGTGAGCGGGGAGTACAGTCTCATCAAGGCGGCGGCGGAGCGAGGATGGATCGACGAGCGGGCCGTGGTCGAGGAAACGCTGATCGCGATCCGTCGGGCGGGCGCGGATCTCATCCTCACATATCACGCCAAGGACTTCGCGCGCTGGCGGAAGGAGCGGCCCTCATGACGGAAATGTCACAGCGCAAGGAGCCCCTCGGTCCCAGCGAGGATGGCGAGCTGCGAGAGTTCCTCAAGTATACGTTCTACAAGGTCCGACCCGAATGGCGGCTCCTCGCCGCGGACACGAAGAAGAAACAGAAGGCTGAGTTTGGCGCCCTGATCCGCGACCTCGAGGACGAGGTCACCCTTCGATGTTACTCCCTCCAGGGAATCCGTGCCGACACGGACTTCATGGTCTGGGCGATCGATCCGCATCTCGAGACCTTCCGCGACATGGCCCGACGCGTCTCCTCGTCGGACCTCGGGCATTACCTCGACACGCCGTACGCATACCTTGCCGCAAGCAAGCGATCCCAATATCTGGGCGGGCACGTTCATGACAGCCAAGACGGCGCGAGGACGAAGCACCAACCGCTCGGGCGCCGTTACCTTTTCGTCTACCCGTTCGTGAAGAAGCGGGAGTGGTACTCGATTCCTTTCGAGGACCGGCAGACGATCATGCGGGAGCACTTCCGGGTCGGGCACAAGTACCCGACGGTGACGATCCACACCGCCTATTCTTTCGGACTCGACGACCAAGAGTTCGTGCTATCGTTCGAGGCGGACGACCCGCTCGACTTCCTCGACCTTGTGATGGAGCTGCGCGCGAGCGAGGCGAGCAAATATACGGAGCGCGAGACGCCGATTTTCACTTGCATCCTCTCCGCTCCGGAGCAGATGCTCGACGCCATAGGGATCTGACATGGGATCGGACGCCGTCGGCCGGTCGAGGGCTCCCAAGTCGGAAAGGCTGTTCGGACGGGCACAGAAGAGTCTCGTCGGAGGGGTCGATAGCCCGGTCCGCGCCTTCCGCTCCGTGGGCGGGACGCCGCGGTTCCTCGTCCGGGGAAAGGGCGCCCACGTGTGGGACGCAGACGGGCAAAGGTACCTCGATTATTGCATGTCGTGGGGCGCCCTCCTCCTCGGTCACGCGAATCCCGCCGTCGTCCGCGCAGTCCGCAACACCGTCGGCCGAGGCACGAGTTTCGGAGCTGCCACGGAGGCGGAGGTCCGCTTGGCGGAAGAGGTGAAGCGGCGGTTCCGGAGCATCGACCTCCTCCGTTTCGTCAATTCGGGTACCGAGGCCACGATGTCGGCCGTTCGCGTGGCGCGCGGCTTCTCCGGACGCGACAAGATTGTCACGTTCGAGGGAGCGTACCATGGGCACGCGGACGCTCTGCTCGTAAAGGCCGGCTCCGGCGTCGCGGCGGCCGGCCTCCCCGCGTCGGCAGGAATACCGGAAGGCGCCGTGCGCGACACGCTGGTGGCCTCATACAACGACCTCGAGTCCGTCGAGGGTCTCTTCCGACGCGATGGGGATCGGATCGCGGCGGTCCTCCTCGAGCCCGTCGCGGGGAACATGGGCGTGGTCCCGCCAGCCCCGGGGTTCCTTGACGGCCTCCGCCGCATCACGCGCGATTTCGGCAGCCTGCTCGTTTTCGACGAGGTGATTTCGGGCTTTCGGGTCGCAAGGGGCGGCGCACAGGAAAAGTACGGAGTGACACCGGACTTGACCTGCCTCGGAAAGATTCTCGGCAACGGCCTGCCGGTCGGCGCATACGGGGGGCGACGTGATGTCATGGAGCGGGTCGCGCCCCTCGGGCCGGTGTATCAGGCGGGTACCCTCGCGGGGAATCCTCTCGCGATGTCGGCGGGCCTCGCGACTCTGCAGCAACTGGACCCGGAGCTGTATCGGCAATTGGAAACAAGGGGCGGTCGACTCGAGGCGGGACTGCGAGATGCAGGCCACGACGCGAATGTGGAGGTCCAGATCCCGCGCGTCGGTTCGATGTTGGGACTCTTCTTCCACCCCGACCCTGTTCGGAACTACGACGACGCACAAGCGACTGACAAGACCGCCTACGCGCGATTCTTCTGGGCTCTCCTGAATCGGGGTGTGTATTTCCCGCCGGCTCCATTCGAATCCTTCTTCCTGTCCTCGTCGCACCATATGCCCGAGGTCGATCGAACGATCGAGGCGGCCGCCGCTGCATTTCAGGAGGTCCGGAGTTCTTGAACGATCGGTTCCTGCGCGCGTGTTGGCAGGAGTCCGTCGACTGCACGCCGGTCTGGTTCATGCGTCAGGCCGGTCGGTCTTCTCCCGCCTACCGCGCGATTCGCGCGCACCACAGCATCCTCGAAATCGCGAAGTCGCCCGACCTGGCCACGGAGGTGACCCTTCAGCCCGTGAAGGAACTCGGGGTCGATGCCGCGATCGTGTTCGCGGATCTTCTGTTGCCCATCGAAGCGATGGGCGTCCGCGTGCGGATCAACGCGGGTGAGGGCCCCGTCATCGAGCCCCCGCTCCGCACGCCCGACGACGTCGCACGACTGAAGCCGCTGGATCCCGCGAAACACTTGGCCTTCGTCTTCGAGACGATTCGTCGCGTGCGAGCTAAGGCAGGAGTCCCCTGCATCGGATTCGCGGGCGCCCCGTTCACGATGGCCAGTTACCTCATCGAAGGCGGTGCATCGAAGGATTTCGCCGCGACGAAGACCTTCATGACGTCGCATCCAGCCGCCTGGCGGGCGCTAATGGACCACCTCGTTGACGGGACCGCGGCGTACCTGCGGGGCCAAGTCGCGGCGGGGGCCCAAGCCCTTCAGGTCTTCGATAGCTGGGCGGGCGCGCTGAGCCGCCAAGACTATGATGCGAATGTCCTCCCGTTCTCCCGTCGCCTCTTCCACGAGATCCGCGAGACGCGTGTCCCGTGCATCCACTTTGGAACCCGCACGGCCGAGTTCCTGGAGTCCTTCACCGCCGCCGGAGGCGATGTGATCGGCGTCGACTGGCGCATCCCGATTGATGCGGCGTGGAGGCGAATCGGCGACGACCGCGGGATCCAAGGGAACCTCGAGCCGGCAGCCTTGCTGGACCGATCCGAGGTTTGGCGTCCTGCGGCGGAGGACGTGTTGCGTCGTGCTGCGCGCCATCCAGGCCACGTGTTCAACTTGGGACACGGAGTCTTGCCTGAGACGCCGCAAGACAACCTCCGGGACCTCGTGCAGCTCGTCCACGATTCGACCCGCGTCTGAGGAAGGAGGTTCCGATCACCACGAACCACCGACCGGTCGGCGTCTTGTTAACCGCCGTGGGGGGACCGAATTCGCTCGACGAGGTCGCTCCGTTTCTCCTCGACATTCGCGGAGGACGTCCCACACCTCCGGAGCTCGTCGATGAGTTCCGCGAACGGTATCGTCGAATCGGCGGGAGGTCCCCTCTCCTCGACATTTCGCGAGCCCAGGCGAGGGCTCTCGAGGACCGACTCAATGACGACGGCGGAACGTACCGCTGCTATGTGGGCATGCGGAACTGGAGGCCGTACATCCGAGAGGTCCTCCCCGCGGTCGTCGGGGACAACGTCGAACGGCTCATCGTCTTGCCGCTGACCCCGTACTATTCTCGTCGGAGCGTCGGAGCCTACTTCGCGGCGGTCAGAGCCGCCCTTCCGACTCTCGGTCGCCCGCTGGATGTGGCGTACGTCGAGAGCTGGAACACGGAGCCTGCGCTGGTCCAGATGTTTGTGGCGAAGATTCGCGCAAGCCTCGAACGGTTCGCGCGGAAGCGATTCCATAACCCCGTCGTTGTCTTCACGGCCCATAGCCTCCCGAAGAAACTCATGGACGACGGGGATCCCTACGAACGGGAGCTGTCCGAGACGATGGCCCTCATTCTCGAACGCCTGCCGCCCCTCCGGGCCCGGATGGCCTGGCAGAGTGCGGGACGTACCGAAGAAGCATGGCTGGGTCCGCCGCTCGAGGAGGTTCTCGAGGAGATCGGAGATGCTGGGGAGAAATCCGTCCTCGTGGTTCCGTTCGGATTCGTCTCCGACCACCTGGAGATTCTGTACGACGTGGACATCGAGGCGCGGGCGTTCGCGGCGGAGCGAGGGGTCCACCTCGAGCGGACGGAATCGCCAAACACGGACCCGGGGTTCATCGACGCGATGGCCCCCGCCGTACGGTCCATCGCTGGTCCGACCTTGAGATGACCACGGTCCGGTAATGCCGGTACAAGACGGGAAGGAGGAGACCCGGAGCGGGGTCCGATCGGTCAAGCAGAACTCCTTCCCGAAACGCTTTCTGGAGGACCGACGCCACGTAGGCGCAACCAGACCCTTAGCGGGGGTCGTTGGTTTACCACTGAACCCAGACTGGAATTGGTTCGAATCCAGTCGAGCCCACTCAATTTTCGGTTCGGCTCGATCGGTGATCGAGGCCATCGCTCCTCATGTCTTCGGTGCCAGAGCCATTGTGATATCGCTCGACCGCCTTCGGCCGGGCATTTCTCGAAGAAACCGAAGCGCCTTCCGCTTGGGTCGCCTAAGGGGTAGCACGGGCCGCTCGGGATCGCGAACGCCAATCTTCCACACGATGGGCCCCCGTGATCGAGGACCAGACTCGTGTCTGCCTAGTCCGGCAATCCATCGACGAGTTTGGACATCTCCGCGTAGTGATGGCGGATGATGTCCGCGCCCTTGTCACCCATCATGCCTTCCGCGTTCGCCTTGCACTGATTGATTGCG
>Ga0209853_1000616_pt1 | contig 10026 bp, 9 predicted proteins | sample GWRWS1_30_40_FD_187224 | JGI IMG/M metagenome (GOLD analysis project Ga0209853, IMG submission 187224) | Riverbed sediment microbial communities from areas with vegetation nearby in Columbia River, Washington, USA - GW-RW S1_30_40 (SPAdes)... | ecosystem: Environmental > Aquatic > Freshwater >...
TGATCTCGGCCGGTCTCGGGACCAGGGGCGGCGAGTCGCGAAGCGGTGGGCCGTCGAGTCACCGACCGCTCAAGAGGTCGCCTCCGCGGCGAAGGCACTCGGCCTCGACCAGTACGACTTCCTGATCGGAACGTTCCTCGTCCTGCTCCTCGTCGCGACCCAGTGGTGGCTCGCCCGTTTCTGGACGGGGGACGGGATCTGGGGGCTCGGGTTCATCATCTTGATTACGCCGGTCCTGCATCGGGTCGTGAACGTGATCGGATACCGCCGGGGGCACAAGCGTGAGCCGTGGTGACCTCCTCGAGCTCCTGAAGGCGAGCGGCGCCCTCCGGTTCGGCACGTTCACCCTCGCCTCCGGGAAGACGTCGCCGTACTACGTCGACATCAAGAAGGCGATCACGAGGCCCGAGATCCTGCGGGCGATCGGACGCGGGATCGCGAAGTACGCGCACCGCGCGGACCGGATCGCGGGCGTCGAGCTCGGCGCCGTGCCGATCGCGGCCGTCGTCGCACTCGAGACGGGCAAGCCGTACGTGATGGTCCGCAAGGACCGGAGGGAGCACGGCACCTCGAAGGACTACGAGGGGGACCTCGTGGCGGGGGACCGCCTCCTGTTCGTGGAGGACGTCGTCACGACGGGCGGGACCCTCCTCAGGGCGGTCGAGCGGATGCGCGCGGCGGGCGCGGACGTCACGGAGGTCGTCGCGGTCGTGGACCGGGAGGAGGGCGGGAAGGAGGCCCTCGCCGCGATCGGCGTGACCCTGCGCGCGCTCGTCACCTCCGCGGAGCTGATGCAGGTCGCGAAATCCGGGACGCCAACCGGGTCGCTACCTTGAAATAAACCCCGCCTCATCGTCACGGTCCATGCGGTCCGCCGCGGCTCTCCTCATCTCCATTCTCCTTCTCGGCGGGGTCTTGCTCCCCCTCCTCGCCGCACCGCCCGCGCGGGCCGCGCTCGCGGAGTGGACGATCCTCGTGTACCTCGACGCGGACAACAACCTCGAGGACGTCGGGATCGCGGACTTCCTCGAGATGGCGAGCGTCGGGTCCACGTCCCTCGTGAACATCGTCGTGCAGTTCGACCGCATCCCGGGGAACGACGCGAGCTTCGGGGACTGGACGACGACGAAGCGGTTCCTCGTCGCCCAGGGGATGACCCCCACGATCCCGGCCGCGCTTGCGGACCTCGGGGAGGTGGACATGGCGGACCCCGCGAGCCTCGTCTCCTTCGTGACTTGGGGCGTGACGACATACCCCGCGAGACACTACTTCCTCGACCTCTGGGACCACGGCCTGGGGTGGCAAGGCGTGATCCTGGACGACAACCCGAACGGGTACATGACGACCGCGGAGCTCGGCTCCGCCCTCTCCCAGATCCGCCCCACCATCGGGCGAAACCTCGACATCGTTGGGCTCGACGCGTGCCGGCTGACGTTCGAGATCATGGCGGAGGTCCGGCCGTACGTGGACTACTTCGTGGGCTCCCAGAAGGACGAGCCCCTCGCGGGCTGGCCGTACGACACGTTCCTCACCGCGGTCGCCGCGGCCCCGCTGATGACCCCGGTCCAGCTCGGCTCCTGGCTCACGACCGCGTACATCGCGAGCTACGTCGGGACGAGCCCGTACTCCGTCACCCTCTCCCTCGTGTCGAGCGCCGCCCTCCCGTCCCTCGCGTCCACCTTCTCTGCGTTCGTGTCCGAGCTGAACGCGTCCGTCCCGCTCCTGCAGTCCCAGGTGATCCAGGCCCGCGCCGCCACGGAGCGGTACGAACGGAACGGCGTCGCGGGCGGGGACGAGTTCGACCTCTTCCACTTCTCCCAGAACGTCGCGGCCGCCTCCGGGAACCCGAGGCTCGCGGCCCGGGCCCGGGACCTCCAGGCCGCGATCGGGTCCGCGGTCCTCGCGAACGGGGTGTGGGACAACCCGAACCCCGTGAACGGCGTCCGCGCGCGGAACGCCCATGGCCTCTCGATCTGGTTTCCGGATATCCCGACGGACCCCGCGTACCCGAACCTCTCCTTGAGCCGCGCTACGGGGTGGGACGGTTTCCTCGCGACGTACCGCTCCGGGACGCCGACCCCTCTCCCGACGGGCGCGACGGCCCGCGGCGTCGACACCACGGTCCCGCCGGACGGCCTGGCGGACGCGATCCGCGTGGACGCGACTCCCCGGGCGAACGGGACCCTCGTCGTCGTCCTCACGGAGCGGGACTCCATCGTCGCGAGCGTGCAGGTCCCCGCCCTCACGAACCAGACGGAGGTCCTGAACCTCTCCGTCCCCCACGCGGGGCGGTTCAACGTGTCGGTGTTGATGTACACTCTCGGAGGGAAGCTCGCGGACCTTGCCGTGACACCGGGCGTCGCGATCCAGGCCCCGTATACATTCCAAGGGACCGTCACGGACGCGGGCGGGTCCCCCGTCCAGGGAGCGACCGTCACCCTGCAGAACCGCCGGACCTCCGCGATCCTCGTCGGGACGACGGACGCCTCCGGCGGATACGCGCTCGCCGCGGTCGTCCCGGACTTCTTCGAGGACGGGGACGTCCTCACCCTCGCGGCCTCCGCCGGCTCCCGGCAGGCGTCCGCGACGTTCGTCGCGAACGCGCGGGGGACCTCGCAGACCGCGAACCTCGTCCTCGGGGCCGCGCCCGCCGACGCCCTGAGCCTCGGGCTCCTCGCCCTCGCCGCGGGCAGCCTCGTGGTCGCGATCCTCCTCGCGGCGATCGTCGTGTGGCAGCGAGAGCAGATCCGCGGGCTCCGCCGCCGGCTCCCGTGAGCACTTTCGCCCATCCCCCCGTCCCCTCTTGATATACGGAGGCGAGGCCTCGGCTCCGTGGGGGAACCGATGCAGAGCCTCCTGTCCAGCCCCGGGGTCCGGGACGCATTCTCCGTGTCCGAGCTCGTGCAGGCCCTCCGGTCCGTCGTCGGCGGGCACCCCGCCCTCACGGATGTCCTCGTCCGGGGAGAGATCGGGAGCGTGTCCCGCCCGCCCTCCGGCCTCGCGTACTTCACCCTGAAGGACGCGGCCGCGCAGGTCCCGTGCGTGATGTTCCGGACCTCCCTCGCCGCGATCCGCTTCGAGATCCGTGGGGGGATCGAGGTCGTCGTCCGCGGGGACGTCGACGTGTTCCCCGCGAAGGGGCAGACCCAGCTCGTCGTGCGGGAGATGAGCCCGATCGGCCGGGGCGCGTTCTGGCTCGCGTTCGAGCAGGTGCGGGACCGGCTGGCGGCGGAGGGGCTTTTCGCATCGGAGCGGAAGCGGGCGCTCCCACAGTTCCCCCGCCGGATCGGCATCGTCACCTCGGAGGCGGGGGCCGCCCTCCAGGACGTGCTCGCGGTCCTCGGGAAGCGCTACCCGCTCGCGGAGGTCCTCGTGAGTCCCTGCCTCGTCCAGGGGGACGCGGCGTCCGTGTCCATCACTTGCGCGCTGGACCGTCTCGCGGGCCGCGTCGACGTCGCAATCCTCGCGCGGGGCGGGGGTTCCGTGGAGGACCTGTGGGCGTTCAACGATGAAGGGGTCGCGCGGGCCATCGCGCGGTTCCCCGCCCCAATCGTCTCCGCGGTGGGCCACGAGGTGGATGTCACGATCGCGGACTTCGTCGCGGACGTACGGGCGCCGACCCCGAGCGCGGCGGCGGTCACCGTCACTCCAGAGATCTCCGAACTGCGAGGGAGGATCGGGGTCGCGCAGACGGTCCTCGACGGGAGGATCCGCGAACGGATCGCGGCGTGGCGGGAGCGGGTCGCCTCCCTGAGGACGCGGATCGATCCCGAGGCCGCGGTCTCGAGGGTACGGGACGCCCGCCAGCGCTTCGACGGCGTCACCGCGTCATTGGAGCGCGAGTGGGGGCGATTCCTCCGCGGGCTCCGGGACCGGCTGGGGGCGATTGCCGCCCGCTTGGAGGCCGTGAGTCCCCTGGGGACGATCTCCCGGGGGTTTGCGATCGTCACGGGCGAGGACGGCGGCCTCGTCGGCTCGATCACGGCGGTGTCCCCCGGGGACGAGATCACGGTCCACGTGTCCGACGGCGCCCTCGAGGCGGTCGTCGAAGAGCGAAGGAGGACGGCGCGATGACGGAGAAGACGTTCGAGGAGGCCATGGAGGAGCTGGAGTCGAAGGTGGAGTCCCTGAGCGCAGGACACCTGCCCCTCGCGGACGCGCTGCGCACGTACGAGGAGGGCGTCGCCCTCGTCCGGCTGTGCACCGCGCGGCTCGAGGAAGCGGAGCTGCGAGTGAGCCGGCTCTCCGGAGACTGACGGTTCCCGATCAACTCCGGGCGAGATTCGCGAGATTGGGTATGGACCTTGGATGAAGATCCATCTCCGACCGCGAGAGACAATGGCGGAAGTCGAAAATCCCGTCGATTGGCGCCCCGCCCCGAACGAACCGGAAGCAGCCCCCTAGCGGGTCCTGCATGGACAGCCACAGGGCGAGCAGGTCTACTCCGTCCTCGGACTTGCGACAATCTCGCAGATCGGGTCGCCCTTCGCTCGGCAAAAGACCTCCTCGGCGGTAATCTCCCTTCCGCTCACCCCGCTGAGCAGGCCCCCCCATAGCCCCATCAAGCTGTGGCAGGCGGGGCGGTCTCGATCGGGGAATGCGTCTGCGTAGGGAGATCTCTTAAGACGAAGGATGCCGGTCCCCGCCGTGGCGTCGAGGTCCGCGATTTCCACGCGGCCCAAGCCACGGAGCTCGAGGCTGGCCATCACGTTGACGACGAGGTCCTCGAGCCTTGCACCGGGTGCCCCCGCCCGGGCGCGCTCCCCAAACCCTCGCCCGGACAGCTCCCCCGCCAAGTAGTGAATTCCGCCGATGGCGGGGCCCACCACCTTCTCGCCGGCCCGTAGAACCGCCGTCAGGAAGTCCGCCGACACGACCAACACCCGGCGTCCCTCCAGCTGCATCACGGCGTCTTCACCAATCACTAAGCGCGCGAGTTGTTCGTCAAACCGTTTCCGCAAGGACATCAGATCCCCTCCAGGACGCCGGCGATCTCGCTCGCAGCGGCCCTGAGACCGAGAAGGACGAAACCGAGGTTCGTCTCCGACCTGCACCACGCGATGATCGCCGCCTCCGGTCCCGCCCGCAATGCGACAATCTTGCCTCGGTTGCAGCTAATCAGGACGTCGCTCACATCCCCGGTGCGCAACTGCAGGGCAACGGATTCGACGGCGCCGAGGATGGAGGCGGCCATTACGGCCGCGAGTCTGGGGTCGTCGGAACCGCCCAAACGGTGCGCGATCGGCAAACCGTCGAGGCGAGCAATCGCGATTCCTGCGGTCCCGGTATTCCGAATGGCAACGTCCAAGATGTGCTGGAGACGTTCCTTGAAGGCGGGATAGTCCTTGGCGAGGACGGTCATCTGTCCCCGGAATCAACGAAACGGCTAAGTCCTTTGTTCAATCCGTATCAATCTTGATTCTGAGACGAAGGCCATGACACGGGCCAATGGCTGCCTTGCCTGTGGAGCAGGATGGCCTACGAACCCTCGTCCACGATATACGAATGAAGGCCGAGTTTTTTCGCCGCCACTTCGCCGTCACCGGTCAAGACGACCCGAAAGTTCGCGGGCCCTATCTGCTCGGTCACGATCAACCCGACACGCTCGAGGTTTCCGACCTCTGCCATCAGGGCATTGTAGTCCATGGCCTTGAACGCCGTGAGGAGTTCGTTCTTTGTTACACCCGTCGGCCCACGCCTCGCGGCGAATGTCAAGATACGATTCCCGATGATCCGTCCTTCCCGCCTCGCCCTCGATTTCGCAAGGACGTTGCTCACGACCGCCTCGAGGAGGAGGCTCATCGCGCGTTCTACCTCTGAGCCCGTCTTCGCGCTCACGAGCGAATAGGGCACACTCGGGAAGATGGGTCCGAGCCGGCCTAGGAACTCGGGAGGGATGGCGGCATTGGAGAGCAGGTCCGCTTTGTTAAGAAAAATCCGGTACGGGATCTCACCGGCTACCGACCGGACGGAATTAGCCCACTCTATCAGGGACTCGAACGTCCCAGAGCGCGTCACATCGCACACAGCGACGAAACCGTGGGCTCCCCAGAAGAGCGCGTCACGAAAGAGGTCCCGCGCGTTGTGCTCCCCCATGAGGTCGAACAGCGCTACGTCCGCCTCGACCGTCTCCTCCGCGGCAACCTCCTTCACGAACTGGAGGAGGTGCATCTTCGTCCCGAGGGTTCCATGGTATGCGTCCGAGAACGTGTCGAACACATACCTCTGAATCAGGCTTGTCTTGCCGACCTGTCGATCGCCGACGAGGCAGATCTTCAGCTGCATCCGGCGGATCTGCGATGGCAAGGGGCGTTCTCAAGGAGCACTGTAGTATTGAAGGTGGCGCTGTCATTCGCCTGAATGAGAAGCCGGATGGAGGTTCCTAGTAGCCCGAGCCCAGAGTCAAGTCGCGGTTGACTGAATCGACCCTCTGAGACAATCGAAACGGCGCGAACGTGAGCCCGCGGATATGGCCGATTGCGTTGTGCGCAATGGGCACTCCGGGCGTCCTCGGTGTTTCGGAGGATCGCGGGCCACGTGCCTCCCGGAGATCCCCTACGTCTCGAGCCGCTCCACCCGCCCCGCGGCCTCCGCCCACCGGAGGAGCCGGAGGAACGCCTGCGTCTCCGCGCCCGTGAGCGTGATCGTGTCCCCGCCCCGGTACGAGGTCCCCGTCTCCCAGTCCTTCACGACGCGGAGCACGCGGTACCTCGGCTTCTCCTTCACCGCCATGAACTCCGCCATCTTCGCCGCCGCCCACGAGTCCCGGAACGTCCCCTGGAACACCGCGAGCCGCTGGTGGGCGATCACCGCGATCTTGTTGCACACCTCGTTCAGGAAGCTCCGGTTGTGGCTCACGACGAGGACGATCCCCGGGTACCCCTTCAGGGCCGCGCCGACGATCTCCTGGCTCTCGATGTCCAGGTGGTTCGTCGGCTCGTCGAGGACGAGGAGGTCGTACTCCAGCGCGATGAACTTCGCGAGGGCGAGGCGGGCGCGCTCCCCGCCGCTGAGGTTCCCCACGCGGCCGTAGACGGCGTCGCCCCGGAACCAGAAGCGGCCGAGGAGGCCCCGGGCCCAGCCCTCCGGCGGGGGCGGCTTCCGGATGCTCATCACCTCTTCGAGGAGGGTGCGGGAGAAGTCGAGCTCCTCCGCCTCCTGGGCGAAATAGCCGACGTTCAGGCTCCGGCTGCGGTGGACGGACCCCGCGTCCGGCTCCTGCTGGCCGATCAGGATCTCCAGGAGGGTCGTCTTCCCCGCGCCGTTCGGCCCGACGAGCCCGATCTTGTCCCCCTTCCCGAGCTCGAAGTCGACTCCTGAGAACAAAAGGCGCCCGCCGTGGGACTTCGCGACCCCCTCGAGCCGCACGACCCCGTGCCCGGAGCCGCCCGTCTTGAACGCGAGGCGGAACGCCCGGGCCTCCGAAGGCCCCGCCTCCGGCGTCTCCCGCTGCATCTTCTCCACCCGCAGCTTCCGGGAGAGAACCTGCTCGTACACCTTCCGGGCCTTGAACTCCTCGATGATCGCGAGCTGCCGTTTCATCTCCTTCAGATGCCGGTTCCGCTGCGCCTCCCGCGCCCGGGCGAGCGCGTCCCGCTGCACGCGGTAGTCCGTGTAGTTCCCGTCGTACTCCAGGATCCGGAGATGGTCCACCTCGAGGACCTTGTGCGCGACCGCGTCGAGGAGGAACTTGTCGTGGCTCGCGAGGAGGATCGCGGCGTCGATCTCCAGGAGGAACTCCTCGATCGTCTCGATCGTGTCCACGTCCATGTGGTTCGTCGGCTCGTCGAGGAGCAGGATGTCCTTCTCCTTCGCGTTCGCGAGCGCGCGGGCCGTGAGGACCTTCGACTTCTCCCCGCCGGAGAGGGAGTCGAACCGCTGGTCGAGGAGCTCCTCGCTCACCCCGAGGTCGTTCAGGATCGGGTCGCCAACGATGTCGCTCCGGCTCAGGGCGGTCCCGAGGGCCGCGTGGAGAGTCTCGTACCGGGCCATCCGCGCGGTCGCGTCCGCGGACTCCCACGCGTCCGGGCGGGCCATCCATGCCTCGACCTCCGCGAGCTCCGCCTCGATCCGCTGGGCCTCCGGGCTCTGGGCGGAAAGGATGTCCCGGACCACGGTCTCCGGAGGGACGTTCGGGACCTGCGGGAGGTAGCCGTACCGGAGGCCCTCCTTCATCACGAGATCCCCGAGGTCGAGCTGCGTCTCCCCTGCGATCAGCCGGAAGAGCGTGCTCTTTCCCGCCCCGTTCGGGCCGACGAGGGCGACCTTCTCCCCCGCGTGGATCGTGAAGTCCGCGTGCTCGAGGACGATCGTGGAGCCCCAGGCCTTCCGGAGGTCCCGCCCCGCGATGATCGGTTCCATAGCTCAGGACTCATTCTTGAGGTCGGAGATTAGGCTTCGCTTCCCGCGGTTACTCGTCGCGGGCGGCGAACCCATCGTACGCGAAAATCCGCGCCTCCGGCGGGGCTCTCTTCGCGATGGCGGGCGTCATCGGGGTCACGATGTACCCGCCCTCGAGGGTCCCCACGATCGCATTCCGGCGAATGCCCCACGTCCAGTAGTACGCCGCGACGTACGCGCACAGGATCGCGTCGAGGCGGTCCTCGTACGCTTTCAGCTTCCCGCCACGGAGCGCCCTCACGTTCTGATGGATTAGATCGCCGACCCCCGCCATGGCGGGTCGCGCCCGGGCGAGTCCCTTCAGGAGGGCCTCTAGCTTGCGGAACTCCCGCCATCGCGTCTCGTACGTCCGACCTTGGCGGGTCTTGTATTTCAGGGTCTTCTTGAGACTGAACAGGGCGACGGTCGCGGCGTGCGGATACGTCTCGAAGAACTGGCGCGTCGGCTTCTGAGGTTCCACGAGGCAGTCGTGACGGTACCCCGCGTTTTTCAGGTCCTTGACGAGGTCCCAGATCCGTTTTCCTCCATAGCGGCCTAGGTAGAACCGCGTGGCGGGATAGACGCCCGCATCGTATGGCCCGAACAGTTTCGTGATGAGACGGTCTCCCTCGCGACCGCGCTTTTCGAATGGGACGACGAGAGGAGCGTCGATTGCCACGATGGCGGGGTCATCCCCGACGTGTTTGTGGAGGACGTCGAGGATCTCGCGGTTCGTCCCGAGGCCCGACACCGCCTCCCGCACGATCCATCGTGCGCCCGTCTTCTCGGCGATCGCGAGGCCGGTCCCGTTCCTCGGGGACCATGCAAGGTCGATCCCGATCGCGTACACCGCCACGGCATCGCGGCGGGCTTGAAAACCTCACGTCTCCGCGGGCCCGCCCTCGGGAAGGTTCTCCACCCGCCACGCCTTCTGGTACCCGACTCCGCCCTTCGCCTTGCTCTTCCCGTGGGAGATGTAGTCCTCCGCGACCGCGATTGCGGCCTCCGGGACGTGGTCGATGGAGAGGTCGCTGAGGTCCCGGCACAGGCCCACGAGCCGCTCCTCCGTGTACCCGAACGGCGCGAGGAGGGTCTGCCCGGAGCGGCAGAGGAGGCGGATGTACTCCCACTTGTCCACCCGCTCGCTCCCCTCCAGGAACTCCGCGACCTTCACCTTCGCCGAGTAGTCTCGGCTCTTCATGTCCGTGACGACGTACCGCACGCTCTCCCCGGGCTCCACGGTGAACCCGCGGTCCTTGAGCTGCTTCAGGGCGGCGACCGTGGCGGTGAGGACGACGTACTCGTCGAGGGCCTTCGTCGTGCTCTTCGTGAGGACGAACTCCCGCAGCGGGATCGCGTTGTCGAGGATCCGCTTCGCGACAACCCGGAGGACGTCCACCGCCTTCGGGATTCGCTCGTGGAACTCCGCGGCGGTGCTCGCCTCGCTGAGGACGCCGAGCATCGCCTCCTGCGCGGCGTTGATGAAGCCCGGCGTGTCGTGCCTCCGGAGCTCGATCCCGCGGAGCTTGAACTCCCCGTTCTCCAGGAGGCCGTAGTACCGGTTCAGCGCGCCGACACCCGTCGTCTTGCACGGGAGGAACGCGATCCACTTGTACCGGCCTTCGAGCTCGATCGTGAGGGCCGTGG
>Ga0209853_1000617_pt1 | contig 10024 bp, 11 predicted proteins | sample GWRWS1_30_40_FD_187224 | JGI IMG/M metagenome (GOLD analysis project Ga0209853, IMG submission 187224) | Riverbed sediment microbial communities from areas with vegetation nearby in Columbia River, Washington, USA - GW-RW S1_30_40 (SPAdes)... | ecosystem: Environmental > Aquatic > Freshwater >...
GGGTCTGTGTCCTCGAAACGGTTGATGAACCTGCCCTTGTACATCCGCGCGTAATCGTGCGAGAGTACTATTGCCCGTACAGACCCCAGGTGGAGTACGAAGTCGGGGTTGGGGGCGAACCGGGTTGCGATATGGTCATACTTGTCAGCGTTGCGTAGTGGGGGAAGAGTCTTGTCGGAAGTGCCGGCCTTAGATTGCTGTTTTTGCATCAAGAGCTTCGCCATCTACCCGGATCTAGAGCCACCTGTTTGGGTTCTCTGTTAGAAAAGATGCTTGTCGAGAAGCTCTGCTGGGCCTCCGGGGTCAGATGTCAACACTTGGTCTGTTAGCTTGCCTATCGTCCTGCGAACCTTTGAGACAGCACCGGGTGTCGTATTGATGAAGACCGAGGGTCCCGTGTCCAGGGAAAACCAGGCCGGGAGATCTTCCTCTTCGCGGAGCCTTCGAACCTCGTTGATTATGGTTATTGAGAGCGGGCTGAAAAGTAACATGCCTCTGGGACCGGTCATTGTCACGGCGTGGAGGCTCAGCGTGTCCTCCTCGGCCAGCCTTCCTATTATGTCGGGGTCTCTTTTGATAATTGCACGTTTCATCTTTGCAAGTTGCCCGTCAATTTTTTTCAGGCGTGCTTTGTAGAGTGGGGATTTCACCGAGTCTTCGTGCGCCCTGTCTGTTTTCACCTCTGACGGTATGGGGACGATTGCTGTCCTAAGGGGGATTGACCTGGCCTGTGCGAGTTGTTCTGAGTAGGACCTGCCGTTCCTGTTGGCGTACCAAATGGAAAAGCCGCCGGTGAGGCTGCGGGCCGCCGACCCCGCCCCAAGCCTCACTATTTGAGAGAGCTCTTTCGGCGGCAGGCTTAAACCTAGAGCGGCGGAAGCAGCCAGCCCTAGTGCGGCGAAGCCCGCGGCTGAAAACCCCAACCCCTTACCATTAACACTCGGGTTTCGAGAACTGACTCGAAAGCGCGCGGCTCTCTTGCGGGCTACCTGTCTTAGCTTACTGAGCACTGCTTCAACCCGTGACAGCTCAAGTCTCGTCGGGGCTGCGCCATTGATCCGGACAGCGTCTCTGGGCAGCATTTCGTCAGCCTCCACGGTCGTTATTGTGGGAAGCGATTTCATGCAGACCGAGATGCTGTCGTGGTAGGGAATACGGAGCCCGCGGTCCCTCAATCCGTGGTATTTGATGAGCCCCTGTATCGCGTATGCTTTTGCCGTGGCTTTCAAGGATGGGCCTCTACGCGAGTACGCCCGTGGCTCTGGCGACGCGTTCAGCCGCCGCTTCGGCCACTCCTGTTTCGCCGAGGATGGTGTAGCGTTCCGGCCGCAGAGTGTGCGCGATGGTCAGGGCTTTGACAATGTGTTCCGGGGATACGTTGAGTTCTTTCGCTGTTGAGGGAGCGCCGATTTCCACTAGAAAGTTTCGTATCGCCTGCCAGTCTGAGCCGTGGAGATACGCGCAGAGAACGGCTCCAATTCCGGCTCTCTCCCCGTGGAGGCTTGTCTCTCCCGCGATGAGGTCTAGGGCGTGGCTGAAGAGGTGCTCGGCCCCGCTGCACGGGCGTGAGCTTCCAGCGATACTCATCGCTACGCCGCAGCTTACTAGTGCTTCGACTACTGTGCGGACGCCTTCTAGGCGGCGTTGGACGATGTCCTTGGCGTTCTTTGTGACTAGCTCCGCGCTCATCAGGGCGAGTTCGGCGGCATAGTCTCCGTAGTATTCGTTCTTGAGCTTGTGCGCTAGCTGCCAGTCTTTGACGGCCGTGTACTTGGCGACCACGTCACCGCATCCCGCGGCAAGTAGCTTGTAGGGCGAGCTGGCGAGGACCCCTATGTCGGCCAGTATTGCTACAGGTGCTTGTCCCCTTACCGAGTAGGGCTTGTCCCCGCCCTTGATCGAGCCGTATGGGCTTGCTATTCCGTCGTGGCTGGCGGCTGTGGGAATGCTCATGAACTGAGCGGAGGCGCGTGCAGAAGCGAGCTTGGCTAGGTCAATGTCTTTACCCCCGCCGACGCCTAGAACAATGGTGGCCTTGCTGCTCCTGACCTTGGCCACTACTTCGCCCAGAACTGGCTCGGAGGCCTCTTTCACGATCACGTGGTCGACTCTGAAGCCTGCCTTCGCGACAGACTTCGCCACTCTCTCTCCTGCGAGCGGATAAGTCACTGGGCCGGATACTACGAGCGCGTTTCCCTTGAAGCCGAGACGTTCGCAGACTTCTCCGACGCGGCCGAGTATGTCTCTTCCCACTATGACTTCCCTAGGAAGCTGCATGTAGTGGAGGGATTCGTCAGATTCCATCTCAGGGTCACAAAACTACTAGTATCAGGAGCGCGGACAGGAAGGCTGCGAGTTCGAGCCTGAGGAGGAACCGGCCGATTCTGCCGCCGGTTTTCCCTATGAACGAGGTTATAGTGCTGAACGCTGTCGAGCCTAACACTCTGAGACCGAGCTTGAAGGTTGAGAAGCCTGCTGAAGCTTCCTCCATGTCTGCCACTGCCCGTCGAAGGGTCTCGCGAATCCTCGCGAGCAGGATCTGTCTGTCGATTCCTTCTCCAACAGGATGATACCCTAGTGAAGAGGGTACAAGTCCAGTGACGAGGTGCGTGTCAGTCGTGGTGACTTCCGCCTCATCGACGTCCTCCTCCTTCAGGCTGTTGAGTATGAGGCCCCGGAACCCGGACTGAAGATTGTTCCCGTCGATTGTAACATAGGCTGCTAGTTGACCGCCTGTCTCTACGACGATGATGGAGAGTCCTCCAGGCCCGATTCCGTCTTCAAGGCTGAACTCTCTAAGACCGTCCGTTGCTGTTCCTACCTTGATGCTGTGCTGGGGTAGTGTTGAGACGCGGGTCAAGGCTTTGATTGCCGCCTGGGCTAGTTTTCGGGCCTGTTCGGGAGTTATAGAGGTTTGACTTGAAAGGGAGTTGTGGGCGTCTATGATGACAGCGGTAAGGCCGTGGTGAGATGCGTCGGTTGTGATGGTGTTGAGAACCTCGACCGGTATGTCTTCCATGTCGTCAGGGGCCAAGGTCAGCGTTAGTAGAGCCAGGTTCCCGAACATCTGAGCTGAGGCCTTCGCGCCTTCGAATTCTTCGCGTATGAACAGGGACGCATTCGAGGCAGGTGCGTCCGACGGATAGTGAAGCCGTGCTTGTGTGAGAAAGGTTGTGATGTCCTCGTGCAAGATGATGTTGAACTCGTGGTTTGAGATTCCGTGCGGAACAAGGGCAACGCCTCCAATGGAGGATTCGATCGATGATTTCAGGGTGGAGGGAAGGCCTCCGCTCCCTAGGTCGCGGTAGGGTCCTGGGTGAAAGCTGGAAACCACGACGCAGCACTTCGGCCTTTTTTGAGGATTTGAGAAGGAAAGTATCGAAGTCTCGATTTCGCCGTGAGAACCGAGCCCTGCCAGTCTCTCCTCAAGTGGTTTGGGATCTTTCTTCAGCCAGTGCCGGAGAAAAGCCCTGAACAAACCCATCGGCGAGTCTCCTACGCTAGGAGACCCGGCTCTCTCCACACCTCGGATTAACATGGACACGCCTAGCGTTGAAACCGTTAGGCCCGCGAACAGCACTGCAAACCCTGAGATCGTAATTGGCGCTGTGGGAAGGCCGATGGTGGACGAGGTAAGCGATAACGCGGAAACCACGATTGCCGGGACACTTGCTACGCCCAATGCTTTCCTCCATGATTGGAGGGGTGATATTGCGAATATGCTCAGGGAACGCAGGGGAACGAGGAACGCGATGGAGAGTAGTAGCGCGTCGGCCCAGAGCGAAGTGTCCAGCACCACTCCTACGAGGGTCGACAAGGATAACAGGGGCAGCAGTGTCAACCAAGAGAGAATTTCTAGGCCCATCAAGCGTCTAAAGTATAGGACCGGGTCTCCTCTGAGTATTACCCACGTGTTAACCATCTCTCCGACCAGCACGGGCACGACGAGAACGAGGGTTGTCGTCAGGATAATCGATGAGAGGCTGAGCCCGGTGGCGGGCAGCGCAATGAGCGTTGACAGGAAGACGAGTGTGCAGAAAACCGATACGACCTCGAGGGTCGTGGGGAAGGCGATTCTCCGGATAAACTTGAACGCGCCGAGAGTCCCGTCTACTCCGCCTGAACGGAGAGGACGGGAGCCCATGTGTCAGGCGCGCCCTAGGGCTGCGACTATCTCCCCTACTCTGCCCGCCCCTTCTCGCTCCAATACCGTGCCAGTTACGATGGCGGACGCTCCAGCCCTTGCGATCTCAGTTGCCTGTTCAGGCGTCCTGATTCCCCCTCCCACCACAACCGGTACGTCAACTTCCCCTACTACTCTCCTTACCATGCCGAGTTCAACCGGGTTGGCAGACCCGCTTCCTGCTTCGAGATAGACGAACCTCATTCCAAAGTACTGGGCCGCTAGGGCGTAGGAGACTGCTAGGTCGGGTTTCGCGTAAGGAATCAATTCCGCCTGACTGACTAGGCTGACGGCGGTGCTAGAGTCGCCTACGAGAATGTAGCCGAGGGGTATGGGTTCCAGCTTGAACCGTTTCACAACAGGGGCTCCCAGCGCCTGGGCTCCTACGATGAACTGGGTCTTGGAAGAGTTGAGGAGTGACATGAAGAATATCGCGTCGGCGAAGCGGCTGATTCCGGATAGCCCGTTGGGGAAGAGGATGACGGGGAGGGAACAAGCGTCTTTGATAGTTTTGACTGTCTCATCAAGCTCCTGAGAAGAGGCTACAGTGGACCCTCCGACCATGATGGCACTGGTCCCGAAACTTTCCAGTTTCTCGACGGTTTCTGGAAGGCGTCTTTTTGCCTTCTCAGGGTCGACTAGCGCGAGGTGAACGCAGCCATTCGCCTCTATGGCTTTGGCGAGTGCTGTCTCTACCGGGCCCGTCTCGCTGTCACGCCTAGCTTGTGAGTAACTGGTAGGCTATCTTGATGGCAAGGACCGGATGTCGAACAAGCAGCCCGACCGCCCGTGTCGGCTTGAAACCGTTCGCCATTTCGACAAGGTCTTGGCCCTCAAGATAGTCGGCGATTATGTCGAGGTCTTCGTCTGAGAGGCGCTCGAAGGATTCCAGGGCCTTGAGGCTGTTAAGTATTCTCTCCCCAAAAGCCGCTTCAAATGTCACCCTGTACCCGTCCAGAGTTCGGGCTGATACGTCGCCAGTCCTAATCGCTTCTCCTGCAGCTTCCCCAGCCATCTTGCCAGCCACGAGACTTGTGTGGATTCCTGCCCCAGTGAGCGGTATGACCTGGCCTGCGGCGTCTCCGCAGAGCATCATGTTGTCAGCCACGTAGTCTTCGACTACTCCCCCAACAGGGACCGGTGCCGCCAACGACCTCTCTATCCCAGCGTGGGCGAAAGCAGCCGGGTGGTTTTCGATGAACCTATCAAGCAACTGTTTGGCATTGGAACCCTTCAACCCGATCCCCACGTTTGCCATCCCCTGGCCCTTGGGGAAGACCCAGATGTAGCCGGACGGCGCCTTCTGATGGCCCACATAGATTTCCAGTTTTGACTCGTCTTCCACGACGCAGTCCGTCATCGAGTACTGCAGGGCGGCTATTGCCATGTAGTTCTTCCTTGTGAAGAACCTCCGTGCAAGGAGAGAGCCGACTCCGTCGCAGCCAATCACTACCCTCGACCTGATTTCGAAAGGTTCCTGGCCGTTTCTACCTTTCAAGAGAACGTGTCCGTCGTCTCTAGCAATGTTGTCGACGGCCCAGCCATAGGCCAGCTGTGTCCCGCTGGACTCTGCTCGCTTAGCCAGCGCGCTGAGAAAGGCTGGTTTGTCAAGTATGTATCCTCGCCCTCCAACATTGACCCTTTTCTTCTCGTTGGGGGCGTAAAAGTACGCTCCTGAGATCTCGTTTGCCACGAACTCCTTCGCCGGGGCGATCTGGGCATCGGGCAGTGTGTCTTCCAGAACCCCTTCGGCACAGACTTTTTTCCCAGGGTTGGGCTCACGCTCGAGCAGAATTGTCTGAGCGCCGGATTCAGCTGCTTTCCATGCCGCCATGACCCCTGAGGGTCCCGCTCCGATTACGGCGACGTCATAGGATTGCGGCTTCATCGCTCTCTAACCCGACCGAGTGTTCGTAGCTGGTTCAGCTATACCGTTCACCGGTCAATGGCACATGCGTTTAATCTTTCTTTCACCGAGGGCGAGGCAGCGACTGGTCGCGGTCAAGGTCTTTTTCGATGCGGTGCAAATACCATAGCGAGTACACGGATAACCCGAAGACGGTTGTAACGATCTTGGTCGCGAATACTAGGTTGACCGGGTTTCTGAGGGCCGGGAAGCTGTTCGCCAGCAGGTCCGGGTTGCACGGAGGCGCGGGACAGGTCTGAGTAAGAACCATCAGCGCGGACCAGAGTGTGAAGTTGAAGAATATTTCGTAGAAGGCTCCGAAGGCGATTGTTGCGGTGCTGATGAAGAGGAACCGTCGAGTCTTGGGCGACACTCTGAGGAAGCGTTCCCGGTGCGATTCAAGGCCGAATGTCCAGTAGAGGAAGCTGAAAATCATGAACCATGTGATTGGTTTGGCGTAGAAGTACGGGGAAATGCTGGGGTCTGGCCATTCTGCCAGGACGAATTGTATACCTATCTGGGGATTTGTGGTGGCTTGCAACCCGTAGTAGATTATGAAGGCCATCGCTATGACCCCTGAGCCCCACGATAGTATCGACCATCGACGTCTTAGGAATGTTTCGCGGAGTTCCACGTAGCCCATTCTAGTTAGCCTTTCCGGCTTCATCAGGCTTCGAACCCAGGCTTTTCGGCTTCTGAGCTTTAGCATTTACCAAAGATAGCACAAGAAGGAAACACGCCTCTCTTCCTGGGCGCTCAAAAGGTGTCTCGTTCAAACCTTAAACATCGAACGGAAGAGCTCGCGTTAATGATTGCCAAACGTTTGTCTGATATCGTGCCTGAGAGGGTGGGGGATTTCAGACGCTGGTACCTCTCCAGAGCAGAGCCCGGCCACCAGTTGTCTGTGAGGTATGTCGAGGTGACGGGCATTGTTCCTCCTCATTCGCACCTTACGGAGGAGACCCTCTTCTATGTTGAGGGCAAGGGATCCGCCAGGGTTGGGGAAAGGGAAGTGGCGGTGAAACCCGGGACTATGCTCGTAATACCGCCTGCCACAATTCACAGCACGATTAGAGAGGGGAGTGTGCCGCTTCGGTACCTAGCCATATTCGTCGGCAACCCTGAACTCTAGCTAGATTCGGCCCCTTGACCCAGCCTCGGAGCCGCTTATCAACAACGCATCCTTTTAAGAAACCCTAAAACCGGCCCTGGCCGAGTCTCATATGGCTAAAAAATCGAAACGCTCTGCAAAAAAGCCCGCGAAAAAAAAGGCGAAAGTAAACCCAATCCCAGCAGGAATGCGGACCATAACCCCGCACCTAGTCATCAAAGGCGCTTCCCAGGCCCTAGAATTCTACAAGAAAGCTTTCGGCGCCAAGGAACTTGACAAGTCACCACTACCTGACGGCAAGCTCATGCACGCAAGCATCAAAATCGGCGACAGTGTGATCATGATGGCCGACGAGTTTCCAGGCTCCAGTATGAAAGCTCCGGACTCGGCCGGCTCGACGACAGTCGCTATCCACGTCTACAGCAAGAACGTTGACAAGCTCTGGCAACAGGCCCTCGACGCCGGTGCAAAAGTCTCTATGCCCCTCGACAACCAGTTCTGGGGAGAGCGGTATGGTCAGCTCCAAGACCCGTTCGGCCACCTGTGGTCCATGTCTCAAAGAGTGAAGATGAGCCCCACGGAAATGAAGGAGAAAGAACAGCAGGCCATGGCCATGTTCTCACAAGGAGAACATCCGAGCAAGACCGAAACGCCTCAGATCTCTGCACCGTAAGACAGTCAAGTTACTCTCCATTTTTCTTTTCGGTCTGACTGTGGCTATGGCTAGAACTTACGCTTGTTTGTTGACTGCAAAAATGTGGGATAGGGGAGAACCTTCTCCCCGTCACGAGTCTACTGGACCAGTTCGCCTGATGCGAAGCGGTTAGAGACCCGCGTGATCTTGACCTTCACGTGATCTCCGGGTTTCGTATTCGGCACGAAGACGACAAGCCCTTCGATACGGGCGATTCCTTCTCCGCGTCTGCTGATTTCCTTGATGTCGACATCGTATTCCTTGCCTTCCTCGACTGGTTTCGGACCGAACCTATTACCGCCGCCAAAGCCTCTTCTTTCATAACCCAAAGACATTTCCACCTCCGTTTTCGTTTCGTTCCTGTTGTTTTGGGTTGCTACACGGGAGAAATCAGCAGTCGTCTCGTCAACGGCCACCGGACGTTCTCCGGCAAGTCAACCTTCAACCCGTCAGACGTAGCATCGTGATATAAACATGCTTTTTCGGGGGAGGCATTCCCGACAGGAACCTGATTACGTCACTCTAGTTTCTATACTGGAAACCTCCAGCGCTGGTGTTGACTTTGGTAAGCTCCCTTACAGTCATGCCTCTGAAAGGGCTACCCCTGATACATCCAGGCGATGACCTGGCCGAGCTGCTTGTGAAGGCTGCGGAAAGAGTGGGGTACCGATTCAGGAACGGCGATGTCTTGGTGGTAGGGCAGAAGGCGGTGTCAAAGTCCGAAGGAAGACTGGTTGACGTTGGCAATATCCGGCCGAGGAAGAGGGCGGAAGAAATCGCGCGGAGGACTGGAAAGCATCCGGGGTTTGTCGAAGTCGTACTGCGGGACGCGAAAATGGTTGTCAAGGCCCATGAGGAGGCCCTTATCGTCAGGACCAAACAGGGCTGGGTCTGTCTAAACGGCGGTGTTGACAAGTCCAACGTGCAAGGACCCGTGAACTATGCGTTGCTGCCAGAGAATGCTGATGCGTCTGCACGTAGGCTTCGCAGCGGGATCAAAAGGTTGACCGGGCAGAACATTGGAGTCATTATCTGCGATACTCACAGCCGCCCATTCCGTCGTGGACAGGTGGAAGAGACGATAGGAATCGCGGGCTTGAACCCTATGGTTGATTACCGCGGGAAGAGGGACCTTTTCGGCTACGAGCTGCTTTTCAAGAACGTGGCTGTTGCAGATGAGCTAGCGTCCGCGGCCGAACTCGTAATGGGCCAGGGAAGGGAGATGGTTCCGGCGGCAATCATCAGAGGCCTGAAACGAGTCCGGTTCCAAGAGCGAGCGAAAAGCTTGGACCTTGTCGTGGACGAGGCTGAGGATCTTTTCAGGGGGACACTTTGATACCACGCGGCTCGGGCCCGAAACCGGTAAAGCAGTTCGACAAGCTAGGTGTCAGTTATTCTAGTTCACACTGGGCCTTGTTTCGAGCGTTGCGGAAAGAGGCTTCCGCGATAATGGAAAGTCTAGGACAATGGAGGAATTCTGCTCTGGCCCACGGTAGCCTTGCACGGGGCGACGTTGACCAGAAGAGCGACATCGACATTCTGGTCCCCGTCGACGTGAGCACCCAGCTTGTAGAGGCTGGTCTCGGCACTGCTGGATTTGAAGTTCTGGCGAGGGACATCGTCCAAGCGACGCCTGTCCATTCTCCGAAGGCCCACATGTACCTGGACCCGGAGCAAAAGAGAGCTGTCACAGTACCTCTCTCCCCCCTCCGAAGGCTGGAGCTGGAATTCTACAAGTTCGGAGGAACCGTTGCCCTGCCCGAAGTCAAGAGGGAGGCAAGAACCGCTGGCTGCACGAAGAAGCTGACTCTTGTAGAGCCATCACAGGATGGGCATGTTGAATCGATGATTGTAGGACGTGAACCTGAGGTCGCACATTTGCTCGGGATCAGCGTTGACATCGTCAGAGAACGTGTTCGGGTATTGATGCGACGGGACACTATCGGACGAACAGGTGTCTACTTGAAAGCACCGGTTCCTGAGGGCGTATCGTTTGAAGAGGCTCTGAAGCAGGAAGCGAAAGTGAATCCTGCTCTTCGGAGGACGCTTAGGGCGAGGAAGCAACGCGTTTGAGGATGTTAGCCCTTTTTCATGGATGCTGAAAGAGTAATATTGAGCGGTTAGGGCAGT
>Ga0209853_1000618_pt1 | contig 10023 bp, 9 predicted proteins | sample GWRWS1_30_40_FD_187224 | JGI IMG/M metagenome (GOLD analysis project Ga0209853, IMG submission 187224) | Riverbed sediment microbial communities from areas with vegetation nearby in Columbia River, Washington, USA - GW-RW S1_30_40 (SPAdes)... | ecosystem: Environmental > Aquatic > Freshwater >...
CGTGCATACGTTCGACTCGGGGCGCCCCGGGCCGCACGTCATGATCAACGCACTCACGCACGGCAACGAGGTGTGCGGGCTGTATGCAGTGGACCAGCTCATGCGCTGGCGCGTGCGCCCGGCGCGCGGGAAGCTGACCCTTTCGTTCGCGAACGTCGACGCGTTCGCGCGCTTCACGACCGACCAGCCCGCGGCCAGCCGCTGGGTCGACGAGGACCTCAACCGCGTCTGGAGCGCCGCCAAGCTGGACGGCCCGGGCGCGAGCAGCGAGCTGCGCCGCGCGCGGGAGCTGCGGCCAGTCGTGGCGAGCGCGGATCTCCTGCTCGACCTCCACTCGATGCACCTGCCGGCGCCGCCGGTCATGATCGCCGGCCCGCACGCGAAGGGCCGCGCGCTCGCCGCCCGGGTCGGCGTCCCGGCCTTCGTGGTCAGCGATTCGGGGCACGCGAGCGGCTCGCGGATGCGGGACTACGGCGAGTTCAACGACCCGGGGAGCCCGAAGAACGCGCTGCTCGTCGAATGCGGCCAGCACGGCGAGCGGAGCGCGGCCGAGGTCGCGCTCGGGACCTCGCTGGCGTTCCTGCGCGTGGCGGGGATCATGGATCCGGCGTTCTTCGAGGCGCACCCGGCGCCGCGGCCCGTGCCGCAGCGGTTCATCCAGGTGACGCACGCGGTGACGATCAAGACCCACCGCTTCAGGTTCGACGCGGCCTACACCGGCATGGAGATGATCGCGCGTGCCGGGACGGTGATCGGGCACGACGGCGACGAGCCGGTCGCGACGCCCTACGACGACTGCGTGCTGGTGATGCCCGCGCCGCGCCGCTACACCGCGCCAGGCTTGACCGCGGTGCGGCTGGGGCGGGTCGTGGAACCCGCGGGCGCCTGAGGGTATGCTGGTTTCGCCTGTGTTGAGAGGAGCGCCATGAAGAAGGTCATCGCCGTCCTCGCAAGCCTCGCCGCCGCCGCCGCCCACGCGCAGTCGATCACGATCGGGCTCGCGGCGGACGTCACCTCGATCGACCCGCACTTCCACCTCCTGACGCCGAACGCGAGCCTCGGCGAGCACGTCTTCGACACGCTGATCCTCAAGGACGAGAGCCAGCGGTTCAAGCCCGGCCTCGCCGTTTCGTGGCGCGCGGTGGACGAGCTCACATGGGAGTTCAAGCTGCGCCCGGGCGTGACGTTCCACGACGGGTCGGAATTCACCGCCGAGGACGTCGTGTTCTCGATCGACCGCCCGGCGACGATCAAGAACTCGCCCGGGTCGTACACGATCTACACCCGCGCGATCACCGAGAAGACGGTCGTCGACAAGCACACCGTCCGGCTCAAGACCGCGCGGCCCTACCCGCTGGTGCCCAACGAGCTCGGCGCGGTCCTGATCGTGTCGAAGCGCGCGGCGCAGAACGCGACCACCGACGACTTCAACACCGGGAAGAGCACGATCGGCACCGGGCCCTACCGGTTCGTCCGGTGGATCAAGGGCGACCGGATCGAGCTCGTCCGCAACGACGCGTACTGGGGGCCGAAAGCGCCCTGGGAGAAGGTCACGTTCAGGCTGCTCACGAACGATCCGGCGCGCGTTGCAGCGCTGCTCTCCGGCAACGTGCAGGCGATCGAGGCGGTGCCCACCCCCGACGTCGCCAAGCTCGCGGCGAACAAGGAGCTCGAGCTCTTCCGGGCGGTGTCGAACCGGCTGATCTATCTGCACCTCGACTCGAGCCGTGACGCATCGCCGATGCTTACCGACAAAGCGGGCAAGCCGCTCGATCGCAATCCGCTGAAGGACGCGCGCGTGCGGGAAGCGCTGTCGATGGCGATCTCCCGCGACGCGATCGTCGAGCGCGTGATGGAGGGCGCAGCGGTGCCGACGGGCCAGCTCATGCCGAAGGGCCTGTTCGGGCACACCGCGGCGCTGAAGCCCGACCGGTACGACCCCGACGCGGCGCGGAAGCTCCTCAAGGAGGCCGGCTGGCCGGACGGATTCGGGCTCACGCTGCACGGACCGAACGACCGCTACGTGAACGACGAGAAGGTCGCGCAGGCGGTCGCGCAGATGCTGACGCGCATCGGCGTGCAAACGACCGTGATCACGATGCCGGCGGCGGCGTACTTCTCGCGCGCGAACCGGCTCGAGTTCAGCCTCATGTTCGTCGGCTGGGGCTCGGACACCGGCGAGGTGTCCTCGCCGCTGAAGGCGCTGCTCGCGAGCTACGACCGGGACAAGGGGCTCGGGACCGCGAACCGGGGCCGCTACTCGAGCGCGACGCTGGACGACCTCCTCCTGCAGGGGCTCGCGACCGTCGACGACGCCAAGCGCGAGAAGCTTCTCCAGGACGCGACGGCGGCGGCGATGCGCGACCGCGGCATCATCCCGCTCTACCACCAGGTGAACCTCTGGGCGGCGCGCAAGGGCATCGTCTACACGCCGCGCACCGACGAGCGGACCTACGCGCACGAGTTCCGCCCGGCGGCGCGCTAGAGGCGGGGCCTGGAGCGCGCGGTGGACTTTCGCGACTTCTTCGACTACCCGGGCGCCGCGCCCGCGGCCGACGCGAACGATCTCGTATTGCTGCCGCGGCTCCCCCCCGAGGGCTGGCAGAAGCTCCTCGCGCGGACGGGCGTCCAGCGGTTCCACGCGGGCGAGACGCTGGTCCGCGCCGGCGACACGCAACCCGCGCTCTTCATCGTGGTGAGCGGCAGCCTCGAAGTCCTGGCCGAGCCCGACCGCGGCAAAGAGCGCCGGATCTCGGTGATCGAGGCGGGCTCGGTGTTCGGCGAGCAGGCGTTCTTCGACGGCTTGCCGCGCTCGGCGAGCGTGCGCGCGCTCTCGGACGGCGAGGTTCGCAGCCTGACGCGCGAGGCGTTCGCAGTGCTCGCCGCCCGCGAGCCCGAGCTCGCGCGCGCGCTGCTCCTGGATCTCGGCCGGATCCTGTCCCTGCGCCTGCGGCAGACGAGCGCGCTCGTCGCCCGCTTCGTCGAATGAGCTCCGTCCCGGCCGCCGCGGACAGCGATTTCCAGAACTACACGCGGCTGCCGGCGTACCTGCCGCAGGGTGCGTGGCACGCGCTCCGCGCCGTGGCGGTCGCGGCTGCGCTGGGCCTCGCCGCGGTCCTGTGCCTTCAGCCGGAGCTCGGGCTCGACCTCGTGTGGGGCCTCGTCATCCCGGTCACGCCGATCGTGTTCCTGGTTGCGCCGGGCGTATGGCGCAACGTCTGCCCGCTCGCGGCGCTGAACCAGCTGCCGCGCCTCGCCGGGTTCACGCGCGGCCTGGTGCAGACCCCGCGGCTCAGGGAATACGCGTACGTGATCGGCATGGCCGCGCTGCTCGTGCTCGTGGCGGCCCGCAAGCCGCTCTTCAACCAGTCCGGCGTCGCGACGGCGATCCTGATCCTCGGGCTCATGGGGCTCGCGTTCCTGGGCGGCGTCGTCTTCAAGGGCAAGAGCGGCTGGTGCAGCAGCATCTGTCCGCTGCTGCCCGTCCAGCGGCTCTACGGCCAGACGCCGTTCCTGACCGTCGCGAACACGCATTGCCAGCCATGCGTCGGCTGCACGAAGAACTGCTACGACTTCAACCCGAAGGTCGCGTATCTCGCGGACCAGTACGACAACGATCGCCACTACGTCGCGTACCGGCGCTTCTTCGCGGCGATCTTCCCCGGGTTCGTGCTCGCCTACTTCATGGTGCCCGATCCGCCGGAGATCTCGGTGGGGCAGATGGCTTTGCAATTTCTCCTCTACATGGGCGCGAGCCTCGCGGCGTTCGCCGCGCTCGACACGTTCGTGAAGACCAGCCTGGTGAAGCTCCCGGCGCTCGCCGGCATCGCCGCCCTCAACATCTTCTACTGGTACGGCGCGCCCGCGATGACCGAGGCCGCGGCGCGCATCTCGGGCGAGCCGGTGAGCGACTGGTCGGCCTGGATCGTGCGCGTCGGCGTGGCGGCGATCAGCCTGATCTGGCTGGCGCGCACGTTCGCCACCGAGCGCCGGTTCATGCGGCGGACCGTGGAGTCGACGACGGCGCAGAGCGCCCGGCTCGGCGCGGGCGCGGCCGCCGCACTCGCGGACGAAGCGCGGCGGGCGGCGGTCGAGGTGACGTTCCAGCCGGAAGGGCGCCGGGCGGCGGTGAACCCCGACAGCACGCTCCTCGAGGTCGCGGAAAGCTGCGGCCTCGCGATCGAGGCCGGCTGCCGCATGGGCATCTGCGGCGCCGACCCGGTCGCGGTGACCGAAGGCATGGAGAATCTGTCACCGGTCGATGCCGACGAGCAGGCGACCCTCGACCGGCTCGGCTTCGCTGCCAACACGCGAATGGCCTGTTGCGCGCGTGTGCGCGGGCCGGTGGCGGTGATGCTTGCGCCGGACCGCACGGTCGGCAAGCTCGTGCACGTCGGCGCGAGGTACGACGCATCGGTCAAACGGGTGGTCGTGGTCGGGAACGGGATCGCCGGCGTCACCGCGGCCGATCACGTGCGCCGCACGCATCCGAGCTGCGAGATCCATCTCGTCGGCCGCGAGCGCTTCCCGCTCTACAACCGCATGGGCATCACGCGGCTGATCTACGGCCGCTCGGCGATGCAGGGGCTCTATCTGCTGCCGGACGCGTGGTACGAGCAACACTCGATCACCTCCTGGCTCAACACCCGCGTCGATTCGATCGACCCCGCCACCCGCACCGTGACCCTCGGCACCGGCGAGACCCTCGAGTACGACCGGTTGATCCTCGCCGCCGGCGGGCGCAGCGTCGTGCCGCAGATCGAGGGGTTCGGCGCGCGGGGCTCCTACGTCCTGCGCGACGCCGAGCACGCGATGCACCTGCGCGAGTACGTGCAGCGCCGCCGCGCCCGGCGCGCGATCGTCGCCGGCGGCGGACTGCTCGGCCTCGAGTCGGCCGACGGCCTGCGCCAGCTCGGCCTGGAGGTCCTCGTGCTCGAGCGTGGCCCCTGGCCGCTGCAGCGCCAAGTCGACGAGCGGGCCGGGCGGATGCTGCAGGGCTATCTCGGGGGGCTCGGCATCGGGGTCCTCACCGAAGCGGAGGTGACTGCGGTGGAGGCCGGTCCGGCCGGGGTGACCGCGGTGCGCCTCAGGGACGGCCGCACGCTGCCGTGCGACGCGTTCCTCGCCTGCGCCGGCGTCCGTCCGGATACGGCGCTCGCGGCCGCGGCGGGGCTCAAGGTGAATCAAGGGGTGATCGTCGACAACCGGATGCAGACCAGCGCGGCCGGCGTGTACGCGGCGGGCGACATCGCCGAGCATGACGGCCGTCTCTACGGCATCTGGCCGGCGTCCGTGGCGCAGGGCGAGGCGGCCGGCGTAAACGCGGCGGGCGGCGAGCGCCGGTACTCCGGCACCGTCCCCGCCACGATCCTGAAGATCAACGGCGCCGAGCTGATCTCGGTCGGACGCATCGCCCAGCAGGACGGCGACGAGGTGATCTCGTTCGAGGCGCCGGGGGAGTATCGCTACGCGCGCCTGCTCGTTCGCGAGGGCCGCATCGCCGGCGCGATCATGATCGGCCACGGGCGCGAGGCGACCCTCGTCGGCGACGCCGTGCGCCAGGGGCGCCGGATCGAGGCGCAGCTGCGCGAGCTGCGGCGGGGCGCCTTCGCCGCGCTGGCGGCCTGAGGCGGCTGCTAAAATACCTCCCCGTCCCCCGCCGCGAGCCGCGCGCCGCATGAGCATCTCTCCGACCCCGGACATCATCGCCGAGATCAAGGCCGGCCGGACCGTGATCCTCGTCGACGACGAGGACCGCGAGAACGAGGGCGACCTCGTCTTCGCGGCCGAGTTCGTCACGCCCGAGAAGATCAACTTCATGGCGAAGCACGGGCGGGGCCTCGTCTGCATGCCGATCACCGAGGCGCACGCGCGGCGCCTCAACCTCGCGCCGATGGTGCCGCACAACCGCGCGGTCCACGGCACGAACTTCACCGTGTCGATCGAGGCTGCGAGCGGGGTCACAACCGGCATTTCCGCCGCCGACCGCGCGCACACGATCAAGGTCGCCGCGTCGCCGACCGCGCGGCCCGAGGACGTGGTCCAGCCCGGACACGTCTTCCCGCTCATCGCCCAGCGGGGCGGCGTGCTGGCGCGGGCGGGCCACACCGAGGCGTGCTGCGACCTCGCGCAGCTCGCGGGGCTGCACCCGGCCGCGGTCCTGTGCGAGATCATGAAAGACGACGGCACGATGGCCCGGCTGCCCGACCTCGTCGAGTTCGGCGCGCGCCACGGGCTCAAGCTCGGGACGATCGCCGACCTGATCCACTTTCGCAGCCGCACCGAAAGCCTGATCAAGCGCGTCACCGAGCGCGAGATCGAGACGCGGTTCGGCCGGTTCCGCATGGTGGCGTACCTGGAGAAGCTCTCCGGCGAGACCCACCTCGCGCTGGTCCGCGGCGAGATCGATCCGAAGTCCGAGACCCTGGTGCGGGTGCACGAGCCGCTCTCGCTCCTCGACCTGCTGGACACCGGCTCGGGCACGCACTCGTGGACGGTGCACGAGGCGCTCGCCGCGATCGACCGCGCCGGCAGGGGGGTGATCGTGCTGCTCAACTGCACCCAGAGCGCGGGGCAGCTCATCGAGCACGTCGCCGAGCCCCGGTCGCGCGAGCCCTCGCGCCGCGAGCTCCTCACCTACGGCATCGGCGCGCAGATCCTGCGCGACCTCCAGGTCGGCCGGATGCGGCTCATGACCACGCCGCGCAAGATGCCGAGCATGGCCGGCTGGGCGCTCGAGGTCACCGGCTACGAGAGCCCGGCGCGGGCGGCGGCGAAGTGACGTTTGTTCTCGCTGAGCCGGGGGATCTACAAGGGGGCCGTGCCCCCTTGTTCCAGAGTTTCGCCCGTCGTGGTTGAGATCAAGCCGGGCCGCGACGGGGCAGGGCTCAAGGTCGGCATCGTCCGCGCCCGCTTCAACGAGCCGATCGGGGTCGTCGCGCTCGAAGCCTGCCTCGGGCGGCTCGCCGAGCTCGGCGTCGCAGGCAGGGACATCACCGTGGTCAGCGTGCCGGGCGCGCTCGAGGCGCCGCTCGCGCTGCAACGGCTCGCCGCGACGCAAGCGTACGACGCGCTGGTCGCCCTCGGGGCGGTGATCCGCGGCGAGACCTATCACTTCGAGGTCGTGGCGAACGAGTCGGCCTCCGGCCTGACGCAGCTGCAGCTCGACACCGGCATCCCGGTCGCGAACGGCATTCTCACCACCGATACCGAGGCGCAGGCCGAGGCCCGCGCCGCCCCGAAGGGGCGTGACTGCGCGGACGTCGCGGTCGAGATGGCGAACCTGCTCCGCGCGATCGAGCGGCATCAGAAATGAAGTCCGCCCGCCGCCGGGCCCGCGAGTACGCGCTGCAGGGGCTCTATCAGTGGCAGCTCGCGGGCGCCGCGGTCGCGGACATCCGCCGCGAGCTCGCCGAGGACCAGCACTTCGACAAGGCCGACGCGGCGTATTTCGGCGAGCTCCTCACCGGAACGATCGCCGAGTCCGAGGCGCTCAAGGGCGAGATCGCCCCGGTGCTCGACCGCAAGGTCGAATCGCTGTCGCCGGTGGAGCGCGGAATCCTGCTGCTCGCGGCGTGGGAGCTCAAGCACTCGCCCGGGATCCCGTTCAAGGTCGTCATCAACGAGGCGATCGAGCTCGCGAAGGCCTACGGCGGGACCGACGGCTACAAGTACGTGAACGGTGTGCTCGACAAGCTCGCGCCGGCGCTGCGCCCGAACGAAAAAGAATGGTCACAGAGACCACAGAGGACGCAGAGAGAACCCGACTGATCTTCGCGCTCGGCGTCCGCTGTGCTCTCTGTGACCGCTCTTTTCGTTCTTCCATGCCCTCCGAGTTCGAGCTGATCCGGCGCTACTTCACCCGCCCGGCGCGGACCGCCGCGCTCGGGGTCGGCGACGACTGCGCGCTCGTCAAGGCGCCGACCGGCCTCGTGGTCGCGGTAACGACCGACATGCTCGTGGAGGGAACCCACTTCCTCCCCGGGGCGGACCCGCGCCGGCTCGGCCACAAGTCGCTCGCCGTGAACCTGTCCGACCTCGCCGCGATGGGCGCCGACCCGCGCTGGTTCCTGCTCGCGCTCGCCCTGCCGGACGCGGACGAGGCGTGGCTCGCGGCGTTCGCGACGGGCATGTTCGCGCTCGCCGATGCGCACGCGATCGAGCTCGTCGGCGGCGACACGACGCGCGGCCCGCGGACGATCTGCATCACCGCGATCGGCAGCCTGCCGCCGGGCTATGCGCTGCGCCGCGATACGGCGGCCGAGGGCGAGGAGCTCTGGCTCTCCGGGTCGACCGGCGATGCCGCGCTCGGGCTCGCGCACGCGCGCGGCCGCGTCGCCCTCGGCGCCGACGCCGTCCGGCATTGCCTCGCCCGGCTCGAGACGCCCGAGCCGCGCATTGCGCTCGGGCAGAAACTGCGCGGGCTCGCCGGGGCCGCGATCGACGTGTCCGACGGTCTGCTCGCCGATCTCGGCCACGTCGTCGAGCAGTCGAAGGTCGGTGCCGAAGTGGACTACGAGGCCCTGCCGCGGTCCGCAGCGCTGCGCTCGTGCGCCGATCGGGCGCTCGCCGACGCGTGCCTGCTCGCGGGCGGCGACGACTACGAGCTCCTCTTCACCGCGGCCGCGGCCCGGCGCGCCGAGGTCGAGGCGGCCGGCGCTGCCGCCGGGGTCGCGGTGACGCGGATCGGACGCGTCGTTGGCGGCGCGCCGGGAGCCAAGCTCCTCGGCGCCGACCGCGAGCCGATCGAGGTCGGCCGGCGCGGGTTCGACCATTTCTCGGGCGGCGGTGCAGCGTGAACGCGATCGTGCGCCCCAACGCGGGCTTTCTCCTCTCGCACCCCGCCCACTTCGTCGCGCTCGGGTTCGGGACCGGGCTCTCGCCGGTGGCGCCGGGGACGGTCGGAACGCTGCTTGCCTTCCCGCTGTACGCGGTGCTCGCCCAGCGGCTTTCGCCGGAGCTCCTGGCGGGCGCGATCGTGGGCCTCTTCGCGATCGGCGTCTGGGCCTGCGGCCGCGCGGGGCGCGATCTGGGAGCTGCGGACCACGGCAGCATGAACTGGGACGAGATCGTCGCGTTCCTCGCCGTGCTGCTCTTCACGCCGCCGGGGGTCGCCTGGCAGGCGTTCGCATTCCTCGCCTTCCGGGTGTTCGACATCGCCAAGCCGCCGCCGATCCGGCACGTCGACCGCACGGTCAAGGGCGGCCTCGGCGTCATGCTCGACGACGTGATCGCGGCGTTCTATACGCTGCTCGTGCTGGCGGCGGCGAAGCGGCTGCTCGGCTGATCCTCGATGTCCGACACGCTCACGACCCTTGCCACCCTCGTCGGTGCGCGCCTGAAGGACCGGGGCGTGAAGCTCGCCGCCGCCGAGTCCTGCACCGGCGGGTGGGTGGCGCAGGCGGTGACGTCGGTCTCGGGCAGCTCCGACTGGTTCGAGCGCGGGTTCGTGACATACTCGAACGACGCCAAGCGCGAGATGCTCGGGGTGCGCGCCGAAACGCTCGATCGCTGCGGCGCCGTGAGCGAGGAGACGGCGCGGGAAATGGCGCTCGGCGCGCTCGCCGCGAGCCGCGCGCAGCTCTCGGTCGCGATTACCGGCGTCGCCGGTAATCGGCGATTCCGTGACCGCGACGCGGTGCAATCCTACCTCAGCGGCCGCCTTGGCCGCTTCCTCCACGACGCGGCGGTGCACCGCGGGATCCCGCACGATCCCTTTGTCGCCCACCTCTTGCCGTCCTGCCTCGAACTGAGGCTTGACCAGGGCGATCGTCTCGGCGCCGGGCCGAAGCAGCGCCGGCACGCGCGGGAAGATCAGTTTCAGCGAAATGAACGACACGTCGATCGTGACGATGTCGACGGGACCGGGCAGGTCGCCCGGTGAGAGAGATCGCGCGTTCGCCCGCTCGATGACGACCACGCGCGGATCGTTCCGCAGGCCCCAGTCGATCTGGCCGTGGCCGACGTCGAGTGCCACGACACGCCGTGCGCCGCGGCGGAGCAGCACGTCCGTGAATCCGCCAG
>Ga0209853_1000619_pt1 | contig 10014 bp, 10 predicted proteins | sample GWRWS1_30_40_FD_187224 | JGI IMG/M metagenome (GOLD analysis project Ga0209853, IMG submission 187224) | Riverbed sediment microbial communities from areas with vegetation nearby in Columbia River, Washington, USA - GW-RW S1_30_40 (SPAdes)... | ecosystem: Environmental > Aquatic > Freshwater >...
CACCGAGTTCCACCAACGGGCCGGCATCAACATGTCCAAGACACCCAACTGGATGTGGCTGGACGCGGATGAGCTCGTCCAGGATGGGCTCCGGGACCTGCGTCGGGGCAAGGTCGTGAGCGTGCCCAACTGGAAGTACAAGGTCGCGGTGTTCGGGCTGCGGCACCTGCCCCGCCCGCTGTTGCAGCGCGTGGCCCGCGACACCCGTGGCCGCATCGGCCGCGACTGAAGGCCGCCGCGGGGCTGCGGCGTGGCCGCGGCGGGGAGCCGGCGCGGTGGCCACGCGGATACACCTCAAACTCACAGCGGGGCTTCACCGTTCGCTGGCGCGGGGGAGATAGGCTAATCAACATGTCGGAGCGCGACGACCTGCGTAAACTCATCCATGATCTCGCCGTCGTGCGGGGTCGGGTGGTGCTCTCGTCGGGCGCAGAGGCGGGTTTCTACGTCGATATGCGCCGGCTCACGCTGCACCATGCTGGGGCTCCGCTCGTCGGCAAGGTCATGCTTGATCTCGTCGAGGATTGGGACTTCGACGCGGTCGGCGGACTAACGCTGGGCGCCGATCCGGTGGCCGCAGCCATGCTGCACGCGGCGAACCAGCGAAGCAGGGCGCTGGACGCCTTCGTCGTACGCAAGGAGGGAAAGGCACACGGTCTGCAGCGGCGGATCGAGGGCCCAGACGTAGCAGGGCGTCGGGTGCTCGCCGTCGAGGACACATCGACTACGGGCAGTAGCGTGCTGAACGCGGTCGATGCACTGCGAGAGGCCGGCGCCGAAGTCGTTGGAACAGCGGTAATTGTCGATCGGGGCGCGGGGGACGCGGTTCGAGCGGCGGGGCTGGAGTTTCGGTCGGCGTTCACGCTCACCGATCTGGACCTCCATGCCTGACTCTTCAGTCAACAAGAATTGTCGGTTCGATAGTCACGGATATGTGGGCGAATCGATGGTCCGTGGTGGAAGGATGTAACTCGTGCGAACTGCGCTGGCCGAACTGATATTGCCCCAGGCCTCGCCGCTGAACGGCGAAGTCTACGACCGCATCGATGCTGAGCGACTGGCCGGTGTCCTGAAGGCACTTGCCGACCCGGCGCGCCTGCGCCTGCTCAGCCTCATCCAGGCCTCGCCCGATGGCGAGGCGTGCGTCTGCGACCTGACCGCCCCAATCGGTCTCTCGCAGCCGACCGTCAGCCACCACCTGCGTATCCTCACCGAGTCCGGCTTGCTGGAGCGGGAGAAGCGCGGCGTGTGGGCCTACTACCGGCTCGTACCGTCGGCGATCCAAGCGATCGCGGACCTGCTTACGCCACCTCGCAAGCGCGCCACCAAGAAGGCGGCTCGCTGAATATCGCGGCCCGCACGCCGGCGCGAGAGTGCCGGCGTGCTCGCCCGATGGCGTTCGCCCGATGACGCTGAGGCACGAGCGTGCGTGAGCTTCGTGACCAACTGGCTCGGGTGGGACAGGATGTCGCGCGTGTGGCCTTGGTCGTCGGCAGTGGCGGCAATCTCTCCGCCCGCGAGCCGGGGTCGGACGAATTCTGGGTGACCGCGGCTGGCACGTGGCTCGATGAGTTGGTCGAGGACTCCTTCGTCCGCGTACGAGTAAGTGACGGGTCAATCGTGGGTGAGCCGCGCAACGACCCGACAACCGACTCGCCTTGCACACCGCCACCTATCAGGCCCGGCCCGACGTCAACGCGATCATCCACCTGCACCCACAGCTGACCGTTCTCCTGGACGCCCTCGGCGAGCGGATCCGGCTGGTGACAACCGATCACGCCTTCTATGTCCGGCGCATCGCCACGACGCCATTCCACCCGCCCGGCAGCAGCGCGCTGGCCGCAGTCGCCGCCGCGGCAGTCGTGGACGGGACCAATTGCGTGATCCTCGCCCACCACGGCTGTTCGGTGTTGGGTGAGACCCTGGAGATGGCACACCGGCGGGCCGTGAACCTGGAGGAGGCAGCGCTCCTGACGTACCGAGCCTTGCTCCTCACCGGAGGTCTTGCCGGGCGTGAGATTCCGGAATGCCCGACCGACTTTGTGGACACCGGTACGGTCTGACCCGTATTCGTCACTGAGAGTAACCGTGTCTGGTCGCACTTCGCGCCTGGGCGGCGAAACCTAACGTTGGTTTGCGAAATGCCCGTTGTTCCGTACGCTGGCGCAGAACCGCTTGCGAACTGGGGGAAACGTGTCCGGACGCCATCGCACCTACGGCCCAACGGGTCGGGGGCGGCGCCGCGCACCGTTGGTGGTCGGCGCGATCGTGACAATCATCGCCCTGACGGTCGTCACGGTGCGTATTGTCGCGGCGGGCGCCGCGGGCTGTTCGGGGTCCGTTCCGCTCCGCGTGGTGGCTACTCCCGAGATCGCACCTGTATTAGCGGATGTCGGCTCCGCGTGGATGGCGATACGACCGCAGGTGAGCGGGAAATGCATCAACCTGACGGTCGACGGCGCGCAATCGCCGAGCATCGCGAGCAGCTTGACCGTGTACGCGGGCAGCGCGATCGACGTCGCGGCCGCGCCCGAACCCACGCCGTCCGAGGACGCGATCCCAACGGTCTGGGTACCCGACTCGACGGCATGGCTCACCAGGGTGCAGGTGGTTGATCGATCGGCCTTCGATGCGGACGTCCGGTCCATCGCCAGTTCGCCAGTGGTCGTCGCCATGCCGGAGGCGGCCGCGAAGCTCGTTGGCTGGCCGTCCGGTCGGCTTCAGGTCGCGACTGTCAAGGCACTACTTGGCCAGGGCGGACCGCTCAAGCTAGGCATCGCTGAGCCACGACGCGAGACGGCCAGCCTGGCCGCGACTATGGTGCTCGGCGAGGCGCTGGCCACGACGGACGAGGACCTGCCCGCACTGGTCAAGACCTTCCGCAGCGTCGTGAAGACCCCGAGTACGACCGACCTCCTGCGCACCTTCGGGGCCAAGGTGAACGCGGGACCCGCCTCAGAGCAGGCGGTGCTGGCGTACAACGCCACGAATCCCCCGCTCAGGCTGGTAGCCGTCCAACTCGACCCCGCCGCGCCTCAGCTTGACTACCCGTACGCCATCCGTTCCGGTGTCTCCCGCGAAACTTCGCAGGCGGCTCAGCTCTTTCGGGGCGCTGTGCTGGAACGCCCGGCCGCCGATCAGCTTGCCCGTAAGGCGTTCCGCAGTCCCGACGGGCGGGCCGGTGCCGGGTTCCCGTCCACGACCGCCACCAGCCTGGACCCCTTCGTCGGTGCGAATGTCGACGACACAGAACGAGTGCAGCGCGCGCTCGGACTGTGGAGCGCCGCCAACTCGCCGTCGCGGACGCTCGCACTCTTCGACATCACGTCGTCGATGGGCACCGTCATGCAGACGGCAAGCGGGGCTGCTACCCGGTCCGATGTGATGGCGGGGGCGGCCAGGGGTGGGCTCGAGCTGTTCACCGCGGACAGCCGCGTCGGTATGTGGGCGTTCGCCTCACAGCACCTTGAGGTGCTGCCTATCGACGACCTCACCCCGGCCCGCAAGCAGGAGTTCGACCAGCGGATGGCTGGGGCCCGCCCAACCCGAACCAACCGCTCGGAGCTCTACGCCATCCTGCTCGCCGCGTACAAGGTCATGAAGGACGGGTATGACCCGACCCGGCCCAACATCATCGTTGTGCTGACCGACGGCGGCGACAGCAACGGCAGTACCCTGCGCCGGGAGCAGTTCAACCAGGAGCTGCAGAAGCTCGCCGATCCCACCAAACCGATCCGCGTCGTGCTCATCGGCATCGGCGTCGGCCAGGTCGATGCGGCCAACCTGCAGGGGATCGCTGAGATCGTCGGCGGCGGCTTCTTCCCGCTCACCAGCCCCGAGCAGATTCAGACGATCTTCCTCAAGGCGCTCCTCCGCGTCGGCGCCGCCTAACCCCACCAAGATCGCGTCGATCATGAGCTGGAGGTCATGATCGACGCTGTTTCGCGACGGTCAGCTCATGATCACGGAGATCTTGATGTGCGGGCGACGGGTCGAGCTATCGATGCGGGCGAACTAAGACCGAGCAAATCTTGGACAGCTTTCGGTGCGCCCTACCCGAGATGGATCCAAGATCTATCGCAGACATGGGGCGTGCGGCCCCTAGTCCCCGTGATCATGAGCTGACCGTCGTCAAATGCCGTCGATCATGACCTCCAGGTCATGATCGACCGGATCTTGGGGGAAATTAGGCGCGGTGGCGGCCCGCATCGGCGGCGCCTTCCGTGGCCCCGTTGGCTCCGTTGGCCGGCTCCGCGTCGGCGCCGCGCTTCTTGCTGCGCCAGTTGCGCCCAATCTCGATGAAGATCGGCAGCGCCGAGATAAGAACGATCAGGATCACCACCGGGAGCAGGTAGGAGTCGATCTTCTCGGCTGGGATGTAATCGGTGATCTTCTTGGCCAGGAAGTAGCCGACGAGCAGGATCCCGTCCGTCCACAGGATTGCCCCGACCACGTTGTAGAGGAAGAACTGGCGAGCAGGCATCTCGAGTACACCCGCGACCGGGTTGAGGAAGGTACGCACGATGGGGATGAACCGGGCCAGGATCACGGCCTTGGCTGGCCCGAACTTGTTGAAGTAGTACTCCGCCTTGTCGACGTACGCGGGCTTGAAGATGCGCGAGTTTGGCTTGTCGAAAAGGCGCCGCCCGTACTTCGCCCCTAGAAGGTGTCCCAGCTGGGCACCCGCGATCGCGCAGATGGGCGCGCCAATCAGCAGCACCCAGATGTTCAGCTGAGCGCCCGGGAAGATCTCGTTGGCGAAGGGCGACGCGGCGATTCCGGCCAGGAACAGCAGCGAGTCGCCGGGGAAGAAAAACCCGACCAGCAGCCCCGTCTCGGCGAAGATGATCGCCAGCACGCCGACCATTCCGAAGGTCACGATGAGGTCCGCGGCGTCGAGCGGATTGATGGCCAATATGTCGGCGAGGGCTAGGCTCGCTGTTCCGGTCTCCACGGCGAACCAGGGTACCGGCCGATGCTGAGCGGTGCCTGACCGCTGCGGTTTCAAGCGGGGCGGATCACCCGCAAGCGACCCGATCAAGCGCGGCGCCGCGTGGGCCGGCAGGGTGGATCATCCACTGGCGGTCGCGACCCCGGCACTTGATCGTCGGCTGGGCGAGCGCACACAGTGCGGCCCCGCCACCTCGGCGGCGGGCCGATCGGCGCGTGTTGTCGACCCCGCTCTGGCCGCGGCGTCGGCGTGTGTCCATACACGACGGTTGGCGGCGCCGCGTAGGCCGCACTCGTCGGACGTACCGGCCGTGTCCCCGTTGGCGGCAGAACGAGCGGACCCGGGCGGGACGGTGGGGTGCCGGCCCAGACGGAGAATGGGATGGGGTAGCTTGGCCCGCCCGGGCGCGCGGCGTAGCGTGGGGTGGCGAGAGGTGTGCAGCTAAATGACCACCGGCCCCGTCAGCGTCGCATCGGACGTCAGCGTCGCATCGGACGCACCAGCCGCGCCGGCCAAGCCCGACGCGCTGAGCCTCGCTGACCCCTACACCGTCGCGACTCACCACTGGCACCCGCTCGCCGACGGCCGAATCCAATGCGATGTGTGTCCCCGCGCATGCAAGCTCCGCGAGGGCCAGCGCGGCCTCTGCTTCGTCCGCGGCCGAATCGACAACCAGATCGTGCTCGCCTCGTACGGGCGCTCGTCGGGCTTCTGCATCGACCCGGTCGAGAAGAAGCCGCTCAACCATTTCCTGCCAGGCTCGTCGGTGCTCTCCTTCGGCACGGCGGGGTGCAATCTCGCCTGCCGGTTCTGTCAGAACTGGGACATCTCCAAGTCACGCGAGATCGACACGTTGTCGTCCGCGGCCTCTCCGGAGGCGCTGGCGTCAACCGCGCAGCGACTCGGCTGCCGCTCGGTGGCGTTCACCTACAACGACCCCGTGATCTTCATGGAGTACGCGATGGACGTCGCCGACGCCTGCCGGGAGCGCGGCGTCAAGGCGATCGCGGTGAGCGCAGGCTTCATGAACGCCGCGCCTCGCGAGGAGTTCTACCACCACATCGATGCGGCGAACATCGACCTCAAAGGCTTCACCGAAGACTTCTACGAGAAGGTCACCTTCGGCAAGCTCGGCGCGGTCCTCGACACGCTGCGATACCTGCGGCACGAGACGGACGTATGGTTTGAGATCACGACGCTCCTGATTCCCGACCACAACGACTCCGACGCGGAGATCGCCGAGGAGTGCGCGTGGCTCATCGAGAACCTCGGCACCGACGTGCCGCTCCATTTCACCGCATTCCACCCCGACTTCAAGATGCTCGACGTTCCGCATACGCCACCGCAGACCCTTCGCCGGGCCCGCCGGATCGCGCTGGAGCACGGTCTCCGTTATGTCTACACCGGCAACGTGCACGATCCCGACGGCCAGACGACGAGCTGCCCGGGGTGTGGCGAGCCCGTCGTAGCACGCGACTGGTACGTCATCAACGGGTATTCACTCGACCAGCACGGCGCGTGCGAGCACTGCGGTGCCACGCTCCACGGCGTCTACGACGGGCCCGTGGGCACGTGGGGGTCGCGCCGACTGCCGGTGCTCATCGAGGCACCGTGAGCGCCTCGGTCCGGGAGCCGGCGGTCGCCGGCCAGTTCTACCCGGCAAACCCCGACGCCCTGGCGCGGCTGGTCGACTCGATGCTCGACACTCCGCCGATTGAGCCGGACGAGCCCCTTGCGCGGGCGTACGTCGTACCGCATGCCGGTTATCGCTTCTCCGGATCTACGGCGTCCTATGTGTACGCTCGACTGCGCGCGCGGGGGCCCGAGGTTCGTCGCGTCGTACTCATCGGTCCGGCGCATTATGCGCCGCTGAAAGGATGTGCGGTGCCGGGCACGGACGCGTGGCTGACTCCGCTGGGTGCCGTTCCCATCGATATGGATGGCTGTGCCGCGCTGGTGCGCGCCGGGCGCGCCGCGATAGGGGACGGTCCGCATGGGCCGGAGCACTCGCTCGAGGTGCAGTTGCCGTTTCTGCAACGTGCGCTCCCTGACGACGTACCGGTGCTACCTGTGGTGGTCGGGCAGGCCACAGTGGATGAGGTGGCCGCGATGGTCGCGGCCGCGGTGGCGGTGGCGCCCGACGGGACCGTCGTGGTCTGCAGCAGCGATCTATCGCACTACCTCGACGAGGCCTCCGCGAACCGGCAGGATGAGCGGACCGCGCACGCGGTCCTCGACCTCGCTGCCAAGGAGATCGGCGTACGCGACGCGTGTGGCGTGTACGCGCTGCGCGGTCTTGTCGGGTGGGCGGCGGAGGAGGGGCTCACGCCGCGTCTGCTGCACCGGTGCACATCGGCCGACACCGCGGGTGACCCGTCGCGAGTGGTGGGCTACTCAGCGTTCTCCTTCCGATAAGACCCGCCGCCCGCGCAATGTTTCGGGGGCTCGGACCCGTGTCTAGAGTCGTAGCGCTGCGGAGGTGTGCGTGACGTATGACGAGTTCGTGGCTGCCCGACTGCAGCCCCTTCTGCGCTACGCCGTCATGCTCTCTGGTGATCTACACCTGGCCGAAGATCTCGTGCAGGAGACGATGGTCCGGGTTCAGCTGAAGTGGCGGCGGGTCGCGGCTGCGGACGTCCCCGAGATCTATGTCAAACGCATGCTCACCAACGCCTACCTGGACTGGCGGCGGGGGCCGTGGCTACGCCGGGTCGTCCTGCGGCCCGACCACGACGAGTCGGCGCCCGCAATGGCCACCACCCCCGATCACGCCGACGCGGCGGTGCAGCGCGACGAGGTGTGGTCGCTGTTGGCCACCCTTCCCCGCCGGCAGAGGGCCGCCCTGGTGCTGCGGTTCTACGAGGGACTCGACGACAACGAGATAGCCGCGGTGCTGGATTGCGCCGTCGGCACCGTGCGGTCGTGCATCTCCCGGGCTCTCGCTACCCTCCGCGCTCGGTTGAGCGCGGCCACGACGACCCTCGCCATGGGCGGAGAACATCGATGATCGAGAATGAGTTGCGCGAGGCGTTCGCCCGCCAAGAGCAGGACGTCCCGGACGCATCGCGGTTGGTGCCGGCGATCGACGCCGCCGCGAGGCGCCGCCGCGGCCGCCGCACGTTCCTCCGATCCGGAGCGGCCGCGATCGCGGTCGCGCTGGTCGTCGCCGTGCCCACAGTCGGCCGCGCGTGGCTCACCACGATGCCGGCGCCGACGCCCTCCGCTGGTCACACCGCACCCGACTACGCCGGGCGAGCATTGAACTTTCTCGTCGCCGGTGTGGATCGGCTCCCATCATGGTCCGCAGACACTCTGACCCGTACGGACGCGATCATCCTCGCTCACGTTCCCGCAGACCGGAGCGCCGTCTATCTCATCACGATCCCGCGGGACCTGGAGGTGGCGATTCCGGCATACCCCGAGGCGAACTTCATGGGAATGCGAACGAAGATCAACGCGGCCTACGCCTTTGGCGGATTCGCGCTCTTGGCGCACACGGTCAAGGACCTGACTGGAGCGGACTTCGACGGCGGCGCGATTGTCGAGATGCAGGGTCTGGCCAAACTCGTCGACGGCCTGGGTGGCGTGGACTTCTGCGTAGACCAGCGGACGAAGTCCATCCACACCGGTACGGTCTACGACGTCGGCTGCCGCCGCTTCGCCGGCGCGGAGATCAAGGACTACCTACGGCAGCGCAGAGACCTGCCGAACGCTGCGCAGGACCGCGAACGACACAACGCCCAGTTCGTCGCCGCGCTCATCAGGCACGGGATCTCGGCCGGCACATTCACGGATCTGGACAAGCTAAGGACTCTCTACGAGTCCGCTAGGTCCTCTGTTGTGGTCGACACCCGCGGGCGAAGCCCGGTCGACCTGGCCTGGGAGCTTCGCGATGCCGTCGATACCGTGGTTGGTATCGGCATGCCGACTCGGCTTGGGACGACCCGCGAGGGCGATCCCACGGGAAACCTGGAACCCACCGAGGCGGCCGAGCAGCTGTTCGACGCGCTGCGCAACGACACCGTTGGTGAATGGGTGGCGACGAATCCGACGGCCACGTGGTCCAGCTGAGCCATCAGCGATAGTCGTCATCCAGTTCTACGACGCGGGCCTGCTCCACCGCGTCGTACTCATTGACCTCGAGGCCGCGATGCACCTCGACCGGCTCCAGGGTCGGGTCAACGGGCGTGGCCTGTTCAACGGCGTCTTCGGGGGGCGCCTCGATGTCCCGTTCCTCGGGGTCGAGGTGGTCGGTCGACACAACCTCGTCGGCTACATCGGCCTCGTCGGCCGGGAAGTCCTCATCGGGCATGATCATCGTGGGGCTCCTCCCGATCGTCCCTTCTCACGGTACGGCGTAACCGACGCCCGCGCCCGCACAACGCCGAGGGCCTAGATCTCGACAGGTGATCGTGAGGGTCGATGCGCATAGCTGCCGGCGACTGCGGGATACTGCCGGACGGAGGGACAGCGCGGTCCGAGCCCGGCGCACAGTCAACGCGCACGGGGACCGTGCGCGGCGACCGTGCGCGGCGACCGTGCGCGGGGGACCCAACAAGATCAAGGAGCAGGTACGATGCCTATCGCCACACCTGAGGTATACGCCGAGATGATCTCCCGCGCTAAGGCGGGTGGCTTTGCGTACCCAGCGATCAACGTAAGCTCGTCGCAGACGCTCAACGCGGCGTTGCGCGGCTTCGCGGACGCGGGTAGCGACGGCATCCTACAGATCTCCACCGGCGGCGCCGAGTATCTGTCCGGGCCGACCATCAAGGACATGGTGAGCGGCTCCGTGGCCTTCGCCGCGTTCGCGCGCGAGGTCGCCAAGAAGTACCCCGTCAACGTCGCCCTGCACACCGATCACTGCCCGCAGGACAAGCTGGACAAGTTTGTACGCCCGCTGCTGGCCATCTCCAAAGAGCGCGTCGCCCGGGGCGAGGAGCCGCTGTTCCAGTCGCACATGTGGGACGGCTCGGCCGTGCCACTCGGGGAGAACATGCAGATCGCCGCGGAGTTGCTCGCCGAGTGTGCCGCGGCCAAGGTAATTCTGGAGATCGAGGTAG